>WNFY01007379.1_pt1 | contig 10076 bp, 13 predicted proteins | sample 5400091 | NCBI WGS metagenome assembly WNFY01 (sample SAMN13153364, study PRJNA577476) | soil metagenome | isolation source: 60 cm soil or saprolite under grassland replicate 1 | place: USA:California | collected 2016-06-15 | reverse complement strand
CCGCCCATCTTCGCCTCGCCTGAGTCGTGGTCATCGCGCGCACGCCCTGCTCACCGCTGGCGGAAGAGGCGCTCTGCTCCTCTGTGGCACAGCAGGAAGTAAAAGTGGAAGTGAAATACCACCTGAGAGAGGGTGACTTCGAGAGAGCCTCCTTCTATACTTATAGCAGACAAGACTCGTAGCCAGGATGTCAGGCCAAGAACGCCAGTGTCCATCGACAATGAGACAGCTCCCTTGGGAGTCTGTCAAGATTGAAGTGCAAGAGACACTTCCTTGAGCGGGGAGAGCGGACGTTGACAGCCGTACCATCCGCGACCCGCTGCGAGGAGAAAAAGGCCCATTGCTCTTGTGCAAGTTCGCATAGGGGTACATGTGCAGATTCGATGAGGTCATTTGTTGCGAAGTATCTGAGGCAGCCCTGAGGAGGAAACACGATTGGGTGCCCCGGCTTTCGCGGTTTGTTGAGCAGCAAGGGGAAAGGGTGACATCACGGAATGAGCACATGTTGCCACCAGCGAATCGGCATATTGACAGTTGTGGAATCAAACCAGTTGCGTTATTACACCAGCTTTTTCAGAAGAGAGGAGAGCGAGATGACGTACGACAATGAAGCAATCGTCCGGCACGCCTACCACACGGCGGAGGGCAGCGTCCAGGACGTCGCCGGGTTTGTCGGCAGCTTCGCCGAGGACGGCGTGATCAACATGGGGCACGCTGGCCAAGAATTTGGCGGAGTCGGCCAGGAGAGCTATCGGGGCGAGCAACTCGGCGAGCTTGTACTCAGCATCGCCAAGCTATTCCCCGATGTCCATCGTGAGCTGCACCGCGTCAACGTGCTTGGCGACACGGTCGCCGTCGAGCTGTCGATTCAGGGCACCTTCCTCGGGCCGCTGGAGACCCCTGCCGGCATCGTCCAGCCGACGGGAGCGAAGATCGACGTGCCGACCGCCGACTTCTGGTACCTACGCGACGGGAAGATCGAGAGGTTCGACTGCTACGTCATGTCCAGCACCATGTTCGCCCAAATGGGCGTGATGCCCGACTTCGCATCCGCAGTCAAAGCGCAGGCGGCCGAGAGATAAGGCAGACCTTCAATGGTGCACGGCTGCTCCGCAGTGGTGCACCGTTTGTAATTCACCGGGCATCGGGGCTGCGAGGCGAAGGTTGAACGTCATTAGGCCTATCGGTGCGAAACTGACCAAAAGATATGCCGTACCATAGAACTACAGTTGAGATGTGGCGAAGATGGCTAAAGCCGGCTTCTCTACATATCTCGAAGAGCTTTGTCTTCTTCCAAAGGACGTGCCTCGTGTCAAGGGGTTCACAGGGAAAAACGGCTCTTTCTTAGGGGAGAATGACATGCTTTCCATGAGTGGAAAAGCATGGAAAAAGAACATGGGCAAGTTCAGCCTCAGTTATATGGTACGTCGTATCTTTTCGTCAGGATCGCACTGACAGGCCGTACATAAGATTTGTCAGCCAACGAGGTGCTGACCATCAACAAGCCCCTCCTCCTCTCGCAGGAGGAGGCCTCCGAAAGCGGAAGGGGCTCATAGAGAACAGTTTGTGAAAGGAGAAAGATCATGGTATCCACTTCCACTCGTTCCACACCACAAGAAAGGTTTGCGATCCGCAAGCTCGTGTGGGTTGGACCACTGACCATCGTTATTGTAGCGCTGGTGAATCTCGTGGTGCGTCTGCTCGCGGTCAGCTTCTTCGGCGTGGCTTCGAGCTTCCTGTACTTGCAGGCGCCCTTTGTCACCGGCAGTACCGTCGTCTTTCTGGCGCTGGCCCTCCTCGCCTTTGTGCTGGTCGGTCGTGTGAGCAGCCATCCCGTTCGGGTCTATCGGATCGTGGCTGGTGTGGCGCTGTTGGTCTCGTTTCTGAGCCCCATCATGCTCCTGGCCGGCTTGGTTCCTGCGGTGGGCATGAACCTGCACATCTTCTGGACGATGATCGTCATGCACACGATCTCAGCGCTCATCGCTGTCAGCCTGCTGACGACGCTCGCCGTCGAGCACTAACAAGGCGCTGAGACTTTTTGCAGCAGTACAAATACGAATGAAAGGATGTTATCCATGTCAAGCGAAACAAGATCTACGCCTCTCGATCCGATCACGCCGGAGAACGCCGTGGTCTTGATCGTCGATCAGCAAGAGGGCTGGTTCAGCAGAATCTATGAGCCAGAGCAGACGCAGCGCCACCTGCTCGCCCTCGCCCGCGCAGCCAAACTGCTGGGAGTGCCAACCGTTCTGACCACCAACATGGCTGCCGGCTTCAATGGGCCGCAGGTGCAGGCGCTTACCGACATCTTCGACGAGGCGGAAGTGCTCGACCGCACGGTCATCAACGCCTGGCAGGACCCCAGTGTCCACGAGGCCATCGGGAGCGGAGGTGTATAACTCGCCTTCGCGCACGCTTGAGCTGATTGGCCTGACAGAGGACATCGAACATCCCACACGCTTTCAATCGGTGCGCGCGCGGCTGCTTTCGCTCGATCGCGTGACGCAGCGCACCGAGATGCGCAAGCTGGGCGCCAGCCCGGATGTGCTGGTGGGAAGCGTCCACGCCATCACAGAACAGGGCGAGATCATGGTCGCATCAGCGGTCGGTAGCCAGCTGGGTCCCGCCGCATCCGGCGCGGGCATGGTGATCTGGATGGTTGGCACGCAAAAGCTCGTACACACGCTCGAAGACGGGTTTCGCCGCATCCGTGAACACAGCCTTCCCTTAGAAAGCGAACGCACACAGCGGGTATACGGCCAGCCCAGCGCCATCAATAAGCTGCTGATCATCAATGGAGAGGCGTACCCCGGTCGCATCACGATTGTGCTGGTCAAGCAGCAGCTTGGATTCTAGTACATGAGGTATCTCTAAGATCCTCGCGAAAATAGGCAATAGAGCACTTCTGTTCTAGATAATTCTCTGGAAAAGGCTTTTTCTAGACTGGCATAAGAAGCCAGAAGCGCATTTTGTGCATGGATATTCATTCTTCCTTGTGGCTTGAGAAGCTTGTTTGTAACCCTATTGCCTATTTTCGCGAAGATCTTAGAAATACCTCTGGTATAGTCAGAGGGTCGGAAGTTCGTCTCACACGCTCATCAAGGAGAAACTCTCATGCCCGAACCGCGCACCTATCATTTGCCGAATATCACGGCGCTTTTCTGCATTGATATCGAGGGCCTTGGCGCTAACATCGTCGCCGCCGACATGACTGAACTGGAGGGTCGACGATGATCGAACATCCTGCATTCCCGGTCGAGGAGTGGAGCGTCCGCGAGACGGGACTCAACCTCGACATCCTGGCACAAGCCGAATCCATTTTCGCCCTCTCCAATGGACACATTGGACTGCGAGGTAACCTCGATGAGGGGGAGCCGCACGGCCTGCCCGGCACCTACCTGAACTCCTTCTACGAGCTGCGCCCTCTGCCCTATGCCGAGGGAGGATATGCCTACCCCGAGTCCGGGCAGACGATCATCAATGTCACCAATGGCAAACTCATCCGCCTTTTCGTCGACGACCAACCCTTTGACGTTCGCTACGGCGAGCTCCAGCAGCACGAGCGGGAGCTCGACTTGCGCAACGGGGTGCTGCGCCGCAACGTCCGCTGGACCACCCCTGCGGGGCGCACGGTCAAGGTCTCGTCTGTGCGCATGGTGTCGTTCACCCAGCGCGCCATCGCGGCCATCAGCTACGAGGTAGAGCCGCTTGACGCCCCGATACGTGTCGTGGTGCAGTCGGAGCTGGTCGCCAACGAGGCGCTGCCGGACCAGGGCAAGGACCCGCGGGTGGGTGCCGCGCTCTCCTCCGCGCTTGAGTCCGAGCAGCACATGGCTCAGGGCACCGGCGGGGGTCTGATCCATCACACCCGGGTCAGCGGCCTGCGCATCGGGGCGGCGATGGACCACATCATTGATGGACCACCCGGGATGGTCGTCGAGTCTGAAAGCACCCCCGACATCGCCCGTGTGTCCGTCACCACGCGACTGAAGCCGGGCGAGCGGCTGCGCATCGTCAAACTCATCGCCTACGGCTGGTCGAGCCTGCGCTCGCGGCCTGCAATCGGTGATCAGGTCAGGGCCGCGGTGTCGGCAGCACGGTTGACCGGCTGGGAGGGCCTGCTCGCCGAGCAGCGGGCCTACCTGGACGACTTCTGGGCATCTGCAGACGTCGAGCTGGAGGGCGACTCGGAGATCCAGCAGGCGGTGCGCTTCGCCCTCTTCCACGTCCTGCAAGCTGGAGCTCGTGCAGAGCGGCGCCCCATCGCGGCGAAAGGGCTGACGGGTCCCGGCTACGACGGTCATGCCTTCTGGGACACGGAGATTTTCGTCCTGCCGGTGCTCGCATTGACCCTCCCGCGCGCCGCCGCTGATGCACTGCGCTGGCGCCAATTGCTTCTCCCTCAGGCGAGGTCGCATGCGCGCGAGCTCGGGCTCCGTGGGGCTGCCTTCCCGTGGCGGACCATCGGCGGTGCAGAGTCTTCGGGGTACTGGCCTGCGGGCAGCGCTGCGTTCCATATCAACGCGGACATCGCATACGCCGTGGCTACCTACATTGAGGCGACAGGCGATGCAGCGTTCGAGGAGGAGGTGGGCCTCGAGTTGCTCGTCGAGACGGCGCGGCTGTGGCGTTCACTCGGGTCCCTCAACGCTGCCACCGACCAGTTCCGCATCGACGGTATCACCGGACCCGACGAGTACAGCGCCATCGCTGACAACAACGTCTATACCAACCTCATGGCCCAGCACAATCTGCGCTGGGCGGCAGAGGGGGTGAAGCTCTATCCCGAGAAGGCACGCGCCCTCGGCGTGGACGCCGACGAGGCCGCCAGCTGGCGCGAGGCTGCTGAGAAGATGCTCATCCCCTACGATGAGCGCCTCGGAGTGACCCCGCAGAACGAGACCTTTACCGAACACGCGGTGTGGGACTTCGCCCACACCGCGCCGGACGAGTACCCCCTGTTCCTGCACTTCACCTACTTTGACCTCTATCGCAAGCAGGTCATCAAGCAGGCCGACCTCGTTCTCGCGATGCTCCTGCGCGGTGACGCGTTCACTGCAGAGCAGAAGGCACGCAACTTCGCGTACTACGAGCCGCTGACCGTGCGCGACTCCTCGTTGTCGGCCTCCACGCAGGCCGTCCTCGCCGCCGAGGTGGGCCAGCTCCAACTCGCCTATGATTACCTGGGCGAGGCGGCGCTCGTAGACCTGCACGACCTGCATTACAACGTGCGAGACGGACTCCACATGGCCTCACTTGCAGGGGCCTGGGCGGCGCTGGTCGCGGGGTTCGGTGGCATGCGCTTGCAACACACCTCGCCCCGCTTCTCGCCGCGCCTGCCGGATGCGATTGGACGGCTCGCCTTCCACCTCCTGTTCCGAGGCAGCCGCCTGCGTGTCGAGGTGACAGCGACGGAAGCGACGTACCGACTGCTCGACGGCCCGCCGCTGAAGGTGCACCATCACGGCGAGGAGATATTCCTACCTGCGGATGGAGCGATCACCCGGCCCATCCCGCCTGTGAAGGCGGGACCGCGACCTACTCAGCCTCCAGGGCGCGCACCAGTCCCGCGGGGGGAGCGAGCACAGTCCACAGAGACGCCAGAGCGAGGGGCCGATAAATCGGGCCCTACGGCGAGCCCAAGGTTGCACTGTCGGAATGCACGAGGAGATGACCAAGAAAACATCTTCATAACAGCAAGGAAGCACATGCACCAGCCGAGAGATCCCGGCGGTGATCCTGCACCCCAGAGATGAACGCGCAGATGAGAGGTCAGCATAGCCATTCCTATGGAAGTCCGTACTTCCTTCTTGGAACGGAAACTTTTGAACAGGAGAAAGGGAAAAAGATGAGTCGATTTACTCCAGAGGAAATTGCGTATCTGCAGAGTCAGCGCCTTGGGCGACTGGCAACGATCAATGAGAAAGGCGATCTTCACGTGGTCCCGGTCGGCTTTCGCTACAATCCTGAGACCGATACCATCGATATTGGAGGACATAATTTCGCCACCAGCAAGAAATATCGTGAGGCGCTGCGTCATGGGCGTGTGGCCTTTGTCGTCGATGATGTGTTACCGCCCTGGCAACCGCGCTTCGTGGAGGTGCGAGGAACTGTCCAGGCGTTTTCAGAAGGGGGAAGCAGATCATGCCAGCCTTCTCGCCTGAGTTCATCCGTATCACTCCCACGTATATTGTGTCTCTGCTGCTGACCAAAGATTTGTCGCAATATGGTCCAGGTGAAATACAAACGAATAGCCGCAAGGTGGAATAGATGTGGCAGTCTCATGAAAAGAAAGGACGATAGATCATGGAACATTCGGAGCAAACGATTCTGGTGTTTGGCGCAACGGGACAGCAGGGGGGTGCTGTGGCTTCCCATCTGCTCAAAGATGGCTGGAAGGTGCGCGCCCTGGTTCGCAATCTGGGGAGCGATCAGGCCCAGGCCCTCGGGCAGCGGGGGATCGAGCTGGTCCAGGGTGATTTGAACCAGCCCGCCTCACTCCAGGAGGCGATGAAGGGGGTGTACGGCGTCTTCAGCGTGCAAACCCCCGTGGAAGGGACTGCTGCGGAGACACGGCAGGGCAAAGCGGTGGCCGATGCGGCGCGAGAGGCGGGTGTCCGCCATCTGGTCTACTCATCGGTGGGTGGCGCTGAACGCAAGACCGGCATTGCGCATTTCGAGAGCAAGTGGCAGGTAGAAGAGCATATTCGTGCCCTGGGCCTGCCGGCGACCATTCTGCGTCCGGTCTTTTTTATGAGCAACCTGTTTCAGTATTATGGTGTCAAAGAGGAAGCCGATGGCACCCTGACGCTCACGCAGGCGCTGCATCCTCAGACCCGCCTGCAAATGATTGCGGTTGAGGATATTGGCGCATTCGCTGCCCTGGCCTTTGCCCATCCTGAGACCTTCCTGGGCCAAGCCGTCGAGATCGCGGGAGACGCTCTGACTCCTTCAGAGATAGCACAACATGTTGAGCGCGCAACAGGGAAAACCACGCGCTTTGTTGAACTCCCGCTAGAACAGTTGCGGAGCTTTGATGCCGAGACGGCGACCATGTATGCATGGTTCAATCAGTCTGGCTCTCAGGCGGATATTCCCGCGTTGCAAAAGCTTCATCCAACGCTTCTTACCTTTGAGGCCTGGCTGCGACAGGCCAACTGACCGGCAGAAGAGGAGTCAGTGTATCTCAACCGCTGCCGACCGTATTCAGGCTGGGATACGCTACTCCCTCCACCACTTACGCAATTCTTTTTGAACGATCATCCAGGGAGAGTTCTAGCAAAAGGAGACAGTATCATGGCAAATCATCCTTTGAAGCTGGGGCTAAAATAAGACGCTTTGTTGAGGGAATGAGCCTGGAGCAGACGATGTTCGAGGCAGAGCTCTCTCAAGCGGATAGGCAAGAACAAAGAACATGGAGGGAGAGACCTATGTTTAAGCTCATACTCAAAATGATGGTTCCTGCGAGCATCTTTTTGTACAGGTTGACCGGTGGGGCCATAGGTGGGAGGGTACAATCATTGCCGGTCCTCTTGCTCACCACCATCGGGCGCAAATCTGGTCAACCGCGAACCGTGCCATTGGGGCATTGGGGTATCTCAGAGACAGTTCCTCCTACGTGATCATCGCCTCCTATGGCGGTCTGCCCCAGCACCCGGCATGGTTTCTCAATCTAGAGCGCCACCCGGAAGCGACCATTCAGGTGAAGAAGCAACAGATGCAGGTGAAAGCCGAGACGGCGAACCCGGAGAAGAGGCGGGAATTGTGGGCACGCTTGCTGGAGGTAGCTCCTGGATACGCGGACTACGAGAAGCGCACCAGCCGAGAGATCCCGGTGGTGATCCTGCACCCCTTGGATGAACGCGCTAAGGAGAGGTCAGCATAACCATTCCTCAGCTTCCAGTTATGCACGTGAGGCAGAGTGTTCCTCTTTGAACGGAAACTTTTGAACAGGAGAAAGGGAAAAAGATGAGTCGATTTACTCCAGAGGAAATTGCGTATCTACAGAGCCAACGCCTTGGGCGCCTGGCAACGATCAATGAGAATGGCGATCTTCACGTGGTCCCGGTCGGCTTTCGCTACAATCCTGAGACCGATACCATCGATATTGGCGGACACAATTTCGCCACCAGCAAGAAATATCGTGAGGCGCTGCGTCATGGGCGTGTGGCCTTTGTCGTCGATGATGTCTTACCGCCCTGGCAACCGCGCTTCATCGAGGTGCGAGGAACCGTCCAGGCGATATCTTCAGGGGGGAAGCAGATCATGCCAGCCTTCTCCAATGAGTTCATCCGTCTCCGTCAGGAGGGCGTCCGCCGTATTGAACAGGGCATCGGCTGCTCGCTCAAAACAGCTATAGATCTCGTGACGAAAGTTTTGCAATATGTTAAGGTTCATCCGAGTAATGCTCCTACGATCTGTTTGGGAGAACATTACTCGTTTGGCCCATCCTCTGCAAGGGGGATGGTCCTTTTGGCTTCGTTAGTCTAAACACCAAACTTTGGAGAAAAGAGGAATATTCTCATGACAACCATGCGTGCAATACAAGTTCATACCTATGGCGATGCCACTCAGCTTCACCTTGAAGAGATCCCGCAACCCGTGCCAGGGGAGGGCGAAGTGCTGGTCCGTGTCCATGCGTCAGGCGTCAATGGCATGGACTGGCAAATCCGTTCCGGCTTTCTGAAGGACGTGATGCCAGCCGGCTTTCTGAAGGACGTGATGCCAGTAACGTTTCCCTACGTGCCTGGCATTGAGCTGGCAGGGGTGGTGGAACGGGTTGGTCCCGGAGTGACGGCCCTTCAGCCAGGTCAGGCGGTGTTTGGTCTTACACGGGCAGGAGCCTACGCCGAGTATAGTCTCGTGTCCGCCCAGACGCTTGCACCCAAGCCGACATCACTGAGTTTTGACGAAGCGGCAACGGTTCCCGTTGGTGCCACGACAGCCTGGCAGGCGCTCTTTGATCAGGGGCAGCTCCAGGCCGGACAACGGGTATTGATCTTGGGCGGTTCAGGTGGTGTCGGGATCTTTGCCGTTCAGTTTGCTCATCGCAAGGGCGCGCAGGTGATCACCACCACCTCGACCAGCAATGTCGCCTTCGTGCGTTCACTTGGCGCAGACGTGGTCATCGACTACACACAGACCCGTGTAGAGGATGAGGTTCACCAGGTGGATCTGGTCCTCGATACCGTGGGTGGGGAAGGAACCGCGAGCGCCCTGGCCACGTTGAAACCGGGTGGGACGTTGCTGACCATCGCGGGACAACCCGACGTGAGGCAAGCGCAGGCGCTCGGCGTGCGGACCGCATTCTTCCCCGCTCAAATGGGCGATACGCCTCAGCTTCTCACCACCGTCTCGCGCCTGATCGATGAGGCTCAGCTGCGCACCTCCATTGCCGCCACGTTCCCGCTGAGCGAAGCCGCAAAAGCGCAGGAACTGAGCCAGCGTGGGCATGGGAGAGGTCGCATTATTCTCCATGTTGCGTAGTGTCCCCGGCTCAGCCCAATGCGGATTGGTATCATCATCTGATGGCCCATCCTCAAGCCACGGTCGAGGTGGGAAGCGAGACCTTCGAGGTGAGGGCCGTCGCAAATACCAAAAAGTGATGGTAGGCTGCGAAGCCAATTCACCACTGCGGGTGTAAACTTTGGAATTAAGTTGGTGAAAACTTTGCAATTCCTCTGGTGATCGGGTATACTCAGGGAAGATGGTGTTGTTGGCTTCAACTTATGGAAGAGATGCATCATGACGGCATCCGTGATCCCGCTCACCGCCCTTTCAGAGGCCCAAAGAACGCAAGCCTTGGAACGCTTTGCCATCATTCGTCCTGGCGGTGAGACCAGGGCCAGGCTGGTCTGAGAAGGAGTGGGAGTGCTGCCCACTTGGGCGCCACCGTTCTGTTCGACCGCAACCTGCGCCGATGGGGCAGGCGGCTCCGAGAGCAGCTCGGAGAGCCAGGTCTCATCCAGCAGCACCTTCTGGTGTGCCGCCTTCCAGAGCGCACGGATCTCCTCTTCTTCGTGGCCGACAGGAAAGACCTGCTGTTTGACGGCAAGGGCAATAAACGCTTTGAG
>WNFY01019215.1_pt1 | contig 10077 bp, 8 predicted proteins | sample 5400091 | NCBI WGS metagenome assembly WNFY01 (sample SAMN13153364, study PRJNA577476) | soil metagenome | isolation source: 60 cm soil or saprolite under grassland replicate 1 | place: USA:California | collected 2016-06-15 | reverse complement strand
TGGGGCAGGACCGAACTCCTGGTTCTCGCTGGCATTCTTTTGATAGGGACGTTCCTGCGGATCGGGGCCGCGATGGTCGTGCCGTCGCCGCTTGAAAGCGACTATCTGGGCTATTGGACGCTCGCCAACAACTTGTATGCCGGCCGTGGCCTAACGGGCGACGACGGCCAGCCCACGGCGTTTCTCAATGTCGGATACCCGGTATTCCTATCCGGCGTTTTCGCCGTACTCGGTCCTACGGTCGCTGCGGTGAAAACTGCCAATATTTTGCTGGGAGTAGCCGCCATATTGCTGATGTACCTTGCCACGCGTCGGATGTTCGGATCCTGGTCGATTGCCGCATTGGCGGCCGGTTTGTTGGCGTGTTACGTCGAAGCAATCATCTACGCTGCTTATGCCGCGAAGGAAAATCTGATGGTTTTTCTGCTCGCCGCGCAGCTGGCCTTAGCGGCGACGGAAAGTAGCGGAGGCCGGCGACATCTTTACTCTGTGCTATTCGGTGTCGCCACTGGCTGCATGGCCGTCGTAGGTAACGCCGGCCTTGCACTGCTACCGGCATTGTTTTTGCAGATTTTCTTCGCCGCTGGCACCACGGCGCGAGCGGTACGCTACTTGGCCGTAGCAGCGGTGGCCGGTGGTTTGGTGATTACTCCTTTGCTGTGGCGCAATCACCAAGTGTTCAACGCTTATGTCCTTAACAACAACGGAGGATTTAACCTATACATCGGTAATAATCCGCGCGCAACGCCATATTTCGAAGGCATTTCCATGACACCGATCGGCGATCGATGGCAGTCTCTGCGGGCGCAGCTTGGCGAGCACGGCGCTGACGTAATGCTGCGTGATATCGCTTTGCAATACATACTGCATAATCCCGAGGCGACGTTGCAACTTGCGTTTCGGAAGGCAGTGGCTTTCTGGTGGCCGCCAGTACATTCTGGTAAATCCCAAGAAGGGATGGTTGAGATTTTTATGCGGCACGTATGGCTCGTCCAGTTCTGTCTGATTTGTGGATTGTTCCTCCTGTCAACTGTTTGGCTGCGTTCATTTCTGCGTCAACTTGTTATTGTCTGGCTCTTGGTAGTGGGTTACACTGCGGTACATATGATCTTCTATGTTATCTATCGCTATCGGTTGCCCGTAATGCCTTTCATGTGCGTCGGCGCAGCTGTAAGCGCGCAGATGATCCTGTTCTGGGTGTTTCGCAATCGGTTCGGTCGGGCAAGCGCTTCTTTGGACCCGGATGCGCGTCAGTTGCCCGATTGACGGACGTCAACCTGATAATTCTCTCCGAATCGCCGGCGCGCGGCATAATTCCGATATCAATCGACGACCCGGGCGTTAAAGGTATCGTAGGCTGCGTTCATCATCTCGATGTCGGTAAGAAGGGGTTGCCATCCCAGCACCCTTTCCGTTTCGGTCGTGTCGAGCAAGATGTCCAAATTCGCGATCCTGAACTGTTCGGGGTACAAGAGTGTAAAACCACTCCTATCGAGCAAAGACAATACCGACTTCAATAATGTGGCGGGCATTGGTACTAAAAAAGAACGCGTCCCAGCATGAAGAATTACTTCTCTTAATAGGTTTCGGGTAGTTGGCGGCGATTTAGATCCAAGATTAAACGGACCTGGTGGACAGTTTTTCTCGACAGCGAGGATAGCGGCGCGTGCACAGTCTTCAACCCCGACCATCTGATAGCGATTGTTACCCGAACCGATCATCGGAACCGGCAGACCGGCACGGATCAATCTGAATAATTGAGCGAGGATGCCCAGCCGCCCGGGACCCGTGATCAGTCGGGGCCGAAAAATCGTCGCGCTAATGCCGGCGTCGCGTATATGACGTTCCGCTGCCAGCTTACTGTGGCCGTAGGGACCGACCGGGATCTGCACGTGCGTCGGCGGCACCGGACAGACGGTGGGAATGCCGTAAGTCATGTCGGTTGAAAAATAAACCAGGCGCCGCGCGCCAGCGACACGCATTGCCCTCAATAGATTTCTCGTTCCGATGACATTGACGTCACTAAACCATTGGCAGCGCCCACGCGCAGGCAGTGAACCACCAAACTGACTGGCAGCGAGATGGTAAACCACGTCGTCGGAACGAAGCGCCAAACGCTCGAGATCCTCGCTACGCGTGACATCACCCTGGATAACGGCCATGTGTGGCCGATCGAGGTGGTTGGCGGGTGGAACGAGATCGAAATTAACGATTTCGGCGCCACGCGTGGCCAAAAGGCGCGCCAACGTCGATCCAACGAAGCCGCTTCCTCCGGTGATCATGTGACGCATCCGGCTCTCATGCGCTCCGAGAAATAACAAAAATTCCAATACATATGATAACGATCCCGGCGAGACGCGATGGCCCGACATTCTCCGAAAGGTAAAAATAGCCAATTATGGCGGTGATTACGTATCCTATCGACAACAGCGGATAGGCAATACTCACTTCTATTTTTGCCAGCACCAGAAGCCAACCGCCTATACTCAACACGTAACAGGCCATCCCGCCGATAAACCAAGGATTAAGCGCCACCGACAGAACGAATTTAACAATCTCGGATGCCGAGGCCGGCAGAGCACCCACACTTAACATCGTCTTGCGAAGAGCGACCTGAGCCAGCGCGTTCAGCGAGACGCTGACGACCGCCAAGGCGAGTACCCGAGCTCCCATTCGAGGCTCCCGACGCTGCATCCATTGAAACTGTCAGTGACCCAGCGCTTTGAAAGGAATGTAGGCCCCCAAAGCCAAGACGATGAGGCAAAACAAGACCAACCACGAGACCCAGTCGCGTGCAGCATAAACGATCGGATCATCCTGCATGTAACCGCGTGCGGTCGATAACCAGAGGCGGCATTGCCAGAAGAGCATGAGCGGCACGCTCCCCCACAGCAGTGTCGGTTGCGCATAGGCGTGCACGGCCGTGTCACTTTGGACGTAAAGGGACAGGACAAGAGCTGAGGTGAAGCTCGACGCGGCGCCCATCATCTGCAGGATCATCATATCCTCGTGCAGATAGCCGCGGCGGGCCAACCCGCGGCCTCGGTCGGGCGGCAGGCGATGCAGCTCCGAGACCCGTTTGACCAGGGCGAGGCTGAGAAACAGAAAACTCGAGAAGCCCAGGAGCCAAAGCGATACATCGTGACCGCTGGCTTCGCCCCCCCCGAAAAGCCGGACCGTGTACAGCCCCCCGAGTACGAATACATCAATTAACGGCATCTCCTTTAGCTTGAAGTTGTAGGATAACGACATTGCCGCATATAGAAGGAGAGCCGGCAGCGCGCCGCTGTACCATCCCAGCGCTAGACCGATTAGAGCTAGACCAGGCACCATCGCGAGCCCTTCACCGATGGTCAGCGCGCCGCTCGCGAAGGGCCGCCGTCGCTTACGAGGGTGGGCGCGGTCGGCGGCTAGATCGGAAATATCATTCAGAATGTAAATAGCGGAGGCCAGCGCGCAGAACGCAGCGAAAATCGCCATGGTTGCCGTCCAGGCATCCCGGTCGGCTAGGCCTCCTGACGCCAAGAGAGGAACGAAGGTCAGCAGATTCTTGACCCACTGATAGGGGCGCAATGCTTTAACCGCGGCCTGTATCCGACTAGCACCGCTATCAATTATCGTGACGTTAGGATAACGGGCCTTCGCAGCGCGAAGCACACCCCGATGTGGGTTGACGATCACTGCTGCCGCGGCTTCGCGCCACACCGCATGATCCGTCGAGTCGTTGCCGACATAGATGAATCTCTTCTGCCCAAAAGATCGACGCAGAACCTCGGCCTTGGCACGACCGCGCAGATTGGTGACGCCATCGGAGGCAATGACCTGATCAAACAGTCCGAGGTGGGCAGCGATACGCTGCGCGACCTGTTGGGGGGCAGCGGTCGTCAGCGCGATTCGCCGACCCCGAGCCCGTTCCATACGCAGATAATCGAGGAGCGTGTCATTGTAAGGGAGATGCGCCGGATCGAACTGCCAGCGTGTTGCCAATTGCTGTTTGAGGTGCGCCTTGCCGATACCGAGCCAAACCGGAATGCGAAGGAGCACCAGCCAATCGGCAACGGCAGAACCAAAGGCCGCTTCCTGCATCGTGTCGATTTTGACTAAGGTGCCGTCGAGATCAACGCACAGCGGCAATTTGGCGGTCGATGTTTCAGCGACCGGCTCGGCCTGCGCTTTGGTCGATGTCGTCACACCAGCCCTCTCATGTCGCGCTTACCCCCTGCTCCATGTGGATGTAGATCACAAGATGGTAAAATTGATGTTTGTTGGTCGCGGAAATCGGGCGATAAACAATCCCACGGCCATATCTTTCATAGCCTTAGTTATAAACGAAACCGTATGTATGTCCATCGGTACCGGATTGATCTGCCGGAGTTGCCCGATACCGGCCGAACCGGCATAGCCTACGGGTGATACGATGGGATAGCGCCATGTCCGGGCGCGAAAGGACAGAAATGGCGAAGAGCCCAGGGGGATTGGAGGTCCGCATCGAGAATTTCGGGTCCGCCGCCCGGCTCGAGCCGCTGTGGCGCGAGCTAGAGGCGAGATCGTCGCGGTCCTTCTTTCTGTCGTGGACATGGATCGGCGCCTGGCTCGAGACCTGCGGGGCAACGCCCGTTACCCTCGCCGTCTATTGCCAGAAGCGTTGCGTCGGCCTGGGCCTCCTGGTGCGCGGGTCGCGCTTACAGCTCGGGTTTCGAAGGCCCACACTATTCCTCCACGAGACCGGCGAGCCGGCTAAAGACGTCGCGATGATCGAAGATAACGGGTTTCTCGCGGAACGAGGCTTCGACAAAGCGGTGACGCGCGCCGCGCTACACCACGCGTACCGTGCCGACGACGCGCAGATCGTCCTGGGCGGCGTGCCCGATTGGCTGACCGCCGAGGCGCGCGAGGCGGGCTGGTGCGATCGCGTCCTCGTTACCCGACCGTGCCCCTATCGCGTGCTGGATCCGAGTAACAGCGATGATCTTGCCCAGCTGAGCAGCAATACGCGCTCGCAGATTTCGCGTTCCCTCAGGTTGTACGAAAGCCACGGCAGCCTCGCGATCACGCCGTCGGCGACATTGAGCGAGGCCCGCGATCGGCTCGCTGCAATGGCGGAACTGCATCAGCAACGTTGGGTCGCTGCGGGGCAGGCCGGCGCCTTCGCACTGCCGATTTTCGAGGAATTTCACCAGCGCGTGCTGGCGCGGGGATTCGCGGCCGGAGAGGCTGATGTTCTGCGCATCACGGCAGGCGCGGACGAGATCGGCTACCTCTACAACTTTTATTGCGACAACGAGGTCTACGCCTACCAAAACGGCTTCCAATTCGCCGATGACCAGCGCCTGAAGCCTGGCTTGGTGAGCCACCTGCTAATACCGCCGGCGGCGTCTTCAGCCGCCGGACAGATCCGTCGATCGATCAGCTCGTAGACCGTCGGGGCATTCGGCTCCGGTCATCCGCTGGATGATCCGATCAAGCCGCTGGAGTTGGTCATCCCACCGGTATTTTTCTTCGACTACGGCCCGCGCTTTTCGCGCGAGGATCTCTCGGTATTGATCGTCCTGCAGCAGGCGGATGGCATGGTCCGCGAACTCAGCCGGGTCGTCGGCAACGAGAATGCCCTCGCCCTCCTCTATCACGGTGCCGCCCCATGAACACCGTGACGATACGCAGGGAAGTCCCATCGCAAGGCCCTCAAGGAGCTTATTCTGGATGCCCCGAGCAATGCGAAGCGGAACCACGCAGATGTCTGCCGCGTCGAGGTAGGGGCGCACGTCCGGAACCGCCCCGGTAATGATGACCCCGGGCCGCTTCGCCAGACGTTGCACCGCCGCCGTCGGGCTCGTGCCGCAAATAATGAATGTCGCGTGCGGCACCCGCTCTCTGATAAGCGGCAACACGAAGTCGCAGAACCATTGCGCACCGTCCACGTTGGGAAAGTAGTTCATCACGCCGGTGAAAATCATCGTACCGGCCTGTTTTGGAATCTGTCGCGAGCGAAAACCCTCCAGGTCCACCCCGTTTGGCAAAACGTCGACAGGAGAACCCGGAATCAACCGTTCAAAATCGCGCTTCTCGGCCAGGGTGCACACGACCGAATGCGAGAAGGTTCTGGCAATTTCTCGTTCATACTCAAGTAGTAATTGACCCTCGCGTCTATATATCCAACTAATTGGAAAGGCTCGTATTTTTGAAAACTGAAGCCATTTCTGCGAGTCCAAATCGCTAAAATACATCAGCCGGGGAATGTTAGAAAGTTCTGTTGCAAATTGGGCAGCATTGCCGCTGTAAACAATGATCAAATCCGGACGCAGCTTTGTGGATGTGGCCTTCACTGCGAGTCGAAGTTGGTCTTCGTTCATGAAAGCGACCGAAAGCGGCAACCCGGTAAAGAGAGCCCTTACACCGCGAAACTTCTCCGCAACCGTTGTCCGGGGCACTGCTGTGACACTTCGCGCATAGTTTGCCAAGGCAGCGATGTTTGGGTCATCGGCTGCTCCACCACTGAGACAGAATACATGTACCTCATGGGTGATCGACAGATGGCGGATCAGGTTGAAGGTGGCGATCTTATCCCCGCGATCAGGCGGAAAAGGAACCCGCAAACAGATAAAGAATATTCGCATTGGTATTCCAGTTTAGTTCCGCTAGGCGCGGTCACCCAAAATCTGGGCATATTCCACGGTCGCTCAGCGCGCCAACTGTTTTCGAATCATGGGCCCCAGCGTTTTCCCAATGCCGAGCGGTACATATCGAGACCATAAGGTAGCCATAATACGCATTTCACCTGATGAAGAGTCGAGCGTACGGGTGCGCGTGCTGTCGCCGACCTTGATCAGGTGGTATTTATGCTCCAAGAATTTACAGCCCCATTTTTTCTTGTAATCCAGCTGTCCCTGATAGCGAACGCTGCCAAAATCAAACGTATGATGGTCGCTCCCGGCCGCCCATTTGATGAATTCCCAATGGAGGAGATCGTTTGGCCGCAAATGCCATTCTCCGGGGTCCGAGACCGTGCTGATGATGGTCACTCGTCTGCTACAGGAAAACCCGAGGAGACCCGCGACGGTCGCTGAACCTTTCTTCGCCCAAAAGATCATCATTCGGTCGCCGAGCATATGAAATAATCTCAGGAAGTAACGGATATCGTGGGGTGGAACGCCTAGCCGCTTCATTGACAACAGGTAAAGAGGAAAAAATTTCTCTCTTATTATTTTCTCATTGCACTCGGATACGACGTGAAGGTGATGTTTTTGCGCCTGGGCAACGAATTTTCGCACCGAAGGGCGCATCACTTTGCTCCACAACTCGTGCACCGGACGATCCAGTGGTAACAGGGCGACGTGGTGTGGGATCGACTGAACGGTCCAGTTCTCGCGCCAGCTTGGTGGGACACCGTGGTTGCCATGCATCTCGACTAAGCCGACATCCGAGTGTCGCGCCGCATAGGCCGAGAGAACCGCAAAGATCTCGCTACCGTCCCCCTCATCGAGCCGTGGGTCCAACAGCAGCCCGCCATATTCCGAGAACGGCTGGCTTACGAGTTTGCGGCCGAAGAGTAAGCTTTTGAGTTGGACTGCGGGCAGCACACCGACAATCTCTCCGTTTCTGACGAAGCAGAGATTACGCGGTACATAGCCGTAACACGAGACCGCACTCGCGTAGCCAAAGAGATGACAGAACCGTGCTTGGTCGTGCTGTTGGACAAAATCGTCCCACTCCTCCGCATCCTGCCAGTCATCCTTGAGCACGATCATTTGTATAGCCTTATCAAGGGTATTCGTAAAATGTTTTATGTCTGTTACTTGATTACTTGATCTGGTAGTTTAAGATAATATAATGGCTAATTATCGACTGGAGCGGCATCAGTGGAATTGGATGCGAGGGGCGACGGCATGACTATTGTCGGCGAAAAAGACATGGTCGATGCGGCTCCAGTTGAAATCGGTGAGCAAGCGCGCCAAGCGCTTCTCCATTCGCGAGAGGTTGACGTAATGGCGCACCCGCGTGCGCCACGAAATTCCTGATTGCCGAGGTTGTTCGGGATCGATCTCCCAGGGATGGAAGTAGAACACGCAGGGCCGTCCATCGACCGCATTGACGCGGCGCAAGTTCGCCCGCGACAACGCGTAAGGCAGCAGCCGGAAATAGCCACCGCCGGCGCAGGGCAGCTTGCACCCGAACCGCACCGCGGTCGTCATCGGAATCTCGAGCAGGCTGCAGTCGCCGGGATGGAACGGAAACCGCGGCGCTTCCGGCAGCCCGTACAGATCATGGCGGATCGGATAGACGCTGGAGCTGTAGGCGTAGCCCTCGCTTTCGAGCGCCTCGAAGGCCCAGAGATTGGATCGGCCGATCGAGAAGCTCGGGGCGCGATAGCCCTTGACCGCGCAGCCGGCGAGGTCTTCGAGCAGCTGTTTCGATCTGCGAAGATCCGCCTTGAACTCGTCGCGCTGTTGCCGGTCGGCGCGGATATGGGCGCAGCCATGCGAGGCGATTTCATGCCCGCCCGCGACGATGCGGCGGATCAATTCGGGGTATCGCTCGGCGACCCAGCCAAGCACGAAAAAGGTGGCACGAACGCCCGCTCCCTCGAAAAGCGCCAGCAGGTGGTCGACATTGCCCTCGACCCGGCACGCCACCTCGTCCCAATGCTGACGCGGAAAACAGCCGGAGAGCGCTTCCACCTGAAAATAATCCTCGACGTCGACGCTCATTGCGTTGACCGCACGGCCAGCACGCGAAGACAGAAGCGGGGCCCCGTCCGCCAACGGGCTGCGTACATCGCCAGTCATTCGAGCGGCTCACCTAGTCTGGACATGACATCGAGGCTCAGCTTCAGCAGGTGGTCGTGTCGGGCGACCCGGCGCTCGAGGCTCTGGATCCGATCCGACGGGGTGCCATCGACTACCGGCGCGGCGGCGCGGGGGATTTTCCGCACCGCGATCGTTTCCAGTTCGTTGTTCCACTCCGTCGCCACGGCCTCGGTATCCTCCAGCGTGATCGAGCTCCTCTCCTCGAGGAAGGCCGACAGCAGTAGGCGCGAGCACAGCAAATTGATCTTGCGCGGGATCCCGTCGGTATGGCGGTAGATCGCCGCGAACGAGTCCTCGGAAAATGATGGGTTGCCCGACCACGAGGCGATCTGCAAGCGATGCTCGACGTAGGCCTTGACCTCCTCGGCGTCGAGCGCGCCGAGGTGATAGCAGGTAAACACTCGCTGGCGCAGCTGCTCGGCGTCGCGACTGGCGAGGATGTTGCGGAATTGCGGCTGTCCCAGAAGAAAGGTCTCCAGCGGCGCACTGTGTCCAATCGCCAGATTTGCCAACATGCGCAACTCTTCCAGAGTCGCGAAGGGCAGGTTCTGCGCCTCGTCGATAACCAACAAGGTGCGCTTCCCGGCGATACTATTGGCACGAAAGAGCTCCGCCAGCGCACTCAACATGCTCTCTTTGTCGCGGCGGGTTCGCTCCAAACCAAAGCCCGAGACGACGACCCGGAGAAAATCGGTTGGCGCGAGCTGCGTCGTCGATATCTTGGCGGCGACATACTCGCTGGGGTTCAGCTGTTGCCAGATATGCTCGACGAGCGTCGTCTTGCCCGCCCCGACCTCGCCGGTGATCACCACGAACCCGTCGCCCTGGCTCAACCCATAAGTTATATGCGCCAACGCCTTGCGATGCGACTTGCTGCCAAAGAAGAAGCGAGCGTCCGGTGTCAAGCGGAACGGTGATGAGGTAAGACCGAAATACTCAGTAAACATTTCTGACGCGGGGGTTACCCAGTTGCGAGTTTCGGCTACTAGCGATAGTAGCCGTGCGATCCGAAGCTGTTGCTCGCTGTAAATTTTGTCTTGTTGAGGATCAGCGAGATATGCGGGCAGTCGCGAAGAAGCTCAATCGAGGCCTCCACTTCGCCGCGCTGTGTACGGTCCGCCTCGATCACGAATACGATTTGGCCGACGATGGCCGCGAGCACCGCAGGATCGCTGCTGACCAGGCAGGGTGGCGCGTCGAGGATGATGATGCGATCTTCATAGCGAGCCGCCATTTCGTCGATCAACGATCGCATCCTCTGGCTGGCGAGCAG
>WNFY01008175.1_pt1 | contig 10077 bp, 7 predicted proteins | sample 5400091 | NCBI WGS metagenome assembly WNFY01 (sample SAMN13153364, study PRJNA577476) | soil metagenome | isolation source: 60 cm soil or saprolite under grassland replicate 1 | place: USA:California | collected 2016-06-15 | reverse complement strand
GCGCCGCTCAGGCGACGGGATCGGATCGTGCACGGGGACGCCGAGTGCGACGAGACGCGGCGCGCCGATCGACACGAGCAACGCCGGCACCGACTCGACGCCCGCCGTCAGGTCCCCGAGCCCCCGCTCGACGAGGTCACCCGCCGGCAATGCCGCGTACGACATGGCTCGTAATTTAAGGTGGTTTGGGCGTCGTGGTTGACGTAAGGGCGCCCTCCGGCCGAGCGCGCCCTCTCAGGGCGCATCCTATATTGGACCTCATGACTGCACCTCAAGTCGATCGCTGGGGCGAGCGGCTAACCCGCCGGCTCGGCCTGTGGAGCGCCGTCGCCGTCCTCGTCGGCTCGACCATCGGCAGCGGCATCTTCCGCACGCCGGCCGGCGTCGCGCAGCGCGTGGACGACGTCCCGCTCTTCCTCCTTGCCTGGGTGGTGGGCGGCGCCGTGGTGCTGTGCGGGGCGCTCACCTACTCGGAGCTGGCCGCGGCGTTCCCGCGCTCGGGCGGCGTGTACGTCTTCGTGCGTGAGGCGTTCGGTCCCCTCCCCGCCTTCCTCTTCGTGTGGGCGGAGCTGTGGGTGATCCGCCCGGGCGCCTTCGGCGCCATCGGGATCACCGCCTCGGCCTACACCCTGCGCACTCTCGGCTCGAACCCCGCCGCCGTCGTCGCCGCCGTGGGGCCGTTGGACATCCGGGCCGAGCAGCTGCTCGGCGCGGGCTACATCGTCGTCGTCGGGGTGGTGAACTATCTGGGGATTCACCGAGGGGCGATTCTCCAGAACCTGAGCACCGCGCTCAAGGTCGCCGCCCTGGCGTTGCTGGTGCTGCTCGGCTTCGCGCTCGGCAGCTCTGCCGCGGGCGCGACGGGCGGCATGCTGGCCCAGCGCGCCGCGGTCGGGCTCTCGCCGTTCCTGCTGGCGATGGTGCGAGGTCCGGGACCCGCAGCGCACCCTGCCGCGGGCGCTGCTCATCGGCACCGGGGCGGTGGTCGTGCTCTATCTCGCCGCGAACCTCGTGTACCTCTACCTGATTCCGATTCAGGCGATGAAGCAGGCGGAGCTGGTGGCGGCCGATGTGGCGCGGCTCGTGATTGGGCCCGCCGGCGTCGTCGTCGTGTCGGCGGCGATCGCCGTGAGCACGTTCGGGACGTTGAACGGCTCGATGATGACCGCGCCGCGCATTTTTTTCGCGGCGGCCGAGGACCGGCTCCTGCCCGGAGCGATCGCGCGGGTGGACCCCCGCACGTCGGCCCCGACCGGCGCGGTCGTGCTGATGGTAGTGATGGGCGTGGTCTTCATTTTGATTCGGACATTCACCCAGCTGGCCGACCAGTTCATCATCGGCATCTGGCCGTTTTACGCGCTCGCCGTCGCGGGCGTCTTCGTGCTGCGCCGCACGCGCCCCGAGCTCGAGCGGCCCTATCGGACGTGGGGGTTCCCCGTCGTGCCGCTCGTCTTCCTGCTCGGCGCCGTGCTGTTGCTCGGGAACTATCTCGTGTCCGAGACGGCGGCGTTCGCCATCGACATCGGGATCATCCTGACGGGGGTTCCGGCCTTCGCGCTGTGGCAGTGGTGGAAGCGGCAGGACCCCGGCGCTACAACCGGGTGACGGATTCCGCACGCGCTTGACGGCTTTTGGCCCAGGGCGCACATTTACCGCGCCCTTGCAGCCCAATCGCGACACTTCTGCGGAGCATACGATGACATCACCTATGGTGCGACTCAGCGCGCGCTGGGGCGCTGCGGTATTGGCGTTGGCGCTGATGGCGGTGCCCGGCACGACGTTCGGTCAGACCGTCACGGGGACTTTTCGCGGTCGGGTGTTCAGCCGTGAAAACGCTCCGGTCGTGTCGGCTACGGTGACGGCCAGGAACGGCGAGACCGGCGTGTCCCGAAGCACGGTGACGGACGGGCAGGGTCGCTATGTGCTGCTCGGACTGCCGCTCGGGACATACGCCGTGCGCGCGCAGGCGATCGGGCATCGACCGCTCGAGAAGACAGGGCTCCGGTTGCAGATCGGCGCGGAGGTGATCGTCGATTTCAGCCTGGAAGCGAGCGCAGTCGAGCTGACGGCGGTATCGGTGGTGGTCGAGCAAGTGCCGCTCGTGGACGTGAGCAAGACAGGCACGAACCAGCGGATCTCCCAGGACCAGATCGAGGGCCTGCCGACGAACGGCCGGAACTTCACCGATTTCATCGGCCTGGCACCCACGTTCGCCAAGATCCCGGCGTTCGGCGCCGGGGCGCAGGGCGGGTCGATCGGCGGCGGGCGGTCTGGAGCCAATCTGATCCAGATCGACGGCGTGCAGAACACCGGCACGTTCTTCGGTGGTGACCCGCGCGGGTCCGACCGGCTCCCTGTTGCGTTCAGCATCGAGGCGGTCAAGGAGTTCCAGGTTCTCACGAACGAGTACGACGTTTCCAAGGGTGGGTTCACCGGCGGCGTCGTGAACGCCGTGACCAAGTCCGGGTCCAACGAGCTGCACGGCACGGCCTTCGAGTACTACCGCAGTCAGCGCTTTACGAGCAAGGACTTCGTGGGCAATGATGCCACGGATTTCCTCTCGCACCAGTTCGGCGCGACGCTGTCCGGCCCGGTGATCCGGGACAAGTTGCATTTCTTCACCGCGGTGGACCGCCAGGCGCGGAACGCGCCGGTCAACACGCTGACAAATTCCGTCACGGGAGTCTCCGACTCGGTGCTGGCGCGGCTCGATTCGATCATCACGAACGTCTACGGGATCGACCCCGGCCAGCGGGGCGTCTTCACGACTCTGCAGGACGAGTGGGTGCTGTTCGGCCGGGTCGATTGGAACATCAACTCCCGCCACCGGCTCGCCATCCGCGACAGCTACACGGCGCTCGACTTTTCGGGCGACCGGGTCGTGACCACCGACTACTCTTCTAACGGCGGGCCGCTACACCCGAAGGCGAACTCCCTCGTGGCGAATGTATTCTCGAACTTCTCTCCGAGGCTGTACAACGAGCTCCGCCTCCAGGCCGCGGTCGACAAGAAGCCCCGTCCTCCGGCGGTGACCTATCCGCAGGTGCGCGTGGTGCTCAACGGGTCGGCCGGCAATCGCACCGCCGCCTTCGGCGCCGACTCGATCATTCAGTTCAACAATCTCGAGGAGCGGACGCTGCAGCTCGCGGACGTCGTGACCTATGTCCGCGGCGCGCACTCGATTCAGGTCGGCACAGACAACATCCGATACAAGTTCTTCAACTTGTTCATGCGGAATGGGCTCGGGACGTACACGTTCGACTACGGCAGCAACCAGGCCAACCTCGACAGCATGATTGCCCGCCACGCCTCGCGCTTCACGCGTCAGGTTCCCGTTAGCGGCGTCAGCCCGATCCAGTTTCCGGACTCCATCGTCACGGCCAACTACATCGCGTGGAACTACTCGTTCTATCTGCAGGACAGGTGGCAGATCACCGATCGGTTGACGGTCAACGCGGGGATCCGGCTCGACGTCCCGAAGGTGTCTGGACGACCGCGCAACAATCCGCGCCTCCTGGACTCCTTCCCGCAGTTCTTTCTCGACTCGGCGGGAATCGCGCGCGTACGCGGAGGCACGGGGACGGCGGCCGACTCGCAGACCACCTCGCGCGAAGTGCCGGCCCAGCACGATTGGTCGCCCCGCGCCGGCTTTGCCTACGACGTGTCGGGGAACGGTCGCACCGTCGTGCGGGGCGGCGCCGGGATCTTCCACGGCTATACGCCCTTCGTCTTCTGGTCCAACATGTTCCTCGGCACCGGCCGCGATCTGACCACTGTCAGTTGCCCGGCGACCAGCACGTCCACGCAGAACGTTGACCTGACGGTCGAAGCCCCGCTGACTTGTGGCGTCGCGTCGGCCCAGCCGAAGCCAGAGATCTCGTTCTTCTCCCGTGACTACCGCACGCCATACGCATTCAAGGCGAACCTCGGGTTCGATCACAGCCTGACGCCAACGGTGGCGGTGGGCGGCGAATTCGTGTACGCGAAGACCTATGACAACTTCACCAACCGCGACGTGAATTACCGCACCGCCAGTCCGCTGGTGCTCACCGGTGAAGGGTCGCGGCAAGTCTTCGGCAACGCGCCGGGCGCCAACGGCTCCTCCGTCCGCCGTGTCGACACCACCTTCGTCGCCGTCCTGGTTCACGAGAACAACGGCATCGCCGACTACGCGGCCGTGATCGGGAGCCTGCGCTACCGCACCGAGCGCCTCGACCTCAGTGGCACCTATACGTACTCACGGAACCGCGACAATTTCTCGCGGTCGTGCTGTGTCTCCTTCTCCCAGTACTCGGCCATCGAGGCCGGCGTCAACGGCAACTTCCAGCTGGGCGGCAACTTCGGGTACGCCGAGAACGACATCCCGAACCAGGTCAAGATCTCGGCACTGTGGAAGGGCCCGCTGGGCTTCAACATCAACGCGATCTGGTTGACGTTCTCCGGGCGGCCCTACACTCCCCGCATCGCTTCGAACCAGGACGCGAACGGCGACGGGATCTCCGGCAACGACCGCGCGTACATACCGCGTATTCGCGACGACATCTCGATCGACGGCAACGGCGGTGCGGCGGGGGTGGGCACGCTCGCCCAGCAGGATTCAGCCTACGCCGTCCTCGATGGCCTCATCAACAAGCACTCGTGCCTGTTCGCCCAGCGGGGGCGCATCGCGGAGCGCATGAGCTGCCGCAATGCTGCCCGCAGCATCCTTGACATCAAGGTGTCGCGCGAGATCGCGCTGGTCAGCGGGCAGAGGCTCGAGCTGACGGCCGACTTCTTCAACGTCCTGAACGGGATCAGCAAGAGGTGGGGCAAGGCCACGGAGGAGGGCGATCGCCTCATGCGGATTCGGGGGTTCGACGCGGCCAACAACCGCTATGTCTACGAGGTCGACGGGAGCTTCGGACGGAAGAGCATCGAGACCAATTTCGGCTCGACGCTGCCGCAGTTCCAGGCGCAGCTGGGGGCGCGGTATCGCTTTTAAACCGCAATTCCTAATAGGGAAACCAGTATCGGTAACTCGTGGCGACGCGGCGGAAGGTGTCGGCGGAATCAGCGACCAGCAGGTAGGAGTCTTGACCTTCGACATCGCCCCACGTCAGGCCTATCACGTGCGCACCCCGAGGATGGCAGAAGAACAGGATGCTCAACGCTTTAGGGGAGAAAACCCTGTTGGGGCTGAAGTCCATCTTGGGGAAGTCATGAAGGAAGAAACCGTCTTGGTCGATGACGACCAGACTATTGAGCACGCTCCTGTCGGTGGAGCCAAACTGGACAGCAAAAAACCGCACGTTGCCTTGGGCGCTTCCCAGGCGCCAACAGTGGAGAACAGTACGATGTGTGGCCTCTGACATGCGGCGCCGTTGACGACCGTCGCATTCCCCGGAATCGCGCCCGTCGACCGGACCGGCGCTCGCGACGAGAGTGGTGTCTGCCGATAGGTAGCACGTCTCCCCGGCCGCACCCGTTCCTCCCATAACGCGAAAGACATCGCCGGGCTGGTTCGAGAAGGTGTTAGCTACCTGCCTGACGTCGCTGGTCGGTCGCTCGGCCTGCTTGCGTACGTATGTGAGCTGGAGGATCTGCGCGCGAGAGCAGAGTGCGGCCCGGAAACGGCTCGGACTCACCAGCCAGCCGAGAGCAATGAGCTCCGTCCCGTCGGACCGGACGTACCCGAAACTTCCCTCCGCAAACCGAAGGTGTTGAGCTACAAGGCACTGCCCTGAGAGCCCGACCACGATCGATAACAGCCCTGCGACGGTCCGCATGACAACTGGGTTCGGGTGTTCGGTCCGAGAGAGGGTCGCTCCGTCAGTAACGTGGTATCAAGCGGACCGGAGTAGTAGCCTGAACTGAGTTCAGTGGATCCCCCCCAAGCGGTTCGGTTGATCACGGTCCGCCGCACACTTCGAGGAACATCTTGCTGCTGATGAAGCAGAACAGAAACCGGCTCTCGCTGTACGAGAGGCTTTGCTTCGCGAGGAGCCCTTCAATCTTGTCGCGCCGAACGTGGTCGAAGATGGGGCTGCCGTCCAACAGGTAGCTTCTCACCTCCGGATGTCGCACGTCGAGAAAGGAGAAGATCGGCGCGAACACTGGTGCGTTGAAACTCTCCTTGCGTCGACTCGTAAGCACGCGCTCTGGAACTATCCCGCGCATCGCCTCGCGGAGGACCGCCTTGGCATAGCCGTCCCGGATTAAGTGTATCGTCGGAATCTGGTAACAAAACCTGCACAGGTCTCGATCAAGAAATGGCGACCGGTTCTCGATCGAGAAGTACATCGCGTTCAGGTCCTCTTCGTGCAGGATGACGGGCACGGTCTCGTGGCACAGTTCGTTCAGCATTCGGTTGCGGAGCAGATCCTCGGTAAAGGACCTCTCTGCGAACGGCTCGAACCAGCTCCGCGTCAGGAACGGGGAGAACTCGGCTGCGTTGAAGAAGATATGCCCGCGGAACGTGGGATCCTGTATGAAGAGGTCCGGGTTGCCGAGATATCGGTTCGCCACGCCCGGAGGATTTTGCGTCAACCACTCGCGCCGTGCGCTGGCGTGCCGATCCGCAAACTGCCGCACCTGATACAGGTAGGCGAGGTGGTGGTCGTAGTAGCCCGTGAATAGCTCGTCGGCACCCGTACCACCTACGGAGACGCGGTATCCGTGTTGGGCCACGGTCTCCATGAGCAGCCAGTGGGCGAACGACGTAATTGTGTAGACCGGTGCGTCGTGGTACTGCACGAGCGTACGCATCTTGGCAAGAAAACCGTCGGTGCTTACCGGGATGGTGGTGTGCCGGATCCCCAGCTCGCGGGCGGCATAGGTCACGAGGTTACCCTGCTCTTCGCGGAGCGCAGCCGAGTTGACGATCGTGAACGCATGCACGTCGTAGCCGCACACCTTCTTCGCAATGCTCAGCAGCGCATTGGAATCAACGCCACCGCTCATGCAAAACGCAACCGGGACATCCGCCCGTAACCGCAACGTAGTCGAGCAGATCAGCCGCTCCCGCACGCCGGCCACTGCGTCCGAGTAAGGCATCGTTTCCTCCGGCCGATACGCCGGCGTCCAGTACGCGACCGCCTCGCTCGGAACCCCGAGGGCATCGAGACGAAGCACTGAGGCTGGGCGTAGCTCGCCCACCCCCTCGAAAAAGGTGTCGCCTTCTTTGTGGAGCGCCTTGTAGCCGTTAACGAGGTAGCGGTAAAGGTGCGTGACGTTCGCGGCGAAGGATCGACCGAGGAGGGCGACGATGAACTTGACTTCCGATCCGAAGTAGACGCCGGAACCGTCCCGGTATATGAAGAGGGGCTTTTCACCGAAACGGTCGCGGGACAGCAGCAACGAGCCGTCCGCAGCATCGTATAGGGCGAACGCCCACATGCCCTCGCATTCGGCAAGCACCTGCCATCCGAAGTGGTCCAGGGCGCGCAGCAGCACTTCCGTGTCGGACGCCGTGGTGAACGCGTGCCCTAAGGCGGCTAACTTCTGTCTCACCTCCAGGTAGTTAAAGACCTCCCCGTTGTAGACAAGCCACCGGGAACCGACTTGGAAGGGTTGATCTGCGCGGGGCTCGAGATCGATGACGCGTCGACGCGAGCTCAATAGGTGCACATGTTGTCGGGCCGAGTTCACCCAGTGCCCGTGCGCAGATGCGTCTGGGCCGCGTCGCTGCATGACCGTGAGGCACCGCTGCACCCGGATGGGATCCAGCTGTTGATTGCCCATGTATCCGGCGATGCCGCCCATTACGACGCGTGCCTCCAGGTCTGAACATGATCGCCCGCGGGGCCCCAGGCACCAGCATCCCCGAACGTACGGACTCTGCGCCGGCGGCGCCACGCTGCACGCGGTGCAGCCGTCTCTTCGGGATTCATTCAGGATTCTTGCCCGCATGCGCACACCATGTGCCGCAAAAACGACCTAGTGTGCCGCAAAAACGACCTAGCAACCGTGTTGCGCTCCGCCGAGGTTGTACCCACAGCCACAAAAAGGGACGGACCAGTGACTCGGGACGAGGAAGTATTGGTCGTCGGGGGCACGCGGGGAACCGGCCTTCTCGTTGTTCAGCTGCTCCTCCGCGACGGCTACCGCGTCCGCGCGCTCACCCGGCATGCCGAGCGGGCCAAGGCGCGTCTGGACCCGACGGTGGAAGTCATCCTTGGTGACCTCACCAGACCGGAGACCATCCCCCCTGCCGTGCATGGTGTGGCTCACATCGTCTTCACGGCCGGCGTGCCGGTCGGACCCGCGCGCGAGTCGCTCATCAAGGCAACAGAGTACGAGGGCGCCGTGAAGACGCTCGCGGCTGCTCGCCGGGAGGGATTCCGCGGCCGCTTCGTGTACATGACGGCCATTGGCGTTACCAGAAGCTCCCTGACCGGCACGCTCCTCAACCTTGCCAAAGGCAACACGCTGCGCTGGCGCCGAAGGGTCGAGGACGAGATCCGCGCCAGCGGCGCTGACTACGCGATCATCCGGGCGGGGTTCCTGCTCAACAAGCCGGGCGGAACGCGCGCCATCGAACTGACGCAGGAAGATCTGCCCCTCAAGCCGAGATACAGGATTGCCCGTGCCGACGTGGCGGAGACGATCGTCGAGGCACTCAAGCGGCCGCGCGCATCCAGAGCCACGTTCGATGTCGTCTGGGGTCGCGGTGCGCGGCGGGAGGCGTGGGACACCCTGTTCGCTCGCGTGAAGACGGACGCTTGACGGACTCGTGGCCTGGCGGCGGACCATGGCCACGGCGATTGACAGTTTGCGATTCAACTCCGTGCATCTCGACGATGTGGATCGGTCCGAGGTAGCGCCGCTCATCCATGGGTATGAAGAGGGGGCGCCAACGGCTGGTGATTCTCGACGATCAGATCATGATGGTCGAGGCCCTCCGAACGCGACTCGCGAGCGAGTACGATGTGCTCTGCGTCGCGCTCTCCGGAGCGGAGCTGCTCCAGTGGCTTAGGGAGCGCACAGCTGACTGCTTGCTGCTCGAGCTCGCGATCTCCGGCCAGAACGGACTCCACCTCATCTCGAGCATTCGCCGGCTGCAACCGGAGCTGAAAATCCTGGTCGTAACGATCCTCGATGATCGCGTCATGGCCGAAGCGTCGCTCAGCGCCGGCGCCCACGGATTCATTCCGAAGCATGCCAGGCTGGACGAGCTCTTGGTTGCCATATCCGAGGTCCTGCAAGGGCGCCGGTATCTCTCCTCTGGTGTTTCGAGGGGAACGCATCGCGTTGCGATGGGAGCCAAGCACCTGGGGCTCGCTCGTCTAACATCGCGCCAACAACAAATCGTCCTGCTGATGGGCGATGGAAAGTCCGGAAAGGAGATTTGCGAGGAGCTCGCCCTGAGCGCCAGCACCGTCACGTTCCACAAGCAGAACATCATGCGCACCCTCGGCATCGACAGCGATGGCGGCCTGTTTCGATACTCGGTCCTCGTGCGGGCAGGCATCGAGGACGCAGCGGTTCCCAGCCCAGGACCCTGGCGTGCGCGCCGGCGGTAGGGGGTACTGCAGGATCATCAGTCGCGGCCCTGAAACGAATGCAGGCTTGTGTGGGGCGACGCGTCGGCATCTGTTGATCCGATGGCTGGGCAACATTCCGACGCACGGAGCGCCTTCTTTCGGGAACTGGAGGCGCGCCTCGCAGACGCCCTCGCCGGGGACGAAGGGGTACGCGGACCCAAGCCCCAGCTGATCCTCGAGGCAGCCCGCGCGGCTTGCCTGCACCGGAACGCCAAACGCCTCAGACCCGAACTCGCCTGGCTCTGCGGGCAGTTGCTCAACGCCCCTGGGGATCAAGTTCTCGCCGTGGCTGTGGCGAGCGAGCTTCTTCATACCGCGAGTCTCCTGCATGACGACATCATCGACGGGGCGACGGAGCGGAGGAGCCAGCCGACGGCCAGCGCCCGCTGGGGAGGCACCCTGGCAGTACTGGCGGGGGACCTAGCGCTGAGCCTCGGCTTCCTCGAGTTGAAGGGCGCGCCTCAGGCGATCGTCATCGCGGCGACCAGCACCTTCGCGGTGATGACCCAGGGAGCCATCGCTGAACTACAGGCGCGCGGTCGCCTCGATCTCTCTT
>WNFY01006879.1_pt1 | contig 10079 bp, 6 predicted proteins | sample 5400091 | NCBI WGS metagenome assembly WNFY01 (sample SAMN13153364, study PRJNA577476) | soil metagenome | isolation source: 60 cm soil or saprolite under grassland replicate 1 | place: USA:California | collected 2016-06-15 | reverse complement strand
TGGCCAAATTCACCTGCAGTTCCGCCAATGCCAAGATGGAATTGACCGTTTACTACAATGCCTCCGCCGATACCTGTTCCAATTGCGAGACAAACTAACGTGTCCGCGCCGCGCCCCGCGCCGAACGTCCATTCCCCGAGGGTGATAGCACGCACATCATTAATGAGTGCGACAGGGATTCTCACTTGTTCCTCGATGATGGCTTGCAGAGGAACATCCAGCCATTTGCCTGGAAGATTAGGCAAAAATTTTATTACCCCTGTGTCAATGTCAGGGGTTCCCGGTACACCAATACCAATGGCTTTGATCTCCGAGGCCGATACCGCTTCTACTTGAGTCAGCTCCTGGATCAGTTGAACGATTCGCTGAATCACTGCGTCCTGTCCCTCGGCGGCAAAAGTCGGGCATTTCCGCTGGTGGAAGATTTGCCCGGTATCGGTATCTGCAATTGCAGCTCGCAAATTCGTTCCACCAAGGTCGATGCCAATATAACGATTCATAAAATGACTACCCTTCTCAGTACGAGTCGGGACTCCCAATTATTTTGTTGGGCGACTCCATGCTACATCTTTCTTGTCGATTTCTTCGATGAGCCGCAATGTAAGCTGAATTGTCTCTTCCAGCTTTTCGCCGCTGATCCATTCAAACGTATCCGATAATGTGTGATAAATATCTCGGACACCCCTACTGGTAAAAGCAACACAGGGTGTTCCATGAGAGTAAAAAACATAGTGGTCACTGGCAGGCCATGGTTCGACCTTTATTACTCTCGGATAATTCTTCATCTTATCATCCAGAAGTGTATCAAATTCTTGCGAGGTTGCAAAACTGGCGACGGTAGTTGTACCGGTGAAAGGACCAACCCCGTCGATGTTAATGAGTGCCGTGATTTGATCGAATTGGTTTCCAATCTGTCGGGCATATTCCATATCCCCCAAGCCGGCACCTTCTTCTCCGGTGAACGCGATCCATTCGAATGTATGTCGGTGTTTTTTCCTGGAGAGGACCTCAGCCAAAGTCAACAGGCACCCAACGCCGGCTGCATTATCGTAAGCGCCAGGAGTATCCACTTTGGAATCATAATGAGCACAAAATGCGATCCGCTCAGGAATTTCACCTGGAAGTCGAGCAACAACATTAGCTGTGTGACTTGGAGAGCGGCGCGCCTCAATCTTCATGTGGACTGTCGCCCCGGGGTTTTTCAACAGCTTCAAACCGGAGCGCGCCGAAACCGTCACAGACGGAATATCAAGATCAAAATCCTCGATCAAGCGCCAACGCGCGTGGCTGGTGGGATTAACGGTAATAACCCCTGCTGGACTTCTTTCTTCTAACAGTTGGATAATTCTTCGGTCCCGGTCGGAAATGTAAATGCCGCCCTTTGTCGCAAGCTCGCCCTGTGCCATATCCCCATAAAAGATAACAATCTTGTCAGTGATCGAAGTTGACTCCAATTCGGCTGGAGTGCAAACAGAAACGATTTGCGCAGTGATATCACAGGAAGGGGAAAATGTATTCGCCGAGGCTTCCAACAGTTCCCCGTTGAATTCAAGGGAAGTACCCTCATCCATCCAATCGGGGATTGAGATTTCCTGTCTCGTTACCAAAAGCCCACATCGTTCGAAAACGCCACTGATGTAATCTGCCGCGGCATGATTGGCATACGATCCAATCGGACGGCACCCAATCTGAACTGACAACTGTTCCACATGTTTCAATGTGCCAGCAGAAATAGCTTTCAATTATTTCTCCAGGGTTCCGGTCAATGACTGGAAAAATGAAAAAAGGGTTGACTCTCGATAAACCTTTGGCTATAATGATAAAAACGTTTGCGTAAACGTTTACGTAGGTTAGTATACCAGATTTTCAAAAGGAAATCTATATATGGCAACCATCCGGGAAGTGGCTGAAAGCGCGGGGGTATCGTACGCAACAGTTTCACATGTCATAAACAATACGCGATTTGTAACCCAGGAAACGCGCGACCGCGTCCTGACGGCAATGACTGCCCTGAACTACCGTCCGAATGCTTTGGCACGTTCTTTGCGGCAGGGAAAGACAAATACCATAGGATTGGTGCTCCCCGATAGCGCCAATCCTTTTTTCGCGGAGATCAGCCGCAGTATTGAAGATGAGGCCTTTAAAAAAGGCTACAGTGTTTTCCTCTGCAATACCGAACTGGATACGGAACGCGAATTGTTCTATGTAGATGTCCTCAGCAAAAAGCAGGTCGATGGAATCATTTTCGTTGCCGCAGGAGATCAATCCGACTCGCTCGATTACCTGCGCCGGGAAAATATGCCGGTGGTGCTGATCGACCGCAACTTGCCCAATGTCCAAGTGGATGTTGTACTGACTGATCATCAACTTGGCGGATATCTTGCCACCCGGCACTTGATCGGACTTGGTCATCAACGCATTGCTTGTATCGCAGGACCATCGACCATCACGCCCAGCGCAGAACGTATCACCGGATATCAAAAGGCACTCGAGGAAGCAGGTCTTCCCTGCGATGAAAATCTCATTCTCCGCGGCGATTATCACGCGCAATCAGGCCTGGACGTCACAAATGCCATTCTAAACATGACACCTCGACCCACAGCCATCTTTGCTTTAAACGATCTGATGGCATTAGGTGCGCTTCGGGCAGCCTCGGAGGCTGGTTATTTCATTCCGAAAGACCTGGCAGTTGTTGGTTATGATGATTTGGAACTTTCACGATTTACGAGTCCCCCTCTCACAACGATTTCCCAACCCAAGAAAGAGATCAGCGCACAGGCAGTGAGCCTGCTGGTGCAACGACTGTCAGGAAAAAGCGAGTCTCCCAGTCGTGTTGTCCTTCCACCCCAATTGATCGTTCGACGCAGCACTTAATAAAGAAGCAGCTTTGTCAGTTGTATTGGATGCAAGTTTGTTCTAAGCTTTCGATGTGTGAAAGAGGCTGGTGCGATGATAGTAACTCGAACCGGATTCCAACCTTCTTTAGCAATCAGCGGGGAACTTGATCGATTGATGGCTTCATCAGCGCCTGGATTAAGCCCGGCCGTCCAGACCGTTGTTGATCTGCCTAACCAAACCAACACCCCATCGTGATGCCGGGTACCTTACATTCTTACGAGGAGGAAGAAATGCGAAAGGACAGATCGTTCGTTTGGGCAGTCACTGTACTGCTCGTGGTAGCGTCCATGATACTGGCATCCTGCGGCGCGAAACCCACCGCCGCGCCAACCCAGGCTCCGGTCGCTACGCAAGCTCCAACGCAGGCACCCACTCAAGCGCCGACACAAGCACCTACTGAGGCGGCGACTGAGGCAGCAACTGCTGCTCCCACATCAGCAGCTACGCTGGCTCCCGCAGCATTAGAGAACTATAGTCCGGATATCCCGGATCCGACCGAACCGGTTACGGTAACCTGGTCCACCTGGATTAACACTGATACGCCCTTCTGGAAAAAAGCCATTCAAGATTTTGAAACGGTACATCCCAACATCAAAATTGAAGTTCAATCTGTTCCCTCATCTGACGATATGTTCGATAAATTGCTCGCGCAGATCGCGGCTGGCAATCCGCCCGACACCGCTTATGTCTCTGACTGGATGACTGGCGCGCTCGCGCAGAATGATGGTTTGGTTCCCCTGGACGATTACATTGCCAAGAGCAAAGTCATCGATGTCAAAGACTACGTTCCGGCATTCCTGCAACCTGCTAAAGTAGGCGATGTACAGTATGGTCTGCCCATTGCCAGCGAAACGACCGGTTTGTTCTATCGCACAGATCGCTTCGAGGAAGCAGGGCTCGACCCCAATAAACCGCCGAAAACCTGGGAAGAATTCCAGCAATACGCTGAGAAGTTGACCGACACAGCGAATTCGAAATATGGCTTTGCGGTCTTTGCTTCTGAATCTGCTTACTATTTCTACCCATGGCTCTGGCAGGCTGGCGGCAATCAGCTCAACCCGAATGATCCAAATGATGTAATTTGGGACAGCCCTGAAGGACAACGCGCCGCTGATTTCTATGTCAATCTCGCAAAGTATTCACCAAAAGATTTACTCCAGGCTAGCTCCTGGGATGGTCGTGTGAATTTTGCAAACGGCGATGTAGCTATGTATATGGCTGGTACGTGGTTCGCTGGAACGTTGCTCACTGAGTTCCCCGATGCGACCGGAAAATGGGCTGCTGCTCCGTTGCCACAGGATAAGCGTTGCGCAACAACGATCGCTGGTGACCACTTAGTGCTCTTCAAAGGCTCCAAACACCCAGAAGCAGCGTTCAAGTGGATTGAATGGGTGTCCGCACCGGCAAATATGGTTGGCTATAACCTGGGCAATCCTGATGAACCCGGCACATTATTGCCTCCTCGCACATCGCTGCTCAACCAGCCGTCACTTTATCAAGGTCGGCCGTACATGCAGAGTTTCAAAGACAATATGAGCTGCGCTTATCTAGAATCTGTCGATCAGCCTAACTACTACAAGGCTGAGGAAGTTTTGAATGAGTATCTTGGCAAGGCGTTCTACGGCGAGATCGACGGCAAGACTGCCGTAATCGAAGCTGCCAAAGAGGCAGAGACTGCGCTGAAAAATCCGTAAATAGCCTCTAATTAACTTTTCAATTCCCTTCCCAGTTTTTCCCTGGGAAGGGAATGTACACCGCGAAAAGGAGACACATGGCCGTCACAGAAATTACCAAGTCCACCCCCTTATCAGTCAGAATACGCGAGACAATTCATCAGATGCGAAAGAACTGGACGGCGTATCTGTTCCTTGCGCCAGGTCTGCTCCACTTTCTGATCTTCACACTCTTTGCTGTCTCGTTTGCCTTCTATATCAGTTTTCATAAGTGGAATATTATTCAACCGGCTAAACCGTTCGTTGGGTTTGATAACTATGTGCGTCTGTTCCACGATCCGCGTTTTTTACGGGCAGTCATCAATACACTCACATTCATGATCGGCGTGCCGCTTAATCTTATAGCGGGGTTGTGTGTCGCATTATTGCTGAACACCAAGGTTCGCGGACAAGGTCTTTTCCGCACGCTATACTATATTCCGGTTGTCACTCCACTGGTGGTCTCTTCGATCATCTGGAAGTGGGTATATCAAGGTGATTACGGACTATTAAATTATTACCTGCTAAAGTTTCACTTGATAAGCCATAAGATTGTTTGGCTCGCTGACCCAAATCTGGCATTACCGGCGCTGATCATTATGGGCATTTGGGGCGGGACAGGAGGCACCATGGTGATCTATCTGGCAGGCTTGCAATCCATCCCTGAAGAAATGTACGACGCAGCGAAAGTGGATGGTGCAAACGCCTGGCAGCGTCTGCTTTACATCACCATTCCCCTGCTCAAGCCAACTACATTTTTCCTGACGATCACCGGCGTGATTGGCACATTTCAAATATTCACGGAAGTCTATATTATGACGAACGGTGGTCCTCTGAACAGGACGACTACGATTGGTTTCTATTTATACGATAAAGCGTTCCGTCAGTTGGATATGGGCTATGCAACGGCAATGGCGTTTGTCTTGTTTGCCATGATCTTTGTCTTCACTGTGCTGCAGTGGAAGTACACCCGCGGCGACGTGGAGTATTAGAGAGGAGCAATCGAATGGCAATCACAAAAACAGACAAGTCCATGTCCAGAACGATCAGTACTCCTGCTGTGCGACCCATTAATTGGAAAGAGTTGTTTGGCAAGCTGATCGTTTATATCCTCCTGACCGTCGGCGCGCTCGTCTTTATTGCTCCGTGGGCATGGATGGTCTCAGCATCCTTCCAACCAATCGGAAAAATCTTCAACTGGCCACCAAACTGGATTCCGGAAACCATTACACTCAATAACTATGTACGCTTTCTAAAAGCGGAAGGTTTTTTTCGCTGGGTGCTGAACAGCGGTTTCCTGGCGATTATTGTCTTGGTCGTGCAAATGTTTTTCAATTCTATGGCTGCTTATACATTTGCCAAGCGAAAATTCCCGGGGCGTGACGCGTTGTTCCTGCTTATGCTCGGCACGCTGATGATTCCAGGTCAGCTTTTCCTCATTCCGAATTATCTGATCCTGTTACGTTCGCCGCTCTTCGGAGGCAACAATATCCTTGGCATGGGTGGGCATGGGATGTTGGATTCCTTCTGGGGCATCATCATCCCCTATTCGTTCAGTGTGTGGAGCGTCTTCTTCATGCGCCAGTACATCAAGGGTATTCCCGACGATCTATTAGATGCCGCGCGCATGGATGGCGCCAATGATTTCACCATCTATTGGAAAGTGATTATGCCGCTTTGTGGTCCCGTGTTAGCAGCGCAAGCCATCTTCACCTTCACCTTCGTCTGGAATGACTTCTTCTGGCCGCTGATCGTGATCAGCGATCCCAAACTTCGCACATTGCAATTAGGTCTGGCGTTGTTCGTCATCAAGAACCGGACGGTATGGGATATCGTCTTTGCCGGATCGGTGATCTCAACATTGCCGGTGTTGATAGTCTTTTTGTTCTTCCAGAAATACTTCATTCGCGGTATTGCGCTGACCGGGATGAAATAGGCAAATACATTTTCGCGCTCTTATGTTGCATTGAATAACGATGGATAATCCCTTGAACCGTCGAGGCTTTTTACGGTTGTGTATGGTTACGGCAGGCGGTACTGTTCTTGCTGCCTGTCAACAGTCATTACAAAATATTGCCACTGCCACGGCAGTGATACCAACACCGACTCCGAAATCTATAACGAAGATCAGCCTGCTTGGCTCAGACCAGGATGTTTGGACGTGGAGCAAGGCGGTTAAGGTTGCAGTTTCTGGTGGATGCCAGAACTTGGTTGTAGACGTAAATGGATACCAGTTTGAAACCAAGCCCGAAGGTAAAGCATTCACATCTGAAGTAAAGTTTTCCGCCGCAGAAAATCAAGTCAGTGCCGTATGTTTGAGTTCTGATACACAAGTCCGGTCAGAGCCTGTGACTTACAACGAACGCCTCCGAGCTGTTCCCACTGCTGTCATTCAGATCAAGTTAAACGGCGGAAAGATAGTTCTCGATGGCAGTGGAAGTCTTCCAACAGAAAATGAAGGCGCGCCGATTGTAGATTACTCTTGGTCCGCGCGTTCGAATAATCCCGCGCCTCTACAACTTGAAAGCGGAATGATGAGCGGCGAGGTTAAGAGCCAGGCAATCATTCTGATTGCTCCATCGACGAATGGAGAATATTATCTCAGCCTGACAGTGAAGGATCAAGCTGGTCAGCAAGATACTAGCACAATTTATTTCGTCGTGGAAAACGGGCAACCGCGCATCCCCGACTATGATCATGAAAATCCCGCCTGGGTGGAAAGCATGATTGTTTATGGCGTCGTGCCGTTCCTATTTGGTGACTCCGCGTTCCAGGCGATCGGCGAACGATTAGATGACCTCAAAGATCTGGGCATCAATGCCCTGTGGCTTGCACCGATCACCGTACATCCTGCTGATGATTACGGGTATGCAGTGACAGATTACTTCAACTTAGATCCTGCTTACGGAACGAAAGATGACTTACACGCCCTGGTTCAGTCTGCCCATAACCATGGCATTCACATCCTGATGGATTTTGTGCCAAACCATTCCTCTGACCAACACCCTTACTTTGTCGACACGAAGAAGAACGCCAAGAATTCTCCCTACTGGAATTTTTATGATCGGGATGCCGCTGGAAACCCAACTCATGGCTTACCACAGTGGACCAACCTCCCAAATTTTAACTATGACAACCCCGAAGTCCGGCGCATGATGGTTGAAGCTTTTTCGTATTGGGTCAGGGACTTCGATGTGGATGGCTTCCGTGTGGATGCTGCCTGGGCGACAAAGGAGCGCCGCCCGGACTTTTGGCTGTCCTGGCGCAGAGCACTAAAACGCATCAAACCGGATCTGTTCTTGCTTGCGGAAGCGAGCGCCCGCGACCCGTATTACTTCGATAATGGATTTGATGCCGCGTATGATTGGACCGATCATGTCGGTGATGGAGCTTGGAAAGTCATTTGGGAAACTTATAAGCTCCGGCTGCTTGCCTATAACCTGACGTATGCACTCACCAACCGTCCCAAAGGGTTTCACCCCGATGCGCTGATCTTCCGCTTTCTAAACAACAATGATACACACAAGCGTTTTATCACGCGTCTCGGTGAAGGCGTCACGAAAGTAGCAACCGCCTTATTACTTACTCTGCCGGGCATCCCCTGTATTTATACCGGAGATGAATATGGACTGGAATTTGAGCCGTATGAGGAACTGACTCCGCTAACATTCAAGGAACAGTACCCAGGACTGCGAGACTATCATAAAAGGCTAATTGACCTGCGCAAGGCTTATCCCAGCTTGCATTCCCGACAATGGTCCCGCATCGATCCAGATGCTGTAAGGCAAACAGTTTACAGCTATATCCGCACTGGTGTCTCGCAAGATCAGCCAATCATCGTGTTATTGAACTTCTCAGAAGAGCCTACTGAGTTTAAGTTTGATGTGCCGAAAGAGTTCAGGGCTCAAGCAACCAATCGTAGACTATATGATCTTCTTGCTGACGATAGCGTCACCGCATTTGAAAATGGCAGAATGAAAATCTCAGTTCCCGCACAGGCTGCCAGGATTTTGATCGATGAAGCGGCAAAATAACGGATGGCAAACCAACCAGTAAATCGCCGAGACTTTTTACGCCTCAGCCTTGTACTGGCGGCAGGCAGCGCGTTGACAGCCTGTCAGAAGCAGAGAGTGCTACTACAGCTGACACCGACTGCTACATCAGAGCCTATTTTGAACGCCGGCATCCTCCTAAAAGGAGACCAATTTGATGCCTGGACGTTCGTCAAGCAAGTGCATGGAAGCATGCTAAATCCCGCCGCGTGCAACTCTGTTTCCATCCGCAATGGGACAGACCGCACGCAGGCTGTTCTGAACGAATATGTCTTTTCTGCGGATGTTCCGATTCATTCAGGAACCAATTCACTAATTGCAGTTTGCAAACACACAGATGAGGAGGAAGAGTTGTCCACTGAAGTAAACATCACCGGGCGCCTGGCGCAACGACCCACTGCCATGATTGATGTATCACTCTCCAATAGAATTGTTATTTTGGATGGCAAAAGCAGTTTGCCAGACGAGCTTGAACACATCCCGCTTAAAGAATATGTTTGGTCAGCCCGTTTCGGGAATCCTACAATCGCCAAAGTGCAAGTCTCAGCAGATCAAGACCAGCAGGATTTCACCAGAGAGATCAAAGGAGAGAGGGTCGAACTCGAACTCCCTGCTGTTGATGGTGAATACTACTTTTCCCTGCGTGTGAACGATCAGATGGGTCATGAAGATATCAGCGCAACGTATGTGGTTGTGGAAAACGGACAGCCACGCATACCCGATTACGATCACGAAAACCCGGTCTGGGTGGAGGAAGCGATCATCTATGGAGTGATTCCGCGTCTGTTTGGGAGACCAGGAGCGAAGGCGATCCAGGAAAAGCTGGATGAGCTGGCTGATCTCGGAGTCAACACGATGTGGCTTGCCCCCATCAATGCAACTGTTGATTATGGCTATTCAGTAACGGATTACTTTGAACTGCGCGAGGATTTCGGCTCCAAAGATGATTTCCGCGCACTGGTAGAGGCAGCTCATGAACGCGGCATTCGGGTGCTAATGGATTTCGTCCCGAACCACACTTCAAATGAGCATCCTTATTTCAAAGATACCGTTGAGAAAGGACAGGACTCGCCCTACTGGGATTTCTACGACCGCGATGCACAGGGCAATTACACCTATTACTTCGACTGGACCCATTTGCCTAACTTGAACTATAACAACCCTGAAGTCTGCCGCATGATGATCGAAGCGTTTACTTACTGGGTACGCGAGTTCGATGTAGATGGATTCCGGGTGGACGCCTGCTGGGGTGTACAACAGCGCCGACCAGATTTTTGGCCGCAGTGGCGTCGCGAGCTAAAGCGCATCAAGCCTGATCTGTTGCTTCTCGCGGAAGCAAGTGCACGCGACCCCTATAACTTCGAAAATGGTTTCGACGCCGCCTACGACTGGACCGATCAACTGGGACGTTGGGCTT
>WNFY01034090.1_pt1 | contig 10082 bp, 12 predicted proteins | sample 5400091 | NCBI WGS metagenome assembly WNFY01 (sample SAMN13153364, study PRJNA577476) | soil metagenome | isolation source: 60 cm soil or saprolite under grassland replicate 1 | place: USA:California | collected 2016-06-15 | reverse complement strand
ACCTCGGAGCTGCCGCATCCTGCGCTAACGGACCTTCCGCAGCTCCACTCCCTTGTCGATGGCCGAACGGCCGGGGCAGGAACGCAACCCTGACGGAAACCGCCTTCGGGCCACTCGCCGCCAGATGGTCACAGCGGCGGCAGTAGTCCCTCAAACCGCCTGGCGGCTGACTCCCCGGTTTCGTCGAGCACATGCACGTATCGAGCGGTGGTGCGCAGGGCGGCCTGGCCGAGCCGGTGCATCACCGCCTTCGGGTTCTCCCCGGCGTCGATCAGCCACGAGGCGTGCGATGTGCCGCACCTGGTAGGCGGTCGGCTTGAACGGGATCCCGCTTTCCACCACCGCGCGGCCCACATCCGGTTCCAGCTCTGCTCGTCCAGATACGACTCGTCGGTATCACGAGACTTCTCCCACCGCCGCCGGGCCTCACCAGAGGAGGCAGCCGCCCGCCGGACCCGCATCCGCTCGCGCCCATAGTCCCGGGCCCACTGCCGGCACCCCGCGCACCGGCACTGGTCCGCCGCGGCGGCACCACCAGCTCCGCCGGGAACATCACCTCCGTCGCGCCGATCTCGTGTTCCGCCACGTATCCCCGCACGAGCTCGACCACAGCCCCGTCGAGCTTGAGCCGACGCGTCTGCCCGTTCTTCGTGTAGTCCCGCACCAGGAACGTCTTGCCCTGCGGATGATGCTCGCGGGACACCTTGACCACCGAACGAGCCACCTCCAGGATCCCCGCCCCGAAATCGAAATCATCAGGCTCCAGCCCGATCGCCTCGCAGAAATGGAACGGGTTGTAATCCAGGTACCCATCCGCCAGGCCATGCCGAACATCGCGCCGAGCACCACCTTGGCCTGCCGGATCGTATTCGCCGACCGCCCGCCCTCCTGCAGCGCCGTGATGTAGTTCCGCGCCACCGTCCGGTCCGTCTCAGCCAGCCTGCACCCACCGAGAAACGGGATCACGTGCAGCCGCAGCGTGTCCTTGGTGTTCTCCTCCACTTGGTGGTGCCGCAGGAACAGCGGCGCGTACTCCGCAATCGTCCGCGTTGCGCGAGTAGCCGGATCCAGCCCGCCCGCCGCACCGCCCGCAACCTCAGCGGCGTGCCGCTCCGCCTCGAGAGCGACCGCGAGCGCTCGCTCCTCGATGCTGAAGGTCCCGGCAGGAAAACACCGCAATAGACGCCACTGGAGGCCAGTAGGCGGCAAAGGGCAGCAGGAAGCCGAACAAAAACTCGATAATCCACGATGAGCTAGGAGTTTATGAGCGGGCGACGGGAATCGAACCCGCATGACCAGCTTGGAAGGTTAGCCGCGTGCTCTGTTGAGCTGCTCCTGCTCGTTCCTGCAACCAGGAGATATAGCGTCTAAGCTTCGCTGTGCCGTCTTTCTGGGTAGAGATTTGGGTAGAAAACCGCCGGTACCTGGAATCTGTGGATCCTGGTGCAGCATGGTCCCGTCCAGTGCACACCTTGCAGCCTCTCGCCGCCTGGACCTGACCAGGCCTGTCATAAGAGACATCGATCAAGGTGAGCCGCTGAACGCCGCCACTCACGACGAGGCGAACGAGCATGTTCGCGGTAGCGGTACGAGGCGCCAACATGCGTCGTAGCAGCTGAGCGGAGTGCGTTAGGTTCGATCTGTACCACAGATGCGTGGTACATTACTTGCATGGAACGGCAAACGGCCATCGAGCGGCTCAGTGAGCTCCTTGACGACGGCGAGCTCGAGACATCCAACACCTCGATGAGGATCCCGACAGCCCTCAGGGACGCCGCAGCGCTCGCGGTCAAAGAACTCGGCGTAGCATCGTCCGCGACTTCCCTGACAACCGCGGCGCTGCGGGCGACGCTCGAGGCGGTCGTCATGCAGGCTGCCCTCGATGATCACTACGAACGCCATCCGCAAGCGCGTCCCAACCTCGGCGATCTGGCGATTGCGGCCGCAGAACTCGACGGCCATCCGCTGGCGGGCCAGGCTGAGCGGCTGCGCCAGGCTGCCACCGAGATCGCCGCGAACCACCCCGGCGCCAGCCCTGACGACGTCCTGCTGTGGGCTGAAGCCCGGGCACTTCCCGCGGCATGACGCACCTCGTCGTCCTGGACTGCGAGGCGGTCCAGGCGCTCCGGGAGCCGGGTCATTCCAAGCACCGCCGTGTCGTGAGCCACGCCCAAGTCGTGGCGAGCCGTAAGCGCCGCGCCGTGGCGATCCAGCTGGTGGTGCCCACGGCAGTCCGGGTCGAGGCCGGCTGGGACCGGACCTCCCCGGCGTGGGTCCTGCCGAACCGGCTGCGGATCGCCGACAGCCCGCTGGACACGGTCAGCGCCAACACCGCGGCGGGCATCCGCGACCGGACCGGCGTCTCCGTGGCCGATTCCCACATAGGCGCCGTCATCCAGTCAGCACCCGAAGGCCAGGTCACCGTCGTGACCAGCGACCCAGGCGACATGCGGCGGGTGGCCGGAGACAGGAACATCACCGTGGCCACCATCTGAATGCTGCTGGCCGCCCGCCGTACCGGTAGCAGCCGCCGTCAGTCAAACAGCTCGCTCAAGTCGTCGTCTCCCAGCCCCCGGGGCAGTGCGCGGCCGCCGTCGAGCACGCTGTCGAACAACTGACCCTTGCGCACCTGCAGCAGGCGTACCTTCTCCTCTACCGTGTTCCGGGCGATGAGCCGGCAGACGTTCACCTCCTGGGTCTGGCCGATGCGGTAAATCCGGGCGATGGCCTGGGCCTCGATAGCGGGATTCCACCAGGGGTCGAGCAGGAAGCAGTGATCGGCCTGGGTGAGGTTGAGTCCGGTCCCGCCCGCCTTCAGGCTGATGAGGAACACGGGGGCGGCGCCAGCTTGGAATGCCTGCACCACCTGCTGCCTGCCCAGAGTCTGACCGTCGAGATAGCAGCAGGTCAGGCCCTCGGCCGCCAATCGGGTGCGGATCTTGCCCAGGAATCGGGTGAATTGGGAGAAGACGAGCGCCCTGCGCCCGCCGCTGACCAGCTCGTGCAGCCGCTCGACTAGCACGTCGACCTTGGCCGACGGCAAGTCGGCGTGGTCGTCGTCGACCAGGCCAGCGTCCAGGCACAACTGGCGCAGCAAGGTCAGCGAGCGGAGCGCCGTAAAACGATTGACCACCTTGCCGTCTTCACCCAGGTTCTTCACCCGCTGCCGTTGCAGCCAGGTCTCGTACACCTCCCGGTGCCAGGGGTCGAGGTCGACCTCGAGCACCTGCTCCCGCTTGACCGGGAGGAAGATCCCCGCCTTCTCCTTGGTGCGGCGCAAGATCAGCGGATCGATGTGCCACCGGAGCTGGGCCAGCCGTTGCTGGTCGCCCTGGTCGACGATCGGGTGCGCGTAGTCGTCGTGGAACTTGTCGGGATTGGGAAACAGCCCGGGCCGACTGCCATCACGACCGGCGTTTCCGTGCCCTGGTCCTGCTGACCACGTTCGCGAGCCTGCGGTGGGGTGAGGCGACCGCGCTGACGCGCTGCGATCTCGACCTGCACGCAGGGACGGTGCGGGTACGCATCCCCGCCCTGGAAGAGCACATGTCGGCATTCGTCGGCCCAGACCCCGGCGCGCTGGTGTTCTGCGGCGTCAAGGGCGTCCCGCTACGCCGCAGCAACTTCAACAAGATGTCAGCCTGGCCGCAGGCGGTCGAGTCGGTAGGCGCCAGCAACCTGCATTTTCACGATCTCCGCCATACCGGGAACACGTTCGCCGCCTCGGGCGGCGCGGGCATCAAGGACCTGATGGCCCGCATGGGCCACGACAGCGAGCGGGCCGCGCTGATCTACCAGCACGAAGCACGCGGCGCGGACAAGATCATCACCGACAACATCGACGCTCACGTCCAGGCTGAGCAGGACCGGCGGGACGAAGGCGACGGCCCGGCCGAAGTTCCCGCGAGCTAATGGCCCGCTAATGGCCCGGAAGATCAGCAACTACCCAGTGAAGATCAAGCCGCAACCGCAAACCATGCCCCTGACCTGGGCAGAATACCAAAGAGCGGGCGACGGGAATCGAACCCGCATGACCAGCTTGGAAGGCTGGAGCTCTACCATTGAGCTACGCCCGCAGCAGCCACCGAACCGCGCGGCCGACACCGGTAGCGTACCGTCTCCCGCATCAGGGTGCGATCACCAGCGCGTCGGCCCCGGCTTGGATGCCGGGGATAGGGCGCCCGGCCGTGCCGGTGGCCATGAGATCGGCCAGACGGTCGTCCTGGCCCCGCCAGCACCGCCGGCCGGCGCGCAAGGTTGCATCTGCGCCAGGACTCCAGGATCGATCGCCGCCTGGAGTGGCATAGTGATCGTTACTCAGCCACGGGAGCGAACCGCAGCAACCGAACAGGAGATCCGCAGCACATGGCGCAAGCAACGGCGCAGATAGGCGTCACCGGCCTGGGCGTGATGGGCCGCAACCTGGCCCGCAACTTCGCCCGCCACGGGTACGCCGTGGCCCTGCACAACCGAACCGCCTCCCGCGTCACGGACATCGTCGCGCAGTTCGGCCACGAGGGCGCCTTCGTCCCTGCCCCGGCCGCAGCAGAGTTCGTGCAGGCGCTGGAACGGCCAAGACGGCTGGTCATCATGGTCAACGCCGGCGCCGCCACCGACGCCGTGATCGACGAGTTCGCCCCGCTGCTCGAGCCCGGTGACATGATCATCGACGGCGGCAACGCGCACTTCAAGGACACCCGCCGCCGCGAGGCGAAGCTCAGGCAGCAAGGCCTGCACTTCGTCGGCATGGGCGTCTCCGGCGGCGAGGAAGGCGCGCTGAACGGCCCGTCCATCATGCCCGGCGGGTCGCAGGAGTCCTACCAGTCGCTCGGCCCGATGCTCGAGACGATCAGCGCGCACGTCGACGGCACGCCGTGCTGCACGCACATCGGCCCGGACGGCGCCGGCCACTTCGTCAAGATGGTGCACAACGGCATCGAGTACGCCGACATGCAGCTCATCGCCGAGGCGTATGACCTGCTCAGGCACGCCACCGGGGTCGAGCCCGCGCAGATAGCCGAGACGTTCAGGACCTGGAACACCGGCCGGCTCGACTCGTACCTGATCGAGATCACCGCCGAGGTTCTCGCGCACCAAGACCACGCCACCGGCCAGCCGTTCACCGACATCGTGCTCGACCAGGCCGAACAGAAGGGGACCGGCCGCTGGACCGTCCAGGACGCGCTCGACCTGGGCGTCCCGGTGAGCGGCATCGCCGAGGCGGTCTTCGCCCGCTCGCTGTCCGGGCACGCGGACCTGCGCCAGGCCGCCCGCCAGCTGCCCGGGCCCAAGCCCGCCCCCGCCCAGGCCGCTGAGTTCGCCGACCAGATCGAGCAGGCCCTGTACGCGTCCAAGCTGGTGTCCTACGCACAGGGCTGGAACATGATGGACGTCGGCGGCCGCGAGTACGGCTGGGACCTCGACCTCGGGAAGATCGCGGTCATCTGGCGCGGCGGCTGCATCATCAGGGCCGCGTTCCTGGACCGCATCCGGGCCGCCTACGACGCCAGCCCGGACCTGCCGACGCTGCTGGCCGACGGGGATTTCGGCAAGGACCTCGCCGCCGCCCAGGACGCCTGGCGCAACGTGGTCGCCACCGCGGCCCGGCTCGGCATCCCCGTCCCCGGCTTCTCCGCCGCCCTGGCCTACTACGACGCGCTGCGGGCCGACCGCCTGCCCGCCGCCCTGGTCCAGGGCCTGCGCGACTTCTTCGGCGCGCACACCTACCGCCGCACGGACCGCCACGGTACGTTCCACACCCTCTGGGCCCAGGACCGTTCGGAGGTATCTCGTTAACGATCTGACCCCGAACGGACCCGGCGCGTGCCCCGCCGCCCCTAACCGCTACAACCGGCTAACCCAGGTACAGGCAGAAGGGATGCCCCGCCGGGTCGAGGCATACCCGCACGTCATCCTGCGGCTGGAAGCCGGCCAGCGTCGCGCCCTGGGCGACCGCGTGCGCGACGCTCGCCGCCAGGTCGTCGACCTTGATCTCCAGGTGCATCATCATCTGCTGGTCGCCCGGGGCGGCCGGCCACACCGGGCGCTGGTAGCGCTCTTCGGTCTGGAAGCTCAGGCTCTGGCCGCCGCCCGGCGAGGGCCTCGGTCGTGGTGAGCGTGGTCTTGCCCGCGGCCTGGAGGATGTCCTCGGACTTCACCGGACCGACGCCCGCCGCGGTCCAGACTTTCACCACGGTGGTCGTGGTGAAGCTGCCCACCTTCGAGACCAGCGTCATGTTCACCAGGGTGGCCTGGTAGGTGCCCGCCGGGACCGTGACGGACGCCGTGCCGCCGCCCTGCACGGTGACGTTCGCAGTCTCGTACTGGCCGGAACTGAGCCGGATGTTCAGCGTCGAGTGGAAGGCCCGTCCGGAGGCGAGGTCGGCGGCGTCCGGCCACACCACGCCGTTGCTCGACACCACGGACACGCCGTGCGGCTCGTTCACAGGGAACCCGATCTGGCCGTTGTTGTAGAACAGGTAGGTCTCCAGCGTCGGGGCCGGGCCGGGGGCGATGGTGCTGGACATCGTGACCCGGCGGCCGCCTGCCACCGGGGTCACCGACGTGACCTTCTTCGTCAGCAGGGCGTGCAGGTTGTTGATGCTGGTGACCGTCTCGTACACCCAGGTGTTGCCCACCGCGATGGGGAACGGGATCGACGCGGCCGACACGGAGGAGTTCGCGGCCGTGCCCGACGTCGCGCCCGCCGTCGCGGCCGCGCTCGCGGTCGCCGTCGCGGCCGGGCTCGAGGACTTGCCGGCCGGGCTGCTGTCCGACGCCGCGGGCGAGGTGCTCACGGGCGTGCCGCACCCGGCCAGCGCGATCACGGCCGCGCCCGCAAGAACCGCCTGCGCGGATCTGTACTTGCTCATGTCGATGCCTCGCTCTGTGTTAAGTCGGGCTCAGTGAAGTCACGTACGCCGGCCGCCCCGAAGCCCCCCGTGCCGGAAGCACGCCCTAAGGGTAGGGGCCGCACCGCCACGAGGCGTCCCGAATCGCCCCAATCCGAATCATGATCGCTCCGCTGCCCGGCCAAGCCCCGGCGCCACGCCGGCTCCGGGCGCACCGCCCCGCGAGATCCCGCCGCCCCGCGAGATCCTGACGCCCGCCGCAAATCCCGCCGCCCAGCGCAAATCCCGCCGCCCACGCAAATCCCGCCGGGAACGGCCGCATGCCGATGCCGCCGGCCGCCGGGCACCCGGGCCTGGGGTGCGTGGGCCCCTGACCCCGCCTATCGGGGTGCGGGGCCCCCGCACCCCAGCCCGCCGACCGCGCCGCACCCGGCAGAAGTACCCGTTTCTTCGCAAAACCGCCATATCCGGCATGACGCCATCCGGCATGACGCCAGCCAGCCCGGCGCCACCATCCCGAGCTGTGAGCCCGAGCCAAATCCCGGCCCGGCTGCAAACGGTTGCACCATGCGGCCTCGTTCGGTGTACTAGATCTCCCGCGGTTCGCGAAGGAGATGCCCGTGCCGGAAAGCAATGAGGACGGCCGGGCCCGCGCGGTAACCGCGAGCGCCTGGCTGCTCGAGCACGCCCAGGACCTCGTGTCGGTCCTCGTCGGCATGGTGCTGATCGTCCTGGCCGGCGCCGAACTCGTCTCCGGCATCGTCGACTTCTTCGCCAACGTGAAGAAGACCTCGATCGACACGGCCGGCATCAACCTGCTCGACCGGGTTCTCCTGGTGCTCATCCTGGTCGAGATCGTGCACACCGTGGTGCTGTCGCTGCGGGCGCACCACCTGGTGGCGCAGCCGTTCATCATCGTCGGCCTGGTCGCGGTGATCAGGAGGATCCTCGTCGTCCTCAGCGGCACCGGCACGGTCCCGACCCCGCAACTGGCCATGCTGATCGCGATGATCTTCGTGTTCGTCGCCGCGCTGCTCGCCGTGACGTGGTTCGACCGGAAGTGGAAGAGCACCGGGTCCGAGGTCGCCGAGCAGGAGATCGCCTGACCCATCGCCGCTAACCCGCGCAACACCTTCCAATAATCACTCACCGCGCGCGCTTGGCTACTTTAGAGTATTCGGTGCAACCGACGGCATCGCCGCGCAGTCTTCATGTTTGGTACGCAAACGGGCGGGCTGCAGCCGACGATCATCTGGGGGCCGGCAGATGGGCACGGGAAAAGGAATGCCGGCGGGCGCGACACGCCGGGCGGTCCTGGTGGTCGGGGGAGTGGCACTGCTGGCCGGTTACTCGCAGGATCGCTCCCCACGCCCCGTCGGCGCCGAGCCGCCCACCGCCGGGCACCCCACGCCCGTTCCGTACGCCGGCTCCACTCCGTACACCGCGTCCCCCGCTCACTCCGCGTCGGCTCCGCGCTCCACGCCGGCCCGCGCCCCGTCCGCCCGGGCCCGGCTGGCCAGGGCGCGGCGGCACCCTGCCCGGCCCGGCCGCGGCGGCCACCGGGACGGTACCGACGTGCCGATGTTCCACGTCGACGCGGGCCGCAAGGGCATCGCGCTGACCATCGACGACGGCCCCAGCCGGGTGTACACCCCGCAGGTCCTCCGGCTGCTCGACAGGTACCTGGTGACCGCGACGTTCTCGATGATCGGCTTGGAGGTAGCGGCCGACCCGGGCCTGGCCCGGGAAGTCGCGGCCGCCGGCCACAAGATCGCCAACCACACCTGGTCCCACCTGGACCTGGCGGTTATGCCGCCGGCCGTGATCGCCGACCAGATCAGCCGCGCCACCGGCGCCATCCACCAGGCGACCGGCCGGGTGCCTGCCCTGTTCCGCGCCCCCTACGGCGCCTGGTCCCCGGCCGTCCTGCAGCACTGCGTGCAGGCCGGGATGACCCCGCTCGACTGGTCCGTCGATCCCCGCGACTGGTCCCGGCCCGGCGTGGCCGCCATCGTCGGTAACATCATGCGCAACACCAGGACCGGTTCGATCATCCTCGAGCACGACGGCGGCGGCGACCGCGCCCAGACGGTGGCAGCCCTGAAGGTCGTCCTGCCCCGCCTCCTGGCGGCCGGCTACCACTTCACCACCCCGCCCGGGTGACCCCCGCCGTCAGGGAAATCACCAAGGCCCTCACCAATAGCACCCTCACCAATAGCAATGGTGAGCGCGCCAGCGAACCTGCCGGGCCAGCCGCTACACTCGGCCAGGTACGGGCTGTAGCGCAGCTTGGCTAGCGCGCGTGCTTTGGGTGCACGAGGTCGCCGGTTCGAATCCGGCCAGCCCGACGATGGCCAGCCCGGCGACCAAGCCGAGGCTAAGCCGACTAAGCCAAGGCAGGACAAGCCAAGGCAGGACAAGCCAAGGCAGGACAAGCCAAGGCAGGACAAGCCAAGGCTGCTCAGCCGAGCTGCCCGGCCCGGCGGATGGTCTCGTCGGCGGGATAGCCGTCGGCGAGCTCGATGTCGTCGACGACGGTACCGTCCCTGAGCCTGATCAGCCGGTCGCAGCGGGCAGCGATCTGCGGGTCGTGGGTGGCGATGACGACCGTCATCTGGTTCTCGCGGCGCAGCCTGGCCAGCAGGTCGAGGATCGCGGTGGCGGTGTGCGAGTCCAGGTTGCCTGTCGGCTCGTCGGCCAGCAGCAGGTGCGGCGTGTTGATCAGGGCCCGGGCGATGGCGACCCGCTGCTGCTCGCCGCCGGACATCCGCGACGGCAGCGACCGCTCCCGCCCGCCGAGGCCGACCGCCTCAAGCAACTCCCGGCCGCGGCCGGGCTTGTCCCAGCCGGTCCGGTACGGGAGCACCGGCGCGATCACGTTGTCCAGGGCGGTGAGCGCAGGGAGCAGGTTGTAGCGCTGGAACACGAACCCCACCGTGCGGCGGTAGGCCGCGAGCGCCGCGCCGCGCAGCGCGGTCACCTCGGTGCAGCCGCTGATGATCGTGCCGGAATCCGGGCGCTCGATCGCGCCGATCAGGTGCAGCAGCGTGGACTTGCCCGATCCCGAGGTGCCGGTCAGCGCGATGAGCCCGCCAGGCTGCAGGGTGAAGCTGACGTCGCCGGCGGCCGTCACCGGCTGGCCGCAGGTCCCGTACTGCTTGCTGACCCCGCGCAGCTCGATGGCCGGGCCGCCAGTAGCCGGGCCGCCAGCAGCCGGGCCATCAGCAGCCA
>WNFY01006874.1_pt1 | contig 10082 bp, 8 predicted proteins | sample 5400091 | NCBI WGS metagenome assembly WNFY01 (sample SAMN13153364, study PRJNA577476) | soil metagenome | isolation source: 60 cm soil or saprolite under grassland replicate 1 | place: USA:California | collected 2016-06-15 | reverse complement strand
AGCACGATCCACGAAATTTCACGAAATAACGAACGAATTTAGGATTTAGTTCGTGTGGGTTCGTGGATCGGGTCTTTGTCTTCGTTTTTTCAGCGGCCTGCTAGTGAAACCTAACGTCAAGGTCGTGCGGACGGCGGGGTAACCGCCCGCGCGGAGTTACCTGAGGTAAATGAGGGTGCGCAGTTCTTAGTCAGTGAAAGATTTTTTCAGGAGCGCTATCTGCCCGCTGTGATAGACGTGATGCCGAATGGCGCCGTTGATCAGGAAACGCAGCGAGTAGTCTTTGCCCTCGACGTTTTCTTCCACAGTTGAGTCACTCAAAGTCGCCACTGTGTTGACTAATTCCGAGTGGCTCCGAGTTAGGCGTTGGACCGTTTCGTTCCAAGCTTCCTGACCTCTGTCCCCGATTTGCGGAAAATCTCCTTCCGGAGGTTCCGTCATAGGTTGCCCCTGAAGTCGCCGGGTAAAAACTTTTCCCCATCCGATGATATGAAGGACGAGTTCCCAAATGCTGTGCGCCCCCGGTATCGGTTTAGCCAGAGCCTGTTCGGCGGTTACATCGGAAAGCAATTCGCTCAGGGCCGGTCCGTGCCATGCTTCACCTTCTTGAATCCTCCTCAACTCTTCTATTTTGTCCGCTAGTTCTGACATTTGTTCAAATCTCCTTCTAATGACTTAAGTTCGCTAATCCAACGGACGCAAGCTAACAGCTTGCGTTACCAAAGCTACGTAACCGGTCTCACTCAGAATGCAGGTTACATCCTACTTTGAGCCCTGTAACCTGTCAACGGGTGATTGCAAGTTACGATGGGTGGGTTTAACATCTGGCAAAAGCAACGTGGGCAAACGGGTCGGCTTTATGGATGCGCGGTTAAACGAAAAGAAGTTCAAACTCGTGGGCGGCAGTCCAAGTCTTGATTTTGTTAACTCAGTTGGTGGCTGGGGAGTTAACCGGGAAAAGAAGGGCTCGCGTAACTACTCTGACACCGTCCTCAGGGATAAGTTGGATAGCTATGCGGATCTGGTGGGGTGGGCCAATCACGCGGGCTTGCTTGGGGAGTACGAAAGAAAGCAATTACTGCTATTGGCCGAAAAAAAACCGAAGGCCGCCGCCCTTGTATTCAAAAGAGGACTACGATTGCGCGCGACTATCTACCGCTTATTCAAGTCTGTAATAGAAGATTGGCGAGCCGACCAGGCGGATCTTGATTATTTAAACGAGGAGTTGCACGTCGCACGTGGCAATGAGAGGTTGACTCGGGTTGAAAAGAGTTTCAGGTGGAATTGGAATCGTGACGCCGAGGCCCTTGATCATGTGCTCTGGCCTTTAGCATTATCGGCGGCAGAACTATTAGCGTCGGGTGACTTGTCGAGGCTGCGTCAGTGTGGCGGTGAAGAGTGCGGTTGGCTGTTTTTGGACACCAGCCGTAACCGCAGCCGGCAGTGGTGCGATATGAAAGACTGCGGCAACCTTGCAAAGGTGAGACGCTTTCGCCGGCGCGGGCAGCAGTTACCCACGTAATCCCTGCTGGATCACACCACGGCTATGGATTAGACTGCGTCTACCACTTGAACTTTCTCGCATTGCGTTGCGTATCCGTCACCTGAAGCGTCTTGAACGAAAACCAACAAAGCTGCAATAAGCAGAGGTTTTTATGAAATTCAGCAAACTCATCTTAAAAAACATCCTCCGTAATAAGCGGCGTACGTTGCTTACAATCTCCAGTCTGGTTGTTTCATTGTTCCTGATTATTACCCTGGCAACGATCTTGACGGAGTTTACACGCGGCAGCTCAGAGGCAAATCCACTGCGCCTGGTAACTCGCCACGCTGTTTCACTTGGGTTTACACTTCCGGTCTCGCAACAACAGCGAATGGCCACTGTACCTGGAGTTAAGAGCGTGATGCCGTTCAGCTGGTTCGGAGGTATCTATAAGGATGAGAAAAACTTCTTCGCTAACTTTGCCGTGGACGCCACCAAGCTGCGTGAAGTAATGACCGAACTAAAGATGTCTGAGCCGGAGTGGCAAGCTTTCATAAATGATCGACAAGGGGCAGTGGTCGGACAAAAGCTTGTGAAGTTGTATGGCTTCACCATCGGACAAAGGATTACCTTGAGGAGTCCCATCTATGACCGTAGCGTCGAGTTTATCGTACGTGGTATCTGCACCGGAGGCGACGAGAAGACGCTTTTCTTCCATCACGAATACATCAATGAACTGGTGCCTGCCTGGGCCAAGGACCAGGTAAGTACATTTAGTATTCTAGCCACCTCCGCGGCTGATGTACCACGTATTGCCCAAGCGATTGACTCGATATTTCTTAATACTGATGCGCCCACCAAGACCGAGAGTGAACGCGATTTTGCCATCAGCTTTGAGACCATGATGGGCGGGGTCAAGCAGTTTATGTACGGCATTATGGCCGCCATCGGGTTTTCTCTGCTGTTGGTTATGGCGAATACAATGGCGATGACCGTGCGTGAACGCACCAGGGAAGTTGGGATGCTGAAAGCACTCGGCTTTCAGCGCGGCACGATTACCGGGCTCTTCGTGGGTGAGGCACTGCTCGTTACCACGCTCGGTGCTTTGATTGGCATCGGCGGTGCAATGCTGCTCTTTAAGTCCGTCGATCTGAGTCTGTATATTCCAAACTTTCAGTCTTTTGTGCCCACCGCTCAAACACTCATCACCGCTTTCGTAATATCGATGTTTGTTGGTATCGCCAGCGTAATATACTCGGCCTATCGTGTTTCTGGTTTGACCATCGCCGAGGCCCTTCGCAGGACGGAGTAAATGGCCCTACCCCTAAAATACAACTTTCGCAATATCACCGTACGCAAGTCGAGCACGCTAGCCACAGCGTTCACTATTGGCTTGACCGTCGGTGTGTACCTGATGGTGATGGCGCTGGCCCACGGAATCGATCTCACTCTATCGGCCAGCGGCGAGCCACTCAATGTGATTGTGTTGCGTGAGGGAAGCACGGCAGAGTTGAATAGCAGCATCACGCGCGCAAACTTAAACGATCTGATCTATCTCGATGGAGTTGCACGTGAAGGCGATCAGCCATTGGCCGCACCGGAAACTCTGACCCTGATCTATAAAGCACGAAAAGGCATGAGCCAGGGGTCGAATGTCACCATTCGCGGTATCGGTCCGATGTCCAACAAACTGCGGTCAGGGTTTAAGACGGTAGCGGGGCGGATGTTCCAACCTGGGCAGACCGAAGCGATCGTGTCCAAGCGTATCTCTGAGCGGTTTCAAGGGCTCGAAGTCGGAGATAAGTTTCGCATACAGGCCACAGACTATACCGTCGTAGGTTTGTTTGATGCCGGCGGCAAGGCTTTTGAATCAGAGATCTGGGTCGACGTGAATTCTCTGGCAAGCAGTACAAAACGTGATTCATTTTCGTCAGTTCTGTTGCGGGTGAACGATCCGACTGCGTTGCAATCATTGGCAAAGCGAATCACAGACGATCAGCGACTGCACTTGAAGGCGTTGCCGGAAAGAGAATTTTACGAAGCTCAACAGGGAGTTGCATCAGGAGTCCTTAAAGGTCTAGCGGTCTTTATTGCCTTCATCATGGCGATCGGAGCTGGCTTTGCGGGCATGAACACGATGTATGCCGCAGTAGCTCGGCGAACAAAAGAAATTGGGACGCTCAGGGTGCTGGGATTTAGTCGTCGGAGCATTCTGACTGCCTTTGTACTGGAGTCGTTGGTGATAGCGCTCATCGGCGTCGGTATCGGCATTTTGCTGGCTCTGCCACTAAACTTTGTTTCTACCGGCACGTCAAACTTTTCAACCTTCAGTGAAATCGCTTTTAATTTTAGGGTGACGCCTGACCTGATGCTGTCGGCTTTGATTTTCGGTGCCGGAATAGGCTTGTTGGGCTCACTGTTACCATCGATTCGAGCCTCTCGGTTCAAGATTGTCGACGCCCTGCGTGCCTCATAACATTAATTCCTGCTCAAGAACGATAGTAGGACTTCGAGAAAGCTCGTGTGAAAGATTGCCAGGATGGTTACTAACCCTAAGAGCCCAGAAGATCAAGAGAACCTAAACAAGCGACTCAGAAGCTTGAAGATTGATCGGGGCCGTGACGTCGTGGCTCCCGCTCGTAACCGCACGCCGAAGCTTTTACTGCTCGGCTTGTCCGCGCTCGTCGTCCTTGCGGCGATAGGTTATTTCTATTTTTCCTCCGCGCCGAAGATTGTCTCCGCGGGAGAGGTCAAGCTGGAAAACAACGGCAGCTCTCAAGGTGATACGGTCCTGTCCGCTTCTGGATATGTCGTCGCGCATCACAAGATCGCCGTCGGTGCAAAGGTGATGGGGCGAGTAGCGTGGATTGGCGTGGAAAAAGGGGACAGGGTCCAGCAGGGACAGGTGCTCGTGCGACTCGAAGATAATGATTTTCGCGCGCAAGTGAATCAGGCGCGCGCCAACCTTGCTGCCGCACAAGCCCGGCTTGATCAATTGCGTGCGGGTTCACGTCCCCAGGAAAAGCTGAAGGACAAAGCGGGAGTCTTGCAAGCGGAAGCGACTCTGCGAAACGCGGAAGCGGAATATGAACGTACTGAGAAGCTGTATGGCGGCGGGGTGGCATCAAAATCGGACCTTGATCGTGCTCTTGCCCAACGCGATACTGCGCGTGCTCTGCTCGATGCTGCTCGTCAATCAAGCGCAATGACCGACATCGGGCCGCGCCCGGAAGAGATTCGGGCAGCCGACGCCCAACTACGCCAGATGAAGGCGACTGTTGATTACGCTGAGACCCAACTTGCGGCTACTGAGATCAAGGCGCCTGTTTCCGGGACGGTGTTGCAGAGAATCGTGGAACGCGGTGAAATGGTGAGCCCTTCGTCCTTTGGCGAATCAGGCGCGCGCACCTCGGTTGTCGCGCTTGCCGATTTGAGCGATTTGCAAATCGAGCTGGACATCAGTCAAACGGACTTTGCGCGGCTGAAAATGGATCAACGAGCGGAGATTATTCCGGAGGCCTTTCCCAACCTAAAATACTCCGGCTTCATAGCAGAGATCGCTCCCGAGGCGAATCGTGCAAAAGCCACGGTGCAAGTGAAGATTAAGGTTGAAAATCCGGATGAGCAACTGCGCCCTGAAATGAATGCGCGCGTCAATTTTCTGGGGGAGGCGGTGTCGGGTAATCTGAAAACCGCTCCGCGAGTGCTGGTTCCTAAAGCCGCGGTGGTGCGCAAAGACGGAAATGATTTTGTTTTTGTGATCAAAGGCAGCAAGGTGGAACAGCGAGCAGTACGCCTCGGCAGTGAGTCGGGCGACTATTATTACGTGATTGAGGGATTGAGCGGTGGCGAGTCCACGGCAACCGCCGGCGCCGATAAATTGCGCGATGGTGATCGGGTCAAAATAAGAAATTAGAATTTAGAAATTAGAATTTAGAATTTGCCGCAACCTAGCTTGATCGGTAAGAGCTTCAGACTTCCGAAACACGAAATTCTAATTTCTAATTTCTAAATTCTAAATTGCTTGGGGGAAACTATGGCAGGACCGATGGTCCAGGTTCGGAATGTGAGCAAGCGCTTCGCGCGGGACGGGTTTGAAGTCGTCGCGCTCGATCAGGTCGACCTTGATATTCAGCAGGGAGATTTTCTTGCACTCATGGGGCCAAGTGGCTCAGGCAAGTCTACCCTTCTAAATCTGCTCGCCGGAATCGATCGTTGTACTGAAGGCGAGGTGGATGTGCTGGGAACCGATCTTGGCAGATTGAGCGAAAGCCAGCTTGCGGGCTGGCGCAATAGCCATATCGGATACATCTTCCAAACATTTAATCTCGTACCGGTTCTGACTGCTTTTGAAAACGTCGAGTTGCCATTGCTACTCACCAAGTTGTCGAAGGCGGAACGACGTAAAAACGTTGAGACTGCTCTTGAGTTGGTCGGACTAAGTGATCGCATGCACCATCAGCCGCGCCAGCTATCAGGGGGACAGGAACAACGGGTGGCTATCGCCAGAGCGATCGTGACGGATCCTGATTTGCTGCTGGCGGATGAGCCGACGGGGAATCTCGATGCTCGATCCGGCGAAGAGGTTCTTAATATCCTCGCCACGCTCAATCGAGAATTAAAGAAGACCATCGTCATGGTTACCCATGATCCCCATGCGGCCAGTTACGCCACCCACGAGCGACATCTCGAGAAGGGCGTTTTGCTCGAGGCCGCCGCGGCTTCTACATGAGAATGTATTAGGACTGGGAGTGGCCATTCCATTTGACAATAGAAATTTGACATTCATCATTCGGCAGTAGATGCTACCGAGGTCGTCGAACCCGCAGTATGAGCAACTGCGAGCGCGACTCACCCCACCCTTGCCGCAAGCAGCTCATTCACTCGCATCAATCCCATAACGTTCAATCATTCGGTAAAGAGTTCTGCGATCAATACCCATAATCTCAGCAGCTCGCGTCCGATTGCCACTGAAGGTCTCAAGAACATGAAGCAGGTAGCGTCGCTCGAGTTCGTCTAGTGAGGGCAGATCTCCGAAGAGGGCTGACAAGGGCGACCGGGCGTTCGCTTTCATCTGTGGGGATTGAAACTTTCCCGGCAAGTCTTCAGGCTCAACCTCATGGCCTCGCGCGTGAAGAACAGCATATTCAATCGCCGATTCAAGCTCACGAACATTTCCGGGCCAATCATAAGCTACCAGGGTCCGAACTGTTTCCTCGGAAAGGGAAAGGTGACTGCGCCCATTCCTTTCGAGAGCTCCACGTAGGAAACGCTCGGCGAGCAAAGGAATATCAGTGCGACGTTCGGTCAGCGGTGGAACACGTAGAGTCACTACACTGAGACGATAAAAAAGGTCCTCTCTGAAACTCCCAGTCTTTACTTCGTGTTCCAGATTGCGATTGGTGGCAGCGATGACACGGCCGTCGACACGTATCTCCCGAGTTGCACCGACCCGCCGAATTTCCCCCTCTTGCAGGGCGCGCAATAGCTTGACCTGCATCGCCGGACTTGTCTCACCCACCTCATCCAGGAAGATTGTTCCTCCCTCGGCTTCTTCCCAGAGGCCCTTGCGGTCGTTCGTTGCTCCCGTGAACGCACCTCGAACATGGCCAAACAGCTCCGCCTCGAGCAAGGTTTCCGTTAGCGCGCCGCAATTAATGGCTACGAACGGTCCTGCAGATCTGGTGCTGTGCTGATGAATAGATCGAGCCACAAGCTCTTTGCCAGTGCCTGACTGGCCCGTAATTAGGACCGTGGATCTGGTTGGTGCAACGCGAGCGATCTCTTTGTAGAGCTGGATCATTTCGGGCGCACGGCCCAGTAATCCTCCCTGTTCATAGGGAGCGGAAATTTGCTCCGCTTTACGGTTCTCTGCTGTGCTCCTGTCAGCTTGCTCGAGCGCACGGCGAGCAATCGCCACGACCTCTTCGACCTTGAAGGGTTTCGAAATGAAGTCCCATGCACCTTCTTTGGCGGCTTCAACGGCGGAATCGAGTGTGCCAAAACCCGTTACCAGAATCACCGGGCAACGACTGCGCAAATCCTTTAGTAAATCGAGTCCCGACTGGTCGGCTTCGAGATTCATGTCACTGACGACAAGATCGATCTTTTCTTTTCCCGCAACACTCATTGCCTGAGACGGGCTCAGAGCTGTGTCCACACTCCAGCCTTGAACACTAAAGATCTCACGCAAGAGTTCGCATGAGTCTTGATCATCGTCGACGACAAGAATGCGTTTCATCCGTTCCTACGTTATCCTATCCAGACTCAACAGCCACCGCCCCGTTTTCGAGGCTTACTGAAATTTCACTTTGTATTCCCGAAAATGTCAGCCGGAAGCGAGTTCCATGCCCGGGCTCGCTCTCGACTGCCATTGTTGCTCCGTGTTCGGAGATGATTTGACTGACAATTACCAGACCCAGACCTGTCCCTTGCCCCCGTCGCTTGGTAGTGTAGAGCGGATCGAAGATGTGACCCATTATCTCGGGTGTCATTCCCAGCCCGGTATCCGCAAAATCCACGGTAACTAAATGCGATTTGCCGTTCCTTCCAGCTTCGATAGCAGTGCAAACGCGCAGTTCCCCGCCATCGGGCATGGCATCAAGGCTGTTGTTGATAAGATTTAGAAATAGCTGTTGCAGTCGGTCCGCTGAGCCTGCGATAAGCGGGAGGTTATCGGCAAGGTTGTCGACAAGTTTGATGTTGCGTTTATCAAAGGCCGGCGACATCGCATCGCAAAGCCTGAGCAGAAGAGCATTCAAATCCAGCGGCGAAAGCTCTGTTTCAAATCTTGTCTTATCAAGCATCCTACGAACAATTCGTTCAATACGCTCGATTTGCGCGCTTATTGTCTTGATTCGCGTTTCTGCATCGCGCGGATCCCGCTCTAGATCCGATTTGAGCAACTGAACGTGCCCGCTGATCAGATTAAGCGGCGTCCCTACTTCGTGCGCAAAATGGGCGGCTGTCTGCCCTGCAGCGGCAAGCCGTCCAAGTTCATTCATGCGACGAGTGGTGCGCCACAGCTCGAGGTTTGTTTCCCGCAGTTGTTGATTTCGCCGCTCTAATTCGAGTGTTGACTCGCGCACTCTTTCGCGAAGTATGCTCTGCTGCGCTTCGCGCTCTTTCGTCATTCCTCTGACCTGCCCGATCATGCTATTGAACTCTTGCGTCAGGAGTCCAAGCTCATCCGTTGTATGGGCTGCCACTTGCGCCTCAAGGTCGCCTCCTTTCGCTCGAGACATACCGCCCAGTAGCCTTTCAATGGGCTGATATACCAGTTGGCGAAAGAGAAGATACGTCCCGAGCATAATCAGGAGTATCGCAATCAACGACATCCAGACGACGCTCCTTACGTAGCGGAAGGCCACAGACCAGATACTGTCAAAGCGTTCGACGATCTCTACCGCGCCGCTTGGATTTCCTGCTTCAAATGTGGGTGCGAATACTCGGTAAAGCGATTTGTCTTGATCGGCTGGATTAGCGATTATGACTCTTAGGTTACGTACACTAGTCAAGGCCCTTTTCGCGTCCTCCGGAATGGGTATCGCTGGTGGGCTTCCCCCGGCCGATACTCTCTCTACAAAGTCATCTCCCGAACGTTCCCAAATGCGTAAGCTAATGATGCTCGGCCGCGATCCCTTAATCAGATTCGCGGCGCGCCCCAGCATGTCAGCATCACGGGGCGACTCCATATCAGTGATATGTTGGGCCAGATCCGCAGCTTGAATATCGGCAAGCGCTTTGTCGTCTTCACGTTCGAGGTTGGCAATGCCGGCACTGGTCATGATCAGGGATGCCACCAGCATTCCTACAATGATGACAGACGCCAGAAGAGTCGTTTTGATGTGCAGCTTAAGTGTTTGCATGCATCGTCGCTAATTATCTCCGTTCTACGCCTCTCTCGCCAGTTGGGATCTCTCGCAAAGGCGTCGCACCACCTTACTGCTCCATACTTAATGAGGAGTAGTTCCACGTCAGCTAACCCGCTCCACCAAACCAGGAAGCGCAAACCTCGTCTCGCTCACGTCGCAAGGGATATGCCAGTTAAACGCAATCTGCTAATGCACCTCCCGGAGAGGTTGAAGGTACGTCGTGCGCCGCGTGAGTTGTGGCGTTTATGTATTCCCGGCAAAGCAGTCACAGTTAAATAGCACCTGCATAGGATGCTCCTTCCATGCGATCGTGGCCTTTTCAGCTATCAGTTCTCCCTGTCGTCGAGAGGAAATAGAACGCGAAACTCGCTGGCATGCCCGTTGCCGTTGGCGTCGTTGAGTTCAAGTCAATTCATACAGGAGAAGCATCGATCATGAAAAAGATAATTTCAGTCTCGCTCGGAACCCTGATGTTACTCGGAGCAGTTACATTCGGAGGATTCGGGAGTTCCGCAATCGCAAGAGGGCGCGAGGGCAGGAACCAGTGGCAGGAAGGCAAATGGCACCATCGACATCACCGGCATCATAGGCACTGGAGGCGCGTACCCGAAGCAGCATCGCTCCGCAAACGAAGTTGGTAAGCAGTCATGCAATCCGTCAGCACCTTTCTTAAGGTTTACGTTGGGCATCCGGCTGTTAAACCTTTGATTTGGCCTGTGACGGCT
>WNFY01006873.1_pt1 | contig 10082 bp, 11 predicted proteins | sample 5400091 | NCBI WGS metagenome assembly WNFY01 (sample SAMN13153364, study PRJNA577476) | soil metagenome | isolation source: 60 cm soil or saprolite under grassland replicate 1 | place: USA:California | collected 2016-06-15 | reverse complement strand
AGACGCGCCTCCATTCGTCGTTTTCCAAATGCCACCACCTGCCGTCCCCACATAAATTGTTTTACCATCGCCCGCTACTCCGTCAATGGCTGTAATGCGGCCACTCATAGTACCTGGTCCCAACCAGCGGGCTTCCATTTTTCCAAAGGTTGAAGAACTAATTTTTGTTTGTGAAAAAACCTGCAGTGCAAAAAAACCTATAGCTGCAGTCAAAAATATTTTTCTCATAACAGTTTTATTTTTAAAATAATCAATTGGTTGATGGTTTGAATACAGATTCGTCAACAGGAACATTGATCTCTGTTTTTTTAATTTTCACTGTATTCCCTCCACCGATGTTCATAGGTAGCCAGATACCTTCAGGGAGTTTTTGATAATTGCTGAAATCTGTCTTTGATTCATTTTCCTGCCCATTTGCTTTTGTAATGGTAACAGAATGTATGATAAAATAATTCGAGGGATCAATATAGAAGGTTATTATTTTTCCTGATTTTTCAGTAAGCTTTATTTTATAGCAATCAGTCCCTTCAAAGTCATCCATTCCAACGTACTCAGCGGTGTGGCCTTTTTCTTTATAGTCAATCAGCGGACCTTGCGCATCCATGTTGTCTTCATTCTCTTTTAACTTCTCAGGTGTTATGGCCTCGGGCTTGATATGTCCATTCCAGGGATAAAAATTATACCCGGCAGATGCAGTATAAATGGTATAGCCTGATAACCCCGCAAAAGAAATCGTTTGTCTGGACCCCTTCTCGTGTACAGTAATGGACTCTACTTTTACCTCTGTACCGTTAAAATCAATAATGGCCTCCTGCCTGATAGTAGTTACTTTTTTCCAGGCTTCCTTGCCACCTATTGCTTTCACATGTTTTTCGATGATCTCATCCGCAGTTTGCGTATATGCCTTTGCAAAGCATAATAAAATGAAGGACGTTAGTATTGCTTTTGGTAATTTCATTGCTGTTTTGGTTTTGAAGTGAACGAATAACTAAAATTATCGAATTCTGCCATGATTACTGTTACCGGCAATTTAGTTGATGTACATCAAAAAAAAATTTACCCCGCTAAAGTAACTGTTGAGAACAGGCGAATAAAATCAATTGCTGAAATTGAGACCCCTGAACTCAGAACTCAGAACTATATTCTCCCTGGTTTTATCGACTCTCATGTTCATATTGAAAGCTCCATGCTGGTGCCGTCCGAATTTGCAAGATTAGCTGTTGTTCATGGCACCGTTGCGACCGTGAGTGACCCGCATGAAATAGCAAACGTGTGTGGCATGGAAGGAGTTGAATTCATGATACAAAATGGGAAAACCGTTCCTTTTAAATTTCATTTTGGCGCCCCAAGTTGTGTTCCGGCTACAAATTTTGAAACAGCCGGTGCGATTTTGGATTCAAATGACGTGAAGAAATTATTAGGGAGCGACGATATCTATTATTTAAGCGAAATGATGAATTTTCCCGGTGTATTGAATGAAGATGAAGAAGTGATGAAAAAAATCGCTTCAGCTCATCATTTATTAAAACCAGTGGATGGTCATGCGCCGGGATTGAGGGGAGATGATGCAAAAAAATACATTGCTGCCGGCATAACAACCGATCATGAATGCTTTACAAAAGAGGAAGCTCTGGACAAATTACAGAATGGAATGAAGGTAATTATCCGCGAAGGAAGCGCTGCAAAAAATTTTGAGGCATTGATTGATTTGCTGCACCAGTATCCAAACCAAATGATGTTTTGCAGCGATGATAAACATCCTGATAGTTTGGCAGAGGGTCACATCAACCAGCTGTGTCGAAGAGCCGTAGAAAAGGGAATTGATCTTTTTAAAATATTACAGGCGGCGTGTGTAAATCCTGTTTATCATTATAAAATGAAAGTGGGATTGCTTAAAGAGGGAGATCCTGCAGATTTTATTACGGTAAGAGATCTGAAAAATTTTGAAGTACTTCAAACTTATATTGATGGAGAAATGGTAGCGGAGAATGGAAAGTCAAGAGTAAAAAGCCAAAAGTCAAAAGTGATTAATAATTTTTCATGTGGCAAAAAGGCTATCAAAGATTTTGAACTCCCACTCACCACTCACAACTCACAACTTACGCAGTTAGCAATTGAAGCATTAGATGGACAGCTTATTACTAATACAACGACCTTTAAGCCTATACTGGAAAAGGGAAATATTATAAGTGACATTGAGCAGGATATCTTGAAAATTGTAGTCGTTAACCGCTATAAAGATGCCCCTGTTGCAAAGGCGTTTATTAAAAATTTTGGATTAGAAAGCGGAGCATTGGCTTCTTCAGTGGCTCATGATAGCCATAACATTGTAGCTGTTGGTGTGGATGATTCAACTATTTGCGAAGCGGTAAATATGGTAATAGAGCACAAGGGTGGTGTGAGTTTTGTAAGTGATGATACTGAGATGATTGTCCCTTTACCCGTTGCGGGGTTAATGAGCAATGAAGATGGGTATAAAGTTGCAGAACAATATTCGCTTATTGATAAAGCTGTTAAATACGCCGGCTCCGGTTTATCCGCTCCTTTCATGACACTTTCTTTTATGGCTTTGCTGGTAATTCCGCACCTCAAGCTCAGCGATCTGGGATTATTTGACGGGGACAAATTTGAGTTTGTGCATTAAAATTTCTCTTCGCTTTACATTGATAAATAAGCTGAAATCAAAAGTGCATTTCTTTAATTTTTTGTTTGGCACAGTTTTCCTTTTAACATATCTATATTAAATCGGCTAACAAAATTCTCGTCTCATTGGAAGTAAACAAATTCAATAGACTTAAAAAATTTTGTTATGGACAATTCTACTTCATATATAACTACAGTATTCAGCAAGCTGGATTTACCTGAGATGTTACTCGAAAAACTGGCATACACCCGTAGTGAAATGAAACCATCTGAAGTTGTAATTCCCAATATATTGGAAACAATAGATCACAACTCAACAGAAACCTATACTACAGGAAATGTAGAAGTGATATTTATGAGCGATGATTTTGAAGATTTCGGATACATTCATGTGCCTGTAATTACTCCGTTTATCTTCACTTGTACCAAAGGTAGCAAGGATGAATTTGACGTTGACTGGAGCGCTTCACTTTCTTAGCAGGTCACCATCCATTTCACCTTTTATTTACCTGTTTTTGAGACCAGGATGTCTTAATTAATTTCCTCCCTCGTTTTTCACCCCTCGCTTTCTGCCATTCACCGATTTTACTCCTATTAAACCCTATTCAGTATTGACTATTCACCATTCTCAATAGTATTTTTGAGAAAAATTAATGACATGGATTTCGAAAATAAAAAAGAAGAGAGACGGGATTGGCGGGAGCAAAGAAGAAAATGGAGAGAAGAAAGGCACAAGATGCGTGAGGAGAGAGGAAAATACTACCGGGAAAGATGGATGAACAGGTATCACTCAGGCGGTGGCACTATATGGACAGGAATATTTCTACTAATCATTGGCGGAGTAGCTTTATTAAAGGCGATGCTTTTCCCTTTACCTGCCTGGGTATTTACCTGGCAAATGCTATTGATTGCATTAGGTTTTTTCCTTGGCATCAGGCATGGCTTTCGTGGCGCTGCATGGTTTATATTAATGGTTATTGGCGGTGTTTTTTTAGTCAATGAGTTTTTTCCCGATCTAATGTTGAGACAATATCTCTGGCCTGCAGCTTTAATTATCCTTGGATTATTTTTCATTGTTAGACCTCGTCGTCACCGGTTTTGGAAAGAATATGCAGGTGATAGAGCAGATGATAAAATTGAATCTGCAATGAATAGCGAAAACAAAGGACCTGGGGGACCAACTTCAGGTGAAGATTATATTGATACCACTTCCATTTTTGGCGGCGTAAAGAAAAATATTATTTCAAAAAATTTTAAGGGCGGGGACATTACAAACATAATGGGCGGTAGTGAAATTGATCTCACCCAGGCTGACATTAATGGAACCGTAACCATTGACCTTACCCAGGTATTTGGCGGTACAAAATTGATTGTGCCATCCAACTGGCAGGTAAAAGCTCAAATGGCTGCCATATTTGGAGGAGTGGAAGATAAACGATCCTTGCAGAATACAGCACTCGATCCAAATAAACTTCTGATTCTTGATGGTACTTCCATTTTTGGAGGAATAGAAATTAGAAGTTATTAGACGGTGATGCTTATATTAATTCCGGACCTCGTATCCTGATTCAACTTTTAAAAAACTAAGACATGAACTGGTATCTTGCAAAACTTGTATTTCGGATTATTTGTGGCGATGGAGATCATACTCCTCAGTTTGATGAGCAGCTTCGCTTGATTTCAGCTTCTTCAAAGGAAGAGGCATTTAAAAAAGCCCAGAGAACAGGGAAAAAGGAAGAGGAGACATTCTATAATCGCAAGCAGCAACTGGTGCAATGGCAGTTCATTAATGTAAGTGAAATATACAAGGTGAGTGAGTTGATTGACGGAGCTGAATTATATTCACGAATTGAAGAAAGAGATAATGCAGACGCTTACATTCACGTGGTCAATCAAAAAGCAGAAAATATTCTTTTTACAAAAACACATCAACTTTTACAACTGGCATAAAGTTCAAGGTACAAGGATCAAGGTACAAGGCATAATCTGGTTAGAGTTTTTCAATGTTAATCCTGAACCTTGTTCCTTGTACCTTGTTCCTTTTATTTTATGGCTTCATCACCTTTATCACAAAGAAGATTCAGAATTATTTTCGGCATAAGCTGGATTGTTGCATTTGCTGAGTTCTTCATGGTTTTGAAATGGCTTGGATTATCCTGGCAGGTATCTCTGATTGACAGCGCTATCAGCACATCTTCCCTGCTGTTATTTTCTCTTTTGATCATGAACACTCTTCGTTTTTATACTCCACGCAGGGAGCGTTATGTGAATATATTAACCTGGTGTTTGTTCCTGATGGGCATTTGGCTTGCAATTATCCATTGGTTGCTAGCACTGACTGGTGCGCATTTTGATGGGTACAGACAATTTCTGAAAAGCTCAATGCCGGTGCGTGGAAGCATTGGCTTGTTGATACTAGGCTGTATAGCATTAATAAGTGTGGTATGGTTTAATTCCGAAGAACAAAAACAAACCGAACAGCGAAAAACTGATGCAGAAAAGTTAGCGAAAGAAGCAGAACTTTTTAAACTTCGCCAGCAACTGCAACCCCATTTTTTATTTAACAGCCTCAATAGTATAAACGCGTTGATAGGAATAAAGCCTGATGAAGCCAGGAGAATGGTGCTACAGCTTTCTGATTTTTTACGTGGCACAATGAGAAAGGAAGAGAACCAGTTTATTAGTTTTTCAGAAGAACTGGAGTATTTGAAATTATATCTCGAAATTGAAAAAGTTCGCTTTGGATATCGTCTTAAAACAGAAATGAATATTTCAGCACAAGCCCTTACCTGGAAAATTCCGTCGCTGATACTTCAGCCGCTAATGGAAAATGCGATTAAATTCGGACTATATGGTACCACTGGTGAAGTAACAATAACTTTGAGGGCAAGCGTAATTGATAAATACCTCGTCGTGGCAGTGACGAATCCTTTTGATGCCGACATGCAAATGCCTGCCGGAACAGGCTTTGGGTTAAATTCTGTAAAAAGAAGATTATATCTTTTATTCGCAAGAAATGATCTTGTAGAAGTAAATAAAGACAAGAATGCATTTATTGTAGTATTTAAAATTCCTGACATTAATGAGTAAAATAATTATAATAGACGATGAGCCATTGGCAAGAAGTATTGTAAAAGAATTTTTGCAAAACTATCCTGAGCTCGAAATTGTACAGGAGTGCAATGATGGCTTTGAAGGAGTGAAAGCAATTCAGCAGCATGAACCTGATCTTATTTTTCTTGACATTCAAATGCCGAAGATCAATGGCTTTGAAATGCTTGAATTGCTTGATCAACCGCCCGCCGTAATTTTCACCACAGCTTTTGATGAATATGCCATTAAAGCCTTCGAGGCCCACGCTGTCGACTATTTATTAAAACCCTTCAATAAAGAAAGATTTGATAAGGCCATTCAAAAATGGAAAGAACAAACAGCAGGGACACAAAAAAACACAACAGAACTTTTAGAGACAGCGTCATACTCCCCGGCGCAAAGCCAGCGTATCGTAGTTAAAACAGGAAGCAAGATCAAAATTATTCCTGTGCAGGATGTCTACTTTTTAGAAGCTGCTGATGACTATGTAAAAGTTCACACTCATGAAGGAAGTTTTTTGAAGAACAAAACCATGAATCATTTTGAAAAAACATTAGACGGGCAGCAATTTGTTCGCTCACACCGTTCATACATCGTGAATGTACAGCAGATCACAAGAATTGATCCTTACGAAAAAGACAATCATATTGCTATTTTAAAGGCTGGAGCAAAGGTGCCTGTAAGCAGAAATGGGTATGTTAAGTTAAGATCAGTATTGGGATTGTAATTCGCGCCCAATGAATAAAATTTTAAAAGAAAAATAAAATGTGGCAATATATTTCCGAAATCTTATTGTGGTTGTTTGTTATAAACCTGGGCATTGCATCTGGTGCAGGACTTTATGAAACAGTAATTATTATTCCCCAATGGTTCATTAAATCTCCAACCGGACTCCTTATAAAGGGTGAAGCGATGCGTCAATCTGATACCGGCAGAAAATTTTGGGCTTATGTCACAACGATTCCACTTACGCTGCTTACACTGGCAAACCTGGTAGTTGCATGGCAATCCCAGGGACCAGAACATTATTGGTGGCTCAGCGCATCTTTAATTGTGTTAATAGAAAGGATCGCAACCTTTACATTTTTTATTCCTACAGCGATTAAGCTGATGCGTGATGAACCTTCCTCTGCATTTACAAATAAGAATAGTGCATCCCGATGGGTGAGCTTGAATTATATCCGGCTATTCCTAAATTTGATCGGATGGATCGCAGCGTTAAAAGGGTTGTCATTACTTACTTAACAAGGAAATGATCTTAATGGAATTTGACTGCGAATAGAAATTCGTATTAAGCTTCCTGTCCTATCCACAAAGCTCCGCCGATAGTATCTCTTACAGCTCCTGTTACAGATGAAAGTATATTGTACTCCTGCCTCCACCGAAGTACACCAATGAATGCCATGATTACTGCTTCTTTATATTTTATAAGATTTTCATCGGGAAGAACAACCTGGAGATTTAAATCTTTTAACTGCTCTGTCAGTCGCTCAACTAAAAAATTATTGAATGCCCCACCACCGGTTACCAGCATTGAGCGATTGGTATCTGTGTGTTGAAGCGAGACACCAAGAACTGCCCCTTTTATCTGGATAGCAATATGCTCAACATAAGTTCTTAGTGCATCTTCTGTTCTGGATTTTGAATCCTTAATCAGAGGATAGACAGTATCTGTTCCAAAATCATTTGCCAATGATTTAGGATGAGGTTGTTTGTAGTATTCCAATTCATTCAGTTTGTTCAGTAACTCCTGGTTGATCTTTCCGCTTTCCGCCATCTGACCGCCGTCATCGTAGTCTTTTCCTGCATTCCCTGCCAGCATATTTAAAACACGATTGGCAGCGCAAATATCAAAGGCAATGTATGGCTCAGCGTTAAAAGAAATATTTACAATGCCGCCGAGGTTGAGAAAAAAATCATAGTCGCCCAGGAGTAGTTTTTCACCGATAGGAACGATGGGAGCTCCTTGTCCGCCAAAAGCAAGATCCAGCGCTCTAAGATCAGTTACCACCGGCAATTGAGTTTCTGAGGCTATTGCGGCTCCGTCACCTAACTGGGCAGTCATTTTTTTTGAGGGCACATGAAAGGTGGTATGCCCATGCGAGGAAATGAGTGCAACCTGGTAGTGCAAATTATTTTCTTCGATGAATTTATTTACCTGCTGTCCAATGTGATGGCCATACTCAACGTGTAGCAACTGGTAATCCAATGCATTCAGAGATATTGCTGTTTTTAATTTTGCGGTCCATTCATTGCTATAAGAATAACAATCTGCCTGCCTGATCTCATGGCTCCATTTGCCCGCATTTTCCTGGAATTCCGCAAATGCAACATCAAGCCCGTCAAGAGAGCTGCCACTCATTACGCCAATAGCCCGGTAAATCATAATTAAATTTTAGATTTCAGATTGAGTCTGGCCGACTCACATAAATAGTTAAACAATTATTTTTTAAGGTCAGGCGGGGATTTTAGATTTGCCAAATGTAACGTTTTACTGCAGCAGGATGCGCCTAACAAAATCCGAACTCGCAAATCTAAAATCTAAAAATTCTCTAGAATGGTCATTAACCTAAGCGATCAGCATAGTCTTTTGACAAACTGGATTGCCGAATTGCGTGATGTAGAAATTCAGAAAGACCGGATGCGTTTTCGTCGCAACCTTGAACGCATTGGCGAAGTAGCCGCTTATGAGATCAGTAAGACTTTACCATTTGAAAATAAGGAAATTCAAACTCCACTTGGTATTGCAGAATCGAAAGTGATGAAAGATCAGCCTGTGCTGGCGACAATTCTTCGTGCAGGGCTGCCGCTTCACCAGGGGTTGCTTAATTTCTTTGACCAGGCTGATAACGCGTTTATCTCTGCATATCGCAAACATGAAAAAGATGGCTCGTTCACGATAAGCCTTGATTATATCTCGTGCCCCGAAATTGAAGATCGCATGCTGATTATTTCAGATCCTATGCTAGCCACTGGATCATCCCTGGTAAAAACTATTCAATTTTTAAAAGAAGAAGGACGGCCGAAACAAATACATATTGTAGTGGCTATAGCCTGTACAGTCGGTATTGAATATGTAAAAAGGGAAGAGCCTGCCGTCACCATCTGGTGTGGTGATATTGACGATGAGCTTACTGCCAAGGGATTTATTGTTCCCGGGCTTGGTGATGCCGGTGATCTTGCTTATGGAGTGAAGGTGCAGATGTGACTTGTCAGTGCTCAGTGGTCAATCGTGCCCGACTTTTATGGGAATTTACTATTAGTCCGAGCTGGCCATTCACCACTCACTGTTGACAATTGATACTATGCCTTCGATCAAATAAAAAGCAACTCTACTCTCCCTTTCATCGATTTTTATTTCAAAACTTCTGGCAATTGTTGTATTTTCCACAATCATATTTTTTCTGCAAATGAAAAAACTGCTTTTAACCGTAACTATATGTGGGACATTGATCAGCGAGGCATCAGCACAGGACCCTAACTTCTCCCAATTTTTTGCATCGCCACTTACCTTGAATCCGGCTCTTACCGGAAAATTTGATGGTGTGTATCGCATAGCTGGTAATTACCGCAACCAGTGGCCAACTATATTTAACGCTTTCAGAACATATACTGTCTCAGCCGACATGGGCATTTTAAAAAATCGCATTCCCGAATATGACCAGTTTGGTGTGGGAGTTATTGGATTTGCAGATGAAGCCGGAGATGCTGTACTGAAAACAAACGCTGTCTCACTTTCATTAGCCTATCATAAAGCTTTGGATGAAGATGGTTATCACCAGATCGGCGCGGGCTTCCAGGGCGGGTTTGTGAGTAAAAGATTAGATGTCAACAAGCTCACATTTGAAGATGAATTAACCACGTCAGGTTTTGTTCAGGGTACTACACAGGAGGTATTCTCTGGTCAACAGGTAGCTGTCTCTTATTTTGATATGAATGCAGGGATTCTTTATAATGGCTCTTCAAACGGCTACAATAATTTTTATCTTGGCGCATCTATGTATCACATCAATCGACCCAAAGAAAGTTTCCAGGGTGACCAATATTTTTTATTGAATGCAAGATTCACATTGCAGGGAGGAGGAAAAATTCCTGTTGGTGAGTATAATTATTTACACTTTAGTGCTAATCACAGCATGCAGGCAAAAGCACATAATACCGTTATTGGAGGCGCTTATGGACTGAATGTAAATGGAGATATTGAAAACCCAACTACAATCTATTTCGGCAGCTGGTTCAGGTTTGGCGATGCAATTATTCCATATATAGGTTTGGAATTTGGTGAGTTCCATATTGGCGCTACCTACGATGTAAATGTCAGCAGCCTTAAGCCGGGTTCGAACACA
>WNFY01006869.1_pt1 | contig 10085 bp, 9 predicted proteins | sample 5400091 | NCBI WGS metagenome assembly WNFY01 (sample SAMN13153364, study PRJNA577476) | soil metagenome | isolation source: 60 cm soil or saprolite under grassland replicate 1 | place: USA:California | collected 2016-06-15 | reverse complement strand
CCAAGTCGACGAAGAAGTAACGCAATGATTTTTGAAAGCCTTCCCAACCAGCCGAAGTGGCGGAACTGGTAGACGCGCACGTTTGAGGGGCGTGTGAGGTAACTCGTGGGGGTTCGAGTCCCCCCTTCGGCAAATCAACTTCATAACCTCAACCAATTCAGCAACTTACACGGAGTGCCGAACCTCGGGCTCGGCACTCACGCAGCATATAGACACCAAAAGCCTTACACCTACAAGATACTGATGGACCATGTCCTATTCGGTGGTGACGGTTTTTGTTTATCTGCGTAACCCATCGCGAACGGTTTTTAGTTTGGTCGATTGAGTAATACGGGTTCTAATCCAATGCCTTATTGATTAATGCAACCCTTGCGCGGTCGGAGGCGAGTGTAATTGTTTACTTGACCTGGCGCGTGTGTCTGGCGTAGCTGTCGCCGGTTTACGTGTGTTGCTCGAATTGCGGGAGCAGACACCGGTCAAAGGGAATTGACTTATTCTGAATTAACGTGAGCAAGGCTGGTCGCCCACGTGTGTGAGCTAACAAACCTGAATTCTGTTTTTGTAATCTCATCGGAGTCGGAAGTTTTGGCGAAGGCTTTGCAGCTTTTGGCGGCTTAGCACAATAAGTCCGAATCGAACGTTGGATCGGGGCGTTTGAGACTACCGGTGCGAAATCAGATAGCTGTACAAATCGCGAGTCAACGTGCGAGAGGACCAGTTTGTAATGAAACTGACGGAGGTGGGCGATGATCCTGGTCACTGGCGCCAGCGGAAAGAATGCATTGAATCATCAAGATACTTTCTAAGAGCGGAGTAAAGCTGCCGCTATGACCCGCAAGCCGCAGGCCCAAACCACCCCGCCGCCGGGAGTCGAGTTCGTAACGGCAGATTTCGACGAAGCTGATTCCATACGCCCCGCACTCGAGGGGTTTAACAAGCGTTCCTCGTGACGCCCTCCTCTGAGCGAGTTGAGGAGCAGCACAACTCCGCTTCGTAGAACTGGCGCGCGCGGCAGGTGTTCGTCGTCTCGTCTACCTGTCGCAGTTCCATGCGGCGAGAGAATCTCCGGTTCGCTTTCTGCGTTATCACGCCTTTGTCGAGGATGCTATCTCCGAATCAGGGATGAAGTTTACCAATCTGCGTCCGAACCTTTACATGCAAGGCCTGCTTGCGTTTGCTTCGTCGATTGGATCCGAAGGGCGCTTCTTCGCGCCGATCGGTCAGGCGCGTGTGAGCATCGTCAACGTTCGTGACATAGCAGCCGTCGCGGCTAGAGCAGTGACTGAAAGCGGCCACGACGGTAAGACCTATGACCTCACCGGGACCAGAGGCATTGACCCATGGAGAGATGGCCGACCAGCTTTCTGACGCGTTAGGCAAGCACGTTGCTTTCATCGACATACCAGAAGAGGCCATCCGTGATGCGCTGATTGGTCTCGGCATGCGCGAGTGGCAGGCTGACGGACTTGTAGAGGAGTACGCGCACTACCGTCGCGGAGAAGCGGAGACAGTCTCAACCGCAGTTCAAGATGTCACGGGTCACCGTGCCCGTTCTTTCTCGACTTTCGCACATGACTACAAACAGGCGTTCTTACCGTGAGGAAATCATAAGTGAATCAGTCTGGTACCGCGGCACATAATCGCCATGTGGTCAGCGTCGGTTCTTCGCTGCTGTCACGGCCCTGGCTAATGAAGGCTTCAATGAACTATCCAATTCAAGACAGCGGGCAAAGTCACGCTCGGCTTCCTTCTCCTTTCCAAGTAACAAGTAGGCGATGCCGCGATTCTGATAGACAGCCGCCATGGTGGGATTGATGCTGATCGCTCGATCGTAATCAGCGAGCGCAGCATCAAAATTCCCTTGTGCCACACGAACACTGCCACGATTGACGTAGGCCATTGCCAGTGAAGGTGCATTCTCGATCGCGCTGTTAAAGTCAGTTAGAGCTAGCTTCAGCCCCTTCTGATTTAAAAAGAAGACGCCGCGATTAAAATAAGCAGTTGCCAGATGAGGATTAAGTCTGATTGCCTTATTATGGTCCGCCAGCGCGCCCGCAAGGTCGCCCTTTGTACTGCGTACAACCCCTCGATTCGTATAAGCACCGGCATGGCGCGAGTCTATCTCGATCGCCCGATTACAATCTGAAAGCGCCGCATCAACTCGCCCTTGAGCATAATAGATACCAGCGCGGTTGGAATAGGCAGAAGCGTAGCGCGGCTTGATTTCAATCGCTTTGTTGTAGTCTGCAAGCGCCTTTTCCCATTCTCCCGCCACCTGCAAGAGGACAGCCCGGTTGTAGTAAGCAGTTGCGGAATTAGGGTGAAAGACAATTGCAATATCGTAGTCCTTGAGGGCTCTTTGAAAGTCGTGATCAAGAAACCATGAATTGCCGCGATTGACGGGAGAAGTGGCTTCTTCCTTCTTAGGTGTCTGCGCACTTGTAGTTGCAGCATTTAGGATGGTCAAGCAGATTGCCAACACGGGCACGAGTCGAGACAAAAACTTCCTTTCCATAATCACTCCTTGTGTTGTAATTAGTGATCAGGAATAACAGGCTACCGCGCAGGATGTCCTGAACTATGGCCTGAAATTTAAGGTTTCAGGCTGGCACCATTGCCGCCTTCACGTCCTAACGCGCCGGTCGCGGGAAAACGGGGTCAAATAGTCGCTACCACTCGCACTTCACCGGCTGTCGAAAGCTAACTGTTGACCGCTCCTTGAAAATGATCCTATGCTTCGCTGCCCTTGTCGGGCGTTACCTATTGGAGATCTCATGCCGTACGCTAAGCAGAATGTCACAGACCTGCTGAACGCATGGGGCGCCGGCGACAAAGAGGCATTCGACGAACTGGTGGCGCTGGTTTATGAGGAATTGCGCCGACAGGCCTCACGGTACTTACGACGCGAAGCTCCCGGACAAACGCTGCAAACTACAGACTTGATTCATGAGGCCTTTCTCCGCTTGGTCGATCAGAGGAATCCTCACTGGCAGAACCGGGCGCAATTTTTTGGCATCAACGACATTCCGCCGATGAAGCATCCGGTCTTTTGTTTCATAGCATCCTCCTGTGAGAAGGAGCGATAGTGGCCGCTGATTTCTCTGCGATTACCCTATCGCCTGCGTCAGAGACTGTTACGTAGCGATGAAGTCAGTCTTGTATGACCTAGTCAAACTTGCCAGGCTCTGGCTCAACCAGCAGAAGATCGCCTTCGGACAAAAGATTTGGCGAGACGGAGCGACCATCAGCGCCGGGCGAGTTGTCGCTCCGTGCCGTCTCAAGGTTCAGTTGGGGGAAATGCGCTCTCCGACTACCGTTCCCGGAACCTCAGCGACGAGATTGCCGGCTGGATCATAGATATCCAGCGTGAACGTACCGCTGTGGGTGTTGCCCTTATCGCTAAGAATTAGCGTTTCGGACAGACTACCCGTTCCCTGAAAATTTCCGCTTACATCGTAGAACCATACTCGGTGAGCAAGCTTGAAAGTCTGCGGCGCCGCCTCCTTCCACGCCCCGAGGCAGATGTTTCCTTGCCTGGGATCGACGTTCGGGTTGTGAACTTCGGTTCCGCCGGCATTCCAGATCTGGAACGCCTCCTGGATCTGCTGATCCCCAACCAGAAAGCGGATATGCCAAAGTCCAACGATGGAGGTGCTCATCGCGTTATCGCTCGTGGCGGCAGATCCATTTTGGACGAACGATTGTGTTGGCTGCGATTGGTTTCGGATGGAAGCCGCGGCTGTCGCCATTGCGCTGAACGAAGCACCGCATTGGGCCGTCGCGGTCGCGCTGAATACGATCAACAACACCGACAGAGCCGCAATCCTCACGAACGTGATGTTGTGGATCATTCTCACTATCCTGCTGCTCCCATTATTACCCGCCATTTTCTTGTTCATACCATTCCTCCTGCGCGACGAAATTTGTGATTTGATAAACCACTTCTCTACGTCTGTCGCGATCAATTGGTGGCCGTAGTGGTTGCATGCACGCACGCCCGGCCACGTCTGGCGCGCACGCTGCGATTGCTGGTATTCTTTGCTCTAACTACTAATGCGCAAATCGCGCAGGAAACCTCTAATGACAATCGCGCTGCATCAGGTCACAAGGCTGTTGAAGAAATGGAGTGACGGCGACGAGACTGCGCTGGAGCAATTGATACCGCTGGTTCACGACGAACTCCACCGCCTGGCGCATCAGCACATGCTTCGTGAAGGGCCGGGACATATTTTGCAAACCTCCGCTCTCATCAACGAGGCGTATCTTCGTTTGGTGGACCAGCCGCAGATACGTTGGGAGAATCGGAGCCATTTCTTTGGGATTGCGGCCAGGTTAATGCGCCGAATTCTGGTGGATGACGCGCGCAAGCGAAACGCTGCCAAACGCGGCGGCAGCCTGATCCAGGTTCCACTCGATGAAGCGACTAGTTTGGCGGACGGGCAGTCGGCTAACGTGGCTGCGCTTGATGACGCGCTCAAGATGCTGGAGACGATCGATGCGCGCCAGGGGCAGATTGTCGAATTGAGGTTTTTTGGCGGACTAAGCATTGAAGAAACCGCCAATGTCTTGCAGGTCTCGCACGGAACTGTGATGCGCGATTGGACGTTTGCGCGTGCATGGTTGCGAAACGAGATGACGAGCACGTAGGACTTAGGTTTACACGCCAACTTATGCCCGATTCATATTGGGAAAATTTGAAAGAGATCTTTCACGCAGCATTGGCGTTGGCGCCCCCTGACCGCGCAGCCTATCTCGACCAGGCCTCTAACGGTGACATCTCTTTGCGCCGCGCGGTCGAGTCGCTGCTGAAGTCTCATGAAGAGACCGGTAACTTTGTGGATGCGCCTGCATATAAAGCTGCGGCTGAGATGTTGGTTGATGGCGTTGATCTCAAAGCAGGAAAAAATATTGCTCATTACCGGATCATTCGGTTGATCGGCGAAGGTGGAATGGGCAAGGTCTACCTCGCCGAAGACGCTAAGCTCCATCGAAGAATATCGCTTAAATTCCTCTCAACGAACTTCACGCAGGATCGTGAACGCCTGCGTCGCTTTGAACAGGAAGCGCGCGCTGCGTCCGCTCTTAACCATCCGAACATTTTAACGATACACGAGATTGGCGAAGTCGACAGTCATCGGTTTATCGCCGCCGAATTCATAGAAGGTCAGACGCTGCGCGAACATTTGCAGGCGGGAATTGAGATTCAGGACGCCATCGAAATCGCAATTCAGATAGCCTCGGCTTTGGTGGCCGCACATCGAGTGAACATCGTTCATCGCGACATCAAGCCAGAGAACATCATGATTCGCCGTGATGACGGATTGGTAAAGGTACTCGACTTTGGTCTGGCGAAAATGTCAGCACCGCCGCCCGGCGGGAAAATGTCGGAACCGCCTGAAGCAGTTGGAGGACTCAACGTCGATATAGAGGCGCCGACACAACTCAAGACAGGTCCCGGTGTCGTCATGGGCACGGTTGCTTACATGTCGCCGGAACAGGTGCGCGGATTAGAGGTTGATGCACGCACCGATATCTGGAGCCTGGGCGTAGTACTTTACGAGATGGTTACGGGTCGCACGCCATTTACCGGGGAGACCACCAGCCACGTTGCGGTCGCGATTCTAGAAGACGAACCCGTACCGGTTTCTCGGTTAGCACCGAACGCGCCTTCGGAATTGCAGCGCATCGTGCGCAAGAGTCTGGCGAAAGATCGTGAGGAACGCTATCAAAGCGCGAGGGATCTGCTTATCGATCTGAAAAGCTTGAAGCAGGAATTTGAAGGAACGGCCAGGCTCGACCGATCCGCGCCTGCGGAGTTAAGCGACGAGCGGAACCCTGTGGTCGCGCGAGTGACTGGCGGTACGGCTGACGACACGCCTAAGCGGATCGGCGGATTTCAAGCGGCCCACTCAACGCCAAGCATAGGCCAGTCGATTCGTAAGTTTTTCTTGGCCGCCGGTGTGTTGGTTTGCTTCATGCTCATCGCGCTGGCGGCGTGGTACTTCGTCAGACCCTGGGTGAACGAAAGACAACATGGCGACTTGCCGATAACAGGTCCGGCATTCATTGCCAGTCCACTCACAACAGATCCGGGATTCGAGGGTATGCCGTCGCTTTCGCCGGACGGGAATTATGTGGCGTTCATAGCTGGCGGTGGCGAGCAGCAGAAAGATTTCGACCTCTACGTTAAGCAGATCGGTACCGGTGGGCAGCCGTTGCGTCTCACGTCGGGTCCCGCGGTTGAAGAATTCCCGGCCTGGTCACCAGACGGTCGCTCCATAGCATTTGTCAGACCAAAGGGCCAAAGACTGGAGGTTTTCCTTATCCCTCCGCTTGGCGGGCCGGAGCGGAAAGTCGCCGAGACGATACCCTCCAGGTCAAGCGGTGAACTTGACTGGAATGCAAACTACCTTTCCTGGTCTCCTGATAGTAAGTACCTCGTGATGGCTGACCAAGCATCCCCGGAGGAGCCTTTCAGTCTTTTCGTTTTCTCTGTCACGACAGGAGAAAGACGACGGTTGACAACTCCACCAGCAGCAGCGAGTGCCGACGGTGATCCTGCCATCTCGCCAGATGGACACGTCTTGGCATTTGTGAGAGTTATCTCCGATGGTAATCCTCAACTCCACCTGCTCCCACTTTCAGAAGACTACGGGCCAGCTGGTGAAGCCAGGCGTCTAGATCTTCCCCAGTCGTTTATTACAGGTCCCGCCTGGACCTCTGACGGGCAAGAAATCATCTATTCGGCAAGCCAGCCGTGGGGAACAGGAGAGACAAGGTTGTGGAGAGTTCCGATGTCAGGTTCAGCCAAACCGCAACCCCTTGCCTCGGTTGGCGAAAACGGCTCACACGCATCAATTTCCCGGCAGGGAAGTCGGCTCGTTTATGCTGATTGGAAATTGGACACTGACATCTGGAGAGTAGAAGTGTCCCGCGGCAAACCGGCCGGTCCAGGCGTGAAGCTGATCGCCTCGACTCACCTCGACGACAGCCCTCAATACTCTTTGGATGGTTCGAGAATCGCGTTTACCTCAGATCGTTCAGGGCATTCTGAGATCTGGGTGTGTAACAGCGATGGCTCGAGCCCAGTGCAATTGACATCACTGGGCGGCTCTGCGGGGTCACCGCGATGGTTTCCGGATGGCCACCGGTTAGTGTTCGACCTCCTCAAGGAAGGGCACGCAGATAGTTATTCTATTGACGCGGACAGTCGGATCCCGGCGCGCCTCACCAATGATTTGAGCGACAACGTCACGCCTAGCGTTTCGCATGACGGGAAGTGGATCTATTTCGCGTCGAAACGTACAGGCAGAATGGAAATCTGGCGTCTGCCAGTCGAAGGCGGCGAGGCAGTTCAGGTGACCCACAACGGTGGAGTTGAGCCGATCGAGTCCGTAGACGGGAAAGTAATTTACTATGCGAAAGTAGTTGGCGAAACTGATGTGTGGAAAGTTCCGGTGTCGGGTGGTGATGAGACAAGAGTACTCGGACCAGTCTGGGTTTTTTGGTTCACGGTCGTTGCGGAAGGAATCTATTTTATTGACGGTGGCAATCAAGCATATGCGGCGTCTTCCAGAGAAAACTCTTTAAAGTTTTACCGCTTTGCCACGGCCACTACTGAAAAAGTTGCCGACATCAAATTAAATCCGAACGGAGGCCTAAGTGTTTCACCAGACGGTCGCTATGCTTTGATGGCGCTCGGAGATTGGGAGGTTTGCGATCTGAAATTGGTGGAAAACTTTCGGTGAGTCGGAGCCGATAAGGAAAGCCTTACGACCCGTTCACGTCTAATGTCTTAATCCACGAACGCTATTGTGGCTCATCGCCTCCGCGCCAAACTACTACCGGCGATATCGGTCCGCGGCGGGCCCATGGCCCGACCTCGACATGCTACCTTAGTTTTCGTACGCAGCCTCTAGATTGGGTGACGCGGCTGGCCCTGTCACTGCACGCATAGCAGAATGCGCGAGTCGACCATGTCGAAGACGGGAATTGAAAACATCACGCTCGAGTGAGTTTCTTTCTGCAGCGTGGTCCAGCCTCGTCGCCCTACAAAACGAAGGAGATTGTGCTGCCTTCCATTTTTGGTGTCTGTTTGGTGTCTATTATGAGAGCGCACCAGTGAGACTAAAGAGAATCGTGAGCACCAAAGAGACAAATTCTAAATTCTTAACCTCAAAGTGTTAGTAGTAACCTGTTGAATTCCCATAAGTTATCTGGCGCGTTCAGATCGAGTCCCCCTTCGGCATATCAGCTAAGTCTTTGCTTTTCAATAGCTTACAGGTCAGCGGGGGTTCGAAGTCCCCTCTCGGCATCTTCCGTAATAAGTTCAAATAGGACAGATATCCCACGTGCCTAAATACCTCCGAATTTGCGCGTAGCTCAGTTGGCAGAGCGCTGCCTTGACACGGCAGGGGTCTGGGGTTCAAATCCCCACGCGCCTACCAATTTCCTCAGTAAAAACCCCACTTCTTAGCCATTCTTCGCCGCGAACCGTAGATTTCTCCATAGTGCCCAAACCATCCATCATAATCAATTAAGCAACGGGTGAATTGCGTTGAGATCCCTCAGAGCTTTCCTAAACGTTGTTGGAAGGTTAGTCAGAAATAGTTCTGAGGAACGGGACAAAGAGTGACCTCCTCCGCGTCACTTACTAGAAGACTAGGCGCGGTAAAATGGGATCCGATCTCCTCCAGCCAGAGGCAGTGCCTTTGAAGCCATCTGAGCAACGTCGTTTACGAAATTACTTAATGTTGTGTACACCAAACTGCCGCGACCCGATGGAAAGAAAAAGCTCTTTACATCCGTTCGCCGCAACTCAAGGCCGGTTTTGAATGAGTGGTTTCCGTTAAGAATAGAGATTGCGTCAGTTAACTGATAAGTGTCATTGATTTTGCCCTGCGGCAGATTAGTTGCGAGCCCGAAACCGGTTCTGGTCGCTACAGCAGCACTGCCCGTCATACCGAGGTCGTTGATCTGAATTGACGGAATGGTTTTGGATTGTGGATCTTCACCATCTCTATCGATGTCAAACCTCGTCCAGGCAATTCTCGCTTCGTTCGTTACACTAGACGACAGCAAAGATGCCCAAACAATAGTTGCAGCCTTGGTTTTGCGGTCATCTAACGTACCCAGTCCTGGCGGTGTAACCTGCTCAGAGCCCGCGGATGACTCTTTACTGGATCTGTATCGCCCCCAAAAGAAATCGGCTTTATTAAGAGCGATGATCTATGCGAATAGATCCCTGATGACTGTCGAATCTGAAAGCTGATGAGCCGGTAAGATCGCCAAGCTCCACGTCGAAGGTCGGGCCACCATCGATAGTCACCGACCCTGTTTGTCCAGTCGGAGTTCCGGCCGGCATGAATCGAAGAAGAGCCTGGACTTGGGGACGTTGACCAGCGAAGGTCTGCAATGCCGCACGACCGGCGACTGTCGGAGCACCGTTTAGCGTGAAGCCTGAGCTCAACTGACGATCAGACCAATGCTGATAGTCGGTAAAGAAAAACGTTTTGTTCTTTCCGTTATAAAAGTGAGAGCCTCCCTCGCCAAAGCTAGGAAATATGACTGGCCCTCCAATCGTGAAACCCATCTGGTTCTCGAGACGACGAGGCGCGTTTCGTTTGGACCTATCTGATGAGTTCGCATCGCAAAATCCCGCACGTTTATCCAGATTGCTGCATGCATTCAAATACTGATCATTGTGGAACCAAAAAACAGAGCCATGAACGTCGTTGGTTCCAGATTTGCCGACAAAATTTACAACCGAGCTCGCATTATGTCCGTATTCCGGCAAAAACTGATTAGTGACAATACGAACTTCCTGTATCGCATCGGGGTTATTTAATGGCATCTGCATTCCAGTGAGGGCCGGGTCGTTCATATCCTGACCATCAAGCAGGAAGCTGTTTGACCTAAGTCGCCCACCATTCGTTGAAAAACTGACGCCGATCGCGAAAGCAGTTTGGCCGCTGCCGAGTTGGCTAACGCCCGGAACCGAAAGCAGAACATTGAATACGCTGCGATTTGGAGCACTGGGCAGTTCCGATAGCCGGCGTTCGTCGAAACGTGTTGCCACTTCTGGT
>WNFY01008932.1_pt1 | contig 10087 bp, 10 predicted proteins | sample 5400091 | NCBI WGS metagenome assembly WNFY01 (sample SAMN13153364, study PRJNA577476) | soil metagenome | isolation source: 60 cm soil or saprolite under grassland replicate 1 | place: USA:California | collected 2016-06-15 | reverse complement strand
TGTTCCTGATCTGCGATTTCCGCTGCGGCCTGCAGCGCCTCGTTAATGGCCAATAGTGCAAGAGACGAGCCTTTCGCTTTGAGGCTGGTCAGGGCGTACTTGCAGCGAAGCTCTTCGGCCAAGGTCATGGTTCGCCTCCTCACGTTTCTGGAATCGTGCGAAGCTCGAGTTTACTTACGCTGGACGGCTCGTTGTTAACTTTCCCAACCTGCGGAGGTTGGCAAGCGCTACATCCATAACGCGGTGCTCACCCGGCAGCGAATGGATAAAACTTTCTTCGATCCTGTCCAAAATCGCGCTACGAGCGGTAATGATTCGCTCAGGCAGCTTGGTTAAATCAGTCTCCGAGAGCGCGGCTTCATACAGACGTTTCCAGTCGCGGTTATCGGGTTGGAACGACGGGATCATTCTCGAATAGTTGTCCCATTTCCGCGGCAATGAAAGCGCCAAGAAACGTCAACTGGACGGAGTGCGCATGGAAGCTCTTTGAGGCCGGCTATCACGGCTCCGGCTGATTCTTGAGGGGGCCTGACCGCTTCGCCGTTTAGTTCACCGATCGGGCGGGCGGCTCGACGCACCCAAAAATAGATACGGCTTCCGCTTCGATTAGCTCGTTCCCGTTCGCTGCAAGAATTTTGTTAGCTAAGAACCTGACGAACTCGCCAAGCGCGTTCTGATGCGGGAAAGAAGTCAGAAACCCGTGTTTCAGGCAGGATACGCTCTGAATGGTTTTTGGCCCATCGCTGTCGATGACAACAGTCCTGCGACACTCATCTTTAGAGCAATGCAAATTCGTTTCAAACGTATGGTTCTCGTTATTCGACGTGACTTCGATTCGCAAGAAGCTTGGTTCGCGGGGCATGAAACTGGGCGGATTCGGCATCTCTCCATTGTAGGGCGGGTGGGCCGCTTCTCGTGTGGGCTTTAAGTATATCTTGAGAACACTAAAACACGGGGGATGCCCCCTTTCTCGCGGTTTTAGCCGACACGGTTATCTAATCAGCCAGTTGAAGGGCTGAGGATTTTGATCCCGAAGGAGATCCCCGCCCAAGGCCTGCCCTGAGCGAAGTCGAATGGGCCAAGCTTGAACGGGGCACCCTCTAAAGTGGAACTTTAGGCTAGGCCACTCTCACTGCTTCACGCGGCTTTGTCCGTTGCCCGGTCCGAAGACAATTGCTGCATCATGCCGAGAGCATCCCAGTTGTTCCAGCTCTCGACCAACTTGCCGTCGTGCAGACGAGCGATCGAGATTCCGGTCAGTGAAATACTTTTTTCGGTTGGCGGAAGCCCGGGCAATTCGCCACGATGGGTGCCGGTCACCGTCCAGCGGACAACCACGGCATCGCCCGCCACGATTTCATCTTCGACTGTCATGTGCACATCCGGAAAGGCATTCATATAACGATCGACGAACGCGGATCATGGTGGACGTAATCAGGCGACATTACTTCGTCAATTACGGCGCGATTCTTGCCATTCCAAAGTTCTTCAAAAATTCGGCGAGCTGGAGTGCTCATATTTTTTCTCCTAATCGGGCGGAGAAATTCTACACCCGAAATAGAGCATGAAGAATCGCTAGGGAACGAAATTCGCGCATCCCGCCTTCCGAGAAGCGATGCAGAGTTCCCGAGCGCGCGAGGAATGTGGCCTGGGGCGACAACAATGGCGAGACGCTCTACATCACGGCCAGCATAATTTCAGCGATGGAAGGGTGCTTTCACGGGCTTGCCACTTTTTAGACGTTGCTCTTTCTCATCCAGCATTCGATTGATTTCCGTAACCAGCGCCATCAGCTTTTCAGAATCCTGTTCAGTGGCGGCCTGTTCGCACATTTGCATCCATTCTTCTTTCACTTTCCCTTGCATCACGCGTACTCCAATCTGGCAAGCGTTGGACGGAGGTTGCGAGGCACATGGGGTTATTGCAAACATTCGGCCAAGTTTGGAGGGCCATTAAACGGAACAATAACAGGGGTTTGCGACAGCGTATTTCGGCCCGGTCAGAAAGCGTTCGCGGGGACGAGAAGATTTTCCCGTTCACAGGGCAGAATCGGCGTACCACGATTAGGGTAGACTCGCAGCGTATTGCAAAGACTTACGCCGAGCGAAGAAAAGTTGAAGATGGAGGGGTTTACTTCGAGTGAGTCAGGCTGCCATCTGACCGTCAGAATCTTCTTTTTCCAGTTCTGCTATTTTCTGGCGAAGGATTCGTTTCTCGTCAATGATGTCCAGGTCATCTGGACTGAGTAGCTTGACGTTCTCCAAATCACGCAGAGCGTCCTTCAGTGCGTCCAGCAACCCAGGTTCGTGAAAATGGCGCATCTTGCACGTCCCGCCGTTTGAGATGCCAAAACGTATGCTCTGTTCGATACACAATATTGGGTATTACGACAGTAGGAGTGGATAAAGTACGTGGGCACTAGCGTCCTGGCTGACGTTGTCTCGGTGAAAGTGTTACCACTCAACACATCGAAGCGTGCAAGACCGTCCAGTTGGTGATGAAGGGCGGCAAAATCTACAAACGGCCGTGACTACTGTTGGAGAAATTGTTTTGCAGGCGTTCGCGTCCCTGCCTCCACTCTGTCATCCTGAGCGTAGGAAACCGATTCGCTTGCGAGTCGCGCGACTCGTCGGTGAAGATGCGGGCACACAGCAGGTCCTTCGACTCCGAAAATCGAATCCGGACATCGAGAGTCGTGGTAAGAATGCCGAATCTAACAATCCAAATGGCGAATGGCAGAGCCGAGAAGCAAGGGTTTCGCACCGTTGAAAGGGAGCACGATCCCTTCAGGGAACCAAACCACGTGATTACTGCTCAACTCCCTGAGGTGAAGTAAGGCTGTGCCACGACGACCACCCAACCCCATCATTAGAGTATTACAAGTCGTTCAGGAGCATATTGGGCGTTTTGGCGGCGCTCGTCACCGCTTTGCCAATTATCACCAAGGTATTACCTACTGATGTTGCCCAGCATCTTTTTCCCTCCGCTCGGCGAGTTGGAGCCGTTAGCCCGGCTTGGTGCCGTCGCCTTCGCGCTTCTCTCAATGTACGTAGCATTCTTCCTCGGCTCAGGTAAGGCGACAGCCAGGGTAGTGAGCGCAGCTGTAGTTGCACTTCTTTCGTTCTTAACGTTTCTGGGTTTGTCCTCGCGATTAGTTAGGACAGTTCCGGTACCCTCGCAGAATACTTCGATCTCCGTCTCGGTGGGCTTTAGGAGGAGTGATTTTGCGAAGAGCAATTTTCCGAACTCCAGCGATTGGGACATGTTGCGATACAGGGGTCTGTCCGATGAGCAAATCGACAAGCTATGGACTCCAAACTCTGTCATGATCGGTAGGCTTGCTCTGTGGACCTCGTGTGCAGGGTTCATCGCCGCATCGGTGTTTGCCTTGTGTTTCGGAGTGTTGTCACAGAGGGAGGAACCCAGTCCGTAACCTGAGAAGCTTTTCATGCCGGCGGGTTGGCCCACCTTTTTGCACCCACATAACCATGGCTGCCCCACCCCTTCGACTGCGCTCACGGCAGGCTCTTCGCGGTTTTCGAAGGGCGATAAACCCGCGACGTAGCGAAGTGTCACAGTTTTCAGCTTCCCACCTTGCGAGGAACGTACCCCGGCGGTGGATCGTGGCGTCTGCCGCGGGCTACTGAGCCAGATATCCGCCGTCGATCACGAGTTCGGCGCCGGTCATGAAGCTCGACTCGTCGCAGGCAAGGAAAAGACAACCATTCGCGATTTCAAGCGGGGTGCCGGCGCGCTTCATCGGCGTCAGGCCGACGACGTGGGCGTTGATGGCCGGGTCCTGGGCTTGGGTCAGTGGCGTATCAATAAAGCCCGGATGGATAGAATTCACGCGGATCCCGTCCCCGGCATAGGTGATGGCCGCATTCTTGGACATCATGACCAGCGCGCCTTTGCTCGCGTGATAGGCGTGCGCACCCGGCACCGCAGCCGTCCCCCAAATTGAAGACACATTGATGATCGAGCCGGCCTTATGCCGCTTCATGTGCGGGACCACTTCTCTCATCCCGAAGAAGCAACCGTCCTGGTTCACGCCCAAGACCTTGCGCCAGTTCTCGGTGGTGCAGTCGTGGACGGCGTCATAGACGGCGATGCCGGCGTTGTTCACGAGAACGTCCACACGGCGGTGCGCCGCCACGATGTCGGCCACCACTCGCCTCCAGTGCTCTTCCTTCGAGACGTCCAGCTCGACGCCGGTCACGCCAGCGGGAAAAATGCCAGACGGATTGCTCGAACTGCCGGCATAGACGATCGCGCCCTCCCGGGCGAACAACTCGGCCACTGCGAAACCGATGCCGCGTGATGCGCCAGTCACCAGCGCCACTTTTCCTTTGAGCCTCATTTGGTTCGCCTCCTGATGTTTGGGACTCGTCGAAGTGGCGTTCGTGTATCGCACCCGCCAACGACGCCTGGCATCTGCTGAAGGGTGAGCCGGAAGGAGGCTAAACTCGTGTGGGTCGGACATTCGTGTCCGACGCCTTTGACTTCGGTTCTTGGTCTTGCCTCTGGGTCGGACTAAAACAAAATCAACTTCAAAAGCGTCGGACAGGAATGTCCGACCCACACAAAAACCTACCAGCCCCGGGTCTGCATCATGCTGGCTTCATCCACTGCGGAGACAGCCAGGCCTTTCATCGCACTGTGCGCGTCTTGGCTGACTTCAAGTAATACTTTAGGGTCATTGAAGTGGGTGGCCGCCTTAACGATGGCGCGGGCGCGGCGCTCGGCTTCTTCCGGAGGGGCGAAGGCGCAAGTGTCATCGCAAGGATGGGTCTTGAGCGAATGCGTACACGACGTACGATCGCCCATGAAGATACCTGATCCGACGAAGACGGCCTCTGCGCCCAGCTGCATGACCAGCGACGTGTCGGCGGGGGTGGCGATGCCTCCGGCGGAGAAGTTGGGGACGGGCAGCTTCCCTGCTTTTGCGACGATCTTTATTAATTCGTACGGCGCTTGGTGCTCCTTGGCTTTGGCGTAGAGCTCTTCCTCGCTGAGCACAGTGAGGATTTTCATCTCCTGTACGATTTGGCGCATGTGCTTGACGGCGTGGACGACGTCCCCGGTGCCGGCTTCGCCCTTGGTGCGAATCATGGCTGCGCCTTCGGCGATGCGCCGCAGGGCTTCGCCCAAATTGCGCGCGCCGCAAACGAATGGAACCTTGAAAGCGTGCTTATCCACGTGATGAGCTTCGTCGGCAGGAGTAAGAACTTCACTTTCGTCAATGTAGTCCACGCCGAGTTCTTCGAGAATTTGAGCCTCGGCGAAGTGGCCGATGCGGCACTTCGCCATCACAGGGATGGAAACGGCGGCCATGATCTCGCGGATTTTCTTGGGCGCGGCCATGCGCGCAACGCCGCCTTCGGCACGGATCTGGGCGGGCACGCGCTCAAGCGCCATAACGGCGACGGCGCCGGATTTCTCGGCGATGACGGCCTGTTCGGCAGTGGTGACGTCCATTATGACGCCGCCTTTGAGCATTTCGGCGAGGCCGGTCTTAAGGCGAAGGCTGGTGGGGCTACCGTTGTTTTGGGACATAGTTAAGCTCTTTTCGCAGTCGTGAAGAATGGGCGCGGGAGCCGCGCCGTTGCTGTTTCTATTTTACAACTCCACGGGGCGATTATCTGCCATGGCCTTCTTTCGAGCTAACCTTCGCTTGACTTCAGCTGGCGCTGGCTTTCGGCACGCGCTGTTCGGCAATGCTGCGCAAATCGGCTACGTTCAAGACGCGCGATGAAGATAATTTTTTCATTTCACTGGCGGAAGAAGCACTGAAAGTATCAGCATTGAGGCGTGCGCGCAACCACTCCGCCGCGTTATGATCGCAACATGATTGCACGACACTGGCGTGGTTGGACGAAGGCGCAAGACGCCGACACTTACGAGAATTTCCTGAAAAGCAAGGTTCTGCCGGAACTGCGAACGATTCCTGGTTATCGCGGCGGGTATATTCTCCGCAGCAACGGTGCGGAGGAATCGGAATTCGTTGTGGTCAATTTGTTCGACTCGATGGGGGCTGTGAGGAAATTTGCAGGCCCTGACTGCAGCGTTCCGGTCTTTGAGCCGGAAGCGAAGGCGCTGCTATCCAGGATCGAGCCCATTGCGAATCACTATGAAGTGCGGGTCGCTCCGGGGGAAATTGAATAGAGCGCATTTCTTGCCGAACTTTAATGACCTTCTCGATTTCCGCGACCAAACGCTGTTTATGGCGTCGCGAACCGCAGCTTTGGCAGAGAAGGAAAGCAGATTCCTCACCGCTAAAGCGGTTCGGAATGACAGCCTAAAGAGAGTTAGTGGCAGTTGCCACTGCCGGAATCGCTGAAGGTCTTACCTTCTTCGTGGACGAACTGCCAGTCATAGCTTTTAGGATGGAGGGTGAGCTTGAGGACGCCGAACGTGTCGGCCTGGTGCGCTTCGCTGTTGGCGACCAGGTTGGCGAAAATGCGATGTGAATTCTTGCCGCCCGTGCCCACGACAAATTCGCGGATGCCATGCTGCGGATCAGCTTTTCCGTTTGGATCTTGGAGTGCGAAGCGTTCGTAATCGTGGTCGTGACCGTTAATCACGATGTCTGCGCCGGCATGATACAGAATCTCCCAAAGCGGCCTGACTTCGACATCATTGCCATGGGCCAGGCCCGAACTGAACAGCGGCTTATGAAAATAGGCCAGCGTGCATCCGGCCACGCGATTCGTCAGGTCTTGCTGCAGCCACTGCCCTTGCTCTGAGGTGGCGGTACATCCGCCCACGGCGGCGCACTCACTATTCAGCGCGATGATGTGCCACTGGCCGAGATCGTAACTGTAATAGGCCTTTGCGGGATCGCCGGCTACTCCGCCGAAGTAGCGAACGTAGCCCGATGCACCGGTGCTGTGATACTCATGATTTCCTGGCGCGGGACGAGTGCGGTCCTTGAATCGTCCCCAGGTTGGGGCATAGCAGTTGTTGAAATCCTGATCGCTGCCGTTGGGGTAGGCGAGGTCGCCGGCGGCGAAAACCGTGCTGCCAGGAATTGCTTCGATTAACTTCGCGGTAGCGTACGCGCCCGCCAGATCGTCGCAACTGGCAATGTCACCGGCACCGACGAGAACAGGATCGGATTTTGAAGCTTGAGCTTCTCCAGACGCCACCACCAAGACTTCGAATTGTCCGGCCTCTGCCGTGGACAAGAACAACTGGTGCGTTTTGGGATCAAGCGCCATCGTCTTGGCACGCGGCACGGTCTTCACGCTCTCCACAACCGAGTATTTGTCCGGGCTGTCTTGGTGAATAGCGGTGATCGTGCCTTCACCGTTGGAGTTAAAGATCAGGCGCTTTTCAGAATCGAAGACGGTCGCGTCCACGTGATCGCCAATTGGCAATGTGGTGATGACCTGGCCGGTATCGGAGTTCATCACAGCCATCACCTTGCTGCGGCAACCGATGAAGAGGCGATGGTGCGGGCGATCCATGGCCATGCTCGAAGGCGACTGGCAAGGCGCGGTCGGCCAGCGGGCTTCGATTTTCAGATTGCGGGAATCAATTTTGACCACCAGACTCTGGTCTTCGAGGTTATCGAAGACGTGACCCTCGCCGTCGGCGTTGGCAAATTCGGGAGCACCGCCCAAGTCAATCGTGCCAGCGACCTTCCCATCGCCTGCCTGAATCACTGTGGCGCTGTTGCCGTCACCGTTGAATGCGAACACCCGCGAAATCGCAGGATCGTAAATAATCGCGTCGGGACCTTTGCCCGTGGCCACATGCCCAAGCGTCTTGAGGGTCTTTAAATCGAATATGGTGACGGTTGACGACTTGCCATCGCTGACAAATCCTCGGCCAAGCTCTGGAGCGATTGCGATGCCGTGAACTCCGAGCGTGTTGGGAATCTTACCCACAATAGCGCCTGAATCAAGATCAAGTACCTCGACTTGGGTTCCGTGGGAGACGTATAGACGACGGGCTTTTTCGTCAACAGTAAGGTAGTCCCAACTGCCCTGACCGGGGATGGGAATTCGCTTGACTATGTGATAACCGGGAGCGGATTGAGCTGTCGTGGCCAGGTTCAACCACAACGCGAATGTAGTTAAGATGACGACTTTTTTCAGTGCATCCTCCAAGAAAGAAGAACTCTAAAAAGTTTGATGGCGATAACTGCATTTGGACGAGCTGCGATTGCGTGCTATTTTTCTTCGCCAGTTAGGGTATAGCGCAGGCCGAATTCGTAGCTTGGCTTGTAGTACTCGCGCTGAATTGGATAAATCGGACTGCCCTCATAGAAACCGAACACTTCATTGGTCAGGTTGAGTCCGGCGACAATAAACTGCAGTCCGCGATAGATGCGGAGGCTGGCCTGTGCGTCCACCTGCGTGTGTTGGTAAAGATAGATGTCGCCAAACGGGCCCTTCTTGCCTAGAGGCACTGCGTTCGGGGAGACGCCCGTCGGTGAACTGGTATCCACCTTGAGATCCTGGAAGACATAGCTCCAGACATAAGGGCCATTGTAAGAAACGCCAAGGCGGCCTGAGAAACGACCCTTGTCGTAAGTCGGGCTGAAATTAAACGTGTTGGGAGCCTGCCGTTGCAGTACGGGTTGGTCCGTGCGCAAAGGAACGCCTGCCGTGCTCGAAGCGGTGTAGCCATAATTGGCAGCTAGTCCGAAGCCGCTCAACGCTCCGGGCAAGAACGACAAGTGCTGCTGATAAGCGATCTCGAATCCGTATAGGTGAGCACTGGAGCCATTAATCGGCTGAGTGACGGTGCCACCGAGGTATGGTGCCAGCAACGGATTCTGCTGAATGGTTTGCTGGGTTATCACGTGAGCCAGACCTTCGTAGATGGGATCAGACAGCTGCTTGAAGAAAAACCCGGCCTGAATCACGCCGAGTGGCTTCAAATATTGCTCAAACAGCACATCGTAATTGTTGGAGTGTGTCGGTTTTAAGTTGGGATTGCCGATAGCGACATCCGGTGCGCCTGTGATGTCAAAAATCGGAGGAAGATCAATAAAGTTGGGACGCGCAACCCCTCTGCCGTAGGAAGCCCGGATGGCGGAATCGTGCCAAAGCACGAAGTGCGCCTGTACCGAGGGTAGCGGGTCGAGATAAGAGTTTGCTTTATGCAAAGGCGAGAAAACCGGATTGCCGCTGGAATCAACGTTTACTTGATTACCGAAAATATCTTCATTCGTCCCCTCAAAGCGAAGTCCGGTCTGCAAGCGCAGGCGTCCGAACTGCAATGTGTTCATGACGTATCCCGCCGTGACTCGTTCGATCAGATCGTAATTGTTCGAAACCGTGTCCAGCTGCGTGCCTTGAGTGTCCAGGGAAAACGCTCCGGAGTTTCCATTAAAGAAAGCGCGTAGCTTGCCGTAGTCCACTTGCGGCGTCGCAAAGGCGCCGGCATAGGCGTGGTCATAGTAGCCGGAATTCGTGAAGCTCCCGATGAAATTCGTCATCGCAAAAGGGCTGTTCGCGTTGTAGACCGGATCGAACTCGTCCTGAAACTTGTGGGCATTGCGCAGCCTGGCGCCGAACTCAAGCGTGCCAAAGTGACCGCCCATGGAGTAGTTCCTCGCTAGAGAGAAGCTGCCTTCCAGGTTGAGTTGCGGGCTGTACGTCTTGTTAAAATCGATATCGGTCAATGTGTAATTCGTGGGATCAAAAATATTCACACCGCCTTGGGGGATGAGTTTCGGCTTATGCCCATTCGGATCAATCGCATACTGAATGCTGGTGAGATTGCTGTTGTCGAAATCGGCGCTGGAATATCCTTGGTCTTCGCTTGCGGCCCTTGAAGCTGCCACTTCATAAAGCAGGAGCCAGTTTCCTATTACATGCTTTCCGCCTGCCTGAAGACTACCAATGACTTCTACGGGGCGACGGATTTGGGCGTTGAAGGACACTGTGCCGCTCGTGTCAGAAAGAGTTGGAGTTAACCACCCGCTGGTTGGATTGCCGCTGCTGTTGGTGCCCGGATTCAAGGTGGGACTGTAAACCCAACGGTCGCCAAAGTTGTCGAAGTGGGAGTATAAGAACCTGACGTAAACGCCAGAGACGTCGCCCAACTTGTAATCCACATTGCCAGTAAATCC
>WNFY01009469.1_pt1 | contig 10092 bp, 7 predicted proteins | sample 5400091 | NCBI WGS metagenome assembly WNFY01 (sample SAMN13153364, study PRJNA577476) | soil metagenome | isolation source: 60 cm soil or saprolite under grassland replicate 1 | place: USA:California | collected 2016-06-15 | reverse complement strand
TCTTGTTCATGTGAGGAGTGAAGAAATTTAGAATTTAGAAATTAGAATTTAGAAATTGTATTTCTCCTTAAACAAGGTTATAGCATGGACTCGAGCTCAGCGGATAGGTAAACCAATCGATGCACTCATTCACCGTTAATTACACGAAATTCTAAATTCTAATTTCTAAATTCTAAATTTCTTGACGCGGCCTCGGCGTCCTTCTCGTAGTAGCGCTGACTGTAATAGCGCTGATAGTAGTAGTAGTCGTGCGATTGGAGACTGACGTTGTTTAGTACCACGCCAAAGACCTTGGCGCCGACCTCCTGTAGTAGTTGTCGCGAACGCCGCACGATATGCCGAGAACTCTTGCCGCCGTGGACCACCAGCAACACTCCATCCACCATTGTTGAAATCAGCACGCCATCAGTAAATGAGCTGACGGGCGGTGAATCAATCACCACGTGCGTGAACTTCGCCTGCAACGTTACGAGCAGACGTCGCATTTGATCTGACCCCAGCAACTCCGCAGGGTTGGGAGGGATCGGCCCGGAAGTCAAAACATTCAGGCCCGTCGTTTCGTCTTTAACCACCAGGCCCAACATCTCGGCCTCAGAACAGTCGTTTGACAGAATAGAGCTCAACCCTGCGTGGTCCGGCAGACCAAAGATCGATTGCAACCGCGGTCGCCGCATGTCGGCATCGATGATTACCACGCTGGCGCCCGTCTGGGCCAAACTGATGGCAGTGTTCACGGCAGTCGTGGTCTTCCCTTCTCCAGGCAGACTGGATGTCACGAGCAAGGACTTAGGTGCGCGACCGGCTGTCGACAACAACACAGAGGTCCGCAGGTGCCGGAAGGATTCTGCCAGCGGCGATTTGCTGTCCACATTCGTCAGCAGCTCGGGATTTCCCGCAGCACCATTGCCATTTCGTTTTTGTAACGCAAGACCCGGCGCAGACAGCATGCGGCGTCGCGCAGTAGCGCCGACCGAGGGAATGACAGCGAGGGCCGGCAGATGTAACAGCCGTTCGACTTCGTCAGTTGAATGAATAGTGTCGTCCAGGTATTCGAGCAAGAGCGCCAGACCCACACCGAGGCCGAGTGAAAGGAAGAAAGCAATGAATACCGTGCGCGTGCGGTTTGGGCCAACCGGGGCTTCGGGCGCGAGAGCATAGTCGATGATCGAGATGTTGTTTAACTTGCTGGCCATCACTACATCGTTCTCTTTAGAGCGCTGCAACAGATTGTCGAGTAAGGTCTTGTTGGTCTCGATCTCCTGTTGAAGGATTCGGTAGTTGATGGCCGCCTCGTTCTGGGTCAGCGTCTGGGAGCGCTGCTGTTCAAAAGACTTGCGCAAGGCCTCTTCGCGCTGTAAGGCGCTCTGGTATCTCGTTTCAAGATTGGTCACGATCGTCGTGCTCTTCTTACTGCGAACTTCCTTTAGCTGACGATCGAGCTCTGCAATCTGCTCGTTAATCTCCTTTACTTCCGGGGCTTCTTCTGTAGCGTCCACCAATAGTTGGGCTCGCTTCTGACGAAGATCGGCCAGCTTTGTTTCGGTGTCGCTTGCCTGTTTGAGGTCTGCGTCCGCGAGTGCAGTGGCCTTATCGGGGGCACGGGCCGCGTTGTAATCGGCTGTGGCTTTGATAAGTTCGTCCTGCGCGTCTACCAATTGCCTGTTAAGCGCAGCGAGACGTTCAACCACCGTGTTCTGGTTCGGGCTCAGTGAGATGATCTGATTGTTTTTCGCGTAGTTCACCAGTTTTTCTTCATCGGCTCGAATCTGCTGCTGCAAGTCGGCTACGCGTTTTTGCAGGAATTCGGCGGTGGTCGAATTTGTTTCGCCCTTCTTTTGCAAGTTGGAATAGATGTATGTATCAGCGATGGCATTAACCACTTTAGCAGCGACCTGTGGATCGGTATGCTGAAACGTGAGATCGATCAGACGCGTCTCTTTATAATAACCGCGATTTTCTTTTACCGGTTCAACCTTGAGGCCGCCGAGAATTGCGCCAACATAGGGAGCCAGGCGTTTCGCTTCCACAAGGTCTTCGTGAGCGGTAGCGGAAGCTACTGTCGTCGTTAATGGCAGGTCATTGTTCGGTTTTAGATCTTGATCCGGCTTATCGCGGCCGCCGAAGCCGGCCATGCGCAAAATCGTCTGCCAGGTGGACCGCTTCTGCGTGGTGTTTCCTTTGAAGAAGTCCGGATTGTGTTCGAGGTCAAGCGTTTTGACTACTCGACGCATCAGTCCCGGGCTCGTAAGAATCTGTAGCTGAGTGTTGAAGTAAACTGGATCGTTAGCGGGGCCGATGAAGTATGGCTGCTTGCCTACCAATGCGGCGGGGTTTTCAAGGTCGACCTGGACTCGCGAAGTAGCTTCAAAGTTGTCGGGTTTGCGCGCGACGTAGATCACCGACAGGGTGGTGATCAGCACAGCGATCGCAATCACCAGCCAGAGGCGCTTACGCACGGCGCGCCAGTAGTCGAGTAACTGGACCTCGTTTTCCGCGTTCGGATCGACCCCGTAGTTATACGAGTGCGGGATGTGGTCCAGGGGCTTATCGATCGCCGTTGACTCGGGCTGATGCTTTATTAATTCGTTCATAAGAATTTAGAAATTAGAATTTAGAATTTAGAATTTAGAATTTTCTCTGGGCTAAAGATATCCAAAAACCAGGACTAGTGGTTAATACGAAGCCGGGGTTACTTCAAATGCAAGCTGAAATAGTCTGTCAGCATAGTAACCGTAAATTCCAAATTCCATCCGATCATTGAACTCACTCGCCTTCTGAAACTTCCGGTGCCTGCAGTTCTTTACCCCAGATAAAATTCTAATTTCTAAATTCTAAATTCTAAATTTCTTCAGGATGGTTCCACTTCCTTACGCCAGACTAATTTCTAAATTCTAATTTCTAAATTCTAAATTTCTTCAGGGGATCACACGCACCGGAAGTTGCGAGATGGAGGGCGCGACGCTACCCAGGAGGGTGCGCAAAAAGCTCTTGGCGCCGGATGTGGGTACGTCGACGATGTCGTTTGGCAAAAGTGCGACATCCGTAGCACGCTTCTTTTCAATCGCGGCCAGGTCAACAATTATTTCCTGTCTGCTTGCACTCCCCGGCTCCTGGCGAACAATCCTAACTTTCTCTTTCTTTGTGTCCTGTTTCGTCCCACCTGCCATGGCAATGGCCCGCGATAACGTGATTGGTTCTTTCAAGGGAATCGTCAGTGGAGTATACACATTGCCAACTACGTAGATCTGGTCGGCATCGGGCAGCGTAACGATGTCTCCCGCCTCGAGAAAAGGATTAGCCTTCGGATCACCCTGCAGCGTGTCGCTCAATTTATAGCTGGAGAAAGCTGCGGCCACGTCAGGTCCTTCATCGCCCGGTTTATCACAAGACAGGGCCTGGGACGCATGAACGATATTGATCGTTTGTCCGGCTTTGGCCGTTGGGCCTTTAGCGTAAGTCAATAGGTCGAGCAGCCGCACACGTCTTTGCAGTTCAAAGCGACTCTGATCGGTGACGGCGCCGATGATGGCCACCTGTCTCGAGTGATACTCTTTGATGAAAACATCTATTTGCGGATTGCGATAAAACTTTAAGTAGCGACTGGAAATCTCTTTTGCCAGCTCACCTTCGGTCAAGCAGGCAGCGCGAATCTCACCCTCGATCAGAGGCATGCGGATCATCCCGCTTCCTTCGACGCGTACAGCCTCGCGGGAGAGGTTGGGCCGATTAAGAAACCGTATATCGAGCACGTCTCCGGGTCCGATACGATAGCGATCCTCAGGAGCGGAAGGAATTTCGGATGTCGGACTGCGGGTCTGAATGTCGGATGTCGGATTGCGGATTGCGGATTTTGTCTGGGGCGAAAAAGAGCAGCCATCGAGCGGTTGCAGTGAAGGCACTCGATAGTTATTCCCAAGCCCCGCCGAAACGAAAGTCGCCAGTAAAAGGCCCGCTAGTGAAAACTTTTGAAATAACATAAAAACTCCCGGGAATTTAGAAATTAGAACTTAGAATTTAGAATTTCTAGTTTTGCAGCTAGATGGTTTCTTTTAACGCAGCTTTATCCCTACCGCGAATTGACAGAGACTTTATCTGCACCACGAAATTCTAAATTCCAAATTCTAAATTCTAAATTCTAATTCTGCTTCCCCATCCGCCGGGACAACAACGCTTCGCGCATGTGATTTGGATGGGCCAAATTCAAAACCGTGTTGCTTAAGAGCACCAGCAGCTCTTCGTGTTCACGCTTAAATGATCCGGTCAATGGTTGATCGCCGGTCTTTGTAATGATGCCTTCCCTCGCCCACTGCCAGAACTGTGCTTGTGTGGTCCAGAACTGTTTGCGATCGCGGCAAATCACCAATGCTGTCTTTTTCTTGCGCCGTTTCTTTTTGTCTTTCTCTTTCTTTACAACCATGCCTTGCCTCCGGAAAAGACACCTCTGCCCTTGCATGTCCTTCCGATTTCAAACGCGGAAATGGCCACACACAGTACCCCGTGGGGAAGCCTCTCTTGCGAGGCAGCATCGGATTGTCAAGCAGCACAGACTTCAGTCTGTGGCATTTCGAAATCACACAGGCTAGAGCCCTGCGTTACATCAGTAATCTCGAGATCAATTCCGCACGACGTTTCACACCAAACTTCAGGAAGACGTGGCGCAAGTGAAATTTTACGGTCTGCTCACTTACTTCCAGGCGGCTGCCAATCTCGGCATTAGTCAATCCCTCGACGCAGCAAAGCGCGACCTGAGCTTCGCGCCTGCTCAAGTATTTGTTTTCCGCAACGCGAGCGATGGCGCGGTTGAAGGAATGATGACCTTCGCGACCCGGCCCCTTCTCATGAGTGCCAATCCCGCGCTCGTTGCGGCGGGCGATAATTTGCTCGGGTGCGAACGCTATGTAGCTGGCGCCGTGCTCACGCGCTCCACCGCCATTCGGTTTCTGATCGCGCTCAATGCTCAATTTTGAGAGCAGTCCTTCCAGGCCGCGGCGAATGGTGCTCAGACTGCGAATGCCGGTAAGGACCATCAGGCGCCTAGCGGTGAAGGAAGCGGATCCATTCTCGTTAGTGTCTAAGAGCATGGCGGAGTAAAGTCGATGCTCGACGGAAGAATGGCTCAGGGCGACGAGTGCCTGCGCGTGTCCGTTGCGCGAGTGTTCAGTCTTCTCGCCTAAAGGGTAGGTTTTTGATTCTACCGGGGCGCCAATGGGTTTTTCTAGACGAAACATCAATTAGCGTAGTAGCAATGCTTGCGGCGGGATGTTGAAGGTTGTGTTGCCCGCACCCTCACAAGACTTATTGGCAGGGCCGCAATTCGTTAGCACAGACTTCAGGCTGTGCCTCTAACCGAAACTCGTTTTCATTAGCTGATCAGTTCACAGACTGTGGTCTGTTGCGTATACGTTGTATTTGGCTCGCGGGAAATTCAATTTGAACAAACTGGGAGCCAAAACTGAGTGCCGAGAGCCTAGTTGTATCAGTAAGTTATGTCAAGGGCTTTAATGTCCGAACTGAGGTCGGGGCCCAATTCGGTTGGTCATAGTTACGCAGAAAACAGCTGACTGATAATTCTCTTAATAAACGAAGCAAGCCGACAGTTTCTTGTTTTCTGTGCAAGAAGCTTTTGCCTCTTAGAGGCACCCCTCAATTTCCTTCACGGCTTTGCCGCCCGATGTGAGGCGGCGGCTGCGCCCCGCCGTTCAGCGCGTAGACACGACTTGGGCTGTGCCCCTGGTTCGGGCTTTGCCCCTTTGCGCGGTAGATTGGCTTAGACGCATCGAGGTTTGATTGGTCGCGCTGCGGTGTTTGGATTGTGCTCGTCAATGAGGGGGCAGAGCCCGCACCAGGGGCCCAGCCCAAACGGTTACTTGCAGCTAGCCGGAGGGGCAGAGCCACCGCCTCACATCTCCTCACATCGGGCGGCAAAGCCGTAATCAACGATGATGATTATTCGGTTGCAACTGAAGGCCGCACTGCGAACTCTGCGAAATCTGTGGGTTTACGGTTGGATTCTTGTTTTCTGTGCAAGAAGCTTTAGTGCCTCTTAGAGGCGACTCTCAATTTCCTTCACGGCTTTGCCGCCCGATGTGAGGCGGCGGCTGCGCCCCGCCGTTCAGCGCGTAGACACGACTTGGGCTGTGCCCCTGGTTCGGGCTTTGCCCCTTCGCGCGGTAGATTGGCTTAGACGCATCGAGGTTTGATTGGTCGCGCTGCGGTGTTTGGATTGTGCTCGTGAATGAAGGGCAGAGCCCGCACCAGGGGCACAGCCCAAACGGTTACTTGCAGCTAGCCGGAGGGGCAGAGCCACCGCCTCACATCGGGCGGCGAAGCCGTAGGCCAAGATGCGAATCCCATTTCGCACTCTCAACTCTTTACTCTTCTAACAAAAGCAAGTAGCTTTGGCACCAAGTTCTACTACCTCACTGCAAGGACGCAACCTCATGACTCACCGTTTTCAGATATCCAGAGACTCACAGGCCCTGTACATCACAATTGTCACCAACAATAGGCTACCGGTATTCAAGACTGACCAAATGAAAGCTGTCCTTTGTCGGGCAATCGACGAGGCGCGCACGAAGGCCGGCTTTCTGCTGTTTGCGTATGTGATCATGATTGATCACTTACACCTGCTCACAAGTTGCCCAACGGCTACGTCCGATGTCCTACGTGTTCTGAAAGGGCTAACTGCGCGTCGGGTAATCGATTGCTTGAAAGAGAACAATTACCTCGCTTCACTTTCAAAGCTTGAGCATCAGGAACGCGATCGGAACTACCGGTATTCTCTGTGGCAAACAGAAAAGAATGTCCTGCCAATTTTTAGTGAAGGAATGTTTATGGAGAAGGTCAATTACATTCATCAGAATCCGGTGCGTGCCGGATTGGTGGAGCGGGCAACAGACTATCGCTGGTCCAGCGCCCGCATTTGGCGAGGTTGTCCCCTAGAGGACGAGCCACTGTTGGTTGATAAGGACCTAATCAACTGGAGAAGAACCAGGCAACCGCGATAAGTGGGGGCAGAGCCCGCACCAGGGGCCCAGCCCAAGCGGTACTTGCAGCTAGGCAGCGGGGCAGAGCCACCGCCTCACATCGGGCGGCAAAGCCGTAATCAACGATAATGATTATTCGGTTGCAACTGAAGGCCGCGCTGCGTAATCTGCGAAATCTGTGGATTTACGGTTGGAAGCCGCGATGTGATGAGATGGTGATTAGTAAATGGTAAATGGTTAACGATCTACGACCCCGACGTCGCTGGCCGAAACTTGATGGTTTCCATTTACCATTAACTAATTACCATTTACTATCCAACAGCCATTTACCAATTAGAACTTACGATTTAAGATTTCAATCAACTCGCTTTTAAGGTCTCAGATCATCTCAATGACAACTCCGGCTCCCACCCCCATGTTGCGTCAGTATCAGGAACTGAAGGCGCAGCACCCTGGTACGCTCTTGTTTTTTCGCCTTGGGGACTTTTATGAACTCTTCTTCGACGACGCAGTCGTCGGGTCGCGTGAACTGCAAATCACCCTGACGGCTCGCCACAAGGAGCGTGGCGATCCAATTCCGATGTGCGGTGTGCCGCATCATTCAGCGGCCAATTACATAGCCCGTCTCGTGCGCAAGGGATACCGAGTCGCTATTTGCGAACAGACCGAGGATGCGACAAAAACCAAGAAACTAGTCCGGCGAGAGGTGGTGCGTGTCGTCACGCCCGGGACTCCGATTGATCCACAACTGCTTGAACCTCGGGAACCCGTCTTTCTGGCAGCCATCTGCACTGCCGGCGAAAGTATCGGTGCGGCGTTTCTCGACATCTCCACAGGCGAGTTTCGCGCTACTCAATCACAGGGCCCAGATGCCTGGACCTGGATTGTTGCCGAGCTCGAGTCATACGCCCCACGAGAGTTGCTCTTCCCTGCTTCCCTGGCTCCTCTTGTCAAAAGCGGGCTGACTGGCAAAGCACAGACAGCACCGCTGCCGCTCGAGACCTCTCGTGAAAATAACCCTCAGGTAATAGATAAGTCTCATTCGCATTCGATTTTCCCAAACGAGCAGGCCCTTAATACCAGCCTGACCCCGCTGGATGACTGGCTTTGGCAACGCGATGACTGTGCCGACCTCCTACAAAAGCAGTTTGCAGTCCATTCGTTAGGGGGATACGGGATTGAGCGCAAAGACGAGGCGGTGCGCGCGGCGGGGGCATGTTTGCGCTATGCCCGGGAGACACGGCATGGGCGCGCGCTTACTCCGCTCGTGGCTGTTGCGACCTCCCGTGAAGCGCGGCGAAGTTGAAGCGCGATTGGCTGCCGTAAGCGACCTGGTCGCGTCGCAGATTGATCGCGACAAATTGCGTTCGCTGCTAAAAGAGGTTTCAGATCTCGAGCGGCTTACCGGTCGCATCAATCTCGGTTCCGCAACGCCGCGAGACTTGAATGCAATCCTGCGGTCGCTCAATCAGGTGCCGGCCATTCGCTCCCTTCTCAGAGATCAGAAGTCGTCCCTGCTGCACGTTCTTTGTGACAGCTGTGACGAGCTGCCTGAGGTACGTGACCTAATCGGCAAGGCTATTAATGACGATCCGCCGGTGAAATTAAGCGAAGGCGATTCGATTCGAGCCGGATACTCCGTAGAACTGGACGACCTTCGTTCCATCAGTCGCAACGCAAAGCAGATCATCGCCGCGCTCGAAGCTACAGAACGTACGCGCAGCGGCATCGGCAATCTTCGAATCAGATACAACGGCGTGTTCGGATACTACATCGAGGTCTCGAAGGCGAATGCGGTGCGCGTTCCAGCGGATTACGAACGCCGCCAGACGTTAGCGAATGCAGAACGATTTACCACTGCGGAACTGCGCGATTGGGAAAAGAAGGTTCTCGGAGCTGAAGAGCGGATCATTCTACTTGAAACGGAGCTTTTCAATGACGTTTGCAGGCAGATTGCGACGGCTACAAAACGCATTCAGGCAACAGCACGCGCGCTCGCCGTACTCGATGCGCTTTCCTCGCTGGCTGAAACTGCGGCACGGCGCCGTTACGCGCGTCCGCAAATGCACGACAGCGATGAAATTGAAATCGTGCAGGGCCGCCATCCCGTGATCGAAGTATTCAGCGAAACGGCTTTTGTACCCAATAGCGTCTATCTCAACAACTCGACGGATCGACTTCTGATCATCACTGGACCAAACATGGGCGGCAAGAGCACGGTGCTGCGGCAGACCGCTATTATCTGTTTGCTGGCGCAAATGGGCGGCTTTATACCGGCGGAGAGCGCGCGCTTGCCTTTGCTCGATCGCATTTGGACGCGCGTGGGGGCATCGGACGACCTCACGCGTGGTCGATCGACTTTCATGGTCGAGATGACTGAGACTGCAGCGATTTTGCATAGCGCTACGCCGCGGTCACTGGTGCTGCTGGACGAAATAGGTCGGGGCACTGCGACCTTTGATGGTCTATCGATCGCGTGGGCCGTAGCAGAGTTTCTTCACGACTCTGCCGAGCATGCTGCGAAGACGCTGTTTGCGACGCACTATCACGAGTTGACGGAGTTGGCGGAACGGCTGCCCGGTGCTCAGAACTATCAGATTACTGCCACTGAGCGCGAAGGCGAAGTTGTGTTTCTGCATCGGTTGGAAAGAGGTCGCGCTTCCAAGTCGTACGGTATCGAGGTCGCGCGGCTGGCTGGTTTGCCGCCGGTAGTGCTGGCGAATGCGCGCGACGTTTTGGCGCGTTTGGAACGCTACGAACTGGAGGTCTTTGCCGATGACGAGATTGTTGGGCACACGATTGAGCGCGAGACTACACCTCGGGCCGTGGCGCTCGGTGCTGGCGCCGCCGACGCCGCACCGACTGTTAAGTCGTTGACGGCTAATAAAGCCCTTGAGTCAGCAGCACGGCAGGCGGGAAGACGAAAACGTGCGGCGCAGGCGTCGCTTTTCGATTTTGCCAATCAGAAAGTTATCGACGAGATTCGCGAGACGGATCCGGAGACCTTATCGCCTGAAGACGCCAGGGAAATGTTGCGTAGCCTCCGCGAACATCTGGTGTGATGGAGGTTGAGGAGATTCCAGGGTTAGAGAGTAAAAGCATTTCT
>WNFY01006861.1_pt1 | contig 10093 bp, 9 predicted proteins | sample 5400091 | NCBI WGS metagenome assembly WNFY01 (sample SAMN13153364, study PRJNA577476) | soil metagenome | isolation source: 60 cm soil or saprolite under grassland replicate 1 | place: USA:California | collected 2016-06-15 | reverse complement strand
GCGGTTCGATCAAGCTCCATTGTTCGTCGGTCAGCTGTTCGGCTCGGCTCATCTCCTGTTACTTCGGGAAAAATGACCTCCCAAAGTTAACAGAAGTCCTTGTTCGTAAACAGCACTATTTTTGAGATACGCTTTAGTTTCCTGCTTAGGGGTGTCCGGCATTGAGCCCGGGAAGCGACCATTCCTTGACGGGCATCGGCCCGGTGATCGGCTTGCCGAGAGCGGGAGCCTCGAGGGCATACAAGCCCGTATCGGTTCCGATCCAGATGATCCTTCGATCCCATTCGATGAACACGTTGTCGACGGTGCGGTTGTAGCTGTTCCATTTGTCGAGCTCTCCGCCCTGCGGCGGGATGAAGTACGCCACGATGCGCGGGTTCTTCGGGTCGCGAATGTCGTAACACTGCACGCCCGCGTTGAAGTGCGCGTAGCAGGTGAAATTGGGATCGGGTTTCCCGGGAGCCTTGATGTGCGGCGGGTTGTGCGGGCCGAAACGCCCGCGCTTGTCGCAAAACGTCTTGTAAGGCGCTTCCTGCGGCGGCGTGGGAACGGGCAGCCGCGAAATCGCCTTAGGCGCGGTCGGATCGCGGACGTCTACGACCCACGATGGAACGTAGGTCTCGTTGCAATCGGGGTTCAACGTTTCCGGATTGGTGATGACGAAGCCGCGGTCCAGACGCACCACATCGACTGTGTGAAAAGCGATCACCGTGCCGCGCGTGTACTTGTAATCGGGCGTGAAGCGGCCGACGAGCTTTGGGTTGCGAATATCCGAGAGGTCGTGGATCAGCATGCCGAACGAACCGTAGGCGCTGTAGCCGAGCTTGCCACCGTCCTCCACTTTCTTCGGGACGTACATCGGACCGTGCAGGCTGGTGAAGGAGACCTTGTCGCCGTATTCGCGCCAGGCCTTGTATTGCGCTTCCTCACCGGTGCGCTGCCCCGGCACCCACCACATCGCGATCTGTTTAGGGTTCGAGGGATCGGACACGTCCACGACCATGATCCCGTTGCCGTGCCAGCGAATGGGGCTCTCCATGTGGGTGAAGCTGTCATCGGGCGCGGTGTCGAGATAGGCGTAGTCGCCGCCGTCGTAGTAGTTGCGGTGCGTTCCCGAGCCGGTCTGAACCCGGCGCTTGGGGTCGCCGCCGTCGGTGGAGAACTCCGAGAGGAGGACGATGTTGACGGGGTCGGTCGCGTCCCAGATGCGGATTCCGCGCAGACCCTGGCCCTGCTTGGTCTTATCGATCAGGCTCGGGTCATCGTACTTGCCGTTGGGGGCCGTCGCCGTGGTCGAGGTGATCGGGGAAGATGCCCCGGTGACCAGGATCCACTTGCCGAGTTTCGAGTTGAACGCGACTTGAAGCTGCGACCCTCTGAACCCTCCGTGTTTCACGAGCTTCGGCGCGCGCGGGTCGCTGACATCGATCACGTCGCCGTTCTGCAGGATGAAGCGGCGCGAACCGATCGCCATCATCTGCAGCTTGTGGCCGCGCTCCTCCCCGAGCTGGAACACGCCGAGCACGCGCATGTTCTTGGCGTAGCCGTTGCGGTCGAGATAGGCTAGGCTTCCCTTGTGAGGGTGCGGATGCTGGTTTGCAAAGGCGCTGCCGGACAGGGCGGCGAGCGCGAGCGAGGCGACGCCGGCGCGAACAAGGGTGCTGCGCTTGAGAGCGATCATGGAATTCTCCCTATGAGACGGACGCTAGCCACGGAAACCCGACAAACTGGACGCCGGCGGGAGCGTTCATCCGATCGATTCAACGCACCGTCTTGATGCCGGCGTCCTTGAGGATTTCGCGCATCCGGTCCGTGAACTCGTCGTAGAATTTCGCGAGGTCCGCGGCATTCTGATATCCGTCCTCGAACTGGTTGTCCGCGATGTACTTCTGCCAGGACGGCGTGCGCGTCAGCCTGCGGAAGAAGTCCTGCCAGAACTCGACGTTTTCCTTCGGGATTCCCGGCGGCGCAACCACGCCGCGGACCTGCGGCACGACCGGCACGTCGAAGCCGGCCTCCTTGAGCGTCGGTGCTTCGGGAAACTTCGCAAGCCGCTTTTCGCTCACCTGCGCGAGCACGCGCATGTTGCCGGCGCGGATGTGCTCGCCCGCCTCTTCGGGCTCGATCACCATGATGTCGACGTGACCTCCGAGCAGCGCGGCGATGCGCTCGCCCCCGCCCGGAAACGATATGAAGGCCCAGCGCGCGCCGGTGGATTTTTGCAGGAGCTGCCGCACGACGTTGTCGCGGCTCGTATTGGAGCCGCCTGACTGCTTGAGCTGCCCGGGGTTCTTCTTCGCCGCCTCGATGAACTCGGCGAGCGTCTTGTACGGGGCGTCCGCTTTCACCGCGATCACCGCGGGCTCCAGGACCAGGCGCGCGATCGGGGTCAGGTCGCGCAGCGTCAACTTGGCCTCGGCGCTCACGAGCGGGGTTTGCAGCCAGACTCCGGTGAAAAGGCCGAGCGTATTCGGGTCAGCTTTTTTCTCGGCGAGATGGGCGGCGGCCACCGCGCCGTTGCCGCCGGGCTTGTTGACCACCTGCAGGCGCACCGGCAGCAGCTTTTCCTTTTCCACCATGACGGCCATCGCTCGCGCGAGCACGTCGCTGCCGCCCCCGGGGCCGGTGTGCACGACCAGGTCCACGGTGCGCGCCGGCTTGAACCCTTCAGCGAACGAGAGCTGCGCGCACAGCAAGGCAAGCAGCGCGATGAGATTCGAAGCTGACTTCATCGGATCCCTCCTCAAGGTCTTTTGACGACTTCTAGCCCTGCTCGAGCGCCCGCAGGCGCCATGCGTTGAGTTTGCCGAACATCGGAATCAGCAAAACCAGCACCGCCAACGATAACATCACCGCCGAGATCGGTCTGGAAACCAGGATGGAAAGCTTGCCCTCGGACATCATCAACGACTGGCGCAGCGCCCGTTCCATGCCGGCGCCGAGCGCGAGCCCCAGGATCAACGGCGCCGAGGGGTAATCGAGCTTGCGCATGAGATACCCCAGCAGCCCGAACACCATGAGCAGCAGCAGATCGAACATGCTTCCCGATACGCTGTATACACCCACCATCGATACCCCCAGGATGAGCGGATAGAGGACGTACACCGGCATCCTCAGCACCTGCGCGAACAGCGGCACCAGGGGCAGGTTGAGGATGAGCAGCATGACGTTGCCGATGTACATGCTCGCCACCAGGCCCCAGAAAAGCGCGGGGTGTTCGGGGATGAAAAGCGGGCCGGGCTTGAATCCCCACAGCACGAGCGCGGCGAGCAGGATGGCGGTGGTGCCCGAGCCCGGGATGCCGAGCGTCAGGAGCGGCACCAGCGCGCCGCCGGTCTCCGAGTTGTTGGCGCCTTCGGGGGCCGCGACGCCTTCGATGACGCCCGTTCCGAATTGCTCCCGGCGCGGGGACACCGCCTTTTCCAGGCCATAGGAAAGAAAGGACGCGATGGTCGAACCGCCGCCCGGCAGCGCCCCGACGAGAAAGCCTATCACCGAGCCGTTCACGAAAGCGAAACGGCAATCCTTCAGGTCCTGCATCGTCGGCAGCAGATTCTTCAGCCCTTTGGGCACGGGCAGGAGCCGGGTTTCCTCGCGCGCTTCCATGTTTGCGAGCACTTCGGCGAGCGCGAACACGCCGATGGCGACGACGACGAAGTCGATGCCGGAGAGCAGCTCCATCTGCCCGAAGGTAAAGCGCGAGGTGGAGCTGAAAAGATCGGTCCCCACGCTCGCGATCCACAGCCCTACGAGCGCGGCGAGCAGCGCCTTTACGATCGAGCGGCCCGCGAGCAGCACCACCAGGGCGAGCCCGAGCGACATCAGCGCGAAATATTCGGGCGAGCTGAACGAGAGCGCGAATCTGGCGATCGGCGGCGCCACCAGCATCAGGCCCAGCACGCCGACCGTTCCGGCGACGAACGAAGCGATCGCGGCGATGCCGAGCGCCGGGCCCGCGCGGCCTTTGCGCGCCATCTGGTAGCCGTCCAGGCAGGTCACCACCGACGCCGACTCGCCGGGCACGTTCATCAGGATCGAAGTGGTCGAGCCGCCGTACTTGGCGCCGTAGTAGATGCCGGCCAGCATGATGATGGCGCCCGCGGGATTCATGTTGAAGGTGAGCGGCAGGAGCATCGCGATCGTCGCGGGCGGCCCGAGCCCCGGCAGGATCCCCACCACGGTGCCGAGAAGCACGCCGACGAAGCACCACAGGAGATTCGCGGGCTCAAGCGCAACCGCGAACCCGTTCAAGAGGCCTGCGACGATTTCCACGGCTAGAAACCGAGGACGCCGGCCGGGAGCGGCACGCCGAGGGCGCGATCGAACACGAGATAGAATCCTGCCGCGCTCGCGACCGCCACGAGCGCCGCGGTTTTCAGGGGCCGGCGGTACATCACCGCGACGATGAAGTAGGTCAGCAGCGAGAAGCTGATCACGAAACCGAGCGGTTTGAACAAGGCGACCGATACCGCGAGGGCGAACCAGGTCGAGAGCGCCCGGCCGAGCTTGACCCATTCGATCGGGCTCCTGCGGGCGGAGACTCGTCTCAGGTGCGAGACGATGAGCAGCGCCGAAAGGCCGAGCATTGCGGCGCCGTACCAAAACGGGAAGAAGCCGGGACCGGGCCCGTCGGGGCCGAGATACTCCCACTGCCGCGCCTGAACGATGATGTAGAGGCCGAGCGCCGCGAGCGCAACGCCCGACCACAGGTCTCCCGACTTGCGGGTTTCGTCCTCCATGCTCCTCCTCCGGAACGGCTGCGGTTACTTCTTTGCGGCCTTCTTGTAGCGGCCCTTGGGGACGATCTCGCACACGGTGCCCCCGGGCGCCTGGAACTTGACCGGGATCACCCCGGGGTCGCTGATGATCTTGCAGCCGAAGGCCCTGACTTCCTTTTCGGCTTCCTTCAGGTCGTCCACTTCCACGGCGAAGTGATGGATGCAGGGGCCCTCGCCCGCGGCTTTCGATTCGGCGGACTCGGTGTCGGCGTCGTACTGCATGATCGAGAGATCGATCGCGCCGTCGGAGAGATGGCGCGAGGTATGGTCGCGCACCTTTTCCGTCTTGGATTCCTTGAATCCGAAGACCTTCTCGTAGAACTGGGTGGTGCGCTCCAGGTTGTCGACCTTGAGCGCGATGTGCACGATGCGATTCATGGGTTCTCCAAAAAAAGTCCCCTCTCCCTCCGGGAGAGGGCTAGGGTGAGGGGGCGCGCAGCAGCGGTCTCAGCATTCTGATGTCCTTTATGTCTTCGAGGTTCCAGACGGTCTCGCAAAGCTTGCGCGAGCGCGCGACACCGGTCACGGGCGCCATCAGGTCGCGGCTTTTCGCCTCGACCTCTTCCCGGGTCATCGGGTTCCCGGGTGTTCCCCGGACGGCCCGCGTATGGTGCCTGAACTCCCGCCCGTCTTTCAACCTGATTTCGACGATGCCCTCCCGGCGCGGCATCGCTCCGGTGAGCGCATCGTCGCCGCGCAGCTCGACGCGGCCGCGCAGCTCCAGGATCCTCGGCTCCCGCATGCGCTTCGCGTCGTGCGAGGACCGGAAGCTCACGCTGCCGTCGGCGAGCATCACGGCGCACAGGTGCTGCATGCAGATGTCGGGCATGGCGCGGTTGTCGGTGGTGTTCGCCCCCAGATGCGCGACGCGCACGACGAGCCGCTCGACCTCCCCGGGGCGGAAGCGGTGCGCGCGGATCAGTTCCAGCAGCGAATCGAGCGGCGCCTGGATCGGAGAGCCGACCGCCCAGCGCTTGATGTCGGCGTTCATGATCTCGTAGCGCTCGCCCAGGTCGCGCGCGAGCTCCTCGGGGTCGGGCGAGTGGCCGTAGGCGACGAAGAAGTTGCGCTCGCCCGAAAAAACATCCTCGACGCCGGTGAATCCGTGCGCGACCATCGCCGCCGCGGCCACGCCGTTGCGCGCGGGCATGCCGCCGAAGTCGAACGCCTTCTCGATGTGCTCTTCGTCGCGCATCCAGCACGAGACGCCGGAAGCCTGCTGCGCCGCGTACGAAAGCACATGCCTCACACCGCGCTCGTCCAGCCGCGCGAGCGCCCCCGCGGCCGCCGCCGCCCCGAAAGTCGGCCCGAAGCTGTGCGTCGAATGGCCCGCGGCGCGGAACTGGACCGCGTTCAGCGACTGCGTCAGCCGGCAGCAGACGTCGTAGCCGAGCGCGACCGCGCGCAGGAGCGCCGTGCCGCTGGCACGCTCGCGTTCCGCCATGGCGAACGCCGCCGCGACGACTCCGCACCCCGGGTGCGTCTGCGAGGGCGAATGCGAATCGTCGGTCTCGTCGGCGTGGCCGAGCATGCCGTTCGCGAGCGCGGCGTTGGCCGCGGACGTCACGCTGCGGCTGCCCGCGACGCAGGCCTCTTTCGTGCCGCCTAGGGTCTTCGCGAACGAGATCGCTTTTTTTCCCGGCGGCAGCCGCGAACCCGATAGCATCGCTGCGAAGGTGTCGAGGAGGTGGTGCTTGGTTTTCTCGAGGACCGCAGGTGGAAGAGGCTTGCGCAGCGCCCGGGCGATATAGGCGCTCAAGCCTTGCATGATCGGGGAAATCTGCGGAGCGGGTTTCAAGTTTTTTCGTTCCGACGCGTTCGCCATTTTATGCGATCCGGTTTCGCCGCACGTCCTGAAATGAGTATGATGCCCGCAAGGAGGAGCTCATGAGACGCGTCGCCACCTTGCTTGTCGTTCTTGCGTTGTCGGGTGCCGCCGCCGCCCAAAGCTGGCCGGCCAAGCCGATCCGCTACATCGTCCCGTTCGCTCCCGGAGGCACCACCGACATACTCGCCCGCCTGATCGCGCCGAAGCTGGCCGATGCGCTCGGGCAGCCGGTGGTGGTCGAGAACCGCCCGGGCGCGGCGGGCGCGCTCGGCTCGGAGATGCTCGCCAAGTCGCCCGCCGACGGCTACACGATCGGCGGCGGAACCATCAGCTCGCATGCGATCAACGCCACGCTCTACTCGAAGCTCGCCTACGATCCCGTCAGGGACTTCGCCCCGATCACCATGCTCGCCACGCAGCCGAACATGCTGATCGTGCACCCGAGCCTCGGCGTAACGAGCGTCGCCGAGCTGATCGCACTGCTCAAGGCCAACCCGAACAAGCACAGCTTCGGCTCGGCGGGAAACGGCACTTCGCAGCACATCTCGGGCGAGCTGTTCAAAGCGATGACCGGCGTCTCGATGCAGCACATTCCCTACAAGGGCAGCGGGCCGATGATTCCCGACCTGCTCTCGGGAACGATCTCGATGGCCTTCGAGAACTTCGCCACCGCTTATCCGCAGGTCAAGGGGGGGCGGCTCAAGGCGCTCGCGGTCACCACCGCGAAGCGCTCCTCGCTCGTGCCGGAAGTACCCACGCTCGCCGAATCCGGCCTCGACGGTTACGACATCAGCTCGTGGCAGGCGCTGTTCGCGCCCGCCGGCACGCCCAAGGAGATCGTCGGGCGCATCCATTCGGAGGTGGCGAGGACGCTGAGAGAATCCGAGACGCAGAGGAAAATCCAGGAACTCGGCGCGGACCCGGGCGGCATGACGCCGGATGCGCTCGCTGCGCTGATCAAGGCGGACATCCCGCGCCTGGGCAAGATCGTGAGGGACTCCGGCGCGAGGGTCGATTGAGGCCCGGCGGAATCCGCGCGCTCCTCGCCGTTGCGCTCGCGCTGTCGGCCGGTACAGGCTCCGCGCAGATCACGGGGTTTCCCGACAAGCCGCTGCGCTTCATCGTCGGCTTCACCCCGGGCGGCCCGAGCGACATCCTCGCCCGCGCTCTGGGCCAGAAGCTCGCCGAATCCTGGGGCCAGCAGGTCGTGATCGAGAACCGGCCGGGAGCGGGCGGCAACATCGCCGCCGAGCTCGCAGCCAAGAGCGCTCCGGACGGGTATACCTGGCTCCTCGGCAACAACAGCATTCTGGCGACCAACCAGAGCCTGTACCGCAAGCTTGCCTACGATCCGGTGAAGGATTTCGCGCCGGTCGCGCTGGTGGCGATCCAGCCGAACATACTCGTCGTGAATCCCGGCGTGCCGGCGGGCTCGGTAAAGGAATTGATCGCGCTCGCCAAAGCAAAGCCGGGCGCGCTCAACTACGCTTCCTCCGGAAGCGGCGCGGCCGCTCATCTCGCCGGCGAGCTCTTCAAGGCGATGACGGGTGTGCAGATGGTGCACATCCCCTACAAGGGCGCGCAGCCCGCGCTCACCGACGTGATCGCCGGCCAGGCGCAGCTGATGTTCGCGACCTCGGCTTCGGTGATTCCCTATATCAAAGCGGGGCGGCTGCGCGCGCTCGCAGTGACCACCGCGAAACGCTCGGCAAGCGTGCCCGAACTGCCGACCCTGTCCGAGTCGGGCGTTCCGGGCTTCGAGGCGGTCACCTGGCACGGCGTCGTCGTGCCGGCGGCCACGCGAGGGGCCCTCGTCGAGCGGCTCAACGCGGACATCGTCCGTGTGCTGCGTATGCGGGATCTGCGCGAGCGGCTCGAATCGCTCGGGGCGGAGCTCGCGATCGGCACGCCGCAGGAGTTCGCCGAATACATCGCGCGCGAGATCCCGAAATGGGCGAAGGTAGTCAAGGACTCGGGCGCCCGCGCCGAGTGAGGTTGTGGTAATTTGCTGCGATTCCCGGGGGACACAAAATGAAGATCGCGACGGGTTTGCTGTTGTGTGCGCTGTGCACGTTGACTACGGGCGGCGCGATGGCGGCTGAGATCAGGGTGTTGAGCGCCGGCGCGGTCGAGCCGGGCTTGAGAGCCGCCGCTGCCGCCTTCAAGAAGCAGTCCGGCCACGACGTCAATATCGCTTTCAACACCGCGCCCGAGATCCGCAAGCGCATCGCAGGCGGGGACGCGTTCGACGTGGTGATCGCTCCCCCCGCCGCGCTCGATGAATTCGCCGGAGCGGGCAAGGTGACGACGGACCGCGTCAACCTGGGCCGGGTGGGGCTGGGAGTGGCCGTCCGGCCCGGTGCCCCCGTGCCCGACATCTCGAGCAGCGAGGCGCTCAAGCGCTCGGTGCTGCAGGCCGAATCGATCGTGTTCAACCGCGCGTCCAGCGGCATATACCTGGAGAACCTGTTCAAGAAGATGGGGATCTACGAGCAAGTGGAGGCCAAGACGACACGCTACTCAGACGCTGCCGCCGTGATGGAGCACGTGCTCAAGGGCAAAGGCCGGGAGATCGGCTTCGGGCCGATCACCGAAATCCTGCAGCACCGCGAGAAGGGCCTGAAACTCGTCGGGCCGCTGCCGCCCGAGGTGCAGAACTACACCTCCTACTCCGCGGCGCCGATGACGGCCGCCGCCAATGCCGAGCTTGCCAGGGTCTTCGTGCGCTATCTCGGCAGCCCCGAGAGCAAGGCGCTGTTCGTGGGGGCGGGCATCGACCAGTGAGCGATCCGGCATGAGGTTCGTGGCAGCATTGCTGTCGTGCGCGGTCGCGGGCGCGGCCGCGGCGACCGATATCAGGGTCCTCTCCGCCGGCGCCCTCGAGCCCGGCCTCGCGAAAGTCGCCGACCAGTTCAGGCGCGAAACGCGCAACCGGGTAAGGATCCAGTTCTTCGCCGCGGTGCCGCAGCTCGAGAGGCGCCTTTCGGTGGGCGAACCGGCCGATGTCCTGGTCGCCCCGGCGGGATTGATGAACGATCAGCTGCGAAGAGGCAAGGTCGACGCCGAAGCGCACGCCTTCATCGGGCGCGTGGGGATCGGCGTCACGGTACGCGCCGGCGCACCCGATCCCGATATCGCCACGCTCGACCGGTTCAAGCAGTCGCTGCTCGGCGCCGATTCGATCGTGTACAACCACGCGTCGACCGGCCTGTACCTGGAAAAGCTGTTCGACCTGCTCGGGATCGCCGAGCAATTGAAGACGAAGACCACCCGCTACATCAGTTCCGCGCAGGTGCTCGAGCACGTGATCGGCGGAAAGGGCGTCGAGATCGGCTTCGGCACGATCACGGAGATCAGGCAGTTCGAGCCGAAAGGCTTGAAGCTGGTCGGGCCGCTGCCCGAACAGGTGCAGAATTCCACCGCGTATTCCGCCGCGGTGATCACCGACGCGCCGGAAGCCGAGGTCGCGAGGGATTTCGTGCGCTAC
>WNFY01019872.1_pt1 | contig 10095 bp, 10 predicted proteins | sample 5400091 | NCBI WGS metagenome assembly WNFY01 (sample SAMN13153364, study PRJNA577476) | soil metagenome | isolation source: 60 cm soil or saprolite under grassland replicate 1 | place: USA:California | collected 2016-06-15 | reverse complement strand
TGCTCCACGTCCGACGTATCTTGGTGTCGGCTTCAATGCGATCGTAGCATCTGGCTCGAGAAGCTGAGATGGTTTCGCAGCAATCTGGGTGCCGACCTTCACATCGCCCGCCATTACCGCGCGTCGTGCCTGCTCGCGGCTCGCAAACAAGCCCTTCTCGACCAGAAGTTGATCAAGTCGTAGCTTTTTTGACATTTCTGTTCTTCGCTGCTTCGCGATTCCACACGGTAATGATTGATGCACGAAGCGCTTCTACGGCTTGTGTTAGTTGGGCAATCGTAATGCACAGCGGCGGCATCACAACGACGACATTTCGGATTGGGCGTGTGAGGAGGCCGTGGCTTCGTGCCCGGATACAGACATTCGGGGCAAAGCTCGGGAGCCCCGTATCTTTCGATTCGTCCAGTTCTATTCCTGCAATAAACCCGCACTGCCGCACCTCGACGACTCTAGGAAGCCCTGCTAAATCTTTCAGCGCTACTGTCAGATGCCGGATTTTCGGCTGCAAAGCTTCCAAGACCTTCTCGTTTTGAAAAATCTCAAGGCTAGCCTTGGCAGCGGCGCAGCCGACTGCATTCCCAGTGTAGCTGTGGCCGTAAGCGAGGGCTCTGCCATCAGCAATCGACCCATCAAAAGCGGCAAATAGTTTTTCTGTTATCAAAGTAATAGCGAGCGGAAGATATCCTGCACTCAAGCCTTTAGCCAGAACCATCATGTCTGGAATGACTTCCTCCTGTTCAATCGCAAACATTCGGCCCGTTCGCCCAAAACCGGTCATGACTTCGTCCACAATCAACAATGTGTCAGTCCGGTCGCACCATTTCCTAACGGCCCGCAAGGTCCCCGACGGCCAAAGACGCATCCCACCCGCGCCCTGTATCAACGGTTCAATCACAAGTGCCGCAATGTTTCCCACGTCAGTCGCCGAGAGGGCATTCAGCGCCGCCACGTCTCGAACCTGAATGGCGGGAAAACTCCAATGGGCCGGTCGGATTTGGAACATGGAGAACGCACCGAGGCTGCCTGCGCCTGCGGTATCGCCATGATAACCGCTCTGGAAGGCGATGAACCGATGCTTTCGGGAACCTCGCAACCGCCAATACTGCGCGGCGATCCTTAAGGTAACTTCAATTCCTGTCGAACCATCATCTGAATAAAAGACTCTGCTCAAGGAGTTCTTCGGGAAAAGATCGATAATCGCGCGTGCGAGTTCGATCGCAGCCGGATTAGTGAGGCCCAGAAATGAAGTGTGCGCCACGCGGTCAAGCTGCCGGCGAATCGCCGCGTTGATGTGCGGATGATTGTGACCGTGGATATTTGTCCAGATCGACGAGTTGCCATCGATATATTCGCGGCCCCGGCTGTCACGCAAAATCGCCCCCCGCCCTTCGACTAAAACGAGCGGCTCATGCTCAGGAGCGCACCATTCCCGCATGTTGGTGAACGGATGCCAAACGAAGCGCTTGTCCGCGGCGATGAGTTCCTCTGTGTTCCACTCAGTCATTCTTTCTTCAGGAGCGCATGCGTCTCGCTTGCACGCTCCGCCTGATTAGTCATGGCCACTTTGCTCCCCCATCAATTTCTCAATCGAGGCGACGTCTTCGGCCGAGGCGCGCCGCCGCTGGTATTTTCGCACGAGAATTTCTTTTAGCCTTAGTAAATCCTCGAGTAACGGGTGATTGTAATATGTCCAGTCAACATCGCCGGCAGTTTTCGATTGAAACCGCCACCTGTCGCCGAATTTCGTGGCACGCACTTCGCGCTTCATTCCATCGCGATCTTTCTCGGTCCATATGTGTTGACTCGGCATCGGTGTAAAACCTTACATTAGGCCGCTTGAAAGACGCAGCTAGATTAGCAGCCTATTTCGCTGCCACCATTCTCATTGGAGCGCTTCTGGCTCCTCTTCTCTTTTGGATGATCCACTCCCTAGCGGCGCATGGCTTGTTACCGTTCCTCGCAAAGTACAACTTCGAAACGTTTTTTCACCGCGCGCTATTGATTGCTGCCGCGGCATTGCTCTGGCCGTTCCTATACATCAGCGATGTAAGAAGCGCAGCCGATCTTGGCCTCGCGCCAAATTCACGGTGGGGGCGCGACCTCTTCGCGGGCATTCTTTTCTCGGCGATTCCCCTCCTCTGCTGCGGCGCTTTGCTAATCGCACTTAGAATTTACGCGTTTCGGCACAGCTTCGCCTGGGTCCCGCTCGGCAAGGCGCTTGCCGCTTCCGTAACCGTTCCATTCATCGAAGAAACATTTTTCCGCGGGATCGTTCTGGGTGTTTTGCTAAGAACTGGCCGGCGGTACATGTCGATCTTTGTAGCTTCAGCGATCTTTTCCGTAATTCATTTTCTAAAGGCACCGGCTCAAACTTCGACAATCGTCACGTGGACTTCAGGTTTCAATTCCATTGCCCACTCGTTTGAGCAATTTGGAGATGTGACCATGGCGGGCGCGGCGTTCATGACTTTATTTTTAATCGGGTGGATTCTGGCCGATGCCTGCGTGCTCACACGCTCGCTATGGTTGCCCATTGGCCTGCATGCCGGCTGGATTTTTGGTAGTGGCACTTTTAGCCGAGTGGCGCGTCAGCAAATGCTTGCCTTCCCCTGGCTGGGAAAGAATCTGCTCGTGGGCATTGTTCCCCTTGGCGTAGCGGGCTTGACGTGGCTGGTAATGCGAACCTGGTTAAAATATGATCGCTCTCGCCCAGTCTAGTGGATTAGGTGCGCTCGTATCGCTTCTTTATCCACCGGTCTGCACAATCTGCGGAGCAAATATTCGAGCGGACGCGTATCTGTGCGACCACTGCGAAGGAAAAGCTATCCGCATCGTCGCGCCATTTTGCCAGAAGTGCACCGAGCCGTTCGAAGGCGCCATAACGGGCGCGTTCACCTGCGCCAATTGCGCGCATCGCACCATTCATTACGACGCGGCCGTTGCGGCATACCGCAGTCGCGGGATTGTTCGCGAGATCATTCACGACTTTAAATACGGGCACCAGATTTATCTGGCGAATCGAAAATTTGCACAATGCCTTTCGTTTACGAAAAACCGCGAACGTGCGAGATTTGCGTGTGCTATTGATCGATGATGTCCTGACGACCGGCTCCACCTTGAGTGAGTGCGCACGTGTTTTGAAGCGCGCGGGTGCAATCTCTGTTCACGCCGCAACGGCGGCGCGTGCGTAGATCCCATGCCCATTTTCAAAAAGCCAACAATCAAGGCAGAAAGCGGAAGGAAGCGTGAGATTCCCCGCGGCCTTTTTCAGAAATGCCCCGGCTGTGCGGAAGTCGTGCCGGAAATCGAGCTCGTCCAAAACCAGCGAGTTTGTCCGCGATGCGATTATCACTTTGCGCAACCGGCGAAAGAACGGCTACAGAATCTGCTCGACCCGGAGACCTTCGTGGAGATGGACGCCGACCTGAAATCTGTGGACGTATTGCGATTCCAGGGAATGGTCACATACAAAGACCGCCTCAAAAAATATCGAGAGAGCACCGGCTTGCTCGACGCTGTGATCAGCGGATACGGAATTCTTGACGGCTATAAAGTCGCAATCGCTGTCATGGATTTCGGCTTTCTCGCTGCAACGATGGGTTCGGTCGTTGGCGAGAGAATCACCCGCACTATTGAATACGGAACTGCCGAACGCTGCGCGGTGATCATTGTTACCGCTTCCGGCGGCGCGCGGATGTACGAAGGAATGTTGAGTTTGATGCAAATGGCGAAAACGAGCGGCGCACTCGCCCGCCACGCGGAAGCTAGACTTCCCTATATCTCAGTTCTGACGAATCCTACTACGGCTGGCGTCATGGCCAGCTTCGGGTCGTTAGGCGATGTTATTATCGCCGAGCCAAGAAGCATGATCGGTTTCGCTGGGCCGCGCGTAATTAAAGAAACCACTCACCAGGATTTGCCCCAGCGATTTCAGACCGCCGAGTTTCTTGAGGAACACGGTTTGATCGACATGATTGTACATCGGAAGAAAATGCGCGAGCAAATCAGCCGGTTGCTCAGTTACTTTGTCGTGACGCCGTGAATTATCGAGAGGCGCTCGCCTGGCTCTACAGCCTCCAGCGCTTCGGGATCAAGCTCGGCCTGGAAAACATCCGGCGACTCCTCGCGGAGCTGCCTGTCGATCTTCGTGGGACTCGCGTGATTCACGTCGCAGGCACAAATGGCAAAGGCTCGGTCTGTGCCATGATCGATTCGATCTGCCGCGCGCAAGGATATCGCACTGCTCTGTTCATATCCCCTCACCTCGTGACCTTTCGGGAACGCATTCGTGTGAACGGCGAAATGATCTTCGAAGACGCAGTTGCGAATGGTTTAACCCTAATTCGTGATCTCATCGCCGATTGGGATCCGCATCCGACTTTTTTCGAAGTCACAACTGCGCTTGCCCTGAAGTATTTTGCCGAAGCAAAGCTGGATATCGTGATTCTCGAGACGGGGTTGGGCGGACGCCTGGATGCGACCAACGCCGTCCAATCCGATGTGTCCGCCATTGCACCGATCGATTTCGATCATGAGAAATGGCTTGGCGATTCGCTGGAAAAAATCGCGACTGAAAAAGCTGGGATTATTAAGTCGAACATCCCGGTTGTATGTTCATCGCAACAAATCGAAGCCGAAAAAGTCATCCGTGCTCGTGCAGCCGAGTGCGAAGCGCCATTGCAATTTGTGACCGAATCTTACGACTGTTCGCCAATTGCCTTGCCCGGTCAGCACCAAAAACAGAATGCCGCGGTCGCAATCGCCGCGATTCATGCGGCAAACATCGACATTGACGACAAAGCGATTGCGCGCGGACTTGCTACCGTCGAATGCCCCGCCCGTTTTCAAAAGTGGGACGAGCGCACAATCATCGACGGTGCGCATAATCCAAGTGCCGCGCGCGTTCTCGCAAAAACATGGCGCGAAATTTTCAGTGATCAGCGCGCGACGCTTATTCTAGCGGTTCTCTCCGACAAAAACTTGCGCGGTATTTGTGAAGAGCTTGTGCCAATCGCAAGCTCGGTTCTTCTCCCAAAAATTCGCAGCGAACGCGCCGCTCCGCCGGAAACATTGGCAAAAGTTTTATCCTCCATCACTCCATCACTCCCCCACTCCATTGTGCCGTCTCTCGGTGGAACCCTCGATCTCGCGCGCGCGAAACAAAATCCGATTTTGATTACGGGCTCACTGCATTTCGCCGGCGAAGTTCTCGCCCATTTGCACGGCGAGCCCGCCGCCTTCGAAGAATGCGGGCAGTAATCCCATCAATCACCACGAACGGCACGAAGCTTACGAAGGATTAAATTCCACTCCGTGCCCCTTCGTGTTCTTGGTGGTTAATTAATCCGCCTCGATTCTCGGAAACAACGGCACCGGTTTGCCCACGACATGACCATCTGCTAAGCCGCCCCATTTTGCATCGGCGAGTGAGAATCGCTCCTCCTTTCCGCTTAAATCCATCTTCCAATTCAGTTGATCGAAGATTCGATGCGCCGCTCGCGGCAACACCGGAGAAACTAAAATCGCAATAACGCGCAACGCTTCACAAAGCTGATACACAACTACATCAAGCTCTCCTTGGAATCCTCCCTTCGCCAGGCGCCACGGCGCTGTAACTTCGATGACCTCGTTGCATCGGCTTGCAAGTTCGCAGATCCCTATTAAACCGAGCGAGATCTCATAGGTATCCCAGCAGAGGGTGAGAGCATCCGTTACAAGCTCGGCTTTACTGCGTACGGTCCTGACCACCGTGTTAAATTTATCGTTTACAAGTTCCTTCAAATCGCGAACCAAACCGCTGCGGTAACGTTGAGCCATTGTAAGTGTGCGGTTCAGCAAGTTGCCGAAATCATTTGCCAACTCAGAGTTGAAAAGAGTAATCAACCGATGCTCGTCAAAGTCGGCATCGTTCCCCATTGCGATACCTCTCATTAAATAATAGCGGAGCGCGTCGGCGCCGTACTTATCGACCAGGTCGAATGGATCGATAATGTTGCCGGCACTCTTGCTCATCTTAGCGCCGCCGAGGTTCCACCAGCCATGAACGAGCAACTGCGGCATTTGTTCGTCAAGAAAGCCGATTGCGTGCAGCATGATGAGCCAGTAAATCCCATGCGCCGGAACGAGAATGTCTTTTCCGATGATTTGCAAAGCAGGCCATTTGTCGCGGAAAGTCGATGGTTGAGACTTGAGAGTTGAGAGACTGGGATCGTAACCGGCGAAGCTGATGTAGTTCATCAGCGCATCGAACCAGACGTAGGTGACGAAATTCTTGTCGAACGTTAGCTCGATACCCCAATCGAGCCGCGATTTCGGACGCGAAATGCAAAGATCCCCACTCAGCCGCCCAACTGCATTGCGCAATTCGGTTTGACGAAAATCGGGAATGACGGCGTCCTTACGCTCCTCGAGATAACGAAGCAGCCATTCCTTGTGCTGACTTAGCTTGAAATAATAATTTTCTTCCTCGCGAAATTCGACTTCTCCCCACTCGGGACCAAATTGGCCGTCGGGGCCGCGTTCCTTGTCGGTTAAAAACTGTTCCTGACGGACTGAGTAATAGCCGGCCTGTTTGTCTTTGTAGATTTGCCCCGCATCGAACAGCCGTTGCAAAATTCCTTGAACGACTTTCTTGTGACGATCGCTCGTGGTCTCGGCCCATTCGTCGTAGCGGACGCCGAGTTTCTTCCAGAGATCGATAAACTTTTGCGTAATCTCTTTGACGAACTCCGATGGCGGACTGCCGGCTTTGGCAGCCGATTGCTGGACTTTTTGGCCATGTTGATCGACACCGGAGAGAAAGAAAACTTTCTCGCCCTTAAGCCGATGATAGCGCGCGATCACATCGGCCAGCACTTTTTCATAAGCGTGTCCGATGTGCGGCGGCGAATTGGTGTAATCGATCGCCGTAGTAATAAAGAATATCTTCGGCATTTCGCGACCAGCCTTCGCTAAAGCTACGGGCTTGGCAAGCAAACGGCGGACGAATCGTTGTAGGGCAATCGTCTCTTTTGCCACGCTGCAAATCAGCAGGCGGAGTGCCTGCCCTACAATTTCATGTCGCGCAGCGCAACCCGGTTTTTACCCAGACCGCGGATTACGCGGATCGCAACGGATTCCGGCGTTCGCACTTACGAGACCCGCACTTTCTTCCAAACGCCGTTTTCTTCTTTCCAGTTGTAAAGCGGCTTGCCGTTGACTTTATGGACAGAAGTTTCCGTGACCTTCATGCTCCCCGGCTGTCCGGCCATGAAGAAATCAATGTCATAGACTATGCCGTCCGTAGCTTTCATATCCACACAGGCGAAATATTTGCCGCCTCCTAGACTGGAAAGCTGTTCGTCATGGATCTTAATCAAATCGAGCGCGAGATTCTTGCCTTGATAGTTGATGTGAAACCTCTTGTCGCTGGATTGTTTGCGAGTGCTCGCGATATGCCTTTTGATGCCCGCAGAAATATCGACCGTGCTGACTTGCTGCGTCGGAGTGTTCTGCGGGGACGTTGTTGTTACCTGTGGCAATCTTTGAATTGGTGGGTGCGGATGGGATTCGGCGAAGAGCGATGTAGCCGCCGTCAAAAAGCACGCAACAGATATTGCGAGGAACAGTCGTACAATTATGAGGCCGGATTTCATGCAGCTACCTTCGCGGCTTCCATTTCCTGGCTGTATTTGCCGAACCGCGCTTTGCTATTGCACAAGGCGCGATGATGAAACGCTTGCTGCGCGGCCGGCACATTCGCCGCATCGCCTTTCCAGGCTTTGAGCACAGGAGCTTGCAAAGCGCGCCCGAATGAAAAACTCAACTGCCATGGCAGGTCGCTCGGCTGATTCATCGCATTGAGATGTTCGGTAGCTTGCAAGTCAGTTTGACCGCCGGAAAGAAAGACAAGGCCGGGAACAGCGGCCGGCACCACGCGTTTCATGCAGCGCACCGTAGCTTCGGCAACTTCCTGCACTGAAGCTTGCTGCGGACATTCTTTCCCCGAAAGGACCATGTTTGGCTTCAACAGCATCCCTTCCAACACGACGCGGTGCTCGGCCAAAGCATCGAAAACGCTTCGCAGGGTTTGCTCGGTTACTTCGAAATGCCGTTCGATTGTATGAACGCCATCCATGAGCACTTCCGGTTCGACGATTGGCACCAGGTCCGTTTCTTGGCAGAGGGCCGCGTAACGCGCCAAGGCCTCCGCGTTCGCCTCGATGCACGCGCACGCCACTTTGCAAAGCGCGCTCCCAACTGCCGATATTCCGTTAGTCGATCGCGCAATCCGTCAAGCCCTTCAGTGATTTTCTCGCTAGGGAAATTCGCCATCGTCTTGGCACCTTTATCCACTTTGATCCCGGGAATGATCCCCTGCTGCTCCAGCGCTTCGACGAAGGTGCGACCATCACGAGTCTTCTGCCGAATCGTCTCGTCGAAGAGAATCACGCCGCTGATAAATTCGCCCGCCCCGGCAGTGGTAAACAAGATTTCGCGATATGCCCGCCGGTTTTCTTCCGTCGAAGGAACACTAATGCTCTTCAATCGCTTTTCGATCGTCGGAAAACTTTCATCAGCTGCCAGAATCCCCTTTCCGGGGGCGACAAGCTTTTTCGCTACGGACTCTAAATTTTCATTTCTCATGGCTTCCTCCTTGTGGATCATTTTTCGCTGCCCTCCATAATTACAAGTAACATATTGGTTGCAACCTCGAAAGCTTTCGCGATTGACCAAAGGCCCGTTGCAAGGGCGACCCAAAACTTCTCGTGCTCGTAATTGTAATCCCCGATCACGAGCAGGAGCACGAGTAAGAGCAGCAAGGCGCTGAACGCTCTCCTCGACGCGCGGTCTAACTTGTGCTATACGCAAGTCAATGCTGAGCAGGATTATAATTTCGATGGCGATGGCCGCCGCGCTTTTCACGGCTCCGGTGGGCCTTGCTGCGCGATCATGCATCCTCTCCAGCGCGCCAAGTCAAAAAGCTTGTCAGTCAGGTTGCTGCGCTAACAAAACCTGTTGCGCGGTATCGCCAAAAAACACGGCGCCGCCGTCGCAGCCGCTCGCTAAAGCTGATTCCAGTCAACAACTGAAGGTAACCGGCTTTGTTACCGCACTGTCTTTCTCAAGTTGTGAAGCCGGAGCTGAGCAGTTCCGGCTTCATGCAAGAACACCATCGGCGAACTCACCGCCGCGGCTAGCGTTGCTCTGCACGTTTCTCATCTGATCCAGGGCCGCTAACGCCCGAGGTGTGCCCTGTAGCCACGGCTTTGTGAGCCGTCGAAACACGCCATAGGCGCGTGGCTACAAGACTTCAATAGCAGTCCTGGATCAATGAAAACAACAACTTTTTTAATCTTATTAGCTACAACTTTATTAGTTCGAAGTCAGATCGCCGCTAATGGCGGAGAATACACCGCTGTTTCGCCGCGACTCTCGTTAGGCGAAGTCACGCGCACCGTCCTGGAGAATAATCCGGCGATCAAAGAAGCGGAGAGCCGCTGGCGGGCCGCGATGCAGCGAGTGCGGCAAGCCAACGCGTGGGATGACCCGCGAGTCGTGGGCGAATCACGCGTGCGGCGTTTTGTGGATGTGCCGCCGAATGCATTCATGGATCAAACACTCGCCATCGAGCAACTGATCCCAATCACTGGAAAAAACCTTGTGCGCGGACGTGCAGCTGCGGCCGAAGCGTTGTCAATCTTTGAAGAAGTCCGGCGCGCGCAGCTCGATGCGATTGCGAAGGCGCGCGCCACTTACTTCCAGCTGGCGAATGCTTATGAACAACTTGAGATCAACAGCAAAAATCTCACTTCGCTGAAGCAAATCGCCGACATCAGCCGTTCCCGGTACGAGACTGGATTGGAGAGCGCGGCGAATGTGCTCGTTGCCGAGACGGACTATAGCAAGCTGCTGGAAGCGCGGCGGGATCTGGAGCGGAATTTGTCTGACGCACAGTCGCAGCTGAACACGCTCATGAACCGCGACGCGTTTGCGCCGCTTGGCGCGCCAGTCACGGCAACTGTTAACCACGCGCATCTCTCCGTGAGCAGGTTGCACGCGATCACGCTGGCGCAACGGCCCGAAGTGCAGATGGCGCGCGCGAAGATCGACGGC
>WNFY01006858.1_pt1 | contig 10095 bp, 8 predicted proteins | sample 5400091 | NCBI WGS metagenome assembly WNFY01 (sample SAMN13153364, study PRJNA577476) | soil metagenome | isolation source: 60 cm soil or saprolite under grassland replicate 1 | place: USA:California | collected 2016-06-15 | reverse complement strand
CGCACGTGAAGAACCGGGACATCCTGATCAACTCCATCGCGGCCGGCATCGGGATGGCCATCACGTTGCTGGCCCGGTTCGCCTTCTTCTTCGGTGGCAGCGACGAGCGGAGCAACCCGCTCGGGCCGTTCGCCTTCCTCATCGCGTGGATCCTCGCGCCGATCGCCGCAGCCATCATCCAGCTGGCAGTGTCGCGGTCACGCGAGTACCAGGCGGACGAGTCTGGGGCACTCCTGTCCCGTGACCCGGAGGCGTTGGCCCAGGCGCTCCGCAAGCTCGACACCGCCTCCAAGCAGGTGCCCGCGCCCGCAACGGTGAGCCCGGCCGAGGCCCATCTGTTCATCGTGAACCCGTTCCAGGGCCGCGGTGCGGGAAGATCGCTGGCCAACCTGTTCTCCACCCACCCGCCGACAGAGGCGCGGATCGCCAGGCTGGAGGAGATCCGCAGGAACCTGAACCTCGCGTAGCTGTACGAGACGGGATTCGAACCCCCACGCCTTCCGGGCACTGGATCCTAAGGTTGCTCAGGCTGACCAAAGATCCCGACGATTAGTGTCGTTCCGTGTCATCTGGTGTCGTCCTGTCGTGAGCAAAGCGTGAGCAGAAGCCCTTGATAGCGTCCTCCCTCGCCTGGAGGCCCATCGATCTTGCGAGCACGAGATGGGCACCAGTTCTCGGTTGCATGACGAAGGACCAGAACCGAGGATAGAGGTTGTGAGGGCCCCACAGACCCACTTCGTTTGGCGCGGCGACGCCGGCATCGCCTACCAGGTGGTAGGCGACGGTCTCGTCGACGTCATCTACGTGGCCGGATACGTGTCCAACCTCGACTACCAGTGGAAGCTGCCGATGTACGCCGAGTTCCTCCAGCGTCTCGCCTCGTTCTCTCGGCTGATCATGATCGACCGCCGAGGGTGGGGCTGCTCGGAACGGTTCCCGCCAGGGGAGGTCTCCACGCTGGAGGATGACGTCGACGACGTCCTTGCTGTGATGGAGGCGACGGCTGCGGGTCCCGCCATTTACCTGGGGAGCCAAGAGGGATGCCACATCGGCGCGATGGCGGTTGCCGCGCACCCCGACCGGTTCAGCGGACTGATTCTCTATGGGGCCTCGCCCTCGTGGACGGCGACCGACGAACTGCCGTGGGAGTACACGACGGATCGCTGGGAGCTCGAGATCGGTTCCTACGCCCGTCAGTCAGGCGGCCGAGCGATCGCCGAGTCGTACGTTCGGAGAGACGCTCCGTCGTTACTGGGGGACGACGAGGCGATCGATTGGCTCGCCGCGATGATACGGCTGACGTGTGCACCTGGGTCCTCCGTCTCCGAGATGCGTCGCCTGAGCATGCTGGACGTCCGAGACATCCTCCCGGCGATCCGGGCCCCTACGCTCGTTCTTCATCGAACGTCCGACCCGGCTCTCGACGTCCAAGGGGCGCGCCACCTCGCCGACGTGGTTCCAGACGCCCGATTGGTGGAGCTTCCCGGGAACGACGCGCTCCCTTGGGCAGGGGAGTCTAAGGCTGTGCTCGACGAGATCGAGGAGTTCGTGACTGGGTCGCGGCATGAACCCGATCTCACCCGCGAGCTCGCGACGGTCCTGTTCACCGACATCGTCGGATCGACGGATCAGGCCTCGACGATCGGCGATGCGGCGTGGCGAGCCTTGCTTTCGTCCCATCATGCTCTGGTCCGGGTACAGCTGCAGCGGTTCCGCGGCCGGGAGATCGATACGGCGGGCGACGGCTTCCTCGCCACGTTCGACGGCCCCGCCCGTGCCGTCTCGTGCGCGCGCGCCATCGTCGAGTCGATCTCCTCCCTCGGGATCGAGGTGAGAGCGGGGTGTCACACCGGAGAGATCGAGCTAGCCAGAGACAGCATAGCCGGAATCGCCGTTCACATCTGCGCGCGCATCGCGGCTCTCGCAGGTCCGTCAGAAGTGCTCGTATCACAAACCGTAAAAGACCTCGTGACGGGTTCGGAACTCACCTTCGAGGATCTTGGGGAGCGGGAGCTCAAGGGCATCTCTGGTCGCTGGCGGCTGCATCGCCTGGCGGCTTGAGATCTACTGTCCCGTATTTCCTCAGAGTAGTCGCCCTGCGAAGAGAGAGATCAGGTGTGCGAGAGGCGCTGATCTAGGCCGGGTCAGGCCAAAAGGGCGGCGAGGTCCGGGATGATCGTGTGGCCGTCGGATGCGGCCGGCTCCTCTTGGGACGGGTCTCGCTGGATGAGGTAGGTCCGCATCCCGAGGGCGGCCGCCCCGTCGCAGTAGATGGACTGATCGTCCACAAACGCGGCGCCGGCCGGTTCCGAGCCCAACCGGTCGAGTGCGACGCGGTAGATGGCGGCGTCTGGCTTGGCCGCGCCGACCTCGAAAGACAGCACCACCGCGTCCATCTCCCGCTCCAGGCCGAGATCGTCCACGACCGGCCGGGTGGAGCGGGAGCAGTTGCTGACGAGGGCGGTTCGCACCCCGCGAGCGCGGAGGGCCCGAAGTACCGGGATGGAGTCCTCGTAGAGGTGGATCCGGGTGAGTAGCGAGCTCCGCTCGAGCTCGAGGAGCTCGCCGACCAGACCGGGCTCGGGATCGAGCCCGCACGCCACGAGGACGCTGGCCATGTCCTCCTCGGCGCCCGAGAACGAGCCGACCCCGCGTGAGGGCCTGGTTGCATTGAAGGCAGCTTGCAGCTTCTCGCCGGGGATGCCGATTCGCGCCGCCATGGTGTCCCGCAGGCCTGGCCACTCACCCCACACGAGCGTGTCGTACAGGTCGATCAGCAGAGCGGTGGGGGCTTCGGTGGATGCCATGTACCTCCAGGCTACCGCCCCTTCAGCAACGCCCACCTGGCTCCCTGCACGCCTCCAGTCAGGAACCTGACGACTTGCGGCTCTGCCCAGCTCTACGGCTCCCGACCTGCGCGAGACCGTGTCGAGCTTCGAGGCGGCCCTGATTCCTCCGCCCCCGCCCCTGGTGGCTCGATTGAAAGAGGACTCGACTACTTCACGAGCTCGCCGCAGAACTCGGTGAAGCCGTCGACGTACCGCTGGACGTCGTCCTCGTCGTGCTGCACCGAGACCGTCCATTGTTCCTCGTCGCCGGGGGTCATGAAGATGCCGCGGTTGATCATCCAGGAGAACGATGCGTAGAAGAGCTCCGGGATCGTCTCCAGGAAGTCCCGGTAGTTTTCGAGCGGCTCCTTGCGGTAGGACACGCAGCCCTTGGCCCCCAGGTCGACCGTGTGGGCCGGAATGCCGGTGTCGTCGATGGCGCCCTGGCATCCCTCCGCCAGCATGGTCCCCAGCTTGCCGAGGTCGTCGTAGGCGTCCTTCGTCAGGACCTCCGTGAGGGCGGCGAGTCCGGCGGCCACCGACAGGGGGTTGCCGTTGAACGTCCCCTGCACCGCAACGCCCTTGGCCACGGAGTCCATGATCCGCGCTTCACCGCCGAACGCCCCGATGGTCGCACCGCCTCCGATGGCCTTGGCGAACGCCGCCAAATGGGGCCGGACCCCGAACCTCTCAGTGGCGCCGCCATAGGCAATCGTGCCGCCGCACTTGACCTCGTCGAAGATCAACACGACCCCATGTGCGTCACAGAGGTCTCGGAGGGCCTGGAGGTATCCGGGCTGGGGGACGACGATGCCGATGTTCATCATCACCGGCTCCAGGATCAGCGCGGCGATCTCGCTCCCGTGCTCCCGGAAGAGTTCCTCCACCGCGTTCGCATCGTTGAAAGGGACGATGATCGTGTCGTGCCACATGGAACGGGGCACGCCCTTCGACGTCGGCTGCGTCGTGTAGGCCGAGCCCGCTGTGTCGGCCGACTCGCCCCTCACGTTGAACCGCATGTCGAGGACGTCTGACTCGGGTACCACCGAGAACAGCACCGCGTCGTGGTGGCCGTGATAAGAGCCCTCCATCTTCACGATGCGGTCCCGGCCGGTTGCGGCCCGGGCTACCCGCAGGGCGTCCATGGTGGCTTCGGTGCCGGAGTTGACGAACCGAACCTGCTCCAGCTGGAACCGTTCGCAGACCGCCTCGGCCAAAGCCACGGTCGGTTCGGTCGTCACGGCGAAATGGATCCCCTGATCGGCGACCTTGCGGATGGCCTCCACGATCTTGGGATGGGCGTGGCCCACCACGTTCACCCCGAAGCCGCCGTGGAAATCGACGTACTCGGTCCCGTCCACGTCCCATACCTTCGAGCCCTTTCCCCGGTCCAGGTACACGGGGTAGGGGTCGTTGGCCTGGAAGTTCGAGGCCACTCCCTTTGGCAAGCTCCGCACGGCGCGCTTGTGCAGCTTCGCGGACGCCGAGGTGCGCTCCAGCAGCCGCCGCTCCTCGCGTTCGCCGATCTCCCCAGCCCGGGCCTTCAGCCGTTCGACATCCACGCGTCCACCTCCTGAGCCGGCCAGCCTACCGAAACGCCCCTATGGGCGGAAGTTCACGAACTGGAGCGGGATCTCGAAGTCATGGTCCCGCACCGCTCGCATGACCTCCTGGAGATCGTCCTTCTTCTTGCCGGAGATACGGATCTGGTCGCCCTGGATCTGGCTCTGGACCTTCACACCCGCGCCCTTGACGAACCGAACGATCTCCTTGGCCTTCTCGTCCGTGATGCCCACGTTGACGTGGACGCTCTGCTTGTAGGATCCCTTCGCCGCGGGTTGGACCGATCCCTCCTTCAAGGCCTTGATCGGCACCTCCCGCCGGACCGCCTTTTCCTTCAGGACCTCGACGGCGGCCTTCAACCGGTCTTCGGTGGAGGAACGGACCTCGATGAGTGTGTCGTCGCGGTCGATGGTCGTGCCGGTGTTCTTGAAGTCGAATCGCTGCTGGATCTCCCTGCGAGCCTGGTCCACGGCGTTGCCTACCTCGGGCATCGAGACCTGGGAGACGATGTCGAACGAGAAGTCCTTCGCCATGATGTGTCATCTTAAAGTGCATGGGCGGCACGCGCCGCCGATGAAGGAGGCCGAAGGGTGCCGGGGCGCTGGACCTATGACCTGCTGTATCGGATCGGCGCCGCCAGGTGGGGGCGCGGCTGGGACCGGGGGGTCGGGCCGGAGCTCGTGGACCTGGTCGAGTCCGGGCGGCTCAGCCCTTCGATGTTGCCCCCCGGGCGAGCCGTGGACCTGGGTTGCGGCAGCGGAGCGAACGTCCTGTTCCTCGCCGAGCACGGCTTCGACGCGGTAGGGGTGGACTTCTCCCCGGTAGCTGTCGAGCAGGCCGAGCGCGCGGCGCGCGAAGGCGGCGTGGCCGATCGCGCGAGGTTCGTGGTGGGCGATGTGAGCGCTGAGCGCATCCCAGGCGCAGATGGACCCTTCGAACTGGTGGTCGCCTACAACACCCTCCAAGACCTGAGGAAGCAAGATCGGCCGGCAATGGCCGCGACGATTCGGCGACTCAGCAGGCCTGGGTCGGCGGTGGTCCTGTGGTGCTACTACGCCACCCTGCGAGATCTGCCCCTGGTGAGCTACCGAGGACCCTCGCGCCTCGCGCCGTTCGTGGTCTTCCCAGGGGAGGAGACAGAGCTATTCGGGAGCGAGTTCGACATCGAGCGCCTGGACAACCCAGGTCCAGACACCGGCAAAGCATGTTTCCTGTTGACGCGCCGTCCTTAGGGGATGCCGGAGCCTCCCGAGCTGAAGACACCACTTGGCCCGAACAGCGTTTCCGCGATCTTGAGGACCCCCGGCGCGATCAGAACCACGAAGAGGGCTGGCATGATGCAGAGGAGCATCGGGAACAGCAGCTTGACCGGGACCTTGATGGCCTTCTCCTCCGCCCGCTGTCGCCGCTGCGTCCGTAGCTCTCGCGACTGGGCACGAAGGACGCTTGCGACACTCACTCCGAAGACATCGGCCTGAATCATGGCGAGCACGAATCCCTTGAGCTCGTCCACATTCGTCCGCTCTGACAGGTGCCGAAAGGCATCGACTCGCGACACGCCCAGCTGCATCTCATGGAGCATCCATCCGATCTCCTGGGCCAGTGGTCCTGTCGTGTGCCGGCGGACGTGGAGCAAGGCCGCATCGAAGCCCAGTCCGGCCTCAACGCTGATGGTAAGCAGGTCCATCGTGTCGGGGAGCGCCCGGCGGATGGCTTCCTGGCGGCGGGTGACGGCTTGTCCCAAGGCGGCCCCAGGGATCATGAAGAGGGTGAAGGCCAACAGAGGTGTCCAGAAGATCCCCAGGATATTCGGCCCTCCCACCACCCCGACGAAGTAGCCCAAGGCCGCGCCGAGTATCAGGCCCAGGCCCTTGAATGCCAGGACGCGCTCCGGCGTCCAGCTGGGAGGGCTCCCGGCAAGGACCAACTTCATCGCGATCCGGTCTCGGGCTCCAGCCGGGGCAAGGTGGCCGGCCATCCTCGCAAGCGCGGAGACGAGCGGGTCCATGACGCGCTCCACGAAGGGCCGTTGCAGCGTGTGCTGCCTGATGCTGACACCCACGTGCCTGAGCTCCGTCTCCAAGACCTCGACCGGCCTCCGAGACTGCGCCGAGACGCGAAAGGTAAGGGCTGCCGCCACAACCGAGGCGAACGTTGCGACCACACCGAAGGCGAGGTACAGGTTAGACATCGAGCTTCACGATCCTCCTCATCCACAAGTACCCCAGGCCCATCAGGAACCCTGATCCGATCAACAGGATCCAGCCGATGGTCTTGTCGAACAATGTCTGGATGTAGCTGGGAACGACAAGGAAGATGTACGTGGCGAGCAGGATCGGTAGCACCGTGAGGATGGTCACCGAAATCCGGCCCTCGCCCGAAAGAACCCGGACTTGACGGCGAAGCGTCGCACGTTCCCGGATCGTCCCTGCCACCGTTTCGAGGAGTTCGGCGAGATTGCCGCCCACTTGGCGCTGGATGTTGATAGCCATGATCGCCCATTCGAAATCATCGCTCCCGATGCGTCCGGCCATCGCGCCCAAGGCGTCCTGTACTGGACGACCGAGTCTGATCTCGGTTACGGCCCGGTTGAACTCGTGTGCGGACGGGTCCCCGACCTCCTTGGTCACCATGTCGAGCGCCTGCAAGAAGCTGTGCCCAGCCCTCAGTGAGCTCGCGATCACCATGAGGACGTCGGGAAGCTGGGCTTGGAGCTGGCGCGTGCGCTTCTGAGCGGCGGCGGCGAGCAGCACCCAGGGAAGGAGTGCACCAACGGCCCCCAGAAAGAGAGCTCCCGGAAGAGCCCGGGACAGAATTCCGCCGATCACTCCGCCGGCCACGATTCCGGTCACGCCGCTCAGGGCCATCGCGGTAAGGAACTCGCCGGGCCGCATCGCGAGTGCTGCTCGTTCGAGTCGTGCATCCAGTGCGGCTGCCAGGCCCGTGTATTGGGCCACGCGGCCTGCTGCGCCCACAACCGTCTGAGGAATCCACGCGGTGAGTGGGTTTCGCTCGGGCTTCGCCTTGGTTCTGGATCGGGGGGGAGGAGGCACGGGGATCTGCTGTGCCAGTTGGCGTTCTCGGCGGCCGCTGACATGGAGGCCCATGAGGAGTGAGATGAGGCTGAAGGCGGCCAGGAAGGTGAGTCCCACTGTTGTCGCGACACCTACCGGGCTACTGAAGAAGCGAGCCAGTGCCGTCGGCGGGCCAGGCGCGTGCACGGTGGGGAGGGGAGGAGGTGCGAGGAATCCCGCGCTCGCCTCGCCGACCGGGAGCTGGATCGTGACGGTTGCTTGGGTACCGAAGGGCGCCTTCGAGCGATACGTGATCAGATACTGCTGCGAAAGCTGGCGGGCCAACGAGCGATACGCCGCCCCCACATCGTCCGGCGAAGCCGAGGCGTACGAGCCGGAGGTCAGCCGAGCGAGCTGTTGGAGGATGGCGGTGTCGACGTTTGCACCTTCCAGGCCCACCGAGAAGACCGTCATGTTCGCGTCGCGCGAGGAGGCCACAGCCGTCTCGAGATCGACGGAACCGCTTGTGTTGCGACCGTCGGTCAGCAGAATGAGGTTCCGTTGCGCGGTTCCTGTGAACATGGTGGTGGCCGCCGCGACCGCATCGTAGAGCGCCGTCCCAAGACCCGTCGCGGGGATGGTGGCGAGCGATTCAAGCACCGCCGCGTGGTCGGACGTCATCGCATCGATGACCTGCGGCTGGTCCGCGAAGGTGAGGAGCCCGACCTGCACTCCCTCGGGGACCCGAGAAACGAACTCGCGGGCGGCAGCGAACGCGGTCTGCAAGGGTGTCCCCGCCATGCTGTTCGATGTGTCGATGGCCAAGACGACTTGGACACCTTGGTTCGAGGCGAGCGGTCGGACGGAGGTCACGGCCACGGGGACGCCGTCCTCGAGCACGCGCACGTCCCCGGTGGCGACTCCGGCGGACCCCTCGACCGAGACTGTGATCCCCACGGACGGGAACTCACCAGTTTCGACGCTCCGGATTCGCACGGTTTGATCGGCCAGCGCCGGGCGCGCGAATGCAGCGGTAAGGCCCAGGCCAACGGCAACGATGAGGAGCCGGCGGCTCACCAGGGTTCTCTCCCGGGTGCCGGCAAGAAGATCTCGGATCGAAGGCTGATGTTTCGATCGGCCAGCCGCTCGAGGAAATTCGGGCGCAGACCCGTCGCCCGAAGTTGGCCGAGGACCCGGCCTCGTTCGTCGACGCCGGGTGAGTAGTCGAAGAGGAACAGGTCCTGAAGGGTGATCACGTCACCCTCCATGCCGACCACCTCGGTCACCTGGGTCACCCGGCGGCTGCCGTCCTGGAGCCGGGCGACGTGCACGATGAGGTGGATGGCGGACGCGATCTGCTCACGGACAGCCCGGATGGTGAGGTCCATCCCGGCCATGAGCACCATCGTTTCCAGACGGGAAAGCACGTCGCGAGGGGAATTCGCGTGGATCGTCGAGATGGATCCGTCGTGGCCGGTGTTCATGGCCTGAAGCATGTCCAACGCTTCACCACCCCGGACTTCCCCGACGACGATACGATCCGGTCGCATCCGGAGTGCGTTTCGCACGAGGTCGCGGATCGTGACCTCGCCCCGCTGCTCGATGTTCGGCGGCCGATACTCCAGTGACACGATATGAGGCTGCTGGAGGCGGAGCTCGGCGGAGTCCTCGATCGTAATGATGCGCTCGTCCTCGGGGAGGAACGAGGACAGCACGTTCAGGGTAGTGGTCTTCCCGGCGCCCGTCCCCCCGGACACCAGCATGTTGATCCGACCGCCGACGCACGCCCCGAGCATTTCCACCAGGACCGGTGTCAGCGTGCCGAACTGGACGAGGTCCTGCGAGGTGTACGGGTCGGCCGAGAACTTCCGGATGGTCAGCGCCGAGCCGTGGATGGCGAGCGGCGGGATGATGGCGTTCACCCGCGAGCCGTCCGGTAGGCGTGCGTCCACGTATGGCGAGGAATCGTCGACGCGACGCCCCACCTTGCTCACGATCTTGTCGATCGTCCGCCGAAGCTGCTCCTCGTTCAGGAAGCTCGCTCCCGCCTCGTACAGCTTGCCCGCGCGCTCCACGTAGATGGCGCCGGCGCCGTTCACCATGATCTCTGTGACGTCCGGGTCGCGTATGAACGGTTCGATGGGTCCGAGGCCGAGGATGTTGTCACCGATCTGCTGGATGACGAGGGCCTTCTCCTGTACCGAGAGTGGGATCCGCTCTTCGTCGAGGAGTTCCCGGAGGCGTCCGTGGACGAGCTCCTGGAGATCCTTATCGGACAGGGTGGCGTCGTACAACTTCGGCCCCAAGGATTCGACCAGCTGCCCTTGGACCCTGTTGCGGACCTCGGCCGTCCGATCTGGACGATCGATCTTCGACAGTCGTTCAGCCAATGACATCTCCCTCTACCTCCTCCACCGACGCTTCCGCGCCGGGGCAGCGAAGGCGAGGGAAGCCGGCCGGGTCTGGGTAAGGATCCCGTCCGCTAAGGCCATGATGCTCCTCGCCACAGGCGATCGCGGCTGTTCGAGCAGCAGCAGCCGGGATCGGTTGATCGACTTGGCCACGAGGACGCTGGACGGGATCCTGGCACTGGCCTTCATCCCCAGGACTCGCTCGATGTTCTCGGGAGTGAGGTCCACCTTGCTGTCGGCTCGATTCAGCACCATCCGGAACTGCTCCCGCGGGATGCC
>WNFY01006857.1_pt1 | contig 10095 bp, 6 predicted proteins | sample 5400091 | NCBI WGS metagenome assembly WNFY01 (sample SAMN13153364, study PRJNA577476) | soil metagenome | isolation source: 60 cm soil or saprolite under grassland replicate 1 | place: USA:California | collected 2016-06-15 | reverse complement strand
CAGCAGCGCCTCCGCGTATGGCGTCCCAAACGCGCAGCGGTGCTCGGAGCAAGCACACTCGGCCTGCTGTCTTCGCTTGTCCTGCGGCTGCGCGGGCTTGAAGTCACGGCCTTCGGGAATACGATGCCGCCGTTTTTGAATTCGAGGCTTCTCGAAGAACTTGGCGTCCGTTACGTCAGCACTAAAGAAATGTCACTAACCGATGCCTCCGCGATGTACGGCCCGTTCGATCTGATTCTCGAAGGTACCGGTTATTCGCCGCTCGTATTCGAAGCAATGAATGTCCTCGCGAAGAACGGTGTGCTTGCCATGGTGAGCGTTACGGGCGGCTCGCGCCAGCTTGAGGTACCCGCTGACAAGATTAATCTCGGTTTTGTGCTCGGCAATAAGGTTGCGTTTGGAAGCGTCAACGCGAATCGCGAGTATTTCGAATCTGGCGTGAAGGATCTATCCACTGCGGAACTCCAATATCCCGGCTGGCTGAAGAAGCTTCTTACCCACCCCGTGAAGGGATTAGAGAACTACGAGGAAATCATTCGCCTGCTCACGGAGTCTAAAGGATCGATCAAGGTGTTTTGCGAAGTCGCGGCAATCGAAGGCGCGCAAACAGCAACCGCGGCAAGCTAAGAGGTCGAGTGTTTCAATGTACGATGAACCAGAAAAGCCTCATGCTTTGGTCTGCACTGAGGTTTGGGGTGGCAATCGAAAAGTCATTCGCACAGTAAAGCTGCCGAGTCTGGTCGCGTGGGTGGCCTCTGCCCCCATCAACGAGGGAGAAGGAGGAGGCGACCTTCACTACATGTCCGTTTGCGATTTCGACCTGATCTCGCGCGTGGCCCTGGCCGACGTGAGCGGGCATGGTAACGAAGTGAATGCCGTGACACAGACACTGCGTAACCTGATGCACAAGAACATCAACGCCTGGGACCAGTCAGATTTCATGCGAGGACTCAATGACGCGTTTCGCCAGGGCAGTAATGGCAAGTATGCCACGGCAATCGTCTTGAGTTTCCATCGAGTTATGGGAAGGCTGGCATTCAGCAATGCGGGACATCTGCCTCCGCTCTGGTATCACGCTGCCCAAAAAGCCTGGGGTTGGCTTGAGGAAGGAACTGAAGCCAAAAAGGTCTCGGGCTTACCTGTCGGGTTGATTCCAGGGACCGATTATAGTCAGACGGTTGTGACTTTGAACCCATCAGATCTTCTCGTGCTCTACACAGATGGCATTACCGAAGCCGGGAACGAGACAGGGGGGAACGAGCTGGGACGAGAACAGCTTTTGGAATGGGCGCGCCAAGCTCCAGTGGACTCTCCGAGATTGCTGGGAGAAGCCCTGCTTCAACGAATCGAGTTGTTTCGGGGCAAAGTTCGCAATGACGATGAAACACTTCTGGTGTTGCAACGCGAAGAAGAATCTCGTCTTTTCATGTTGGGCCAGGTTGCAAACAGTTACACATTCGGCCGGCTGCTGAGGAGTCTCAAGAAAGAATAATCGAACCTTCGCCACAGTTCCGAGTGGCTTAGCAAGAAACTGCACGACTTGATGGTAGCAAAGACTCCACCATGCGAATATTCATGCTGGTCCACGCGCCGAGCACGGACAGGAGCAGCTAGCGTAAGAAGCAATGCGCATTTTCATCAGTTCGACCTTCGTCGATCTCCGCGAGGAACGCGATGCCGCGGCCGAACCTCTGCGTCGCTCTCAGCTGGTCCCTTGGGGAATGGAACTGTTTGTGTCAGAGCCGTCGTCTCCGCTGGAGGTTTGTCTTGAGCAGCTTCGACTCTCAGACGCTGTAGTTTTGATCATTGGCTCTAAAGCGGGTTCCCTGATCCCTGATAGCCCCGGACTGACGTACACAGGTGCAGAGTTTCAGCTTGCACAACAACTCGGCAGGCCCGTATTCGCGTTTTTCAAAACTGAGGGCGGGAGTCCAGCGAACAAGGAAACAGACCCTGCGATGAAGAAGGCGCTCGACGAGTTCAGAAGTGCCGTGACATCGGCCAATATCACCCCAGCTTATTTTGATTCTCCCGACCGATTGCAGGTGGAAGTGATGGCCGCAATGGCCAAGTGGAATGCGGAAGGCCGACCAGGAGCCCGCCTCGTGTTCACGACGCCGACGGAGTTCTTTGCGCCGTTCGAGTCCGGTGCACCTCGATTGTTTGACTTCAAGCAAACGCTCCGTGGCCGCGAGGCGCACTTGCAAGCGCTGAACGGATTTCTCGCCGATCCAACATCGCTAGTCGGCGTGCTCACCGGCAGAGGTGGTATCGGGAAATCGAAACTACTTCATGACTGGGTACAAACGGTCGAGAACCGGACAGTTCTCTATTTGAGGGAAGACGCCGAATGGCATCCCGAAGCCGCCAAAGAAATCCCGACAGGGGACGTGTTGATCGTCGCAGATGACGCGCACAGATTCGATTTTCTGGATCGGCTGATGGTGCTCGTCAGAAACCTGAACCAGCGGCAGGACGTGAAAGTGCTGCTTGGCACCCGTCCGAGCGGTAGTGACCGGATCGACGCGACTTTGTCGGTGAGATTCGATTCCGCTCAGGTGTCGCGATTCCCTCAACTTGAGAGAGTCGCTACGCAAAGCGTGAGAGAAATCGCGCTTGAGGTTCTCGGTCCCGTACACGCGCAATGCGCGCACGCACTGGCCGCCGTTTCCGCGGACACGCCGCTCGTGACGGTTGTCGGCGGTCGGCTGATCGCCCGAGGCGAGATACCGCCAGCGCTGCTGGCCAATGAAGAGGACTTCCGTCACCAAGTGTTCGACCGGTTCTCTGCTGAGTACGAGCAACTGCTGCCTCCCGGAGCGGTTGACTGGCGAAAGCTGTTGAATCTAGTCGCTGCGCTCGGTCCTGTATCGCCAAGCGCAGCTTCATTCGTGGACCCCTCGGCGGAGATTCTGCGAATCAGGTCGGACGAGGTTCGATCCGCTCTTGATCTACTTGAGCGGCATGGCCTTCTTTTGCGAGGCGGGCGGCTCATACGGATTGTGCCTGACCTACTTTCGGACTTTCTTCTGGAAGGAGCGTGCCTCACCGGAGCGGGCGAAAGCACTGGGTACTCCGATTTTATATTCAAGACTTTCCAGTCGACGTATCTCTCGAACATCCTCAGAAATTTCGGGGAGTTAGACTGGCGGATCACGCAGCGAAATCCAGACCAGGGCACGCGCCTTCTGGATGGGATCTGGAACGAAATCGAAAGCACTTTCGAAGCTGGCGACGCGAGCGTTCGGGTCCAACTCTTCAAGTCGCTTAAGGAAGCGGCGCTCTTCCAGCCAGCTCGCGTGCTGCGTCTCGTTCGCCGCGCACTCGAGAATGAAGCAGCTACGGTGCAGCTGTGGTCGGATTGGGCAGTCACGCAGGAGCACGTGCTTCGAGAAATTCCACCGCTGCTCAAAGCGATCTCCTTTCATCTGGATCACATAGAGGAGGCGGCAGAAATTCTCTGGCGCTTGGCAAAGAACGACACCCGCGCTCCTCACCAATATCCCGATCACGCGCGCCGCATCTTGGAAGAAATGGCGGAATACGGACGATACAAACCCGTCCTATTCAATGACTGGATCGCCCATTTCGCCGCGCGAATGTGCCGAGACCCACATGCATTCGACGGATCTTTCACTCCGCTGAATATCGTGGATAAGCTGCTCGCGAAGGAAGGTGAATTCACTGAGTCGGAAGGCTACACGATCTCATTCGGAGGTTTTTCCCTGAACTATCCCGTAGCGCGAACCGTGCGGGAGAAAGCGCTAGGAATCATCGAAACCTGCCTGAATGCAGACGACTCGAAGGTCGCTTTACGTGCCACGAAGTCAATTGCGAGCGTGCTATCAGGATTTCTTCCCTTGATTGGGCGGGTTCTCTCAGCTGATGAAGTGAAATGGCAGATGGACGAACGGCTCAGTGTCCTTAGCATCGTTGAGAGCAGATTGAAGAGAGCCACGCTGACGCCTCTCCTGCGCCAAATTCGTTCTGTGCTTCGCCACGCGCGACCGCACACAAAAGGCACTCCTCTCGGCAAGAGAATCGAAGAGGTCCTCTCGAAAATCCCGCAATCGGATGATTTGTTGATCTTCGACGCGTTCTCGACTGGCCAATGGGATCACGACGGGTTCTACGAGAACTTGGAAGATGCGGACCGGTCTCGCAAAGAGCTCATCACACGCGGCGTCGCGGCCTTCCGGACCAAATTTCCTGATGGTCCTCGACAAGTGGACGGGCTCGCGCAACTGGTAAAGGACGCAGAGGACTGCGGCGTTGAACTCGGGAGCAATCCCTACAGTTTCATCGAGGCGCTTTGCTCCGAGGATTTTGTGCGGGCTTTTTTGCCTTATGCAATGAACGATCCGCATCCCCTTCTTGCTTATATGACCATCGTGACGTTTCGCTGGCTTCGAGGCTCGGACTTGGCCCAGTATCGGAAGGTAGGAATCGAAGCAGCCACTCACAAGAATCGCCTGCTCGCGTTAGGTGCCGCGGATTCCATCGCATCTGGACCGAACCTGAATGCACCGCTTGTTGAAGATGTCGCGATCCTGGAGCTGTTGGCGCAGCATCCTGATGCTGCGGTGCGCCGTTTGACCTTCACGGGTATCCGGCGCTTAGGAGAGCACGCGCCATACGAACGAGAAGCAATTGAAATGCTGCTCGCATCCGAGATCGGTGATGCTTCCGGGATGGCCGAGGAAATGTGTGGTGCGGTTGACTACGCAGGGATCAAGAAAGAATACCTTTCGGAGAAGCAGATTCACCTGCTTCTGGACAAGCTTGTGCCCATGAAAGAAATCGATGGCCACCACACGGAGCGTTTTCTCGCTTGGGTTGGGGAACATTTTCCAGCCGCGCTTTTCGACTTCATCCTTCGACGTCTGGACCGTGACGCCGAATTTGATCGGCGGAACGAGAAGAAAGCTGGCTACTCGCCGATTCCCCATCATCGTTTCGGAAACGCATTCCGACCGCTGCAGAATGGTCCCCAGTACCGGACTTTTCTTGAGCAGGTGAGGGATCGCTTCGTTACTCAGCCTGAACAGGGATTCTGGCTACGCGAGCTCTTCTGGTCGATTGGGTCAGTCGACGCGACGGCCCTAGGCATCATCGATGAATTGGTGCATCGAGGTGACACAGAGTCGGTTCGAATTGCGCTTCAACTCCTCGGCGGCGCTCCGCCGGAACTTGCGCTGACCCGGCCCCATTTTGCGATTCATGTCATCGAGGAATGCGGACGCGTGGAGGCACAGCTTGGTGTTTCGGCCGAATCGGTACTCCTCACGAACGCTCAGACCGGCCCATTCAACAGAGCGTCTGGTCAGCCTTCGCCCAAGTATTTGTCGATGAGGGAAAGAAGCGAAACGCTGAGCGCGCTCTTTCCTCAAGGTTCTTCTGGAAATCGGGTGTTCACTCGTCTTCTTGACATCGCCGTGGAAATGTTGAACCGTGAGCGCCTCGACGACGAACAGATGGCGTTTGAATAGGACTTTGCAAGCGCGGCGCTGGCGTTCTGGAGCCGTTCCTGCGCGATGCGCACGCTTTCTAATTCCGGCGTGACTCAATCGGAAAAGTTGGGTCCAACTTGGGTCCAAATACTGACAAACTAGGTCCAAAACCATGTACTATGACGCAGCACAAAGCTAGGCGGACCAATCAGATAGCATTCTTACCGCTGCCTTGGGCGCAGGAGGTCTCCGGTTCAAATCCGGACGCCCCGACCAAATTGCTCCTGTGTTTGCCATGCACTATTTCTGAAACGCTTGCGAGTACGTTTGGGCTTAATCGGCAGCGTCGTCAACCCGAAGCCGTTTGTTCCGCCGTCACGGGCCCAGGTGCTCCGACCCTGTCGTTGCGGAAACAAGGCTGACAATTCCTTCAGAAAATCTTCAGTATGCCTGGGTGAGTGGCGCGAATAAGATTCAGGGGAGGCTGGGAAGGGGGTGGTGCCGGTCTGGGGCTCTCTATCACCCGATGGGCTGCGGAAGCTCACGGTGGGAAGATAACCCTACAAAGTAAACAGGGACAAGGCAACATGTTTCGTCTGTCTCTACTAGTGAAAGCCAATCTCAGGGAGCAAATAGCTTAAGGAGGCATCTAATGAAAAAAATTCTATGGATCATAAGCGCAGTCATAGCCGTCACCGCGCTTACCTGGGTGATCTTCGAATCCAGGGAAGGAAGGTACGCTTCCTCTTACGCCGCTCCGCAAGAAACTCCGGCACCTCTGCAGTCCGCCGGTAAGTCCACGGTCTACAACTTCGACAGCGACACGGTCGGGAGTGTGCCAGCCAAATTCCACAGCGCGCGCACAGGGAAAGGAACCGAAGGCAAATGGGCAGTGGTGGCCGACCCTACCGCACCCTCAAAACCCAATGTAGTCGCGCAAACTTCAGCGGACACGACCGACTATCGCTTTCCGCTTCTCATTGCGGACGAAGGTAGCTTCAAAGACCTTGAACTCAGCGTGAGATTCAAAGCTGTTTCCGGCGAAGTGGACCGCGCGGGAGGAATGGTCTTTCGGCTGAAGGATGCAAACAACTATTACATCGTGCGCGCCAACGCGCTGGAGGACAACTACAGGCTCTACCACGTCGTCGCAGGAAACCGGCGCCAGTTTGCAGGTGCGAATTTCAAAGTGACTTCCGGCGAATGGCATGAGCTGCGCGTGGAAGCTGTGGGCAACAAGATCATTTGTTACTACGACGGCGCGAAAAAGATCGAAGCGACAGACGACACGTTCAAAGACGCCGGCAAAGTCGGATTGTGGACAAAAGCTGATTCAGTGACGTACTTCGATGATCTGAAAGTCACGGCGAAATAGGCCTAATGGATGGTGGGTTGCGTGCTACTGCTCGCGGTTTCGCAGCGTCGGGAAGAAGCGATGAAGAGCGCCTCGCGCGGGAGTTTCCGCTCTGCGACGCACTGTACGAGTACCTTCGGCAACAGTTCAAGGAGCAGTAGCGACTCTGGTTTCTCGATTTTTCAAAATCCAACACGAGGAGGTTCGTCACATGATTCGTTTCGCGCAAAAAGGGATGTTGATTCTATTCGCAAGCATTTGTTTCTTAGTTCCGGCCGTCGTTGGTGCGCAAGGATTAGACACAGCCAAACTGGACCAAATCCTTGGCCGTTCGGGCCAAAAAATGGGTGACGTTTACAGGTTCGGGTTCCCGCGCACCGACTTGCATGTCACGCTGCACGGTGTCGCAATCAAGCCCGGGTTGGCTCTGGGTACGTGGGCAGCCTTCGCCGGCACCGATGATGACGCGATGGTGATGGGAGATATTGTCCTGCTTCCGGATGAAGTAGGAAGTGTGATGTCCAAGCTGAGACAACGCGGGATCGAAATTACGGCGCTCCACAATCATCTGCTGGGCGAGACTCCTCACGTCATGTACATCCACTATATGGGTCACGGGAAGGCCGGGGAATTAGCCGAATCTTTCAAGGCCGCGCTGGCCGAATCCAAGACCCCGATGGCAAGACCCGCGGCTCCCGAGGCGAGCCCGGAACCCGCATTTGTGAAGGCCGTAGAGGGCACACTTGCGCAGAAGGGTAAATTCAACGGCGGAGTTCTGGCTTTCGGAGTCCCGCGCGCCGAACCGATCACGATGACACCCGGCGGGATGACCATGCCCCCTTCGTTGGGAGTTGCCCAGTCCATTAACTTTCAAGAGGCGGGCCCAGGAAAAGTGGCAACAACCGGAGATTTCGTTCTGATAGCGGAGGAAGTCAATCCGGTCGTTTCGGCACTCGAAGAACATCATATCGAAGTCACCGGACTTCATAGCCACATGCTGACCGAGCAGCCTCGCATTTTCTTCATGCATTTCTGGGGATATGGGCCGACGCAAGAAGTCGCAGATGGCATTAAGGCCGCTCTGGATAAAATTCACACGAAGTGAGGTCAAGTCGCGATCTTCCGTGCTACTGAGGTAGAACCCCGGCACGGAATTTAGCTACTGCGTTTAGCGCAGCGATAGAAGACTTGGGTAATGATGCTCCATCGCAAGGAATGGGTCACCACGTTCCTTTTACGCTCGGCTAAGACATGAATACGACCGCGATCTCAGTCGAGGGTGGAGAAACGCAGCCAAAACTGCGCGAATTACTGCTCTACTTTCTCCACCTCGGCGCTCTTGGCTTCGGCGGGCCGATTGCCTTAGCGGGCTACATGCAAAAGGACTTGGTCGAGGAGCGAAAGTGGGTATCCAGTCAGGACTACGTCGAGGGACTCGCGTTTTCTCAGCTTTCCCCCGGTCCGCTGGCAGCGCAACTTGCGATGTACCTCGGTTGGGTCCGGGCCGGGACGCTTGGCGCGACCCTCACGGGAGCCGTGTTTGTCCTGCCTTCTTTCTTGATGGTCATGACGCTTGCCGCGCTCTATGTGCATTACGGGCGGCTGCCTTGGATTCAAGGAGTGTTCTACGGCATTGGAGCCGCCGTCATCGCGATCATCGCACGGAGTGCCTACAAACTGATTCGCTCGACCTTGAAAAACGATTGGCTGCTGTGGGCCCTGTTCACGGCCTTGGCCGTCACGACTGCATGGAAGGAATTCGAAATCGTCTGGCTGTTTTTGCTCTGCGGGTTTATTGCCATGTTCGTCAAAGCACCGCCACGATGGGGGCTTTCACGCCGCGCAGCTTCCGCTTTCGTTGGACTGGAGAAGCTGTTCACGGGTGCCCTAGGGCCAGCCACAGCGGCTACGGTAGGGACTCTCTTTCTTTTTTTTCTGAAGGCGGGTGCTTTTGTTTTCGGGAGTGGTCTGGCGATTGTGCCGTTTCTCTATGGCGGGGTCGTAGGCAAATCCCATTGGCTCACGGAGAGACAGTTTCTTGATGCGGTTGCGGTAGCAATGATAACGCCGGGGCCGGTCGTCATCACGGCGGGATTCATCGGGTACCTGGTAGCGGGAGCGATTGGAGCGGTGCTGGCCGCACTCGCTGTTTTTGTTCCTCCGTATCTGATCGTGATCGCTGGCGCTCCGTATTATCGACGCTTTGCAAAGAACCTCCAGGTGAAGGCATTCGTGCAAGGCGTGACGGCCGCCGCCGTGGGTGCAATCGGTGGAGCAGCTTTCATCCTTGGTAGGCGTTCGTTGATTGACCTGCCCACAGTCTCCATTGCCGTCGCGACGTTCGGACTGCTCAGTTTCAAGAAAATCCCGGAACCAGTTTTGATCCTTGCAGCGGGGATAGCGGGTCTGCTGCTTTTCAAAGGCTAGGGATTGGCAACTTGTTTGAAGAAATCATGGGAGGTCTTACATGCAAAATAAAGGTTTGCTGTTACTCGGATTTATCACGCTGGCAGGAACATTGGGACTTTCGGCCAAGCCGGGCACGCCCACATTAAAGAAAGTGACCGAATTCGACCTTCCTGGGCCCACTGGCAAACGGTTCGACTATCTAACAATAACCCCCGACGACCACTATCTGCTCTCAACTCACCTTGCCGCAGGACAGATGTATGTCATCGATCTGCGCACGAACAAAGTCGTGGCGACAGTTCTGGACACACCTGGTGCCGAAGGCGTTGAGTACGTCCCCGAATTGAAGAAGGCATACACGTCGAATGCCGGCGACAACACCATCGGTGTGGTGGACCTTCGCCAGATGAAAGTAATCAAGAAAATTCGCACCGAAGCCAAGCCGGACGGTAGCGCCTACGCTGCACCATTCCACAAGCTCTACGTTTCTGATGAACGCGGCAAAGCGGAAGCCATCGTGGATGTTCGCACGGACAATATCGTGAAGACGCTGCACTTTGATAGCGAGGCCGGGATGCCACAATACGATCCCGTCGGCCAAAAGGTGTACGTCAATCTCCAGGACAAAAACATTTTCGCGGTCATCGATCCAGCTACAGATGAAGTCGTAGAGCGGTATCCGGTGGGGCGCTGTGAAGGGAATCACGGGATGACGCTTGACCCAGAGCATCATCGCGCTTTCCTCTCTTGCGAAGGCAACGACCTCATGACCGTCTTCAACCTCGACACTCACCAGGCCATTGCATTCCTGCCGATGGCGGGCGGTCCCGACGTAATCAAATTCGATCCTGGCCTCAAGCGAATTTACGTCGCCTGTTCGAG
>WNFY01015014.1_pt1 | contig 10097 bp, 15 predicted proteins | sample 5400091 | NCBI WGS metagenome assembly WNFY01 (sample SAMN13153364, study PRJNA577476) | soil metagenome | isolation source: 60 cm soil or saprolite under grassland replicate 1 | place: USA:California | collected 2016-06-15 | reverse complement strand
GATTCCTACTTTTCCCTCTGATAGAGGGATATGCTTCTGCTCAGCTCTTTCATGGGGTGAGGCAAAGCGCTGGAGAATGTGATGAATAACCAACTACTGTTTCAGGTCACCAATCGTCATGGAGAAGCGAGCGGCGTACCACCACATATTGATGAGCAAACCTTCTCCGGTGTGTATCGCGGTTACTTCGAGAACCAGAATGGTGAGCAGGCGATCTTCCTGTACGACTATGAGCAAGAACGTGGCACACTCTTTATAGGTGATGCAGGATGGGAACATCCGTATGCGGTCGTCGATGGGAAGGTACCAGATCTCATACTCAACCGCCCAGAGCAACTCTGGGTATCAGCTTGTTGGGAAGCGAGCGGTGCGTTGAAAGCAGTACGTGAGCACATACGCGAAGAGCGTAAGGGAAAGCAGAAATAGACGGAAAAAACTAGCCGTCCCGGATGATGAGTGATGTATCATGGATTCAGATTGCAGGGGCAAAGGCTGCAGTGAGTGATACTATCCGCCTTGGTATGCAACGTACTATGAGACAAGAGTGTTGAAGCTCACGTTGCTGCCTGTCCCACTGGTGGAGTTGCAGAGAACTAGACTCCCGTCGGTTCCGCTAATTAAATAGTGCATTACATTACTAGTAATGTAATGCACTATTTATATGGATCATTGTTAATTTTACTTTGTAATGACGATGAAACAGAAGCCATTTTCTTGCCTGCTTCTCCCTCTCATCCATCTTCGATAAGCCTGAGAAGTGCTTTGTTACCTCGAACACCGGGATCGATGCATGCTCTCTGCTCTTCACAGAATGAAGCTACTTCGCAGCAAAGGCTTTGCGTGGCCTGACATGTCTGCCCGTCACGCTGGCTATCTTATTGAAGCCTCTCGTCCCATCCATGAGAATATTTACTATATAATGCAACGCTCTGTAAAACAATTGTTCAGGATATTTCAAGGACTTGCAAAGAAAGGCCGAAACGGATACAGGTGCAATAGGACGTCAGAACAAGAACACCAAAAACGCCAGATACTTCTTGTCCGTGTTAAAGAGAGGTGATCTATTTCAGCACAATTTGAGGCATCAGGCCAAAGACAGGACGAGCAGCAGGATCATCCTGTATAGGCGCACATGCCTACACGTGGCGAGTTGACCACCGGCAAGAGCATTTCCTCACCGCACTCGTGGTCCTGGGCGCAGTCATCGCATAGCCACCCCTTCTCCTCAAAGATGCACTGCGAACACACACTGGTGGCCACTTTGCCGCATACCTCGCACAGGTTCACCGGTGGAGTATTCCTGGCAAGCACCTGGATCGCTTTCCCTTTCGTTTCCACCTCATCCTCTGAGATCACTCTGAGCCGCAGCTCCGTCGTCGTGCCATAATCGTACTCGTAGGTACCTGTTTGTCCTACACTCAGGACTTTTTCCAACCGCACTCGCATGCTTTTTTCGTTCACATCCCTCATTCCCCAGTCGTCATCCATGTCTGCGTCTACGGCGTAGCGAACGCCTGCAATCTCAAAGGCGCTCAGATGCCCACAACATTCTAGCCAGGTCTCCCTGAGAAAGCGATCCAGAGTTGCCAGCGTCGTACTGGCAGTGACTTCCAGGTGCATCCAGTACACAGGAAGGTCGCGACCTTCCACGACGAGATGGAATTTGCTGGTTCTTTGCGCTTTCTGGCGGCCTACTGCTTTGGCTCCAGTGATTGCTCTTTGCTGGCATGTCTCCAGGTGCCGAGTCATAGCTGACTTGCTGAACTCACCGTGACAAAAGGTACACGTCCCTTTTGAGGTCTGTCTTGCCATATGCTTCCTCCCCTCGTGATTGCTCATGCCCTGTAAGAAACAGGATACCGTACGGACAGCAGGAAGAAAAGCGCTGCTTCAAGCAGAACAAGCGCTCATGACTGATAACATCGAGAAAGATGAAGTATCCGTCATCGAGACCTGCGCTTCTTTTTCTTTTCTCGCCGTTTCAATGGTGGTCGCCGTTGCAGTTGCGCTTGTCGTTGATGCTGCTCAGACAATATGTGGGCAGCATACTGAGCACGCGTGCTACTCGTATTCTTGAGTCCCTGTTCCTGGCAGTACTGCTCCAGCGCGTCCAGGTCGATAATCACCTCAATCAGGTGCATATCCAGTGTTGCCATTTTTTGCCTGGTCTCCTGCAAACCTTGATGCCACTCCTGCCATGTAGCCTCTAGATCACTGGCGTCTTCTGCTGTGGCTAAGAGCCTGGGATAGTGTTCTGGTAAGTAAACAGCTATGGCCATTGGCATGCGGGAAGTGCTCAATCCTCTGCTCATGAAGTTCACCTCTTGTCTATTAGTCAGAAGGTAACGTGGCCATGACCGAATACCATTATACATCCAACTTCAAGGTCTTAGCGGTCCTGCCCAAGGAAGGGTCGCAAGGCTTCCCTGATGATGGAGTTTATCGAGGGCAAGACCCTGCAACAGGCACGAGATGATGCGAGTGGACCAGCCCCCGTCTAAGAAGAAAAGCCTGCAGCCCTCTCTCCCTCTCTATGCTAAGATAGAGACATCATATCAAACCTACTCGTGAGAGGAAAGAAGAAATGGTTGAGCATAGGACCAAAACAAGCTGGGTCGAGCTGTGTGTGAGCGATTTCGAGCAATCCATCATCTGGTTTGAACAGGCTCTAGGCTTTCGTGTCGTGGCTCGCGAGGCAAACGAGTATATTGAAGCGCTGGGGAACGCTCTGGCTGACCAGCAGACTGATCGGGTCGCGCGTGAGAAGAGCATCGCGGTGCTGCTAGCCATCTACCAGCGCGACTTGCATGCCGACAATAGCCACGGGTTCGCCCAAAGGGCAGCGGACCAACTCGTGCGATACGCGACCCTGCTGGAACGACAGACCATCGCCGAGTGGATTGGCGAGAGACTGGCCGACGAAGAGGAAGCGATCACTGGCTCAGAGCGCCAGGCAGACGGTGGGTTCTGGCTGGACCTGGAGCAAGAGACCCTCGACGATGAAGCCTACCTGTGCATCTGCCGAGAAACCGGTCGTACTACCGACCTGGTTGATCGGCTCCTCGCCCTTGGACGCATCGACGAAGCCGTCCGAGAAACACAACGGGTTGACGATCTTGCCTTCCTCAAGCTGGCCGATCTCTTCGTCCAACACGGGCAGGATGCGGTGGCCGAGCGCCTGGTGAGCAGGCGCATCAAGGAGAAATCAGCGCTACACCTACTGGAATGGCTCCAACACTACTACCGCGATAGGGGCAACCTCGCCGCCGAATTGGAGGCAGTCGAAACGGCATTCCGCATGCAGCCTTCTCTGAGGCGCTACCAGGAACTGCGCGATCTGGCCAAACATCTTGATCGCTGGCAGACGCTTCGACCGGAGCTGCTCGCGTTCCTGCAGCAAGCCGGAGCAAGCATGCAGGCCATGCTCGTGATCGAGATCGCCTTGGATGAAGGGGACATCGACCGCGCCTTGCACCTCCTGAAAGGCATGGCGAAGAAGGATAGCTACGGCTACACCCACAACGATGGCTATGGGTACTACGGATTCGGCGACATCGCCCTTCAGGTCGCCAGGGCCGCCGAAGAGTCGCGCCCGCGCGAGGCCATAGAGCTGTATCGGCAGCGGGCGGAACGACTGATCGCCCAGCGAGGTCGCCAGAACTACCAGCAGGCCTGCACATTCCTGGCAAAGATGAGTGTCTTGTACAAGCAACTCGGCGAGCATGACACGTGGACGAGCTACCTGACAGGCTTGCGCGAGCAGAACCGCAACCTGCGTGCGCTGAAGGAAGAAATGGCAGATGCTAACTTGTGAGAACCGCAGAAGGATGAGAGGTCGTATGCCAGAACGTATCAAGAAAGAAGAACTTGTCCGCCGCCTTGCTGCCCGTATGAATGCTGATGAAACGATAGCAACGGCCTGGGTTGACGGCGTTGTCGAAACCTTGTACGAGAGCTTTAAAGCGGGTGAAAGCGTGACGTTGCCAGGGTTCGGCGGCTTTTATGTCCGTCCTGAGTCTGCAAGCTGGGTCTTCAAATTCAATCCAGGCCAACGATTGCGTGCCCTCTTTGGCTGGTCGTCGACCTACGCAGGCGAACGCTAGAGGATGATCTTTACCTTTTTCCGCTCATGCAAGAACGTGGCCAGCATGAGTTCATGCCATCGAAGGAATGGGAAGCGGTTCGGCATGTCGAGGGACAAGAGGCCGGCGATGCACAGGAGTCAGTGGCAGATTTCCGTTTGCACAACTTACGCAAGAATTGATCAACAAGGGTCATCTGTCGTAGAAGTGTTGTTGTCTCATGCTACAAGAAGAGTGCTCCTGCCCAGCTCTTTGCTGGGGCTGGGCAAGGTACTGGAGGATGTGATGAGTAATCAGCCACTGTTTCAGGTTACCAATCATCATGGAGAAGCTTGTGGCGTACCGCCGCAGATTGACGAGCAGACCTTCTCCGGCGTGTATCGCAGTTACTTCGAGAACCAGAATGGTGAGCAGGCTGTCTTCCTGTATGACTATGAGCAGGAATGCGGCACACTCTACATGGGCGATGCTGGGTGGGAGCATCCGTATGACGTCGTGGATGGGAAGGTAGCAGGTCTCATAGGGCAATATGGCAATGTCAGACTCTCATCAGAGGTCTGGTATTTGCCATCTCTAGAGCCACGCAAAGCCCCCAGGGGGATGTGGGCCAATTCCAGGGAATGAGGTGACTGAAGTGAAACAGGTCGCATGACCCCGACTCTTCCCCAGTCTCTCATGGTCTTCCAAGGTCTTTCCTCTTGACATCTCAGCAATACACTTTGTTCCTCCGGAACACGTTGACACTACCTTTCTGACGATTGACATTCTCCTGGCTATCCAGTAGACTCTTTTCCAGCACGACATCCCTGCTACGAGAGAAAGGTGACATACAATGCGAACGCAATCGGCGGATACCTCTCCCGAGATGGAGCACGTTCAAATTGAGTTGCTACGCAAAACGTCGATCACCCAAAAATTTGCGATGGTTGAGTCTTGGAGTCAATTCATCCTAGAGGCAAGCAGGCAAGGCATCCGGCGTGAGTATCCAGAAATGAGCGAGGAAGAAGTTGCTCTGATCCTCGTGGCTCGCCAGTTCGGACAACCATTCGCCGAGAAAATACGCGCCGTTCTCATCGGGAGGCGACAACCATGAATGTCGATGGGATTATTGCTGCGATTATCCCCATCGTAACGGCCCTTGAGCAACTGGGTGTTGCCTATTATATCGGTGGCTCGGTTGTCAGTTCCATCTATGGTATTCCACGAGCGACATTTGATGTTCCCACGAATTGCGCAACGAGGTTCTCGAAGCGTTCCTCTCTGATCTAGAGACGAAAGCTGAGGAGCAGCGAACGCAGCCCTTTTCGAGAAAGGAAAACCAGCAGAAGCGAGCTCAAAAAGAGCAGCGAGTGCGAAAAATAAGGAGAATATCTGGAAAAGTGGGCACGAGGTTCCACTCGGAGAGGAGTGCCTTTCCGAGAAGAGAACGATCTCATTCCCCCATCAGTGCTACATCTGAGCTGGCAAACCGAGGAAGGTGGCGAAGTGAACTGGTACCCCGAATAGCGTGATCGTTATCTGCTCGGCTCTGTAGACGCACACATTGCGCGCCAGCCGTTCTTCCCATGGAAGCCGATAATGGGCACGCTGAGCCCGGGAAAGGATGGCTTGTGGGCCTGATGGCTCCGCAGGCGTGACCTGCCCAAGGGTGACCTCAACTCGTTGGTGCCGAGTCAAGCCCATACAAGCTCGACGATGCTGCTTGCGACTCCAGTCTTTCCAGAGCAGGGGATCTGGTCCCACCCGCAGCGGATGCAACAGCAGGCTGACCCGACGCGGCTTCGTCGTGGCATGGCCATGCCATTGACACTGCTCATGCACAGGACACGGTCGGCACTGGCTCATCTTTGCCGCGTAGACCAGGCGCAGACTGCCATCAGCTTCACGACGCTGTCCGGTAGCCGAGAGCGACTGGTGAGCGGGGCAGCGTAAGGTGCCATCAGATTGAAGGACAAAATCTTGCCCCGAGAGGCGACCAGCTTTCCAGGGCGAGGCTATGGTTGGTGAACCATAGCCCGAGGAAGGTGTCTGCAGTTTTTCGGCCTTGGGGGCGGCGGGAGCAAACTCGGTGGTACGCATCGGAGTCGGATCTAATTGATGCCCCAGTTCCAGACGGAGGTTCCAGACCCATTGACTGACAATCTGCCATACTTCTTGGCCACAGGGGGAGTGACTACACCAACGATCTGGGTCCTGTTCCTGATTGTTCCTGATCCTCATCGGCAAGGATGGGTTCAAAAGCCCCACGATGCAAATAGAGAGCAAGGACATCAGCAACCGTGAATGCATCCTGTGGCAGACGTGTGAAAAAGAGTTCGTAGACCAGCCCTGAGCGGGTGATGCCAATCCGGCTCTTCTGACCGCTGGCTGGGTGAGTCGCTACCACCACCCGGCAGCGTTGTCCCGCTGGCCCCACAGGCACATCCGGACAGTCGTAGAGGGTACGTATCAGGTTACTTTCCGGGCGGCTGAACTGTTGGTCGGCTGGCAAGTGCAAGCGTGTCTGAACCTCCATTTGATCCAGCACGCTGTAGTCTTTGCCTCGCATCACACAGGAGAAGTTCCCCAGATCAGCAAGAACCGATCCGGTGCCATAGAGTCCATCCAGCCGGAGCACCACCCGTTCCACTGGTAGGCCATGGGCCTTGCAGTAGAGCCCGATCATGGCCACTGCCCGGCGCAATTCTTCCCGATAGAGTCCATTACCAGGGTTTGCCAACGAGCCGAGCCGACTTTCAGGTATGTGCTTGTGAGATGGTCGTCCGTGTGCGGACAATCTCCCCACGTTTGCGCCCGGTGTAACCAGCAGCACAGAGCTGCTCCAAACGGCGGTAGGGCGCAGGCAGGTTCAGGGTCTGTGGTAAGGCCCGTTGCCGGGCGGCTTCACGCGTGCCGTCAATGTCGAAGATGACCCAGTCTCTGCCTGCTCGATCAACAAGCCCGCCTATCTGCTTTTCTTCATTCAACGGGCGCGCGAGCAGATCTTCGAGAAAGAGCGTGCGTAATGCTTCGACCGTCGTCTGGCTGAGACTGGCGAGAAAGCGACTGAGCGTGGAGCGGGCGGGCAAGCGCTCCCGCCCGAAGAGTGCCATGAAGGCAGGGGCAAAGGGATGTAGACGGGTGTAGAAGGCTTCCAATGTACGCTCGCCACTGATGGCGTAGCCGAAGAGGACCGCTACAAAGTCAACCACCTCATAGTGGCCGAAGCGGCGGCGAGCAAAGCGCACGCGCTTTGCGATGGCAGAAAGGATCTCGTGCTTCCGAAGGTGCTGGACGAGCAGGGCGACTTCCCCGAACCAGACTGGAGTCGAGGGCACCGATTGGCAAGAGGTCTGGACGAGCACCGATCCATCAGCAATACTGTTCATGTCGATCTCCTTGGTGAGAATGAGTTGCTACTTCCTCATCAAGGAGACACATTTTTCTGAGATTTGCTAGCTGCTACAACCTCGTTGCGCAACTCGTGGGGTAAAGCACCAGTGGGAATTCAAGCTCATGAATCCATCATCGATACTTTCAAGGATTGCCAGGATGTGCCTGTCAAATGCGAGCTTCGCTTCATCGGGAAAAGGAGAAGAAGTACCCATGCCTTACCCTATGACTCTCCTTTCGAGAGATCCTTCCATCCAGAGACAAAAACGAGTAGAGAAACCGTAGTATTCCAAGAAATGTGTGCTTGTTGCGCCCTGGATACCTGTGGAGTGTCTGGATCGGTGTAGCAGTTTTGCTCAATTCTGGCAAGCTCAACAGTTCTCTCCGTTCTCTGATTGGAAGGCGTTCATAAAGACCATTCCAAGGCTGCTGTCAATCTCCAGCGTCTGCGCCCAGGGCCAGGCATCCGCGAGAGCTGTGTGGTGGCTCACCACTGCGCCATCGGTCAAGAAGTTGGCCGTGCTGATGACGATGCCTGCTGCCAGCAACAACGCACTCGTTTTTGTGGAGACCCCAAAGCAGAGCATACCGCCTTGTGAGAGATTCTTTTGAGAACTCACAATTTTAGGAGAGCACGCATCTTTAGGAGAGCCCACAATTTTAAACGAGCATGATACAATTAATAATATTAGAAGCGCATAAGAAAAACCTTATAGATTATATTGTTGACTTGAATTGTGAGAGGATCGTCAGTTACTATGTTGATGTTGCATAAATCTTTCTGAGATTCACACACCGGCGTGTTGCAATACATCTTATCGAAGACCCTCCTTTTTCAGAGACTAGAGCCTGGAGACAATAGAAATTGAATTTATATCGCTCTATACGACAATCTGTGTCTACGCTGCCCTATAAACAACCACCAATGCTTACAGAGGATTACCATGGAATGGTTGTAGATGTGCTGGATAATCACCGCAAACAATTACTTGCCGAATTGGATTACCTGGCAGAGCACTCAAACCCCTTAACGCAGGCTGCAATGCTTCTGGTTAGAACGCTCTATAGCGGACATAAAGTCCTGGTGATTGGCAATGGTGGAAGCGCAGCAGAGGCGCAACATTTTGCAGCAGAGTTAGTGGGCCGTTTCAAGCACGAAAGAGGAGCTTACGCAGCTATTGCTCTGACAGCAGATAGTGCTATTCTAACAGCCCTGGCTAATGACTACGGGTATCAGGATATTTTTGTACGCCAGATCCAGGCGCTGGGTCAACCCAACGACTTACTCCTGGCATTTAGCACCAGCGGAGAGTCAGAGAATGTAATCAGTGCTGCAATCGCTGGACGTGAATGCCGCATGTCAGTAATTGCTGTGACAGGAGCACGCTCCAGCCGTTTAGACGAACTGGCTGACATCTCCGTCCGTGTCCCAGGAGCAGATACGGCGACCTCCCAGGAACTGCATATGGTAGTAACGCATGTACTTTGTGAAATTACAGAGTTCCACATGATGACTTACGAGCGAGAGAAACAAAGGGAGGCAAGTGAAGAGCAAAGTTTCATGGCTTTAGAAGAGGAAGAATGGCAGCAATGAAACGTCGAGCAATCTTTCTGGATCGTGATGGCACGCTCGTACACCCGGTACACTATCCATCACGCCCAGAGCAGTTACATGTGTACGATAATATTGGTCCTTTGCTACAAGTATTGCAGGAGAGAGACTTCTCCCTCGTTGTGATCACCAACCAGGCGGGAATTGCGCATGGATACTTTTCGGAAGCCGATTTGTGGAGTATGCACGAGCATATCTGCGCACAACTAGCGTCCTGGGGTATAACGTTTGATGGAATGTATTACTGCCCCCATCATCCCGAAGGCGTAATCCCGGCTCTGGCAATCCATTGTGAATGTCGCAAGCCACGTCCGGGTATGCTGCGACAAGCGGCACATGAGATTGGCCTGGATCTCCGGCATTCCTGGTTTATCGGAGATATTCTCGACGATATCGAGGCAGGGAACCGAGCCGGGTGTTCTACAATCCTCGTTGATCTTGGTACAGAGCAGGCACCAACACCGTCCATTCGCGTGCCGACATTTGTAGCACGCGACACTGGCCATGCCCTCCAGATCATTCAGACCGTCACAGCGTTAGAGTCCGATACCCAGCTACTTTATCGTCCGGCAGCATGGTTCTCGACAGAAAAGATGGCTTTAACCGATCAGCCAATAGAGCCGAGAACAGAGATAAATACATGCCACAAATAACAGGATCAATAACCGCAATCGAACTGGTGCAGCGCTTTCTTCATCTGCGTGTACTGGTAGTAGGCGACGCGATGCTGGATACCTACCTCGAAGGAAATGCTGAGAGACTCTGCCGAGAGGGACCGATACCAGTGGTACAGAAAACAGCCGAAGAGCACATCCCAGGAGGCGCAGCAAATACAGCGGTCAACCTGCGTGCGCTGGGGGCAGACGTCGCGCTTCTGAGCGTCGTCGGACGGGATATGGCAGGGCTATTGCTACGTTCAGCAATGCGTAAATACGGCGTCGCTGATAGCTGGTTGGTTGAAGACACACATGCCAGCACATTACATAAAATGCGTGTTCTAGCTGATGGGCAATATATCGTTCGGCTAGACG
>WNFY01011831.1_pt1 | contig 10098 bp, 7 predicted proteins | sample 5400091 | NCBI WGS metagenome assembly WNFY01 (sample SAMN13153364, study PRJNA577476) | soil metagenome | isolation source: 60 cm soil or saprolite under grassland replicate 1 | place: USA:California | collected 2016-06-15 | reverse complement strand
CTTCCTTGAGCAAAGCCTCTGCGTCTTCCTCGCTCATCGTCCGGTGAATCATTGCCGTATACTCCGGTGCGATGCCCTCAACCGTGTCGGCACGTACCGTCCCGCGAATGAGGAGGATCTTGGAGGCCGAAAAGTCACGGTCGATACTCACAGCCACCTTTGAGCCATTCGTGAGCACCTTTGTTTTGGGGGCATCCGTCGCTGTCGCCATCACGAGCTCCTCTCCGTTCCAGTGGAACCCGATGGGTACGACGCGGGGCGTGCCGTCGCGCCAGTTGTAGGCCAGATGGGCAGGACCCTTCGACTGCAACAACTCCTGAGCGACTGGCTCTCGCAGCAGGCCAACGTCTCCTTGCTTAGTAGACATCACGGTCTCCTTTCGTTTGGGGGATCGACGCAGGTGACGCGGGAGCGCAAGCCGCACGTCTCAAGCTCGATCGCTGAGTCCTCCGAAGCGAACATTCGGTCGAGCAGGCGAGCGCGCCTTTCCGCAAACCGTCTTGGGGTGTGATTTGTCATGTTGTCTCCCCTTCTCTTACAGATCATATTCTACTTGCAAGTTGCAAGTAGGTATACCCTCTTATTCCAACAGCGTGAGCGACAATCGGCAATGCTGGAAGAAGCTCCTGGACGAGTGGCGTTTCTCACTCGTTCTCTCACGCGAGATCCCGCAAAAAGTGCGAGTTGTCAAAATGTTTGATTCTTACGCAACCTCGCTGATGAAAAAAGTGGTATACTATGAAGTTGAACAATTTTTCCACATTTCCCCATCCGAGTAGAAAGCTATGATCATCTTTCCAGAACTCATCGATGAAAACCTGCAAATTTCGCAGGTCAATGTTGCTAATGAGATCACCATTACCTTGCGTACAACGTTGCCAACGGCTGCGTGTCCTTGTTGTGGGACGATCTCCAAACGCGTGCAAAGTCGCTATAGGAGAACCTTGCACGATCTTCCAATGAGTGGCCGTCTCGTCCGTCTCATTGTTGAGGTTCGTCGCTTCTTTTGCAAAAAGAGCACGTGTGCGCGAAAGATCTTTGCAGAACAGCTTCCAGCGCTCTGTCATCCTCACGCACAGCGCACAAAACGATTGCAAGAAGCTCTCTGTCGGCTTGGACTTGCGGTAGGAGGCCAAGCAGGAGAGGATATAGGCTGCGAACAGGGCATGAGCGGCAGTCGTGATACTATCTTACGCCTAGTTCGAAAATTTGAACTGCCTGCAGCACAAGAGCCGAGAGTGATTGGTCTAGACGACTGGGCATGGAAACGCAGACGCCGCTATGGCACCCTGATCTGTGATTTGGAGCAGCGTCGACCTATTGATCTTTTACCCGACCGCAGAGTTGAGACCGTTTCGGCTTGGTTGCAGGCCCATCCCCACATCGATATCGTGAGCCGCGACGGCTCATCTGAGTATGCCTCGGCTATTAAGAAAGGCGCTCCACAGGCCAGGCAAGTGAGCGACCGCTGGCATCTGGTGGTGCGCCGCATAGGCGCGTGTTGGATTCCTTTCGGAGAAAGGAGAGGTTGAGAGCAAAAGACCTCTGAGGCGGTCACTTACTTCGCGGGGAAACCCAACGAGGACAGCAGCATGTGACAAAGGCAGACCTGCCCGAAGGCGTTTATGGCAGGGTCTGCGTGCCTCGCGCGTCATGGTGAAGCTGAATTGCCGAACCTAACTTCCAACGGCGAAAGCCACGCCCGTCGTTGTACATAGCGCCTGTTGCGACGTTCCCGAAATACACATCTGTTGGCGATGGATGTGAAATACACTGGGGTTCATCAGACCAGTGGAACGCTCTCTTCGGGAAGTGATGAGAAATGATCTCATTGAAGGAAGCGAAAGGGCACCTAAAGCGCGCTAGTACGTCCAGCACGTGAGAATGCGGGAAACGCTACGGGTCGCGAGACCTAGGCGTTCGGAACCCCCGTAGTACTCTGAGCGCGGGAAAGCCGCGTACCTGGGGAAGGGGCAACGCTCGAAAGAGCGCCAGAGGGCACCCTTTGACAAAGGTGCCCAGGGTAGGTGTCATCGAGTTGAGTGTAGAAAGGGGCGCGTGATGCGTGAAGCCCGCACTATCCTACAACTCTTACGTGAGCGAGGCAAGAAACGGTTACCGTTAGAGCGCGTCTACCGACTGTTGTACAATCCTGACCTCTTCCTCATGGCCTACGGTCGAATCTATCGAAACCAGGGAGCCATGACCAAAGGAACAACGGAGGAAACCGCAGACGGAATGGCACTGGACAAAATTAAGGCGATCATTGATGATCTGCGTTACGAACGCTATCGATGGAGTCCAGCCAGACGCGTCTACATCCCAAAAAAGAACGGCACCAAACGCCCATTAGGGGTACAATCCTGGTCGGATAAATTAGTTCAAGAGGTCATCCGCCTGCTCTTGGACGCCTACCTGGAACCTCAATTTAGCCCCCACTCGCATGGGTTCCGACCAGAGCGAGGATGCCATACAGCCCTGCGGGAAATCTATCAGAACTGGGCGGGCAGCGTCTGGTTCATCGAGGGCGATATATCGAAGTGCTTCGACGCGCTCTCTCATGAGCTGTTGCTCTCCATGCTGCGCGAAAGCATCAAAGATGAACGGTTCATCCGCCTCATCAGCGGACTCTTCAAAGCAGGCTACCTGGAAGAGTGGCGCTGGAACCAGACGTACAGCGGCACCCCGCAGGGTTCGATTGTCAGCCCGATTTTAGCGAACCTGTACCTGGACAAGCTGGACAAGTTTGTCGAACAGGAACTCATCCCACAACACACGAAGGGAAAGCGGAGGAAGCCAAATCCCGCATATGAAAAACTCATGCACAGTGCCCAATATCAGGCCAGAAAGGGGAGAAAAGAACAGGCCCAGGCACTGAGGAAACAAGCACAGCAACTTCCTTCCATTGACCCTGATGACCCTGACTACCGACGGTTACGGTTCTGTCGATACGCTGATGACTTTATCTTGGGATTGATTGGCCCAAAGGAGGAAGCAGAGGAGATCAAGCAACGCCTCAGAACCTTCTTGCAAGAGGAACTCAAGCTCGAACTCTCTGAAGCCAAAACCTTGATTACTCATGCAAAGACAGAAACAGCGCGGTTTCTCAACTACGAAATCCATACCATTCAGAAGGATACGCACCGCGATCAACGCAATCGAAGAAGTTTGAATGGAACCATTGGATTACGTGTTCCAAGAGAAGTCATCAAGAACAAATGTCAGAGCTACAAAAGGTACAACCGAAAAGTGCAACACCGAACGGAGCTGATCAACGACAGCGATTTTACCATCATTGCGCTGTATCAGGCAGAATACCGGGGACTGGTGGAGTACTACCGGTTGGCCTACAATCTCCATAGCCTGACAGAGCTTGAAGGGACAATGGAAATGTCGCTCACCAAGACACTGGCAGCCAAGTACAGGGTGTCAGTGCCAAAGGTGTACAAGAAATATCAGGCGATCTTTCAAGATGGGAAGCAGTGCTACAAAGTGCTGCAAGTCCTGATTGAAAGAGAAGGCAAGAAACCGCTAGTGGCCCGTTGGGGAGGGATTTCGTTACATTGGGATATCAAGGCACCGATCAAGGATTATCGGATGTTTCTGGGTCCAGGTCGATCAGAGTTGGAAAAGAGGCTCCTTGCCGACACCTGTGAATACTGTGGCGCTACAGGAGACACCGAGCAGATCGAGGTGCACCATATTCGGGCACTCAAAGACCTGAAGACCTATGACGGTCGGGAAAAACCGGCATGGGTCAAAATCATGGCGGCGAGAAAACGCAAAACGCTCGTGTTGTGCGTCACCTGCCACCAGGATGTGACGTATGGAAGACCGATGAGACGCAAGCCTATGTCCATCTCACGTAAAAGATGATGCTGGAAAGCCCATTGCAGTAAAAGCTGCACGATGGGTTTGGGGGAAGGGGGTCGAAAAAGGGCCGCAGTTCTATGGTACCTCGTCGGCTCCCCATCCCACAAGAATCTTGCCGCCTGCGTCTCGGTCCAACTTGCCCAAAGCCTTGCTCAGATCCGTCGTGCAGAGCAGGCCAAAGCCTCCGCAGAGGAAAAACACCTCAGCGAAGAGCAACGTCCTGCAAGGACGCGAGCCGTCCAACAGGCACAGCATGCTCGTCAGGCCGAGCGAATAGCTCGTTATGAGCAAATGATGATGCTACAAGAACAAGGCATGAAGAGCGCTGATATTGCTGCTCAAGTGGGCATGGCCGAGCGCACGGTTCGAGGGTGGCTCAGTCGTGGAGACATTCCTTATTCTGGTCCCCGAAGGGCTCGAGCGCGTCTGATTGATCCCTACAAGACCTACCTGCTTTCGCGCTGGCATCAAGGGTGTCGCACTGGATCACAACTGGAAAGAGAACTGAGAGCAAAAGGCTACAAAGGCTCACAACGAGCGATGTATCGCTACCTGGCCACATTGGAATCATCTACCTCCAAGCGCGGTTCTTCATTAGCCACAAGAGAGACAGCCATGCAACCCAATCCGCTCTTGGCTCTCTCAGCACAACAGACAACTTGGCTCTTTTTCCGCAAGCAAGACGATTTAAAGGAAGAAGAGCGGGAGCGTCTCCAACAGTTGAGGCAGGCAAGCCCACCCATTGAGGCGGCCTACCAATTGGTGAAGAAATTTTTACAGATGGTGCGTGAGCAAACAGGAGAACAGCTTGATGCATGGCTCTCTGAAGTCGAAGCCAGCCATCTCGAAGCGTTTGACTCGTTTGCGACTTCTGTGCAACAAGATAAAGATGCGGTTTTTGCAGGATTGACGCTGCCGTGGAGCAACGGTCCTTTAGAAGGGAATGTGAACCGGCTCAAGCTCATTAAAAGAAGCATGTATGGTCGCGCGGAGTTCGATCTTCTCAAGCTTCGAGTGCTCCATCGGAGCAAAAAGAGTCAGGACAGAAAGAACAAGAAGAAGAACAATCAAGGACAACAAGTGGGTCGTCTGAAGAAACCGAAGTTGATGAAAAGCGGCAGAAACTTTCAGCATACCATAGCTGGGATCAGCGAGGTTGCGTAAGAATCAGCTTATGAGTCAATGTCATTTGTCAGGATACTTGCGCAGTTTGCCAAATAATGTGCCACGCTGCCAAGCGCTTTCAGCGGACTGGCTCTGCCACATAAAATGGCGTGATACCATCTTCTTGTTTCGCTATGATTTTCATCGTCTTTTTGCCTCTGTTTTTTGGCCTACTGTCAACATATGCGGCAGAAGTGCCATTTTATGTGGCAGACGATGAAGTCGCTCTAGAAGGCGCTTTTCAAATGTCAGTGACAAGAAATGTGGCAAAATTGATGCATTTCCTGTCGTTGGATCGAATTCTCTATTTCATGAGGAGCGCTGAGAAAGATGAGCGACAATGTCTCGGCACTTTAGGTGGCAGAGATCGATGCTCGATAATCATCTCGAAGCGCCTCTCAAGCCAAGTGTTGGCATTATATCTGGCAGAAATCTGCCATTAATCAAGTCCAAAAGACACTTTATTGCCGACGTAGGCGGAGAAATGCCAGAAAATCTGCCGATACCTCGACTAAGCTTGGCCGGACTACAGTCATAGCACCAGTAGATAAGTAGCCGACGATCGGAAAGTTCAGGGTAGTTCATTGCGTCATGACTCTCAGCGAACTGTGACGGGAGTCATGCATCGCTGCCGGACGCCGGCGCCGCTCGGCGCCGGTCCACCAATAGCCTTACGGACGCGACTTAAGTGCGCGCCAGCTGCGGGGGGACGAAGTTAGGCTGGGGCGCCGGATAGGCCAGGTCCAGTGTGGTGCGGAAACCGAACGTTTGTTCGGCGGGGGCGATATTCACAACCTCGTGACCGTTGACCTCGAGCCTGACCCTCGCCGGTCGCCAGACCTTGCCATACTCCATCTGCGCCTCCCGGCCGGCGAGGGGGTCTCTGCCCACATGGAGGGCACATCCGACGATCTCCTCCAGGCGTAGCCGGCCCATCGTGTCAACGGTGAAGCGGTTCGTCGCCGAAGGCTCAAATTGGGGGTATAGCTTGACCACCCCATAGGCGTCAAGTTAAGCCGGGCTCCCAGGCGCCCAGCAAGCGGTAGGAGGTACTCCAACGAGTGGAACGCTTAGGAATGGAACAGCCGCCCTGCACACTTTGGGCCATCAGGCGAAGGGCGCGGCCCAAAGGCAGATGGTCGACCAGTCCATGCACCAAGGTGGGAACCTGCTCGCGGAGCACCTCTGCCACGCTTGAGAGACTCCGATGTGGGTCATCCCAACAGGAAAGGAGCACCAACCAATGCTGCACGACCATGGCCAGCAATTTGGCATAGACCTCACAGAGAATGCGCCAGGGATCGCTGGCCTTCCAGTCGTCGAGCAAGCCGGACTCTTTCCAGAGTTTGAAAAGCAACTCGATTTGCCAGCGCGCACGCACGAGGGCCAGGGCCTGCTCAAAGCTGAGCATGCAGACCGGCACATTGGTCAGCACAATCGTCCAGTGCGCCAGTTCCCACACCAGCGGATTGACGGGCTTGCCATGATCGTCGGCATAGGCGCGGATGCGCTCCTGCCGCTGGGCGGCGACTGCGTCGGGGACGCGCTCGGCCAACAAGCGCACCCCACTGACCAGCTTGTTGGCTCCTACCTCCACCAGCAGTTCCATGCGCTCTCCCACCACCTGAGGCAGCAGAGTCAGCAAATCCAGCCGCTGCTTGTCATGCCACAGCACGATACCCGCCTTATAGCGCATCAGGAAGAAGACGCCGCTCTGGCTCAGGGAGCGCAGCCACTTCAAGCTCCAATAGCCCAGGTCGGCGATCCACAAGCTGCCAGGCAAGATCACCTGCTGGCGCAAGACACTGGTGAGTTCATGCTGGCGTCCCTCTTGCAGATAGGGTCCCTGCAAGCGACCTGCCAACAAGTCCCAGCGCACGGTGATCTTGAGGGCGGCTTGCGTCTTGGCGTCGGTGCCGGCTTTGGCCGCCCGCCCTCCGCAGCCGCGCCAGACGGGGCGCAGCACGCTGGGCAAACTAATGCTGCTGCCATCTTCGATGAGGACGGCCCGAAATTGCTGCAAGAGCGGCAAGCTCACCGCGTGGGCACACACCACATACTCGACCGCACGCCGCAAGAGCGCCAGCAGCCAATTGGCGGTGCGCTCGCTAAAATGGCAGTCCAGCCCTTGTTTCTCGACGCTGACTCCCAGGCTGCCGGCGGCTTGCGGTTGCTTCCACCAGCCCAGCACCAGGATGAGAGCCAACTGCATAAAGCTCAGCTTGCGTTGGCGCATGCCAGCGGCTCGGGCCAATTCGACCGCATCGTGTTCAAACAACTGTTTCATCATGCGACTCATGCGTGGTATACTCGTCATCGGTTCACTCCTGTGAGAAAAGAGAGTAAGCAAATTTTCCTCTCTATCTTCTCACAGGAGTCGTTTTTTGTCACTTGGATGCTGAGCTCATCAATTCTTAACTTGACGCCTATGGGGGTATAGCTTGACCACCCACCACTGGATCCTTTCACTCGCACCCGAGCGTATGCGCCTGTAGTTGAAGTTGAGCTGGTACATGCGCATGTGGCGCATGTCCAATCTGTCGTTGGCATCTCTCGTCGTGATGATAAGCCACACATCCGGGAAGAAGTTCTGGTCGGAATCCGCTGCGGTGACGGTCCGAACAGCAAGCGAGTCGACATCGAGGTGCCCGGCGTCGGCGTGCAGCGAGCCGGTGCCGCGAAGCCGGTAACGCCGGAGTTTGGCATCGAGCGTTTCGCCCATTGCGGGGATGGCCGGGGGGGCCTCCGGCCGCATATCCAGGTTGATTGACCTGGTGACCGCCAGATGCCCCGTCAACCGCGCGATGGCGTTGTCGGCGTAGGACTTGGCCCCCGCGGCATTGGGGTGACCCAATGAGGCGATCAGGGCGTGCTGGATCCGCCCTATCTCCGCGCTGAGCAGCTCGCCTACCCGATCCCTCACGAAATGCGATGGGAAGGGAGGATCGAGGCTGTCCATGAGGGCCTGGCGCAGCGTCAAAGGCCCGTCGATTGAGTTCAGCATATCCCTGATCCACCGGGGCATCTCTCCTGGGGTGCGGTTGGCCGCCGTGCCAGGGGGCAGCATACTGTACAGGGCTCGCATAGCGTCGAGTTGTGGCGCCCGCGGGCACCGGGACACGCGCTCGTGCTGGGCAGGGTCGGTTGTTGGATGGGTGTAGTCCTCGTTGAGGAACGGTGACGTGGCGAAGCCGGAATTCTCCGCTGTGAAGCCGGACGGGACGAACAGCACACCCGGGCCACGCACCGTGGCGGTCTTGTTGGCGTCGACCACGGCCTGCCGGGTCCAATATTGCCATCTCCCCTGCATCCAGACGGACCTCGTCATGGCCTCCTGGACCATGGCGTTGACATTCCGGAGGCGGATCAGGCTCAGGCTATTGAACCACCAAGCGATATCGTCATCATACTCGTGCTGGAGGAAGTCCCGGATCTTGCTCCGGCTCGACTCGTAGGAGAATGGCGCGTAAAAACCGAAGTACATAATGACGGCGTTCGGGCACTTTCGACGCACGTGGCCGAGCAACCTGAGCACATCATCGTGGCCGACAGCGCGGATCTGCCCGTCCCATCGCTCGACGAACTCACCGCTCGACACATCTGGGTTGATGATGTCCTCAACGCCAATGTCGTTGACTCCGCCGTCGACCAGTGCGACGTCGATCGTCTCACCAAGCGCGTCCGGCATGAGGTCGACCTGCCCGTGGACGGTTGGGAAGGGCGCAGGGATTTCCCCATACAGACCGGTAGCGGGGCTTTCGTCGGTGCCCTGGATGAACCTTTGCTCCTGCCTCCGCCCGTGGAACAGGGACGGGAACGTGTCCAGGAACTGCGTGTGCTGATCGACAAAGACCTGGATCGGGAACTGCGTGCGGTGGTCGAACACGCGCGGGATCCGGTCCCGGATCTGTGCTCCAGACCGTGACTGGTCCCATGCGACAATCCCTTCTTGCCTACCGAGTATCTCCGGAAGGGCACGCGCGATCAATGCGGTGAATCGATCCGTTCGGTTCAGTCCTTGGCCCCACATGAGGGAGTCGCCAAAGGCGGCAACTCGCGCCTGATCAGGCGGCGCTACACCGACGTCAGCCGGGCCAACCGCGTTCTGCCCCAACGTCGTGGCAGGTCGCTGTGGTATACGAGGTCGTTCCGCCATTCTATGCCTCCAGGGCTCAATCGCTCCCCGTGGTGGATTGCTACCGTACTCCGGTCGCAGGCCAATCAGGACCATGAACAAGAAGCGAGCAACGAAGTTAAATGCCTCTTGTCTACTCTTGGTGCATACTGTCTGCTTGCTACGCTTCTACTTTTCGAAGATAGAGATCAGCAAACGAGTGGTGTGCACCAAATCGAGATATGAGCCTTTTACAGTATAGCTTGGCTTTCTGAATTGAAGCTAAGAAAAAGCTGAGACAAAGCTGAGAAAGCAAGGAGGCATTGTTCTGGTACGGGAGGTGAAACTTTTTGACAGCATTTCAGGTCGCTGATCACTGTGCCTTTGCCAATCAGGGATACACTCGGCGACACCAACCCGAAGATTAGGCCAATCATCTATTCATGATGCTCGCGCCATTTTATGTGGCAAATGTGGCCGTTCCATTCTTGGTGAGTGGAGCCGAGAAAGATGAGCTAGCCATGTCTCGGCACATTATGTGGCAGAAACCACTAGGAAAAATCGTCTCGAAGTGCTTTACAAGCCAATCGTGGGCATTAATCATGGCAGAAACGCGCCATGATATTAGACGAATGACAGTCAAAACTTAACGTACTCAATGTTAATGATTTGCTCACGACTCGCGTCAATGATGTAGTGTGATTTGCCAGGATACTTGTCCTCAGAGGCCTCAATCAGACCTTTTATCCACCCCAGCTCAGAAATTTAGTGGGCTTGATACGAATGGGTTGCGAAAAGTCCTCAGCTGTGCGCTCTGGGTCTGCTCCCATCACTTTCATCAAGGAGGCATATTTTTCGCCATGGGCAGGACCCATCAAGTTACGTGATGGCTCGCTCAGGAGTTCTGCCTCCCCCTCGACGATGACAACATCCATTCCCTGCTTTGT
>WNFY01006856.1_pt1 | contig 10098 bp, 11 predicted proteins | sample 5400091 | NCBI WGS metagenome assembly WNFY01 (sample SAMN13153364, study PRJNA577476) | soil metagenome | isolation source: 60 cm soil or saprolite under grassland replicate 1 | place: USA:California | collected 2016-06-15 | reverse complement strand
CGTTAAGGTGTTCCAGGATGGCGATGTGCGTCATCGTCGTGGTTGAAGTGGCTCCGTGCCAATGCTTCTCACTCGGCGGACACCAGATCACATCGCCCGGACGGATTTCCTCTTTCGGGCCACCGTCGCTTTGCACCCACCCGCACCCGGACGTGACGATCAGCGTCTGCCCAAGCGGATGCGTGTGCCATGCGGTCCGGGCGCCGGGCTCGAACGTAACACTGACTCCCAGAACGCGCGCCGGTTCGGGTGCCTGAAACAGTGGGTCAATGCGTACGGCGCCGGTAAAATAATCGTCCGGTCCTTTGCCGGAGGGCTGTGAGCCAATTCTCTTGAGTTCCATTTCTGAATTTCTCCACTTGACTGTCGAGTCCGGAAGCCGGTGCAGTAGCCCGAGTGTCAAGGAGGGCTCTGCAATGTCTTTTGGGAACCCTCCTTGACAGTCGGGCTACTGCACCACTCGAACCTGTAAGCCAGTTCCGGGCCTCCTTCTCCTTCGTACGCGAGCTCGGCGACGAGCATCGCGAACGATCATTCATCGGGAACGAGCAGCTTACGATGACTTTCCCCGACAAATCGCCTGTCTGATTCAATACGTCCTCTATTCGCGACCAGTGTACTGCGAGCAATAGCGCCTCCGCTTCCTGCGCGGCCTCACTCGGTGTGCCCACCCGGGCGCTCCCACGCCCTTCGCCATGGACACGCCGCGCGAGCTTCTTCAGCTTCTCCGTGCTGCGCGCATAGCTGAATACTACCTCATGTCCGGCACGCGCGAAGATCGTTCCGAGCTTGCTGCCCATCAACCCCGAACCCAGAATGCCAACGCGCATGCTTGCTTCTCTCCCTCCACTTTCGCCGCCATCATCTGGCCGTCACGTGTTGCTCTGCTGACGTTTCTGTCTTTTTTGTTGTCTGAATTAACGCTGGAAGGGATTCTAGTTCGCTAGAGCTTGTCCGTCGCAGGTGTTCTTGCTCAACATAGCGCTCAAAGGCTTCGGCAGACGTTGTCTCAGGAATCGACATTTAGTGGTATAGACGTAGAAGCGATTTGCGTGAACCTATCCAGTTCTGCACATCAAACCGGCGCTGGGTTTGCACAGTTGAACAAGACGCTTTGCATCGGCAGCTGACTTCCGGGTCTGCGAGCTTACGGTCTGTTTTGATGGTCAGTCGATCACATCAATGTGATTTCAAAGATGATTTCATAGATTTGTCATGAGTGGGAGGGAGACTGGAGTGGTTTCAGCCGCTTACTCAACGTCAATGTCGCGTCAACGAGAAAAACTGAGGTGATCTGACCGGGGAACTGTAATTGGCTGCAGAAGCTAAACTTATTGGTGGAGCAGAGGAGGGTCGAACTCCTGGCCTCCGCATTGCGAACGCGGATTAGTTGGTTCCACTGACTACCACACATTCCGATCCATTAACCTAAATTCAACAAAGCAGCCGTCCGAACAGTGTTAGTACTTCCACAGGGTCCTAAAGGTTTCGATGCCCTACAGTCACGTCAAGCTGACGCCAAATATTTGAGAGGGTCTTGATCGCGATTTCATGTATTCCCCACCTCCGATCAGGTTTGTCAACGCGCAGGGCTACCAACCTCAAGCGTCAGACTGCGTAATGATCTAAGCGCAGAATTGATTTCTATTCGTAAGGTTGAGCAGATCCGCGGAAGAGAGACTTCCAAGTTACCGTATCAATAACGTCGGTCACTTCGTGGTTGACCGACTCTGCGAAGTCTCCCTCAAGCGGTTCGCCGTCTTATTCACTTCACCCAGGCAACACATACCTGATGGGTTGCGCGTCTCGCATGCGCAGAAACCCTCCCGAATCAGCCCTGACACTTTGCTGGGAATGCTCGTATTACCAGTTCGCTCGATTTCATCGCGAATATGGTTCTCGTCAAAGCCAAAGCAATAACACAGCGGAATCGGATCTTCCGTGACCTTTAGCCCCACGCGTATGCGCAGATCATCAACCGTGAATTGTTCGCCAGCGGCATCTTCGAAATAGACGATTGGACAATTGCGTGCGGAGCAGAAGCTGTAGCTTCCATGCATGGCCCTCTCGATCAAGTCAGGCTTCAGCATAAGCAGAACGGTTTTTCTGGAAACAGGTCTGCCGTTGCCGTTGCACGATCCGCACCGATTGGTTTCCTGTGGTTTGTCAGTCGGACAAGCAGCTTCATCACGCCGCGAGCTTTCGCTTATGTCACTAGTTATGCAGCAACTCATAAAGTGTCGGAGGGAATCCTACTTCGAATTCTCTCGTGATAACTTCAGGATCGCTTGTCCGGTACCGTCAATTGCATGAACAACTGGAGCCTGTGAATAGGTTGGCTCGGGCGGTCCTTGCTCCCACCGTTTGCCCTGCGGATACACAGCCACATAATCCCAAACAACACCGTCCGTCTCACCAATCGATTTCGATACGAGATGTTCCTTATCCCAGTATTGTGAAGCCCTCGTATCAGAGACGCGCTTTAACGTCATCGTTGAAGGCGCGGCCAAATCTGTAGGCAACACCGGCTCCCAGATTACGAATATCCTGATTTTACCCTCGTGTTGTTCGTCAAGTAGTCTTTGGAATGCAGAGGCCCCCTGCAAACAAACAGTTCAAGTAGGAGAGAGCATCACCATCACTCGGACAGAATCGGCAGACTCGTTGAAGGACTTCTTCAATGATTCAATGTTGGAAACTTCGAGGCGAACTAGCGGTTGTTGCCCGCTTGGCGCCGTACTGCCCAAGTAGAAGTAGTAAACAACAAACAAGGCAATCGCAACGACCACCGCCACAAATCCGTATATCACGCGCTTGCGTTTCATCTTCACCTCGCCAATAAATTAGCAACCAAATTCGCTATGACTTGCGGAAAGAAAAAGAACGTGAGCACGACAACCACCGAGAACCATAAGACAATCGTGCTTACCAAATTCGATTTGCATTGGCATTGCTTAGCTCGCCAACGTTGGTAAAACGCGAAGCCAATCGATAGCACCGACAATGCCAGCAGAAAAGGTCGAGCTCTTGCAAAAAAAGCTGAACTTCCTGCGGCACCGGCAGCAAAGATGAATGGAAACATCGGTAAACAACAGGTGGAAGCCAAGAAGACACTCGCAAGCGCTGCCAGACTCGCAATAATAGTTCGACCCGATGCTTTAACGTTAGTTCCTTCCGTACCCATCAGCTTATTTTCTTCTTCTTCCCTGACGCGGTTTACTCTTGCTACCCGCCACGACCGGACAGCATGCCGCTTCGCCATGGGTCTTGAGTTCACGCTCACATGCCGAAAGATGCTGTGCGAGCGTGCGACGAAAATCTTTCATAGCCGTCATTTTGCTGTCCAGCTCACCTATCTTCTTACTCAACAGATCACGCACCCTCCGGCACTCTTCAGCACCACCCGTAGCCAGAAGTCCTTTGATCTCCTCCAGCGTTAGACCCAATTCCTGCGCCTGCCTAATGAATTGGACGCGCTCAACAGACTCCGGCCCAAAGAGCCGAAAGCCACCCGCACTACGCCCAGCTCGAGGCAAAAGCTTCAACCGTTCGTAATAACGAACGGCATCGATGCTCACGCCAGCACGGGCCGCCACTTCTCCTATGCGGAGTTCCGTCCGTTGTTCAGCTGCGCTCAACAGTACAAATATAGACTCTTGAGTTAGCTCCAGAGTCAAGTCATCTGGTCGGGTCAGTTCAATGACGAATTCCACACGTTCCCATGCATTGCCCTACGGTCGCGTCAACCTGAATGCCAAAAAGTTGGAACAAATCTGGCTGCTCACCCACGTGAGCGGCGAGGTGAGGTGTTTGTCGTGGGCGACCAGGCCACCACGCTCAAACTAGTGCACCCTTAAAAAGCCGTTGTCCTAGAGTTGTCGTCTCTGATGTGACCGTTGGAAATCGATTTCCCGAAGGTCTCGCATGGCTTTTGCCCAAAGCGTTTCAAAGCCATCGGCAAGTCTTTGTGCCAACTCTTTGTCTCTGACTAGAAGCGAGGCAAATCGTCCCTCGGGAATGAAGGGATGGTCAAGGGAAAGTATGACGATGTCGCTCGAGGAAGATTGTTCAAAGAAAATTCCGCGGACGAATAAAAACCATCGGCACTGCCTGCCATTTCGATGGTACGCAGTCGATAGGTACCAATAACTTTTCCGCAGGTCTTGTCAATCGCTATCAGGTGTTGGCAAGTCGCATCGAATTCGTCACGGTCACGCCCGGTTCGAAACGAAGAGGCCAATCCCTCATCAGAGCTCAAGATTGAAAACTTCAAAACGAAGTTTCAGAGCTGCGTCAATCTCTTCAACGCTTCTGGCAAAGCGAACCACATACCTGCTATCCGCTATCTCAATATCCGATAGGGTCGCAGCGTACAGGTGCTGTTCTTGCGTCACTACTTCGGAAAACCCAAGCATGTGCGTTTACTCTCCAGGCCAGTTGGCAAACTTAAGACACTGGCCTACGTCATCTCGATTACTATTTCAGCGTGTAAAGCGCCGCCCTTATCTCATCGTTTTCATTCCTGCGATGTATGCACGCTTTTAAGAAGCTTTTGCGGCGAGAGTGATTTCGGATAGCGTGACGTCTTCAACCGCCGCCCGCAGGAGTTCCGCCACGCTCCATGCTTGCGCTACGCATCCTCGCGCTGTGTAGGGAGCATCGCCATCAAAGATCTCAGACACCTGACCAAGGCAGGCTTCGTTCAAATGTTCTTGAAAATTCTTAAGCCACTTACTCGCTAACACCCTTCCGGTCTTTTCACCGAAGGTTTTCACGCAAGCGCTGATGTACGGGCCCATTAGCCACGGCCATACTGTGCCCTGATGATACGAACCATCACGACTCAGCGGATTGCCTTCATAACGACCGCGATAGTCTGGATGGCTGGGCGACAGTGTGCGCAGTCCACGCGGCGTCAACAACTCGCGCTCGACGACGCGCAGAATACTCTCAGCTCGTTCTGGTGAGACCATTGAGTAGCTGAGACTGATCGTGAAGACCTGGTTTGGTCTAATTGAGCCGTCACGTTCTGCGCCGTTTACCACGTCGTAGAGACAACCCGTTTCTTCATTCCAAAATATTCGATTGAAACCGTCGCGCGCGCGGTCGGCCATGCTTGCGTAGTTTCTTTTCGCTTTTTCGTTTTTGAACTTGCCGGCGAGTTGCTCCATCACGCGCAAAGCGTTGTACCAGAGCGCCTGGATCTCAACGGGCTTGCCATAACGCGGTGTGACTACCCAGTCTCCGACCTTTGCATCCATCCACGTCAGTTGCACGCCCGGCTCACCGGAAAACAGAAGACCATCACTATCAACGTGGATGTTGTAGCGAGTGCCCTTTACATGCCACTCAATGATCTCAGTTAGCACGCCGTATAAATTAGTGCATACGAAGTCGTAGTCATTCGTGTATTGCAAAAGCGCGCGCACTGCTTCAAAGAACCAAAGCGTCGCATCGACCGTGTTGTATTCGGGCGTTTCTCCAGCATCGGGAAAGCGATTAGGCAGCATGCCTTGATCTACGTGAAGAGCGAACTCGGAAAGAATGCTCTTGGCGATCTCGGTCTGGCCAGTTGCCAGAGTTAGACCAGGCAGGGCGATCATAGTGTCGCGTCCCCAGTCGCTGAACCAGTGATAACCGGCGATGACAGTCTTCTGAGCGCCGCGCGCCACGATGAATTGATCGGCAGCGACAGTTAGCGACCGAACCAGTTCATTAGCGGTAGTTAAGTCGGCAGAGACTTGAAGTCGTCGAGTTATTTCGGCTTGACGATAGGTGTCGGTGTCGTGGATGTCGTGTTGCTCAGTCGCTGCAATGATTCGCGCTTGCGCGTTGCTGCTCAAATCGAACGTCAGAGCAAACGGACTGAAAAGATCTTCGGCGAAGTCCAGCCCCCGCTCCTGTTCCACGCTGTACTGGAAATTGCGATACCAAAAACCTTTTGTATCAACTTCGCGGGTGTCATGCGCGAAGTGAATTGCCGGTAGGTCGTCATAAGGTTTGACCGTCGTTACTCCATCTTTCGTGCTGACATCAGATTTCAGTGCGCCGTTCTCGTGCGTAGTGCTGTGATAGTCACGAAAAGCAATCAACGGTCGAATCTCTAGTTTGATCGGCGTCTTGCCCAGCTCTTCACCGAAGCCCCTATTCTCCAACTCGTATTGAACGACAACCGTATTTTGTCCCTGGACCATGAAGACTGACTTTTCCAGTCGCAGTCCTTCTAGTTCATAAGTGAAAACCGGAAACGGATCGAGCCTAAAGCCAGTCTGGTATTGGAACCCTTGTGGATGAATTGTTCCCGGATATTGATTCGCCGAAAGCTCGTAACGACGATCGGCAATGATAAGCGTCTCTTCCAACTTGGAGAGCATCGCGATACGGCCCACCGGAGGTTTGGTCGCAGCTGTAAGCAATCCATGATACCGACGAGTGTTCAGACCGATGATCGTTGATGACGAGAAGCCACCAAGGCTGTTGGTCTCCAGCCACTCTCGGGAAGTGGCTGATGGAATGTCGCTAAGCGGCTCATTATTGAATTCACTCATGGTTCAACTCTCCGGCAACGATGGGCGAGACGCCCCCAGTTATTTACAGCTCAGCAACCTCGCAAAAAACCTTGATTGCTCCGTTGCCATTGCTCAGCTTGTCAAAGAGCTCCCGATAGTTCTCTAGTCCTTTGACAGGGTGCGTTAACAAACGCCCTAACCACCCCGGATACTCGGCTTCGGCCTGGGCAAGATCTTTCACACCCAGCTCGAAGTATTCCCGGTTTGCGTTAACCGTACCGACCATTACCTTGTTCCCTAAAACAAAATCGAGATTGATTTTGTCAGCAGGAACTTCGATCTTGCGATCGCCACCGGTCACGCTGGAAAGGACCAGCACACCATTCTTGCCAAGTGCCTGCATGCTCTCGAAAACAACTGGAGAGAACCCGGTCGCCTCAAAGATGATGTCAAACGGTCCATAGTTCTTCGCGCCCTCGATAATCGACATCTCTTTCGTCGATTGATAAGTCGCTCCAATTGCTTCGATGAGGTCTGAGTTCAAATAAGGTTTTGCAGTTAGGCCAAAAGTTGTGACTTGGAGTCCCCGCAGACGGAGGGCCAATGTTGCGAGCAAACCGATAGTGCCTGCACCCATTACGGCAGCGCGCTTCGGACGCCAGACACGCAAGCGACGCTGAATTTCGTAAGCCTGCGCGATTCCTTTTTCAACTACTGTGGTTGGTTCCAGCAACACGCCAACTTGTTTCAGCCCCTGCGGAATCTTGACTATGAACTCGGCGTCATCGACGTAGTACTCGCCCATGTAGCCATGGCGCAGATTGATGCCTCGTTCAAAATACGTGTCGTCAGTGGTCATGTCGTTCGTGCCGATTAGATCGTAGATACTCGAACCCGGACGGCGCACTGTAGCGACAACATAATCTCCTGGCTTTACTTCATTAACGTTTGGACCAACGGCTTCAACCTGGCCGAAACTCTCGTGACCAATAATTAAGAAGTTGTATCCCGGCGGGGCTTGGCCGTATTCCGCTGCGTTGATCTCCTTGTCAGTGCCGTCGACTCCTACGCGCAACACACGCACAAGCACACCTCGACCGTTAGGGATTTCATCGAATGTCGGAGCTGGTAATTCGGCTAAGTGAACAGTGTTTGGTATTCCTGGTTTTACTGCGATTGCTTTCATGACACTCTTTCTTAATTTGTAGAGGCGAAACTCCGCCCCAAGGTTTATTTCACGCACGTGGGGCGGACACGGAGTTCCGCCTCCGCAATTAACTTGCCGATTGTGCCCACTCAGTTTGAATGCCAATGCCAGCCAGCATTGTTAGCACGCGGCTCGGGTCACCCCAGTCGCTCCAGCCGACATTCCTGACGGGCAGCACAGACAGGTCGTCCGCACGTACCGACAAAACCTCGTGCGAAAAGTTTGAGGGTTGGATACTTGAATAAAGTGTGTGGATTGCGTCGTACTCAGATTTGGTTCCCAGTGATGGAATTACAGTTTCGAATGCCTCGTAAAGCTTGGGTGCAGCGCGTTGAATCATCAGCAGGAAGGCATCAACGCGGCCCACCATTACGAAACTGTTCCATAGAAATCCCTGTTTCATCAGCTCCTTCGCGACGTTTCGTGAAGGCTTCTCCCAGAAGCGCCGGACTCGGCTAATCGCGCCGCCCAACGGTGCAAGAATTGAAGGCGCCGGTTCTATCCAGCCATATTCCACTTCAGGACGATCGGCTTCCATGCCAAGCAACACTAACATCTCCGACCTTGCTTTCACTGCTCTGAAGGCTGAGTCAACATGTGACATGAATGTTTGGTCAACGGCGAAATAATGATCCGACGGAAAGAATGCGACGGTCGCCGAAGGGGCCATCATTGAAAGTCGCAACAAGCTGTAAAGAATCCCTGGTGCGGTTCCCAGATTGCTAGGTTGGACCACTAAGTTCTCCACGGGGAGATTCGCAACCAGTGGTTCGTAAAATTCCTTGTGTGTTTCAGTTAAGCTGAGAAGTGTCTGGTCGGAATCAATTGCAAGTGAAACACGACGGCGAGTTTGATCCAGGAGAGTTTCATTCCGCAAAATTGGACAGAACTGTTTCGGCCGGTCATCTCCGGCAATCGCTCGCGATAGGGAACGAAGTCGAGTGCCGTCGCCGCCTGCCAGAACGATTGCCCAGCGATCGCTGCTATTGGCTCGTTGGGACTTCCTGATTGCTAATCTGTCGTTAAAGCCTAGTTGAAGTGGTTCCGTATTCATGACGTTCTGTCCTAGCTGATAGTTTGGAATTGGCCTAACACGAATATGTCGGTTCAAGGCCTCGGTTCCTTTCACCTTCGGCAAGATTTATTTTCTACTCACCGCTTTGTTGCAGCAGTTTGGCGACCAGCCCCGTCCAACCAGTCTGGTGACTGGCACCTACGCCGGTACCGTTATCGCCATGAAAGTATTCGTGGAACGGAATGAGATCGCGCCAGTTTGGATCGGTCTGAAACTTTTCTGCCGCTCCAAACACTGGCCGCCGCCCAGTCGAATCCCGCAAGAAGATGCGCGATAGCCGCCGCGAGATCTCGGCTGCCACTGCCCAAGCGTCATCATCTGACCGGAGCCGGTCGGACACTCGACCTTGAAGTCTTTACCGTGATAGTGGTGAAACTTCTGGAGCGACTCGATGATCAAATAGTTAAGTGGGAACCAGATCGGACCGCGCCAATTTGAGTTGCCACCGAACAGCCCTGTGCTGGACTCCGCTGGTTCGTAATCGACTCGGTGCTGAGTGCCATTGACTTGTAAGACGTATGGATTGTTTTTGTGATAGCGGGAGATTGCGCGAATGCCGTAGGGTGAAAGAAATTCGTTCTCATCCAGCATGAACCGCCTTACATTCGTATTGGTCAGCTGTTCGCGTGCTTTTCAGATTCCTACATTCTCCCGGCCATGCCTCAATACTTTGCTCATCCAGATCAGTTCGCCGAGGAACTTGTCGATGCGCTTGACATAAGCGTCATCCAAGATCTTTCCCTCAATATCGAAAAGTTTTTGCGCACCAGAGAAAGTGCCGTCCCAGAAGATCGTCACCAGACCGAGTTCTCTCAGCACCGGTAGCAAATTCTCGATCACTCGAGTGCCTCCGAACCCGCCCGCGGAAACACCACACACGCCTACCGCCTTGTGGATGTATTCCTTAAGATTCGAATCGAGCACATGCTTGAGCAACCCCGGATAGCCGTGGTTGTATTCGGGAACGATTAGCGCAAGTCCGTCAGCGCGGGCGATGGTTTCGGAGAAGCCTGCATGCTTGAGCGCCTCACCCGCGTCTGTGTTAGGAAAATCCAGGCCGAGAATGTCGATCAGTTCCGTTTCGACACCTTCACGCTTCTGCATTTCGCTGTGAACGAATCGCGCTACGTTTTCGCTGGCGCGCCCTTTTCGCGCAGTGCCGAGAATTACCGGAATGAATAGGGGTCTGTTGTTCATTGTTCTAGTTGGTTCAGTGCTCAATCAACGCCATCACGTGACCGTCCGGATCGCGTACCAAAAGGCTCTTGGCAAAGCCGAGTCGGTTATCGCTGAGCGAGACAACGCCG
>WNFY01006854.1_pt1 | contig 10099 bp, 9 predicted proteins | sample 5400091 | NCBI WGS metagenome assembly WNFY01 (sample SAMN13153364, study PRJNA577476) | soil metagenome | isolation source: 60 cm soil or saprolite under grassland replicate 1 | place: USA:California | collected 2016-06-15 | reverse complement strand
CGGAAGCCCCGGCCGCTGCGGGGGGCGCGACCGACGGTGATCGCCTGCACCGCCGACAGCCGGCCGGCCCGCGCCGCCGCCGCGGCGGCGGCCAGCCCGACGATCGCCGGCACGCCCAGCAGGACCAGCAGGTCGGCCCAGGCGGGGATCATCGCCGCGCCGGAGACGCCGTACGCGCGGGCGGTCTCGGCCAGCAGCGGCGTGGCCAGCAGGCGGCCGAGCGCCACGCCCAGCAGGCAGGCGGGCACGCACACGGCGAGGATCTGGCCGGCGTACACCCCCACCACCTGGCCGGGGGTGAACCCCAGCGTCTTCTGCACCCCGATGGTGCGAAACCCGGCGACCACGGCGCCGGCGACCACGTTGACCACGATCAGCACCGACATCACCAGGCCGAGGATGGCGAACGCGACCACGAACGGCACCATCGCCGCGATGCTGTCCTCGGCGCGCAGCTTTGCGGTCAGGTACGTGGACGAGCCGGTGAGCGCGTCGTCCGGCAGCGCCGCGACGGCCTGGTGCAGACTGGCCCGGATGACCGCGTCGCTCCCGGCGGAGGCGAACCTGTAGAGCATCTGCCGGCTGGCGGCGGCGCCCTGGGCGTGCAGGACGTCGGTCTGCGTCGGCCACACCCATGCATCGCCCGTCCCGGTGACCGAGTCGGCGATGCCGACGACCCGCAGGGTGGGCTTGCCGGCCACGTCCACGGTGATCCGGGCGCCGACCATGAACGCTTGGCCACCGTCGCCGACGGCGTCACGGGACAGGACGATCTGCCCCGGCCCGGTCAACCACCTCCCGGCGGTGAGGCTCAGCCGGTCCACCGGTGAGGCGGCGTCGGCGCGGCCCACGATCAGACCGCTCGGCAGTGGCTGCGGCCCGCTGAGCAGTTGCGCGCGGACGGCGTCAAACGGGCCGGCCGCGGCGGTGACGCCGGGCCGGTCCGCGGTCGCCGCCAGGTCGGCGCGGCTCACCTTGGCTGCGTCGAAGCTGGCTGTGGCGTGGGCGCCGTGCTGGCGGGTGAACGCACGGTCGAACGGGGCGCTGGAGGCCACCAGCAGGCCCAGGGCGAGCACCGCGGTGCCGCTGGACAGCAGCACCACCGCCGCGATGACCAGGCTCTGCAGCCGGCGCCGTCGCACGGCGGCCCACCCGGCCCGCACCACGGCCCTCATGCCGCCACCGCCTCGGTGAGCCTGCCATCGTGCACCTCGACGACCCGCGAGGCGCAGCGATGGGCCAGCGCCCCGTCGTGGGTGACCAGCAGCAGGGTCTGGCCACTCCGGTTCAGGTCGCGCAGCAACTCTATGACCTGCGCGCCGGCCGTCGCGTCCACCGCGCCGGTCGGCTCGTCGGCCAGCAGCAGCGACGGCCGGTTGATCAGCGCGCGGGCGACCGCGACCCGCTGCCGCTCCCCGCCCGACAGCCGGGCCGGGTAGGCGTTGGCCCGAGCGGTGAGGCCGAGGGCGTCGAGCAGCTCATCGGCTCGGGCGAACGCGGCGCGCCGGGGCGTGCCGGCCAGCTGCGCCGGCAGCAGCACGTTGTCCCGGGCGGTCAGGTCGTCGAGCAGGTGGAAGAACTGGAAGATGATGCCGATGTGCGCCCGCCGGAACCGGGCCAGCGCGGTCTCCGACAGCCGGTTCAGCAGGGTGCCGGCCACCTCGACCTGGCCGTCCGTGGGCCGGTCGAGTCCGGCGATCAGGTTGAGCAGTGTGGACTTTCCACTTCCACTCGGCCCCATCACGGCGACCGCCTCGCCCGTCTCGACAGCGAGGTTGACCCCGTCCAGGGCCGGTGGCCCGGCCGACTCGTACTGCTTGCCGGCGGCCCGCAGCCGCACCAGTTCGCTCATGGTGATGCCCCGTCCTTCCGCGTGTGGGCTGGTCGTGGGCCACCGTAGGTGGGCGGGGTCGCGTCGGGCGTCGGGCTCTGGACTGGTCTTTGCTACCTCGCGGCGCTGACCCGGCCGGCGCGTCATCCGCGCGATGTACACAGCGCGATGGACGTGCCCAGCGTGGCCGGGCCATAGAATGGGACCCGTGTACCGGTATCTGCGCACCTGGCTGCTGCGCGCGTGGCGTGCCGGCGAACACAGCCTGTGGCCCGACGTCGCCCTCGCCGCGGCGCTCAGCCTCGCTGCGGTGTGGCTGACCATCCACGCGGCGGATGCATCGGGCGGTGAGAGGCCATTGCCGCTGGACGTGTCCCCACCGGCGGGGCAGCCCCCGGCGCCGGACGCGTGGCCCAACCCCGACGGGACAGAGGTCGCCCGCGACGTGGTGCCGAACCTGCTGATCACGGTGCCCCTGATCGGGCGGCGCCGCTGGCCGCTGGCCTGCCTCACCGTCCAGTTCGCCGGCCTACTGCCCTTCGACTATCGCGTCAACGCGGCGACCCTGGCGGCTCTGGTGATCGGCGCCTACTCGCTGGCGGTCTACGGGCGCTCGGCGCTGCTGTCGATGGGCACGCTGCTGGTCGCCGCCGGTGTCACGGCGGGCGTCAAGTCCAACACCTGGCCGCCGCTGCCCGAGCGGGCCGGCGCGTTCGCCATCCTGCTGCCGATCGGCCTGTTCGGCGTCGCGATCCGGGCCGCGCGCAGCCGGGCCCGCGCCGCCGACCAACGGGCCGAGGCGCTGGAGCGCGAGCAGCAGGCCGCCACCCGCCTGGCCGTTGCGCAGGAGCGGGCCTACATCGCACGGGAGTTGCACGACGTCGTCAGCCACCACGTCAGCGTGATGACCATCCAGGCGGGCGCCGCCGGGAAGGTCCTCGACGCCGATCCCGAGCAGGCTCGCGGCGCGCTGTCGGCCATCGAGGCAAGCGGCCGGGAGACGATGACGGAGCTGCGCCACCTGCTCGGCGTCCTCACCCCGGGGCCGACCGACGACCCATTGCACCCGCAGCCCGGTCTGGACCAGCTCGACGCCCTGATCGACAACGTCCGCCAAGCCGGACAACCGGTGTCGGCACGGCGCACGCCGGTGGCGCTGCCGCGCGGCATGGACCTGACCGCCTACCGGGTGGTGCAGGAGGCGTTGACCAACGCGCTGCGCTACGCCCCAGGGGCACCAACCGACATCGCCATCACCATCGAGCCGTCAGCCGGGCCCTCGACCGTGGAGGGGCGGACCGATCTGGTGATCGAGGTGACCAACGACGCTTCCCCGCCGGGAGCGCGGCCCGACAACAGCGCCGGTACCGGCTCCGGCACCGGACTGCTCGGGCTGGCCGAACGGCTGCGCCTGTACGGGGGCACGCTGGAGACCGGCCGCCGGGCCGGCGGCGGGTTCCGGCTCCGGGCCCGGATGTCGCTGGATGCCACGTCTGGGCTGGAAGCACCGCTGGAGACGGCATGACCCGGGTCGTGATCGCCGACGACCAGACGCTGGTCCGCACCGGCTTCACCATGATCCTCGTCGCCGCCGGTATCGAAGTGGTCGGCCAAGCCACCAACGGCCTGGAAGCGGTGGCCGCCACGCGCCGGCTGCGCCCCGACGTCGTGCTGATGGACATCCGGATGCCCGAGCTGGACGGCCTCGAAGCCACCCGACGGATCCTGGCCGAGGCGCCAACCACCGCCGACGGCCACCCGGTCAGAGTGCTCATGCTGACCACGTTCGACCTCGACCAGTACGTCTACGCCGCGCTCACCGCCGGAGCCAGCGGATTCCTGCTCAAGGACGTGACACCGGACCACCTGGTCCACGCGGTCCAGCTCGTCCAGCAAGGCGACGCGTTGCTCGCCCCAACCATCACCCGCCGGCTGGTCGAGCGCTTCGCCCGCGTCGACCCGGAGCGCTCGGCGCTGCACCGCGACCTGGCCACGCTCACCCCCCGGGAGCGTGAGGTGCTCACCCTGCTCGCCGGCGGCCTGAGCAACACCGAACTGGCCGGTACGCTCCAGCTCAGCGAGGCGACGGTGAAGACCCACATCACCCGCATCCTGACCAAGCTCCAGCTCCGCGACCGGGTCCAAGCGGTGGTCGTCGCCTACGAGACTGGCCTGGTCACGCCGAGCACCCGCCGCGCGTCCATGTGACTGGTGCTCTGGCCGCAACGGTGCGGCCAGAGCGGCGCTGGCTCCGCCGGCCTCCTGGTCCCGCGGCGTGGCATTGCGCCACCGTTCGTGCCGACCGACGACCAGATCGCCGTGGCACGCCGGCTGCTGGCCAGCCACGCTCACACCCTGGCCGAGGGCGCCGGGGCCGCGGCGTTGGCCGCCGTGCTCAACAACGACCGCTTCGTCGGCAAACAGGTCGCGGTGATCTGCACCGGCGGCAACGCCTCACCCCAAGAGCTGGCCGACCTCGCCAACCCCCGCCTGACGGATCCATGGCTTGCAAATGACCCTGCTGATCCTCCTCGCGCCGTTGATCCCACGGAACCTGGCGGCACGGCGAGGGGCGCGGACTGCTGCTCCCGTGGGGCGTTCATACACTGGCCTGAACGCTTGCTGTCACCCGCGATAACAGCGCAGACTGCGGCCACCGTGCGATTCGGGATCTTCTACGAGCACCAGCTCCCCCGCCCCTGGGAGCCAGGAGACGAGCACCGCCTGCTCGCCGACGCGCTGGAGCAGGTGGAGCTGGCCGACCGGCTCGGCATCGACTACCTCTGGCTGGTGGAGCACCATTTGCGGTAGTGGAAGTTGCCTCCCAGTGGGTCAAGCGGAGGGAGGAGTCGGGGGAGGACCGCCATGATCAAACGCCTGACGGTTGTGCACGCGCGTCCCGGCATGGACCGAGCCGAGGTGCTCCGGTACTGGAAAGCGGTCCACGGTCCGCTGATCGCCAAGATCCCCGGAGTGAAGCGCTACGTGCAGAACCACTGCACCGAGAGCGCACAGGACTGCGCCGAGCCGCCCTTTCTTGGGGTCGGTGAGGTCTGGTTCGACAGTCGAGAGGACGCCGAAAGGACGGCGGCGACGCCCGAATGGAAGACTGCCATGGCCGACGCGGCCACCTTCATGGACATGGAACGCGTCGAGGCGGGATGGGCTGAGGAACACCGGATCGTCTGAGGACCCGCCGGACGTGGCGCGTAACCCGGGCCTTGAGGCCCTGGACTCCCGAACGTGGGGCGAGCCGCAAGGTAGCCGCAGGGCTCGGCTGGAGTGTCGGAAGGGCCCACACCCGGTCGGTTGCCGCCCCGCCGACCGGGCTTCCACGCTCATGAAGCAGCGGGAAGCGGCTGGCCGCCCACCAGGCTGGCGCGCTAGCTGGGTCGGGGTGCATTGATCTGGTCACGCACGAAGTCCACGACCGTCGCGGCGGTCTGCACGGGCTGCCCGAGCCATGGCCCGTGCCCGGTGGGCAGCACCTCCAGGCGTGCGTGCGGGATCAGCTCGGTCACCGTCTCGGCGACCGGAACGCTGCCGAGCGGCTCCTGCTCGCCCCAGAGCACCAACGTGGGCATGGCCACCTGTTGCAGCTCGTCGGGTCGCACGCGTGAGCGGCGCCGAAACCCGGAAGGCGACAGCAAGGCGAACGGCGAGACCAACACGCGGAACTCTGCCCTGACCGCGCGGTCGGCGATCGGGTCCCGGCCCACGGCCACAAGCAGGTCGACCAGGTCCGGGTGACGGGGGAGGGTCGCCTTCTCGCCCATGAAGCTCGCCAAGCGCAGCACCGACTTCGGGGTGGGTGGCGCCAACCGTGACAGCAGCTCTCCCAGTCCGGGCGTGGCGGCCAGCCGGATCGGCAGCGGGCAGCGGGTCTTCGGCAACGCGGGCACACCGAGCAGCACGAGCTGCTCGACCCGGTCCGGATGAGCCAGCGCGTACCACAGCGCCCACACTCCGCCTCCCGAGTGGCCGAGCAGCGTGGTGGTGTCCAGCCCGAGCGCGTCGAGCAGGCGGTCAAGCCATGCGACCGCGGTGTTGCGGTAGCGATTTCGTGGGAGGTCGATCGGGTCGCTCAGCCCCACCCCGGGCAGGTCGGGGGCCAGCGCCCGGACCCCCCCGAGCTCGTGCAGCAACGGCATGAAGAACCCCGCCGAGGTCCCTGTGCCATGGAGCAGCACCACCGGCGGCCCGGCGCCCTTCTCCAGGAGATGCACCCGACCGCTGGCGCCCACCTCGACATAGCGGCGGCGCACCGACGCTCCGGCCAGCACGCGGTCGTACGTCTGTCGGACCTCGACGGAATGGGTTGGCTGTGTGCGCGCCTGCTGCCGCCTGCCCATCAGTTCCTCCTCTGCTCCCGTGCTGGGGCCGTGCGTCTGGACCGGAGGCTAGTGGTCCGCCGGCTGGGCGGCTTCGGGGGAAACCCCCAATCCAGGGCGAGCAGAACATGGGGAGTTCTCCGCAGCCGCGGTCAGAGGAGCCGGTGCTGGTAGGCATAGGCGGTGGCGGCCGCGCGCGAGGACACGCCCAGCTTGGAGTAGATGTTGCTCACATGCCGGTCGACCGTCTTCTCGGCCAGCAACAGGTCGCTGGCGATCGCATGGTTGGTCTTGCCGGCCGCCAGCAGCCGCAGCACCTGCAGCTCACGCGCGGTCAGCCCTCCCGGCCTCAAGGCCGCCTCCCGCCGGGCCAGTACCTTGAGCCGCGCGAGCTCCGGTGCGGCGCCGAGCTGCACGAACACGCTGCGCGCGGCGTCCAGCTCCATCGCCGCGGCCTCCTCGTCCCCCAGCGCCCGGCAGCCGAGCCCGACCAGCACCCGCACCCGTGCGGCCTCATACGGCGCCTTCAGCTCCCGCCACACTTGCCAGGCGCGGCGCAGGACGACCAGGGCGGCACGGGCGTCGCCCTCGGCGAGCAGCACCGCACCGCCGGCGTGGCCCGCCACCGCTCGCAGCGCTGGCGTGTCATAGCTCTCGGTGATCCCGGTCAACTCGTCGGCGGCGTCGCGTGCCGCCTGCAGGTCGCCGACCGCCAGCATGATCTCGACGTGGGCGGGTAGCAGCTTGGCCCGCCGGAACTTCTCGGAGGTTTCTGCGATGACCCGGCGGATCGCTGCCTCAGCCGCGTCGGTCCTGCCCTGGGCGAGCCGCAGCAGCGCCAGCCCCGGCTGCGGCTGCAGGCCCCGACGGCCAGCCTGCTGGTAGGCGTTCTCCGCCGCCGTGAAGTCCCCCAGGACCCGGTAGACCTCCGCCTGCTGGTAGAAGGCCGAGCCGCTGGCGTAGCCGTCGGCACCCTGCGTGAGCCGCTCACCCGCTCGTTTGGCCTCCTCGACCGCCTGCGGCCATGCCCCGTGCAGCTGCAGGATCTCGGCACGGTGGACCAGGCACTGGCCGGTGAAGGTGATCATGTCGGTCTGCTTCCCGCACCAGGCCGCCAGCGCGGCGGTCCACTCCTTAGCGCGGCGCCACTCCAAGACCTCCTGGCATGCATCGATCACCGAGCAGTACACCGTGCCGGCCACGGGCGGCGATAGCTCGCCGGCCACGACCGCCACCATCGCCTCGTCCAGCAACACCAGGCCCTCGCCTACCCTCCCCTGTCTCACCATGGCGCGGCCGTGGAGGACCAGTGCGAGCGCGACCAGGTCGGCGTCACCGGCGCGTCTGCCGATTGCGGCTGCGCGGGCCGCCGTCCGCAGCGCGCCCGCGTAGTCGCCGGCCACCACATGCTGCAGCGCGACCGGGAGCAGCAGGTAGCCGCGCTCGGCGCACTCCTGCTCGTGCTCCAGTAGTCGGTTGGCCCGGGCGAGCCAACCACTGGCCTGCGCGAGCTCCCCCTGGTTGATCAGGTGGAAGACCACCCAGAACGCGCACCGCGCGGCCCGCCGCGGATCGCCGCCCTCGGCATGAAGCTGCTGCGCGCGCTGCAGCGCCCGCAGGCAGTCCTCGACATGTCCGAGGAGATAGGCCGCGGTCGCCAGCAGCTCCAGATCCGCCCCTGCCAAGGAGGACGACCGGTCGGCCAGCGACAACGCGCTGTAGGCGTCCCCCCACGCCAGCCGTGCGGCAGCCTCGCGGCCCCGCGCAAGCTCACCATCCCCGCGCACCGTGCTCTCGCCTCCAGCCAGTGCCTGCTCCGCACCCCACTAGCGTAGCGAGGCCCAGAGGCAGGTCCGAATGGAGGATGGGCGGTGCAGGATCTAGGCATCGCATCTGGTCAGGTGTGCTCGGAGTCTGGTCGGTCCGGCGTCGGCCAGCCGTCACCAGGTGAACACAAACAGTCGTGTGCCAGCGCGGTGCGCCCGCCTCACGCCTTGCTGTCACCCTCGGTAACAGCGCAGACTACGGATCACCATGCGATTCGGGATCTTCTACGAGCACCAGCTCCCGCGTCCGTGGACGCCAGGCGACGAGCACCGGCTCCTCACCGACGCGCTGGAGCAGGTCGAGCTGGCCGACCGGCTCGGCATCGACTACTTCTGGCTTGTCGAGCACCACTTGCAGTAGTGGAAGTTCCCTCCCACTAAAGTAGTGGCCGATCATGCTGTTGGAGGCGCTATGCTGCCGGGCCTCCGGATCGAGTCGCAGCGCCGGCGTGGCGAGCGCAGTGGATGGAGCGGATAGAGGAATCCGATGCAGGACCGCCATGATCAACCGCGTGACGGTTGTGCACGCCAGCCCCGGCACTGACCGGGCCAAGGTGCTCCGGTACTGGAAAGAGGTCCACCATGGCTGATCGGGCGGCGTCCCGGTGCTCGAGGTCACCGCGGGTGTCCGCCGCTGGATGCAGGCTCGCCCGCAGCACGCGAAGGGCTACGCCGGGACGCAGCAGTGACTCCGGACGTGCGACCAGGCCAGTGACCCGGACAAAGGCGCTGGCGAGGCTGGCGTCGTGTGCGGCGGCGGCGAGCAGCCGGGCGAGGTAGGCGTTGACGAGTCGGACCTTCGGGGTGCGACGTCCCTGGACGCCGGGGAAGACCAGGTCGCCACCAACCGCGATGGCCCACGGCATGTCGACCACGCGGGCGATGTCGCGAAAGAAGCGGCGTGGCCGCGGCTCGGTGGCTCGCTCCAGGTGGCGGCGCAGCGTGAGCGCCTCGACCGCGGCCACGCTCATGCCCTGGCCGTAGATCGGGTTGAAGCTGCAGACCGCGTCGCCCATCACCAGCAAGCCGTCTGGGAAGCGGTCCAGCCGTTCGTAGCGGTGCCGGACACTGGCCGGGAAGCGGAAGGGGACCGGGTCGTCCAGCGGTTCGGCGTCGCGGATAGTCTCGTGGATCTCCGGGAACTGGAGGGATCGGGCGAAGGTGAGGAAGCCGTCGGGGTCGGTCGGGGGGTGATCACCCAAGATGCCGCCCAGTGTCAGCATCCACCGGTCGCTGTCGAGCAGTTGGAGTCCTCCGCCCCGTGGACGCTGTGGGGTCGCGCCGTGCAGGAGCAGCAGGTCGCCGCCAAGAGCATCGCGCCGCAGCCGATAGGTCCGCGTCGCATAGCCAAGCCCGATCCGCACCTGGTCCTGCTTGGGCGGCGTGTAGCCGAGCGCGTCCAGCCACACCGGCGTGCGCGAGCCACGCCCCGTGGCGTCGATCACCAGGTCGGCGGCGAGCAGCTCCTCGGCGCTGCCGTCGTCCCGGCGGAGCACGCGCGCCCCAGTGACGCGGCGGCGGTCAGGCGTCGTCGCCAGCCCCACCACGTCGCAACGATCAAAGAACGTCACGTTGGGGAGGGCGCGCACCCTGCCACGGACGTGGCCCTCAAGGACTGGCCGGCTGACGCACAGGAGAACCAGCTCGGTGCGGGCTTGCCGAAGCCGATGGCCGCTGAAGTACAAGCGCGCGTCGGCCAGCAGGTCCCCGGCCGGCATCCCCTCCACGACCAGCTCCGCCGTGAGCCCAGGGAACAGCTCCTCCAGGGCTTGTTGCCCGCGCGCCAACAGCGCGTGCAGGTGTCGCCCGTGTGGGACGCCACGCCGGTGCGTGCTGGCCTCGGGCAGCTCGTCCCGGTCGATCACTGTCACCTGCGTGTAGGCGTCGGCGAGCACCCGGGCGGCGAGCAGCCCCGCCATGCTTGCGCCGAGCACCACCGCGCGATCACCGATCTGCCTGCTCATCGCAGCTACCTCCATCGCGACGGCTCAGGCCTGCGCGGGCGCCGCGGCCACAGGGTGGGGTCGGGCTGCGCGCCAGCGAGGGTCTCGGCCAGCGGGGTCAGCCAGTGGTTGTTGACGCAGCCGGTCTTGACATGCTCGACCGGGCCG
>WNFY01026689.1_pt1 | contig 10100 bp, 5 predicted proteins | sample 5400091 | NCBI WGS metagenome assembly WNFY01 (sample SAMN13153364, study PRJNA577476) | soil metagenome | isolation source: 60 cm soil or saprolite under grassland replicate 1 | place: USA:California | collected 2016-06-15 | reverse complement strand
TGCCGCTCGAAAAGTCAGTTCTTGGTGAGCGCGATGCATGGGATTGCGCGTCTGGAATGCAACCGCGCGCCGCCATCCCCTGCGCGAGAACTCAGCGCGCAGTTCCGCGGGCGTAAGCCGCAGGCTGCGAAAATCGTAGTGCGTGGGAAGTTGGATAGCTTCGAGCCGGCCGCCCACATACCAGGGATTTGCTTTGTTCAACAGATAATCGACACCAGGATGTGCCGCACTGGTTGTGCCAAACACCGATTGTGCCTCGGCCTTGCGATCGGGCAGCCAGACTTCTTCGACATTCAGGACCGCTAACATCACCCCTTCTGGATCCCGAAGCGCGATCTTGCTGCTGCCGGGCTTCAAAGTCTTGGCGAAATCTTCCGTGACGTCGAGCGTAATCGGCATGGGCCACAAAATGCCGCTGCTCAGTTTCATTTTGTCGCGGACACCTTCGTAATCTGCCTTGTTCATGAACCCGCGCAGCGGTGAAAACCCGCCGTTCATGAGCAGTTCGAGGTCACAGAGCTGCCTAGCAGTGAGGTCCCACGACGCCCACTCTTTTGAGTGGCTTTTGAGCTCCGACGCTCTCTCCGGTTCGACAATTAAGTTGATGAGTTCACCGCCATGCGGCGGAATAAGATGGCTTGCTTGAGCAGTCAAAGTCCTGTAGCCTCCGAATCTGTGTGATTTGCTTTTAACAACTGTTGCTGGCCATGCTAGACAGCGCTTTTGATGCTGTCCCGAATCTCAGGGAACCTTCTTTGCGGTTGATGCCAAGATACCATAGTGAGCGGGAATGTCCCCTTTTGCACAAATAATCAGCAATTCCTCTGCCTTCGAATGCCCAGGATGCCGCCCCTAATCTGTTTATTATAAAGATGTTACATTTTGGGTGTTCTAGGTCATTTATACGCGTGAGCCGGTATGAAAAAATTTGCGCCAAATGACGAGAGTTTCTCGACAGCCGTTCACCAACCGGAAAAACCGGCGCGAGAGTGATGCTCCCGTAAGTAATAGTTCCCACCCTGCTGACACCACTACAATGAACTCACTTGAGCTACTCAATGAACAAAATGAGAGGTTGTAGCAAGCCCAGTCTGGCTATTGTCGAGCCAGCATCCGTGTGCCGTCAGGGAGGATGGTAAGCGTGGTACGCGTTTTGGTTCTCGACGGTCACAGTGCAGCCGCGCTGGCATTCGTGCGCTCACTCGGCCGCGCCGGCCGATGGGTGGCAGTGGGGCACGGCGAAGGAACGTTCGCAGCTGCTGCGCTGTCGCGTTATTGCGCGGCGGTTTTTCAGTATCCCGACCCGACTACCGACTTAAGCGGGTTTGCGACAGCTCTCTTGGCATTTGTTCAAAGAGAGAAGATAGAACTATTGGTCCCAATCACCGATTGGACCACAATTCCAGTCTGCCATTACCGCGATCAACTCGAGGTGGTCTGCCGCATTGCTCCGACTTCGCGTGAGTCTCTGGAACTTGTTTCTGACAAATACCGCACCGTCAGACTGGCGCAATCGCTCGACGTTACGATTCCGGAAACATGGCTAATTCGTGATGTGACAGACCTCGACGACATACCGTCATGGACCTTTCCTCTCGTGGTCAAGGATCGCGCCTCGGTGCGATGGATCGGAAATGGTGCAGTTGTCGGATCAGTTAGTTACGCCTATGACCAAGCGGATTTGCGGCGGCAAATCGCCACACGTCTAGCGGCTGCGGGAGACGTGCTCATTCAGAGATTTGTCGGCGGTGTTGGAGTCGGCTTTTCATGCTTCGCACACGGTGGAAAGGCTCTGCTGCCGTTTGAATGGGTGCGGGTGCGCGAGACGGATCCCCGCGGCTCCGGCAGCAGCGCCAGAAAATCTGTGTGTCTGGACGCAACCGTCCGGCAATTCAGTGAGAGGTTGATCGCGCAGGTCGGCTTCGAGGGGTTGGCGATGGTCGAGTTCAAACGAGACCTAGGTACCGGCCAAATCACATTGATGGAGATCAACGGCCGTCCTTGGGGGTCGCTGCAGCTGCCAATCTCCAGCGGCATTGATTATCCGAACTACTTGGTTGATTGGTGCCTGACTGAGAGTTTGCCGCCTGCCGAAATCAACTACAAGAAGGGGATTGTGTGCCGGCGAATAGTCGGAGAGTTAGTTCATCTGGAAAATCTTCGTCGCGGCAAACCGGCGCAATGGCCGGAGGTGTACCCGAATTTCTGGACGAGCCTGCTCAAAGTTGCGATGCCCTGGTACCCCGGTATGCGCTACGACGACCTGTCGTTCTCCGATCCCAAACCGGGCTTGGCCGGCTTATACAAATGGTTTCGTGACCGCATCGGTAAAGGCCGGAAGAGCCAAAATGCAATCCCCTCACGCAGGGTCAAGGGAATTATTCACTGCCACACTACTTATTCCTACGACGGAAAATTGACCGTGCCCGAACTTTGCGAGGTGTTGCGGCGGGAAGGATTCGATTTCGTCGCTCTCACGGAACATACCCAGGGGCTGACTGCCAGACGTTACTCGCAGTTAGTTCGCGAGTGTGCGGAGCAAAGCGATGAAAAGTTCCTCGCTGTTCCAGGACTGGAGCTTCGTTGCGGAGACGGCATCGAGATTGCCGCGATTGGAGTTTCGCAGTGGCTAGATGACTCTCCGCCGACTGCGGCTGCTGCAGCTATTCGCGATGCCGGAGGTTATGCTGTCTGGGTACATCCTTTCAAAAAGGGAAATTGGAGTGGGGCATTTCTCGACTGTGACGCGGTAGAAGTCTTGAATGGAAAAGAGGACGGAGTGCTAGCGCCGAACTTGGCATTGCGCAAGGAGTATGCATGGCAGCGCCAGCAGGGCCGGTCCTTTCACGCAATTTTTGGTTTGGATTTTCACAACCTACGTCAGCAGCGTTGTGTGTGGATCGAATGTGAAACGGATGAACTCACCCGCCCGGCGGTGGTTCGAGCGCTCCGCGAAGGGCGGTTCGTGAGCCGCGTTTCTCATGGGGCCATGTCCAGCCAGGGAAAGATAGGAAGCTCGCACTACTTAAAAATGCTAAGCTTGCGAGCGGCTTTCATCAGTTGGAAGGCCCTCCTGCGCCTCGTTCCGAGTGGCGTCCGAACCGCGCTATTGAGAGTTGGCAGCCCAGTAGCTAGCACCTTGAAACGGCGCAACTAGCGCAAAGATTTAGCGCTGAGCCGATAGAGTGGTCCACTCGGCAGCCGCTGTGCTGGCCAATTCGTAGCCCAGACGAGTCATCAGGTCCCGCCACTCCGCTTCGATCCGCGCAACCGACTGCTGTGACAGCACCGATTTCCATTCGCCCGTGGTTGCGCTCCTCACAAATGGCTTGTCAGGGCGAGTTTGCTTTGTAAGTACCCAGTTGTGAGCTTCAGATTTTTCCAATTCTCGCATGCGTTCTGGTGAGCTCAGTTCGATGGCGCGCGACAGTTTCTCCGGACGAACGTCAATATCGCGGGGCCAGACATCGCCTAGAAAACTCGCTATCTTGCCCAGTTCCCGCGCGGGATCTTTCTTCATTTGTTCGTAGGTCAGCAAAAGGAAGTTTGCCTGATGTTGACGCAAGCAGATCCAACTCATTACATTGTCCGCCCACGATCCCCATTTTGTATCGAACTCTGCGGCCATGAATCGCGGAACGAAATCATCCATGGGATAGCCGTCCGGCAGATTGCCAGCCTTGATGTTGTGGTGATAGAAGGAGACGGCGACATCCCGGGGATCGCGCACGATGTAAATCGTCCTTAGATAGCGTGGATCAAAACATTCGTGGCTTTTGAGAATGCGTGGCCGGGTCAAGCGCCTCATCTGGCGGTCGGAATTGAAGTAAATTTCGGGAATCCGAGACTCAACATTTGAGAACGTAACCGGCTCATCCTGATTCAGAAGATTGCCAATCAAGAAACGCGTCCAGGTATTGCCGGAACGGGGGTAGGAAACCACAAATACGTCGTCCGGGTACACCGTAAGACCACGGTTGGCGGGCTGACGCCCCGTCAGGACGCGCTGTACATTGTTCAAAATCTGGAAAAAGTTTCCCATATGCAGCTTTCACAGATAAAGGCGCTTTTCTGAAGTTCGGTGGCGACTATGCTGCTACGTACTGTAATGCAGGCCGCACATCGTTGCCTTCGACCACCAACGCGGCCGCATATCCCGATCCGGCATCGAGATCCCAAAGTGACCAGCGATGCCGCTCCTCTGCATCGGGACGCGTGTCTAAAATTTCAGCGGGCTGGCCGGGAGTGAGCGAGACATCGAACTGGTGCAGCGGCAGTGACAAGCCCTCGCCTTTTGCTTTCACGAATGCTTCTTTGCGCGTCCAGCACGCAAAGAATGCTTGATGTTGCAGATCCTCTGCCAACCCACGAAGAGCCGCTTGCTCGGACTCCGAAAAGAAACGCTTGGCAATCTCGCAAACTTCAATGTCGGCACGCAGCTGTTCCACATCTATTCCGACTGCGCGGCTCAGTGTAAACGCAAAAAACGCCGATGAATCCGGCGGTCGCGTTCGAAATGGAACCGCATCGCCCGGTTCCGCTCATCTTGTGCGAGAAAATCGTCAGCGGATAGCGTCATTGCAAATGCATCTAAATCGGCGCGCCAGATATGTACTTCGCTTGAGCCGATTTCAGGACACATGCCTAGGTCTTCAACACTCCTGATCCCACACTTCGTCTGCTGGGCGGCGATCACGACTCGGCCCTCTCGGCAGTAACCATCACAGCTTCTTCAGCGGCCGGCATAGGGACAGGGGGCGAGTTCTCTCTCCGCGCGCGCTCAAGACAAGCGGCGAGCTTGCCCGCGAGAAGTTGCACATGAGGTTCGCGGAATATCAAAATGTGCCGTTTGCTCTTGATTGGAACCACATGTAGCTCCACGCCGTCTTGGGCTCTCGGACCCCACCCCATGAAAGGATCACGCACGTAATAGTAGGGCTGCTCGGGCATTTTGAATAATGTGATCTTGCCGGCAAATTGGGGCGGCACAAAGTTTTTTCCGGGCCAGTACACTTCCCCCCAGCGAAGGGAAGGAGCCGCCGTGCGGGGCGATTCTCTATCCGTCTTGCCGGGTGATACCCGCTTCCGCAGCAGGTTGGCTACGAACGCCCGTTTCTGAGAACCTGACAGCCGGAAGAAACCTCGGATCCGCTTCACGTAATAATCAACCGTCCACAGTGAGCGGATTTGAGTGTTCTCCAGCACCCAGGTATCGAAGACTGCCAGCAGCGCAACTTCTTCATGGTTGGCCTTGAGCAATCGCGCCATGTTGAAAGCAATACTGGCACCCTCACACATTCCTCCAAGGTAGTATGGCCCTTCCGGCTGGATAGTTTTAAGAGCCTGTAGATATTCAGCTGCGAGTTGGTCGTATTCGGCGGCCGTATAAGGACGGCCACGCAGCCGCGGTCCTGGACCCTGGATTTTGTACACGGGCTGGTCATGGCTGAGGTGCCGCGCCAAGGCCGCATAGCCCAGAGCATTCATCCCCGGAACCACGATGAGGAACAACGGAGGCTTCGAGCCACCACGTTGAATCTCGACGACAATCTGCTCCTTGTTAGCGGTGTCGTCGCGCAGCAAGTTTGCTAGAGCTTCGATCGTCGCCCCCTGAAAGAGCACTGCCAACGGGATCTGCTTTCCTGTCGCCTTCGCCACCTCAGCGATCATGCGCACCGCCAGCAGCGAGTGTCCACCCAGCTCAAAAAAATTGTCGCGGATCCCAACTTCCGGAATTCCAAGCAAGCTCTGCCAGATGTCGGCGACCTGCTGTTCAATCTCGTCGCGGGGCGCAACCGCTTTCTCGCTGCGTTGGAACTCCGGCTCCGGCAATGTCCGGCGATCCACCTTTCCGTTAGGCGTGAGAGGAAACATATCGAGCATCACAAAAGACGAGGGGACCATGTAATCTGGCAGCTTTTGCCTAAGCGATTGCCTGAGTTCGGCGATGAGGCCCTGTTCATCGCGTCTCCGATCGGGAACAATGTAGCCAACCAGCTGCTGGTTACCCGGCTGATCTTCCCGCACCATCACGGCACACTGCTGCACCGCAGGATGTTCCGACAGGAGTGCTTCGATCTCGCCCAGTTCGATGCGGAAGCCGCGCAACTTGATTTGATTGTCCATCCGTCCTAAGTAGATGAGATTGCCATCGGGTCGATAACGAGCCAGGTCACCAGTGCGGTAGAGACGGCGCCCGGATTTGTCGCCGAAGCTGTCAGGAACAAATTTTTCCGCCGTCAGCTCAGGGCGATGGAAATAGCCGCGCGCGACGCCATCTCCTCCGATGTACAACTCGCCGGCAACCCCGATGGGAACTGGTTTCTTGTGGGAATCGAGAACATACATCTGGGTGTTAGCGATCGGACGGCCAATGGGCGCTAACGACCAGTCCATGCCGCTCACCCGATACGCTGACGACCAGATGGTGGTCTCGGTCGGTCCGTAGAGGTTCCATAACTCAGCGCAGCGCGGCAATAGCAGATCCGCTAGTTCCCGGGGAAGCGCTTCGCCACCGCACAACACTTTCAGCTTGGAGTCGCCGGGCCACCCGGATTCAATCAACATGCGCCAAGTGGCCGGGGTCGCCTGCATTATGGTTGCACCGCTGCGCTTCAATAGCGCCTGCAGTTGCAGCGCATCGCTGGCTTGTTCCCGGCTTGCGAGCACAATCCGTGCGCCAGTGGTGAGCGGCAGGTACAGCTCCAGTCCTGCGATGTCGAAAGACAAAGTTGTCACCGCGAGTAGTCTGTCTTCAGCAGCAATGCCTGGTTCGCGCTTCATCGACTCCAGAAAATTCACTACATTGCGATGCGTGATTTGCACACCTTTGGGTCTTCCCGTGGAGCCGGAGGTATAGAGGACGTAGGCCAGGTTTTCCGGTGTTACATTGGTCCGGAGGTCCTCGGCGCGCTGCTTGGCAATCGCGGGCCAGTCGGCGTCCAAGCGAATAATCTTGCCGGTGACCGGCGCCGCAGAAGCGAGACTTTCCTGCGTCAACAGGAATTGGATGTTGGCATCTTGGGCGATAAATGCGATACGGTCCTTTGGATATGCGGGATCCAGTGGAACGTACGCTCCACCAGACTTCAAAACCCCGAGCAGAGCGACGACCATGTCTAGCGACCGCTCCACATAGATTCCGATCAAAGTCTCGGCGGCCACGCCTTGTTCCACGAGATAACGTGCGAGCCGATTCGCCCTGCAGTTCAACTCCGCATAAGTCAGCGATTGCTCGCCAAAGGTGATTGCGATTCTATTCGGCGCCTGCCGTGCCTGTTGTTCGAACAGCTGATGTATGCAAGCCGGAGGATAGCGAGCCGCGGTTCGGTTCCATTCGACAAGCAAGTTCTGGCGCTCAGGCTGCGTAAGCAGATCGAGTTCGCTGAGCGGTATTTCAGGGCCAGCTGTGGCCGCTTCCAGGAGTTTCTGCCAGTGTCTCAGCATGCGAGAAACGGTTGAAGCGTCGAACAGATCTTTGTTGTAGTTGAAAGTGGTCCGCAATCCTTCCGGTATCTCATTCGCGATCACGGTGAGATCGAACATCGCCGCCCCGAAATCCTTCTTGAAGGGACTGAATACCAAGCCTGGAATTTCATGAATCTCGCCGGGCTGGTTATGAAGGATGAACATGATCTGGAAAATCGGATTGCGGCTCAGGTCACGTTCGGGTCGCAACTCTTCCACGAGTTTCTCGAACGGCATGTCTTGATAGGTGTAGGCTCCGAGAGCCATCTCCCGGACTCGGCCCAGAAGCTCGCGGAAACTCGGGTTGCCAGAAAGGCGTGTGCGAAAGACGAGCGTGTTGACGAAGAGGCCAAGCAGCTTTTCCAATTCCGGTGAAGTTCGACCAGCTATGGGTGATCCGACAACGATATCTTCTTGCCCGCTGTAGCGCGCCAGGAGCACGTCGAGCGCGGCTAGCACCGTCATAAAGAGGGTTGCTCCTTCACGCTGGCTGAGCTTCCTTAGCCGGTCCACCACAGGAGGTGGAATCACGATGGATTGACTCGCGCCGTGGAAGGTCTGAACTGCGGGCCGCGGCCGGTCGGTGGGCAGATCAATGCTGGCGGGCGCGCCCGCGAGCGCTTGTTTCCAATACGAGACCTGCGCACCAAGAGCGGCCTCTTCGAGATAGTTGCGCTGCCATAGGGCAAAATCTGCGTATTGTACCGGCAGTTCAGAAAATGCTGGGGGCTGGCCCGCACGGAAAGACTGGTAGGCGCTTGCGAGTTCGTTCAGGAATATCCTGATGGACCATCCGTCGAAAACGATGTGATGAACGGTAGCCAGCAAAACATGATCTTCCGCGCCCAGCCGCAACAAACTGAAGCGATAGAGCGGGCCTCGCTGGAAGTCGAACGGCTTTTGCGATTCCTCTGAAGCCAGGTGCATTGCGCAACGCTCGCGCTCGTCTTCCGGCATGTCAGTCAGATCAGTCATGCTCAAAGCTATGGGCGCAGGCGGGTTGATGATTTGCACCGGGTTGCTGCCGGACATCCCGAAAACTGTCCGCACTGCCTCATGCCGTTTCACGATTTCCGTGAGGCTTCTTTCCATCGCCGCCGAATCGAGAGCGCCAGTGAGACGGAATGCGATTGGGATGTTGTACGCGGCGCCCGTGCCGCCCAGCAGCTCGAGCACCGTCGACCTTGCCGTTGGCGTTAAGCGGCAGCTTGTCGAGAAAGACAAAGCCGCTGGGGACCATGTAATCCGGCAAGTTTGCCTTGACGCGGGCGCGCAACTCGCCTGCGTCCACGGACTCATCAGAGGCCGCAACCAGGTAGCCGATGAGCCGCTTGTCACCTGGACGATCTTCGCGAACCACGACGACCGCTTGTTGCACAGCCGCATGCGCGCTGAGCACGGCTTCGATTTCGCCGAGCTCGATGCGGTAGCCGCGGACTTTTACCTGATTGTCAGCGCGGCCCAGGAAGTCAATCCGGCCGTCGGCGAGGTAGCGGGCCAAATCGCCGGTTCGGTAGAGCTTCGCCCCCGGCTCTGAAGTGAAAGAATTAGCTACAAACTTCTCTGCGGTTAGTTCCTGTCGCTTCAAATAGCCCTTAGCAACGCCGTCGCCGCCAATGTAAAGCTCTCCGACCACTCCGATCGGGACTGGGCAGCCATGCTTATCCAGGATATAAATCTGAGTATTTGCTAGCGGCCTGCCAATGGTCAGAGCTTCGTCTTTCGAGCGATACTCCGCGAACGTTGACCAGACGCAGGTCTCCGTCGGACCGTAGAAGTTGTAAAGCGATGGATACGCATCGAGCAGACGAGCGAACAACTCCTTGGGCAGTGGCTCCGCTCCGACAACTCGCTTGCATCCTGCGCCCGTATAACCAGCATCAAGCAAAAGTCCCCAAGTTGTCGGAGTGGCGTGAATGATGGTTGCGCCAGTCTTCTTTAACAAGGCGGTGAGCGCTTCGCCATCGGCAGCTAGCTCGCGACGTCCGACCACCACTTGGCCGCCGGTTATGAGGGGCAAGTAGAGTTCCGGTATGCACATGTCGAAAGCGAACGACGCGAGCGCGACGAGTACATCTTTCTCGCCCGCATTGAGAATGTTGGCCATCGACGTCAGAAGGTTGACTGCGGCACCATGCGAAACCTGTACGCCTTTGGGCCGACCAGTCGAGCCGGATGTGAAGATCACGTAAACCAGGTCGTCGGGCGTGGCTGTGCTACTCACGTCGGCGGCATTCTCACTCGCCCACAGAGAGCGATCACGATCCAGGCACAGCACCTCACTACCTCCCGGCGGAAGCGCGCCGAGCAAAGATTCTTGCGTCAGGAGCACCGGAGGTTGCGCATCCTCCAGCATGTAAGCAATGCGATCGGAGGGATAGCCGGGGTCAATCGGAACATACGCCGCGCCGGACTTTTGCACGGCGAGAAGTGCGACCATCATCTCCAGCGAGCGTTCCAAGTAGATTCCCACTAACTTTCCGGGACTGATGCCGCCCTTTTGCAAATGACGCGCCAAGCGGTTTGACTGCTCATGCAGTTCGCTGTAAGTCAAGGAATGATCATCACATGCGACCGCGCACGCATCTGGTCTGCGCGCCGCCTGAGCTTCAAAGAGCTGGTGCACGCACCGG
>WNFY01013990.1_pt1 | contig 10101 bp, 9 predicted proteins | sample 5400091 | NCBI WGS metagenome assembly WNFY01 (sample SAMN13153364, study PRJNA577476) | soil metagenome | isolation source: 60 cm soil or saprolite under grassland replicate 1 | place: USA:California | collected 2016-06-15 | reverse complement strand
CGGCCGGCGGCGGCTGCCCTCCGAGCAGGACCGCGACCAGGGTGTGAGTGAATAGGGCGCGGCGGGTCAACGCGTCCGGCCGCCGATCTGCCTGGGGCAGGTCCAGCGGGTTGACCCGCACCCCGGCCGCGCCCAACTGGACGGTGGCGCCGCCGACCGCCTGCGCGAGCCGGACGTACTCGTCTTCCGGGTCGATCACCGCGGCCTGCACCCCGTCATACAAGCTGCGCAGCAGGTCCAGCTTGACCAGGTAGGACTTGCCGGCGCCGGAGCGGGCCAGCACCACACTGTTGTGGTTGTCCAGCGACCAGCGGTCCCACCACACCACCCCGGCCGAGTCGGTGTTCAACCCGTAGAGCACCCCGCCGGCCGGCGGCCGGTCGCCGGGTAGCGGCGCGGGCAGGTCGGCGGAGGCCAGCGGGAACATCGCGGCCAGCGAGTCGGTGTCGAACACCCGCCGCATCCGCACACTGTCCGTCCCCAACGGGAGGGTGGACGTCCAGGCCTGCAGCTGGCGCCAGGTGGCCGGTTGGGTGTCCAGCAGCACCGAGGCGACCGCCGCCCGCACCTGCCCCACCGCGTCAACCAACTCTTCCTTAGTGGCGGCGTGCACGGTCAGGTACAGCCCGACCCGGAACAGCCGGGCCGCGCCGCGGGCCAACCGGTCGGCCAACTCGGCCGCGTCCTCGGCCGCAGCGTCCACGGTCGGGTCGTTCAGCCGGCCCTTGTCCGCGTCCAACCGGCGGGAGGACTCCAGCCGGGCGCGTTGCCGGCGCAGCCTCGCCGCCGCCTGCGCGGTGGGGATCGGTTCGATGTGCACGGCCACGTCCAGCCGGCCCGGCCAGCACAGCAGCGGCTCCAGCCACGCCGGCCCGACCTCGGCCGGATACCCGGTCACCACCAGCGTCGCGGCGTAGCCGTCGCCGACCCGCAGCCACCGGCCGGCCACCTCCACCCCGGCCGGACCGGTCACCCCCGCCAGCTGCGCGCCGCCTGCCGCATCCGTCGCCGGCTGGGTGGATCGGGCCCGGGTGCGGAACACGCTCATCGGCTGCTGCCCTCGGCGCGGACTGGGGTCTGCGGGAGGGTGCGTGGCCAACTGGCGTCGCCGGGCTGGTACGGGTCGACCGCCGCGGTCAGCCCGGCCAGCACGGCCGCACCGTCCAGCACCCGGGCCTCCACACCCAGCGCGGACAGCGCGGCCGCCGTCTGCTCACCCCGCCGGACCGCCTCTGCTGCCGCCTTCGGGCCGGCGGCGGTGCACACCACAATGACGGTGCGCGCCAGCGGGTCCCGGCCGGCGGCCACCTCCAGCAGGAACCGGGCGTAGTCGCCGGCTGCCTCCGCCAGCGCCCGCACTGGCAGCGCCTCGGCGGCGTCCGCGACCCGCAGCGCATGCCCGGTCAGGTCGGCTCGGACGGCGGAGATGACCACCTGCACTGGGCCGGTCAGCCCGTTCAGCCAGCGGCCGTAGCCGGCCAGCAACCCGGCCTGCTCCTCGCCGGTGCGCAGCCCGATGTTCACCGTGCCCGCCGCGACCAGGCAGGCCGCCCGCCCCCCACCGAGGTCGACCACCCCGTCACCGCCGATCGCCTGCGCCGGCAGCCGCAGCACCGCCGGCCCCGGCCCGGCCGGGCCGGGCAGCTGCGGTGCCCAGTCCGGCGGCGCGGGCAGGCCGTCCGGGGCCGGGACCAGCCGGCGCGGCGCCCGCCGCTGCCGAACAGCGGCCAGCAGCCACACGTCCAGCGGCAGCCCGTCCCGCCGGCCCAACGCCACCCCGACCGCCGCGGCCAGCACCGGCACGAACCCGGCCAGCATCAGCTGCGGCGGCACCATCCGGCCCACCGCCCGCCACGCCAGCCAGCAGGTGGCGGCGGCCACGGCGAGGATTGCCATCTGCCGGGCGGTCAACCCGTAGACCAGCTTGTCCGGAGCCTCCACGTCCGCGGGGATCGCCGCGCGCGGCGTCAGATCGACCTCCGGCCTCATCGCGTCCCCCCGCCCGCGCCTGCTCCGCCGGCTGCGCCGGCCCCGCGTGCTGCGCCGGCGCCGGTGGCGCTGCGGCGTTTCAGCGCTCGGGTGTACAGGTCGACCCCGGCGGCCAGCTCCCCGCTGGTGTAGGGGCGGACCGGCTGCCCGGCCCGGGCCACCATGCCGCGGCGGCCGGCGTCGATGCCGGCCGAGAACGGCGGCCCACCCGGCGTCCACCAACCGCGACCCCCACCGCCAGCCGGCGGCCGGGTCGGCCACCCACCGCGCGCCGCCCCGCTTGGACCGCGACCGCGACCGGCGCCGGTCCGGCCGCCCAGCGCCCGGGACAGCCCGCCGGTCAGCCGTTGGATCACCAGCACCCGCAGCACGTAGCCGCCGACCGTGTGCCCGCCGCCGCGGGTGACGTACCGGCGGATCAGCCCGGGGATCCGCACCACGATCCACAGCAGACAGGCCACCAGGAACAAGTTGAATGTCCCCGACCCGGCCGGCAGGCCCAGCGCGGGCAGGTTGGCGTGCGGGTCGAAGAACACCACCAGCGCGGCGTGCAGCACGAACGCCTGCAACACCACCGTCGCCAGGGTGCCCAGGATCGCCCGCCACCACAGGCGGGCGGCCGGGTCGGTGAACGGGCTGGCGTGGCAGGCCAACGCCACCGGGGCCGCGCCGGCCAGGCACACCAGCAGCGCCAGCCGGACCACCCACACCACGATCAGCATGCCCAGCAGCACCGCGATGATCAGCCCGAGCACGGCCACCAGCAGCGCCGCCGACGGGTCGGTCAGGCTCGCCGCCACCGTCCGCGCCAACTGGCCGAACGCGGCGGACTGGGCGATCCCGTCCCCGGTCAACCCGGTCGTCAGCGCGTTCGCCCCGCTGATCAGGCCGCGGACGATCGGACCGGACAGGTTCGCCGCCACGAACGCGATCACCAGCCGCGGCGCGAGTTCGCGGACGCCGTAGCGGACCTGCAGCGTCTCCCGGGTCATCACGGTCACCCCGGCGGCGATGATGGCCAGCACGAAGCCGGCGTCGACCACCGCCAGCGAGGTGCTGGTCAGCCGCTGCACCTGCGGCAGCCCGGTCACATCCGGCACCCACAGCACGGTGCCGGACAACAGCGCCCACAGCCGGTTCAACGCGGCGGCGACCTGGCCGGCGAACCAGCGCGGGATCGAGTTCAGCAGCCAGCCCACCGGGTCAGCCGCCGATGATCGAACGCAGGATCTGCAGCAGCACCGGCGCCAACACCGCCAGCGCGTAGCCGATCGCCGCCGACTTCAACGCCGACTTCGCCCGCTCCACCTCCGCCGGATCCCCGCCGGCCATGAGATAGCGGACCCCGCCAACGGTCAGGAACAGGGTGGCCACCCCGGCCAGAATCCCCACGATCCACACCGTCAGATTCCGGATGATCGTCGGCAGATCATGCGGGGCCGACCGTCGATGACGCGGGGAACCGCAGAGCGGGCCGGCTGCCCGCGTCCCGCGACTCCGTGCCCACCCACTGCCACCCCGGCCACCCAACCCGGCGCACCCGCCGGGCCCGGGCGCCCAACCAGTACCCAACCCCGCCCAACCAGCACGACCGGCGGCCCGCATCCGACACGGCCACTCACCAGCGACACGCCGGCAAGGCGCAGCCGCGCGGACCGCCGTGGGCCCGGCGCCGGTGCGGGCGCGCCGAAACCGCAGAGTGTCGAGCCGGCCGGCGGCGACCGCGGCGGATGCCCGCGCGGGCTCGCCCGGGAGGCTCCAGCGGCCGGCCGCGGCGGTCACCGGATCGCCGCCACCGGTCGCGCGGCCCGGCCCACCCCAGTGTTGTCGCGACGCACAACCCAGTCCGACGTCGCGGGTGCGGCTGGGCCGGTACGCTCGCCGCGCCGGCCGTCGGGGCGCTGTACCGGCAGCCGGCCGCGCGGGGTCAGCGGCGCCCAAGCCAACTCCCCGTCGATGATCACCCGGGCTAGGCGTGCCTCGGCCCGCCTTCGCCAGCCGGCGGCAACCGTCACGCTGATCCCGAGCCGGTCGGCGACCTCCTGCAGCGGCACCTCGTCCAGCCGGGTCGCGCTGATCAGCAGGTAGTCATCCGGGTCGATCACCGCGGCGGCCACCGCCCGGGCCAGCACCCAGTCCGGATGATCCCAAGGCTGGGCAGGCGGCAGCGACCAGGCGCCCTCGACATGCACCGCGTCGGTCTCCTCGACCCGGGTCCGGGCCCGTCGGACCGCCCGGACCCCGGCGTCGATCAGCCGCCCGCACACCCGCGGCCCGTCCACATCCAGGCTGCGCAGCCGGTCGACGAACCCGGCCAGCAGCTCACCGTCCAGGTCGGCGGTGTCCCCGCGCCAGCCGGCGGCCAGCCGGCCGGCCGCCCGCCGCAACCCAGGCATCGCCAACCCGACCGCGGCGACCACCCACGCCGGGCCGTCCCGGCGGGCCCGCACAACCAGCTCCCGCCACACCGCGTCCCGGACCGGCCGGGGGGTGCGGTCGGCGATCAGGATCTTCTTCAGCTCCTCCAGCGGCAGCAGCCGGGACGGCAGCCCGGCAAAGCCGCGGCCGTCGAAGGCCAGCGGCGCCGGCGGGCAGGTCAGCAGGTCGAACGCGCGCTGCGCGGCGTCCAGCGGACTGCACGACCAAGGCCTCGACATCGGTAGGGCGCTCCTCAGATCCGGGATACCTACGCCGCCGCCAAGCGGGCGGCGAGACCCCTATCCGCGCACACGAAGCCAACCCGTTGGCCAACCCGACCCCACCCAACCGGCCCCGGACGGGGCCCCCGCGGGTCGCCGATGCGGCCAACCGGCGGGGTTAGCCAGCATGGTTGGGTCAGTTGACCCGGGCCGCCCGACCACCACCGACCGCGCGTCGCGGGCAGCGCACTGCCGATGCGGCTCCCGCTCGGCCGGCTGGCTCTACGGCTCTCCGGCGACCGCACCTGCGGACGAGACCTGGATCTCAGTCGTGATCACGGATGGGAAGATCGTCGAGTGGGCGGAAACGCGACCGTGAGTGGGGCCAAGGCCCGTGCTTGAAGCCAGCCGGCTGAGCCCGGCCAGACACCCCTGATGTCGTCAGCAGCCAGATCCGGCCCCCGGCCGAGCGGGTTGGTCTGGCCCAGCTCATGGGGCCGGAACAACCCGGTGATCCGCGAGGTGGAGGCGGGTTTGGCGATGGACGCGATCCCCTGGAGGTGGGGCAGAACTCGCGGAAGTGGGACCGGGGACGACTGCTGAGCACACCCCGATATCGGGCAGCGGTCCGGGCCCGCCGCAGCCCGCTGGAGGGCACTGCCGCCCCCTTGGTTAGCACCGCCGCTGCCCGGCAGTGGCCCGCGCAACCGGGTTGGGCCCGCCGGCCGCGACGAGATCCCTCGCCGGCGCCACCCGCCGACGCCCACCCGGCCGCTGGTTTGGTGCCGGTTGGCCGGCGCCCAACCGCACGGCTGGCGCATCGAACGTGCTGTTGGGCCGTGGGTGGGTGTGAACACCAACCGTCACCGGCGTAGGCGGCAACCGCCGGCCAGCACCCAACCCGACCGGGCTGAGGACCTCCCAGCCGCCAACCCCGAGCCGGACGCCGACAGCACAGCCCCGCTGAGCCTGCACGAGCTGGTCGCTGCCGGCGCCATCGACGTCGTCCCCGGCGACCCCCCGGTCCCGATCACCGTCTGGCGGATCGCCGGCACACACCGCACCGGCCAACACGACGCCCCCGGGCTGGACCCGCAGGCGGCCGGCCTGCTGGTCGGCCTCTCCACCCAACCCGGGGACACCCTGATCGACCTGTCCGCCGACCCCGCCGTCGCCGGCGCGGCCGGCGCCGGAGCCCGCCGCTACCTGCCCGCCAACAACCCCGCCGACCCAACCCGGCTGGGCCATGTCGCCGGCACCGCGCGGCTGGTGCTGCTGCGCTGGCCCTCCCCAGCCGACCCGGCCGGCGAGGTATCCGACGCCGAATTGATTGACCTGCTCTACGGCTGCCGGCGGCTGCTGGCCGCCGACGGCTGCGTGATCGCCGCGCTGACACCCCCACCGCGCACCGGTTACGTCGACTATGCCCGCCGGCTGATCCCCGCCGCGCACCGGGCCGGATTGGGCTACCTGCACCACATCATCGTCGTCGCCGCGCCCATCCCCGGCCACCCGCAGCCCCGGCACGGGAGCCCCGCCGCACCCGCCACCCTGCGCGCGGCCACCCACCTCGCCGTGCAGGCGAACCTGCTCGCCTTCGTCCTGCGCCGCGGCCGCCATGGCTGACCCGCACAGCACCCGCGTCGCCGCCGATCTGGTGCACGAGCACCCGGCCTGGCGATGCCGGGTCGGCGACGAGCAGTGGGCTCCCGGGCTGTCGGTCTGGCCGGTCGCCCAGCGCAGCCCGGCCGCGCAGCGCCGCGGGCGGTACATCGCCGGCTCGACCGCGCATCCGGCCCGGATGCTGCCCGACCTGGCCGCCCACGCCATCCGCGCCTACACCCAGCCCGGCGAGCTGGTCGCCGATCCGCTCGCCGGTGTCGGCACCACCCTGGTCGAAGCCGTCCACGCCGGCCGGCACGCCGTCGGCATCGAATACGAGCCCGGCTGGGCCGCGCTCGCCGCCGCCAACATCGCCCACGCGCACGCCCAGGGCGGCACCGGCCACGCCGACGTCATCCGGGCCGACGCCACCGGCCTGCCCGACATCCTCCCCGACCGCTACCGCGGGCAGGTCGCGCTGGTGCTCACCTCACCCCCCTACGGGCGCACCATGCACGGCCGGGTCGAGCACCGCCGCGGCCCGCTGACCCGCTTCCACGACAGCTACGGCCCGCCGGACACGGCCAACCTCGGCAACCGCAGCCGCATCGGCCTGCTCGACGGGCTCACCCGGGTGCTGGCCGGCTGCCTGCCGCTGCTGCGCCCCGACGGCCTGATCGTGATCACCGCACGGCCCTGGCGGCGCAACGGGCTGCTGGTCGACCTCCCCGGCCAGATCATCGACGCCGCCACCGCCGCCGGACTCGACCCTGTCGACCGGTGCGTCGCCCTACTCGCCGCCGTCCGGGACGACGGGCACCTGCAGCCCCGGCACTCCTTCTGGCAGCTCACCGTCACCCGCCAGGCCCGGCGCAATGGAATCCCGCTGAGCCTGCTCGTGCACGAGGACGCGCTGGTGTTCGCCGCGGCCGAACCCAGGGCGGGGTCCGGAGCACCGGCCGATTCCTCCCACCGCCACCACGCCGCCGCGTCGCCGGGCGTGTCCGACGCCGGTAGGCCGGGCCCGGGATGAGCCACCGGCCGCCACCGGCCCGGGAGCCAGACCCGGCCGGCCCGGACAGCGCCCCGCCGCCCACCGCCGGTAGGCCTGCCCAACCACAACGGGCGGCGACGGCCGGCGGCGAGTCGCGCTACCCTGCCCGGCCCGCAGCCGGGCCAGCCGGCCGGGACCCCGAACGCAACCGGGTACTGCGCCTGACCCTCACCGAACCGGAGACCGCCCCGATGAGCGAACAGCAGCACGAGCAGGCGGTCACCGTGCTCGCGACCATGATCGCGTCGTGGGTTCAGCGCCGCGTCTACCGCCACCACGACACCCCGCCGACGCCCTGACCAACCTCCAGGAGATTACTGTGGCAACCCCGCCGAGCACGCCGCCGGCCGGCACCCGCCCTCGGGTCGACGCCTACACCCGCCGCCCCCAGCCTCGACGAACAACCGCCGGTCCGCACACGCTCGCAGCAACGCCAGCCATGCCAGTCTCTGGCCGGGCGGCACGGCTGGACGCAGGCGGCCACCGACGTGGACCACCCCGGCGGCAGCGGCCGTCATCGGCCCGGCAGGCCCGCCGCCGTCGCCGACGCCCGCACCGGACGTTTCGGCGTCCTGCTCGTCCGTCACGCCGGCCAACTCGGCCGCCGGGTCGCCGACCTCGCCGTGTTCCTCGACGCACTCGACAGCGCCGGCGTGGTCCCGCAGCCGGCCCCCGCAGCCCCGACAGGCCCGCTGACCGGGCAACCGCTGGCCGCGGCCGCCCCGACCAGCCGACCCACAGCACGACACCGGCCAGCCTCCGCCCACTCCTCCGACCGACCCGCCACCTACGGGGCGGGGCACCCACAGGTCCGCGCCATGACCGCCGGCGCGCCGATCGCCGCGCCGCCACCGCACCCCTGGGCGGGCCGGCGCACCGGCCGAGGGGAGGACCGCCGTGGCCCGGCGTAGCCTCACCCGGGCCGTCGCCCACGCCGCGTCCGGCTCGGGCCTGCGGGTGGCGATCTACATCCGCCGGTCCACCGACGAGGAACACCAGCCGTTCTCGCTGGAAGCGCAGGAAGCAAAGCTGCGCGCCTACATCAACTCCCAGCCCGGCTGGAGCCTGGTCGCGGTCTACCCAGACGACGCCTCCGGCGCGAAACTGGACCGGCCCGGCCTGGACAAAGCGCTGGCCGCCGCCCGCGCCGGCCGGTTCGACGTGCTGCTGGTCTACCGGGTCGACCGGTTCACCCGCCGCATCCGGGACCTGGTCACCCTGCTCGACGAACTCGACACCGCCGGGGTGGCCTTCCGGTCGGCCACCGAACCGTTCGACACCTCCACCCCGGCCGGACGGATGCTGGTGCAGATGCTCGGCGTGTTCGCCGAATTCGAACGCGAAATGATCATCGACCGGGTGATCAACGGGATGGAACGCAAGGCGGCCAAGGGCAAATGGACCCTCGGCGTCGCCCCCTACGGCTACACCCTCAACCCGGAGCACATACTCATCCCGAACCCGGCCGAGGCCGCCGTCGTGGTCGAGATCTTCCGTCTCTACACCCGGCGGCGGCTAGGCACCCGGGCCACCGCCACCGTCCTGAACAAGCGCGGGCTGCGCCGGCGCAGCGGCCGGCCCTGGAGCCACAAGACCGTCGGCGACGTACTGACCAACCGCGTCTACCTCGGCGAGATCCACTTCCGGGACGTCATCTCCGACTCCGCGCACCAGGCCATCATCGACCCCAAGACCTTCCAGATCGCCGACCGGATCCTCACCCAGCGCGGAGAGAACCCGGCGATCAAGGCAACCGCCGCCTCCGACTACCACCTCACCGGCAAGATCACCTGCCCGGCCTGCGGACGCCACTACCTCGGCACCAGTGCCGTCGGCCGCAGCCGCACCTACCGCTACTACACCTGCTTCACCCGCAGCCGCTACGGCGTCGAACACTGCGCCGCCCCCCGCCTCGACGCCGACGCACTCGACCAGACCACCCTTGACGCGCTCCGCGACTTCTACACCCACCGCTACGACCTCGTCGCCGAAGCCATCGCCGCCGCCCGCGCCGAGCACACCGCCGCCCGCGCCGCCCACCAAGCGGAAGTCGCCACGATCACCGGACAACTCGCCGCCAAGGAAGCCGTCGTCGACCGGTACCTCACCGACTACGAAACCGACAAGATCGACCGAGACACCGTCGCCGGCCGCATCGAGAAGCTCTCCGCCGAGATCCGCCAACTACGGCACCGACGCGACGAACTGACCTTCACCCTCGACACCGAACCCGCCGAACCCGCCGACGCCATCCACACAACGATCCGCGACCACGTCGACCGGATCATCGACACCGGCGGCTCACCAGAACGCAAAGCCCTCTGCGAAGCCCTCATCGTCGAGATCCGCCTCAACCACGACAACACCGCAACCCCCGTCTTCCGAATCCCACTCAGCAGCCACGACGCCTCAGCCATCCTCGACACACAGCCAGGCACGGCCACCAAACAGAAGACGGCGGTTCGCGAACGTCCACCACCGGTGCCCCCGGTGGGACTCGAACCCACACTGCGGCCCTTTTAAGGGGCCTGCCTCTGCCGGTTGGGCTACGGGGGCGCTGCACGAAGGCTATCGATAGCGAGCGACCTCATACCGCCGGGTCTGCGGCTGCTGGAGGGGTGGGGCGGCCTTCTCGAAGGCCGCGGCGGGCCGGACAGGTGTCTGATGGGGCGGGGAGCCTCGGCAGGGGACTCCCCGCGTTGCCGGTCGTAGCCTCCGGTTGCTGAGTCCGGGCGGCGTGATGGCCGACTATGCGACGTTACTGCGTGAGCACGTCACGCTCACCTGCCGGTCGGTGGATCGGATCTTCCTGCAGGG
>WNFY01006852.1_pt1 | contig 10101 bp, 8 predicted proteins | sample 5400091 | NCBI WGS metagenome assembly WNFY01 (sample SAMN13153364, study PRJNA577476) | soil metagenome | isolation source: 60 cm soil or saprolite under grassland replicate 1 | place: USA:California | collected 2016-06-15 | reverse complement strand
AGCGCGCCATCACGGCGTCCGGGTCCGCGGAGCTGGCGCTGCGGCCGAACCGGATTCGCGTGCGCGGCCACGGGCATCTGCACGAGACTGTGAACCCGGGCAGCTGCTACGCCGTCAGCCTGTGCGCGCACGCGGTCACCGCATCCGTGGCCGCGGCGGTCGGCTGAGGCTGCCGTCTGGCCGTCCGGTGCGCATGGCGGAAATTTGCAGTTCGCGCGGCCCTTTCCCGACTGGGGGGATATAACGGCAGCGGGAGCCTGCTGTCAGGGTCTGGAGGGTCGTGCGGCGGAACCGGCCGGGGCGTATGTCCCGCATTCCGGTCGGCCGCGGGCGAGCCGTGACGTTCGCGAGCCGCATATCCGCGAGCGGAACCGCCGCCGCGGCCGTGATCTGCCTTGCCGGAGCGCTTGTTGCGGGCAACGCCGTGCTGCACGACATGGGGCACGCCGCCCGGCATGCTCCGCGTGCCGCCACGGCGGTGCCATCGGTTGGCCCGCGGCCATCCGCGGCGCCGCGCCCGCCGCGCCCGCCCGTGGTAGCGCTGGTGAGCAGCGTGCGGCGGATCATGGTGGCCCAGCTTGGGGAGGCGGCGCTGCGTGACTACGGCACGCCCGTCGTGCGCCAGCCCATGGTAGAGGTGACCCGGACCGCCGGCGATCGGTCGTGGGCGTTCGGGACCGCTGTCATCCCGGTTCCCGCGGGAAGCGCTGCCCCGCCGCAGACCGCCTTGTTCGTCGCGCACGCAAGCGGCCAGCGCTGGCATATAGCCCTGTCCGGTAGCGCGGGGTTCGGCCGCCTGCTCAGATCCGCCGCAGGCAAGGTGGTCAGCACGGCCGAGGCGTCGGCGCTTGCCACGTTCAGCTCGGCGCAGGCTGCCCCGCCTTCGGGCTCGGGCGCCTCGGGCGCTTTGGGCGCGTCCGGTGCGGCGGGTGGCGGTGGGCTGGCCCTGCCGTGGCGAACCGGGCGGTCGTGGCGGCTGGTCGCGGCCTTCAGCGGTTCGGCTACCGCCGGAAGCGCAGCCTCCATGCTCGCCTTCACCGGCGGCGATGGCCGGGTACGCGCGGCAGGTCCGGGCAGGCTGTACCGGTTTTGCGGCGGGCTCGGCAGCGACGCGCTGATAGAGATCGTCCATCCGGACGGCACCGCCACGGAGTATTACCAGCTGAGAGCCGAGACGCGCGTTCCTGACGGCAGCGTCGTCGCGGCTGGCGCCTACCTCGGAATGACGGGAACGTCGTTGACGTGCGGCGGGACCGCCCCCGGTCTGGGTGCGGGTCCAGGTGCGGGCGCGGGCGCCGGCGCCGGTGCGGACGCTGGTGCTGGCGCGGATGCCGTTACGAAGGGCGACCCCGGCTATCACATGCTGGCCTTCGCGGTGATCCGCGGTGGGCACGCGATGGGCCTTGATGGCCTGGTGATCGGCGGTTGGACGTTTCATGAGCGCGCGAGCCACGGGCGGGCGAAGGCCCCGTCGGTGTGGGCGCAGCATGCGGCGGACCGGGTTCTGCTCGGCGGATCGCTGCGCAATTTTGGCGTGGCTGGTCAAGGTTCTCACGGGCCGAGCCCGAGGCCCAGCCAGAGTTCGAGCCCGAGCCCGGGTCGCAGCCCGAGTCGTAGCCCAACCGTCAGCCCGACGGCCTCAGCTGCTGCCGGTGCGTGATCGAGGCTGCCGCACGGTGGCTGATCTGCGCTGCGGGAATGATCTGCGCTGCGTGCCTGGTGGCCGATCTGCGGCACCGGTCGGGCTCAGGCCCGTGACCTGCGACAACGCGGACATCGTGCCGGGTTCTTAATCGTTTCGCTGCGAAACTGGAATGTGCGGCGGTACCATCCTTTTGCCAGCGATTCTGCCCTGTTGCGCATGTCAGCGAGGAGCGGCCAATTGCGGGACAGGCGGCAAATACGGCCGACACCACGTGTTAGTACCCCACGGTTGGTGTTCTCAGTTCTTGTCTGTGTCATCTTCGCTGCGGGGACGGCTGCGGGCACTACTCAGACAGGTGCGTCGGCCGCCGCTGCGATGCAGCGCTTCCTGACGCTGTACTCGGGCGTTTTTGCTCTTGTGGCGCTCACCGCCGCTGTCGCCGCCGGGCTCGCCGCGACCGACCGCGTCATCATGTCGCCCGCGAGCCGCATCGTCGCCCAGGCGGTGCACCGAGCGCTTGCTTTCGTCGCGGTCGCATTTCTCGCAACACATATCCTGATGGAGATAATGGTCGGCAAGTCGCGGCTCATCGATTCTGTCGTGCCATTTCTTTCTTCTGGTCACACGTTCTATATCGGACTTGGCACGATTGCCTCGGATCTGATTGTGCTCATCGTCGCGACGGGCATAGCACGCAGGCGTTTTGCCGAGCGGGCGAGCCCAGCGGCATGGCGGGCGCTGCATGGCATCGCTTATCTGGCGTGGCCGTTGTCCATCGTGCATGGCCTCGTGGCAGGCCGCCAGCCGAGCCCATACGTCAACTGGAGCTATGGCACCTGCATGATCGCCGTGGGTATCGCCCTGGTGGTCCGCAGCGTGGCGACCGTCCGGCCGCGGCAGGCTGCGGCGCGGGCCTGGCCGGACGACGATGGGTCTGAGCTGCACGCAGCCGCGAGGGCCGCTGCGCAGGTATTCCTCGAGCGCAGCCAGCAGAGCCCACGTTCGGTCGGCGTCCGGGCAGATAGCCTGGGTGTTGGGGCAGATAGCCAGACCGGCGCGCCCACCCCGCCGGGCGGGTTTGCCGTCCCTACGCCGCCCGGGGGTTTCGCGGTCCCTACGCCACCGGGGGGTTTTGCGTCGCCCGCGCCGCCCGGGGGTTTCGCGGTCCCAACGCCGGCCGCGGGTTTCGCGGTCTTTACGCCGTCCGGGGGGTTCGCGGTCCCAACGCCGGCCGGGGGTTTCGCGTCGCCCGCCCCGCCCCGGGGTTTTGCAGACCATACGCCCCCGGAGGGCTTCGCGGCGCAAACTCCGGCGGACGGCTTTGCGGCCCACGCGCCGCCGGTCGAGGTTCCTCCTGCAGGGGTGCGGGCGCATGCGCCCGCGCAGTGGGCGCGCAACCAGACGCCGGCCGAAGGGACGGCTGTGCCGCGGCATTTGGCGTCGGTGCCCTACCAGGTTCAGTCCCTGAATCCGGCACACGCCGATGAGGATCCAGCGAGGTGGGCCGCCGAATGATGAAGACACCGTTGGCGGCCGAACTCGTCCAGATCGGCGCACCCCGCCTGACCGCCGGGTTGGACAACAAATTCAGGCTCGACCTGGCTGACCACCTCGCTGTTCATGGCCCTTTTCCCCGGCTCACCCTCAATCAGCTGATCAGGATGGTTGAGAAGGTCGACCTCCGCGGCCGCGGCGGCGCGGGGTTTGCGGTCGGCAGGAAGTTGAAATCGGTCGCCGAATCAGCCAACACCGACCAGTCAAGGACAGTTGTTCTGGTCAACGCCGCAGAAGGCGAGCCAGCAAGCGCCAAGGACACGATGCTCCTCATCCGTGCGCCGCATCTGGTTCTCGGCGGCGCCGTCCTTGCGGGGCGCGCGCTTCGCTCACGAGAGATCGTCGTCGGCGTCACGAGTGGCTCTCCTGCCGCGCGCTCGATCCTCGCCGCAGCCGCCGAGGCTGGCATGAAAAGGCAGCTACGAGTTGTCGAGGTACCCGAGCGGTATATCTCCGGCGAGGGCGGTGCGCTGGTCAATGCCGTCAACGGCAAGCAGCCGCTGCCACCGGGGCGTAAGACGTGGGCAAGCAACAGCGGTGTGGACGGTCTCCCCACATTCTTGTCGAACGCAGAGACGTTCGCGCAGCTGGCGATGCTCGCGCTGCTCGGGCCGGACGAATTCCGCTCCGCCGGGACGAAGGATGAGCCCGGCACCGTCCTGCTGACGGTGGCTGGATCGGCAAGGAAGCCGGCCGTGGTTGAGACGCCGACGGGTGTGCCGCTCGGCGCGATCCTCGACATCTGCGAGGCCACCATCGGCGACGGCGTGCTCATGGGTGGTTATCACGGCATGTGGTTGCCACCCGCGAGCGCAGTGAGCGCGCCCGTCTCGCGTAACGGCATGGTCGCGGCTGGTGCCATGCTCGGCGCCGGCGTGGTCGCGCCGCTGGGTGAGGTTACCTGCCCATTGGGCGAGGTCGCCCGGGTAGCGAGCTACCTCGCCAGCGAGTCGGCCGGCCAGTGCGGACCGTGCAAACTGGGCCTGCCCGGCATAGCGCGGGCTTTGAAGGCGCTGGCCGACGGTTCGGGCGGGATGGACGCCCTGGAGACTGTGCGCAGGTCGGCTGCTGCGGTCAGCGGCCGGGGTGCATGCGGGCACCCCGACGGCACCTCACGGTTCGTCCTGTCAGCGCTCAGCGTCTTCACCGATGACATCGCGGCGCATGTTTTCCACAGTTCCTGCGGGCGGCCGGTTGCCGGGGTGCTGCCCGTGGACACCGGGCCCGAACGGCCCCGCCTCGAAGTCGACTGGACCCGGTGCAAGGGTCATGGGCTGTGCGCGCAGCTCGTCCCGGAGCTGATCCATCCTGACCGCAATGGCTATCCGGTGTTTCTTGACACTCCGGTGCCGTTCTGGCTGGAGCGGGAGGCATTGCAGGCCGTCGAAATGTGCCCGGCGCTAGCGCTTCGCCTCACCAGGCCGGCCTCGGCCTCGCCAGCCAAGCCGACGATGGCGAGCGTGCGCTCTGGTCGCATAATGCTAGAACTCCCGGCCGGGACGGAAAGATAGCCGCGCTAGCTAGGGCGGGCGGGCCTGGTCTCCGCGCCGTCTACGGCGCGCGGCGGGCTGCTCACCACCTGCGGCGCTCGCCCCTGCGCCGCCGACGGCGCACGGCTCGGCTGCTCGCCATCTGCGGTGCGCGCCCTGGTCTCCGGGCCGCTTACGGCGCGCCTGGCCAGCTCGCCAGCTGCGGTGCGCGCCGTGGCCTCCGCGCCACCCACCGTGGTGCCGGGGCAGCTCGCCAGCTACGGCGCGCGCCTGGCCCGAACCCCCCGCGGGGCTGCCTGGGCGCAGCGCGTCTTTGTATCTCAGGGTGTCGTAATCGGCGGCTCATTTGGCACCAAAACAACATTGCAGGACACAAAGACAGCGACGGTGCCGGGCCCCCACCGTCGCCCGGGACATCCGAATGGCACGGTACACGTGGCAGGTGAGCTTGTTCCCTCCCGCCAGTCGGTCACACTTGGGCGCGCGCCCTATCCTTGACAGCTGACGTCAGCGCACACTGGTTGTCGGCTCAGGCGCTCGCAACGCTGCACATGGTGCTTGGCGGCCAGCGGACCGCAAGTCAGACAACTGAAGACGGGCGCTCATAGCTCAACGGACAGAGCATCTTAGTAGTGTCCATTCACGGGTCTGGGCCAGCGGAGGGCGGGTGGTCTGTGCACGGCCGTTTCAAGATCGTTGAAGGACCCTGCCGACCTTGTCAGGCGGCCAGCCGCGGCGTGAAGGCTACCCAGGTCCGGCCGGAGTCGGTGGTCAGGTACATGGCGGGCGGTGATGATCCTGTCGCGTCGGCGCCGGGGGCCCAGGCGAACCCGGTCCGCGCGCTGACGAAGTCGAAACTGGTCCCAAGCTGGGTGAAGGAGCGGCCCTGCGGGACCGCCGTCCAGGTCCGGCCGCCGTTTGCCGTGGTGTAGAACACGTGCCCGATGACTCCCTGCGGGCCGGCCGAGACGAGCATGCCGCTGAGCGGGCTGAAGAATCGGATCCGCGGGTCCTGCCCGGCGCCTGACGGCAGCGGTTCACTCCGCCAGGTCACCCCGAGATCCTGGCTGACCAGGAAATACGGTGCCCCGGGCGCGCGGTCGATGACCAGGAACCCGGTCCGGCCGGCGAACTGCGGACCGAATATCTCACACTCGTTGGTGCTGCAGGAGCTGGCCGCGGCCGGCAGCGCCTGCGGTGCCCAGGTGACGCCGCCGTCCCGGCTGACCAGCAGCGCGCCGGACAAAGAGAAACACGCGCCGCTCAGCCAGCCGACGGACGCGGTAGCAAACGCGAGGCCCGTCTTGTCGCAGGAGACGGGCAGGCCGTTGCTTCCGGTCCCGGTCTGCGGGGTCCCGGCGACCAGTGACCAGCGAAGTCCCGCGTCGCTGGTGCGGTAAAGCTGGATGGGTTCCTGCCTCATCGCGCCGCCGGAGGCCATCAGAAGCCAGCCGTGTTCCGGTCCGGCGACGCTGAGGAAGTTGGCGTAGCCGGGAAGCTTCAGCGGCGCCGACTCGGTCCAGGTCCGCCCGCCGTTGAACGTCGTGAGCACCTCGGTAAGGTGCACCGGCGAGCTGTCCGTGGTCGCAGCGGTCACCGCCAGCCAGGCGCGCTGACCATCGAGCGCGTGCAGCACGACCGCCGCGCCGGGCGTCGCCAGCAGCGCGCGTGCCGCCGACGGCGGTGTGACGGAGCTCCAGGTGCGCGCGCCGTCGGTAGTGCGAGCGGGCGCCAGGTAACCGTCATCTGCTACGGCAGGACTCTGCGTCCAGCGCAGCGCCCAGCCGGTACTGGCCGAGGTCATCTGCAGCGAGTCCAGCCAGATCGCGGCCGCGGCCTGCGACCCGGACGCTGCCGGCGGCTGGGCCGCTGACTGGCCGCTCGCGGGCAGAGTGCCGCAGCCAGCCGCCAGCAGGACGGTGGCCAGCGCGTACGCTCCCTTGTTCTGCCCCCAGAGTTTCACCATGCCTCACGCTCCAGGTGCACTCGCGAGCGACAGGTACGGCTTGCGCGCCCGCCTGAACTTTGAGACTGCCGGCGGCATCAGCTGGTTGGGAATGACGAACGGCGAACTGCGGAGCCGTGCTGGTGCCTGCGGACCGAAGCCGGGCAGGTAGGCGCGTAGTGCGTGTCGGTCCGGCGGCGACGTTCGTCGGGTAGCAGGAAACGTTCTGGATCCACTCGTGCCCGCGGGCGATACCGCGAGCCTCGGTGTACTCGCGCACCATGTCGTGGGTCTTCCTGCCAGTTATGTGCATGAGGTGGTCAACTGAGCTGACGACCTCCACCCACTTGTCCGCGAAGAATGGGCGGAAGCGGATTGACGTTTTGAATACCGGCCCGCTGACCGCGCCGTTTGAGCATGACGCGGCCGGACACGCGGATGCCAGTATCGATCAGTATGCGGACCAACGCCGTGTCGCGGCGGTCCTGGAAAGTTGGTCTGCTGCAGGCCTTCAGCAGGCTCATAAGCTCGTCGTCGGGTGAAGACGGCTTGGCCTTTTGCTCACCTTCGGCTTGTCTATGTGCTCCATCGCGTTCGGCGCTGAGCGCTCGTCCCCGCGGGCAAGCCAGAAGGTTGCGCAAGTCGCCGCCGAGACGCCGGGGTTCGGCGTTCCTTCGCAAGCAAGAACGCGCGGAGATGCTCAGCGTCCATCCTTCCACCTCCGCAGGCGTGCTGTGGGCGATCAAGAACGCGTGCATGGCCTTGACCGAATCGATGTAGGAGCGGACCGTCTTGCGGCTTTGCCTCGCAGCTTCGAACGCGAGCTGCCACGACGTGATGAACGCCGAGAGCGGCGGACCGGTCAGCTCGGACGTGAGCGACGTAGGTCCCCGCCGCTCTGCGAGGCTTGCTGCCGGGAATGATGGTTCCTTCCCCCGAGCGCGCGACCGTACCCGGTGTGCCCTATCCTTGAACACTGAGTAGACAAAGTTCCGAACACCGAATCAGATGTGCTTGCACCGCTGTGCTAGCGCGACACTTGACCAGCGAAACCGCTGGTCCGACAACTGAAAACGAGCGCTCGTAGCTCAACGGACAGAGCATCTGACTACGGATCGTTGGCGCTTCTTCGCTGTGCTGACCTGCGAAAACCAACGTAATGTCCGACCGGTGTGCATCAAATCAGACGCTCTAAATCCCAGCCTTTGAGCGCATCGTCGGCGGCTTGATCAACGACGTGAGCTGGTCTTGGACCAAGCCTGTTTGATAGTCCGGTAGTCGATGAGGACGATTCCTTCGTGCTGGAGAAGTTCGCGGGCGGCCAGCGATGTCAGGAACTCGTAGTCGGTCCGGCGTACCAACCAGCCGCCAGGATCGATTGCCTGCGACTCCTCGTTGCCGAGGCCGGGATGCACCGCCCACTCACTCAGACCAGCCGGCAAGTCGCGCAGCATCTCCGCATACAGGGCTGGCTTGCTGTCGATGTCGAGACGGAAGCTGTCCAGGAACTCGTGATCGATGACCGGGATGCCCCGCCGCCGCAACTTCCGGCGTCCAGGATCGAGCCAGGCCCGCATCATTAGGCCGTACTCCTCGGCCAGCGCCAGCGTCAGGTCGAAGATGTCGTCGCGTCCGCCGTCTGCCAGGCAGTGCCAGTCCAGGTGGGTCGGCGTCAGTCCCGCGTCGATCACGGCGTCGACCTGCGCGCGGAACTCGAGCTCCACCTCGTCGAGACGAGCCTGGGCGAGCAGCTCGGGAACCTGGGCAGGCGTGAACAGCTGGCCGGTCTCGTTGAGCAGCGAGGGCACCTCCTCCTTCGCGGTCAGTAGCCCCCACCGGTAGTGGGTCGTATCGCAAAACAGCGTGAGGTGGATCCCGAACGGGATCTCTGGATGCTGACGGAGCAGGTGCATGGCGTGCAGCGCCCACGGGCACGGCACCATCAGGCTGCACGAGCTCGCGATTCCTTCCTTGATCGAGTGGAGGGCCGCGGCGTTGATCGCGTGGTACATCCCGAAGTCATCGAGGTTGATGATGAGCACCCGGGCGTCGGGAGGGAAGCCCAGCAGCTCACTCGACCGGACCAAGGGCGCGGTGACTGCGGGATCGATAGCATGTCCCTCCATGCCCCCAGTGTCCACACTCCGGGAAAAGATCGTGGAGTTATGCCTAGCACCGCAAATGGGGGACGCGGCATCTCAGCACGGGGTATGGCATCTGCGCCAGGACGCGTCCTCAGCTTCCGTAGTGGTAGCGGCATGCGGCGATGCGGATCTCATTCTCACTGATCTTGTAGACGAGCCGGTGCTCGTCGGTGATGCGGCGTGACCAGTAGCCGTGAAATCCGTGCTTAAGGGGCTCGGGCTTACCGATCCCCTCGTTGCCGTTGCGCTCTACATCCTTGATCAGCGTATTGATCCGCTTGAGAACCTTGCGGTCCTGGCTTTGCCACCAGACGTAGTCATCCCAGGCGCTCTCGTCCCAGACAAGCTTCATTCAGCAAGATCCCGCTCGGTCCCTCCACCGTGCTCGAGCCGGTCGATCGAGGCCAGGAGCCGACGGGCGTTCTCGGGGCTCTTGAGCAGGTAGGCGGTCTCTTTGAGAGACTCGTAATCGTCGAGCGCGACTATAACCACCGGCTCGTGGCCAGCCCGGGTGATGATGACCTCCTCGCGGTCGTCCACGACCGCGTTAAGGGTCTCGGCGTACTTCGCCCGCGACTCAGAGTAAGTCATAGTCTTCACGATACCTCCTAGACGTACAAGAAATTGTACGTCTACATTACAGAGAAAGCAATGGCATCTGAGTCCATGTCCACGCCCGCGCCGGCGGCCGGCTCCCCGGACAACCTCGTCCGACGGCGGTAACATGTCGCGACCAGCGGATCGGAGCGCTTGCACCGCTGTGCTTCCTTCGATAATGTCCCGTCACTTCTCGTGCGGGTCGGATCCTCCTCGCAACTCGTTACGGGCGATGACGTCGGCGCTGCACAGGCGGGCACGGCGTGCCGTAAACTATCGGGGCACCCGCGCTCGTAGCTCAACGGATAGAGCATCTGACTACGGATCAGAAGGTTGCAGGTTCGAATCCTGTCGAGCGCGCCCTGTCGAGCGCGCCAAAGTCAAAGGCCCCTTCCGATCATGGAAGGAGCCTTTTTGCTAACGCTGGTGCTAACAGCGGTGCTACCTCGTGGCCGCTATTGCGCGGGCGAAGACGTCCGCCGCCTCGGCGAGCTGGTCGCTGATGATGTGGGCGTACACGCGCAGCGTGATCGAGGGATCGGCATGTCCGAGCCGGGCGGCGGCGACAACATGCACGGGAACGCCAGCTAGGGCACCTTTGGCGCCACGTCTTTGACGTCAGTCCTGAGTGTGACAGCGGGTGATGGTACGGGATGCCTGGCGGGCAGGCCGGAGTTCCGGCCTGGCGGTGGGTTACGGGCCGTGATGAGATGTCAGGCTGCGGTG
>WNFY01007514.1_pt1 | contig 10102 bp, 5 predicted proteins | sample 5400091 | NCBI WGS metagenome assembly WNFY01 (sample SAMN13153364, study PRJNA577476) | soil metagenome | isolation source: 60 cm soil or saprolite under grassland replicate 1 | place: USA:California | collected 2016-06-15 | reverse complement strand
CACTGTCGGCGGCGCCATTTGCGCAGCGCTACAGCCGTACTCCTTCACGCATTCGGGTTTTGTCGGGGCCGCATACCAGACCCGTCTGCCCGTGCGAAGGTCTATCGCGAACAGCCCGCCACCCGCGAGCGGATCTGTGTCGCTGTAATCCGACAATGTGAAATAGGCATTGCGACTATCTGTAGCTCCACCCCACTGAATTCCACCGAGCAGCCCTCCGTGTCCGATCCGCCTTTGCCACAGCACCTTCCCACGATGGTCGGGGTCCACCGCATACACCACGCCTGATTTTTGGGCCAGGAGCAGTATGTCCTGGCCGTCAGCAAGTGTCTTCAGGATTGGCGGTGCGCCGAAATCGAAATCTTCTCCGGGGCCGTCAGGACAGTTGTCTTTTTGTTCTGCTACACAGCCACTGTTCCATAAATCTCGGGGCGTGAGTTGGCGATGCCACAATTTCTTGCCGGTTTTCATGTCCATCGCCATCACAGCGTCCGACGCATTGGTCTCGGGCGCGGAGTAGTTGTTCCCGGTCGCGACATAAATAATGTGACGCTTCAAGTCCGCAGTTGGCGAGGACCAGATTGCGGCTCCGGATGGTCCCCAGTACTGCACGCCTTGCGGTCCCTGACGCGTGGGTTTCGGCGTCTCGTCAATTGCGTATGTTTTCCAGATCTGTTTGCCCGACGCGGTATCGAGCGCGACAACGGCGCCGCGGAATGTGCAACATGGATAATGCGGATCGGCTGCTGCTCCTTCTTCGCCGGACGAAATAGGCACGTATAACGTTGTCCCAACCAGCAACGGCGATCCCGTAATTCTGGCGGCCGAATGCGTCTCCGGGTGTACCCGCCATACCAGCGATCCATCTGACGCCGAGATCGCGTACACGTAACCATTCGTGTCGCCGAAGAATGCAGTATGGCCGCCATTGCCAATAGAAATCGCCGTCTTCACTGTCGCCGAAGCTCGGAACGTCCACCAACTGCATCCGGTGGCGGCATCGAGAGCGTACACGGTACCATCTTCGCTTCCTACGAAGACCATCCCCGCAGAGGAAGTGGGTTGGCCATACGTCGCGGCTGCACCGGGGAAACCAAACGCCCACTTGAGCTTGAGAGCTTTGACGCGTTCGCGGTCAATGCCCCCAGCCGCAAGCGTCTGAAATCGAGTATTCCGCAGATCCACCCCCCAGCTGGCCCAGATGGGTGGGTGCGCTGGCGGATCCAAGTCCCGAGGACAAACCCCGGTCAGCTTCGCAGAGATCGCGACGTCGGACTTGCCCAAGTATTCGGCAATGGCATTTTTCTCGGTTTTCGAAAGCGTCCTCGCTTCCCATTTCATCCGGCCGCTCTCCAGCGCGCCGTGAATCGCCGATCGCGACATCTCCCGTAGAGCCTCCGGCTCCGGCGCCCGCATGTCATTGTCGTCACGATGGCAACCCGAACACTTCGTCCGGAACAGGACCGCTGCGTCAACCGGCGGCGCCGTTTTTCGTGTGCAGCCCGGAAGTACAACGACGATCGCGACGAGAACAGGCGTGATTATGGCTCGACAGTGCCAGAGCCGGGCACAATTTGAGTTCAATAATCTCAAGCGGAGTTGGGATGTGCTGGGTGCGTTCAATGGCGTAAAACGTTTGCACATTTACGTGCAAATCCCCAACGTGTTTCAGCCATCACAACTCGCCCTTCAACGGTCGGTACTCGCATAAAGTAAAGATGATGAATCTCGGCAAGTGGTTGCGAAAGACGTGAGAACTGCTGGCCCATCCGGCGGCGTCGGCTGTTCGCGCGGAGAGTGAAATTAATCCGAATCGTGCGTATGAGCAAATCGTGATGACCCTTTGAGCATCTTAGTTGCCCGCAATTGGTGGGATGCGGAAGGCCGGAATTTTTTGCAAAATTTTTATCACGCTCTTAATTCCTGCCGTGAGTAGGCGTATTATTCGTAGCCAGCCGCTGATCGAGGTCGAGGACCATAGTCAACGCTTTGGAGCGAACCCGGCAAGTTCCGCAATTGACGGGCTTTTGACTAGGCGCTCTGATCACCGACCATAGGACGAGTTCGCGGCACACAAATTGGAGAGAGGACTCCAGCCATGCCAATTCCTCGTCGCCTCTCGACGTTCGCCATGACGGCCTTGTTGATGTTTTGCACCTCGGCCGTTAACGCTCAATCAGCAACCCACCTGCGAGCCCCCGTTGATGATCAAAAACCGCACTCTGAGGCTCCGAAGCTCCCGGCCTCTGGCGAGGTGATCGTTCCCGGTCCTCTTCGTTCATTCTTACGCATGGCTGGCGTCAGTCAGAAGATTTCCTCCAACGACGTCTTGCCATTGCTTGCCCGCAATGTGTATGTCCAGGGATACGAAGGTTGGCAGGAGCGCGGCAGACCAACAGAGTTTCTAATTTTGTTGGGCAGATATGTTAGTCAGGCGAAAGAATTGGCCGCCCTAGCGGGGCCAAATGGAGAAATCCATGTTACATGCGATCAAGCCGGGCCTTTGCTGCGAATTCTTGGCTATCGCATGCGAGCGGCCTGCGGACAACGCGACGCATGGCTGATTACTGAAGACACAGAAAGAGCATTTCTTACCACCGACTCCGGATTTCCACTGCCTGCCCTGGAAGATTCTCTGCGCCGGGGCTCGGAGTTTCGTTACAAGTATCCGAAGACGCCGGTCCCGGTACTGTTTACCTCGAGTGATTGGATGGGTGCACTGAATCCACGAAGTCGCCGGTCACCGGACTTGGTCGAGGCGCTTATACATCATCCTCTTCTTGCGCGCCTCTATTGGGGCGTTTCTCGTATGGATGCCGAAACCCGTACTACCCTGCAGCAATCCATTGGGCTGAAAAAACTTCTACCGCTGGCTTCGAATCTGGATTTCTATGGCAGCCAAATCTGTGTCCGCGCAGGTCACGTGCAGGTTCCCGGCGGCTCCAATGCGGAACCTGGGTGGAAGGACCTGGTGGGAGCAAGCCCGGACTCGCCCGCAGAGTTCGTGCCAAAATTGTTAGCAAAAGACCGGGGCTGGTTAGCGGCGTATTTCGATTCTTTGGCTCGTACCAGTCAGGAACAACAAAAGCGTTTTACGCAGCCGGATCGTTTGAAAACCTTCTATTCGGCATTTCGCGGCTCCGATCTCTCCAGCGACGCTGCCCGCCCCGCGTTCCGTTTGGCCCCGGGTCTACTGGTTCTGCTCACGCGCACGCGATGGGATTCTAACGGCCGGCCAATAGTGCCCGGCGGTCTGGATGTCTGGAAGGAGATCCTCAATCAAAAAACCGAATCCAAACTCGTGCGTGACTGGGCAAGACGCGCAGCCCACTGGAATCAGCCCGACCAGCTTATCGAAGCAATGTTCGCCCTCTCCCGAATGGAAACCGACAGCTCTCCCCTGCAGATGTATCTCATGTTTTCCGAATTGGACAGCCAACGACCTGCGGGACGCCGTTTGAAGCCCGACACTCTTCGCGTGCTTGCCAAAGAATTCAATCAATTCAACGAGCAGTATTTGATCTTCTCTGAATTCCCGGAATTAGACGACGAATCAATCGTTGCTTTCGTAAACACCGCCAACACTCTCGATAAGATTTCGAACCACGCATTACGCGGAAATGCGATGGGAACGTACCAAGCCGTCATCGGGCTTTGGCAAATCTTGGCTCGTCAGGAACAGATTTCTGAAGCGGATCTCAACGAATCCTGGCGGGCAGCGGTCAATTCGTTTGGCAAAATCAGCACACCCACGCAACTTTTCGATGCCGGCCGCAACTCCCTCGCGGGAATAGTTCACGCTGCCGGTGGTAAAACCGCGGTCTCCCAGGACGAGGTCATGGAATTGCTCGCCGGTCCACATCAAGCCGACCCCAAAGGCAAACAGATCCATGAGGAGATGGCCAGAGGCATTCGTTCGGTCATGGATGGACAGCGCCTCGTCTCTCTTGACACTTTGTTCGGCCTGGCTGACGGCTTGAATCAGGTCTCGAAAAAAGCTGTTTCTGGAACGGCATTGTTGCCTTTGGCTGGAGAGTTACGTGAGTTTCAGATGCCTCAGCCAATCTTCACCTCATCCGAAAGGACGGAATGGGCGGCTGGCCTTTACAACAATCGTCATACAGATCTGCAGATGCAGACAGATCTCTCGAGAGTGCTGAAAGGACCCGCTACCCGCGCTCAACTCGAAGAGGCTCGCGGTCAACTCGCTCCATTCTTGCGAGACACACTCGTGGGTTTAAATTACGCATACTACGATCCCCCTGGGGCACAATTGCTGCGGGCAAATCCCTTGTTCGTGCGCTCCCATGATTTTTCGGGAGACACAGTGGCTGGCGTCGAAGGTTTGTGGCGTGCCCCGCAATTGTTCGGTCAAGGCACACCGGCCGGCGGCGGAGCTCACCTGGTCGGATCTCTCGCCGATCTCGCGTTTGTGCTCTCAGACGCCGAGCAGGACTTCATCTCTCCGGAAAATGTCCAAGCCCTTATCTGGAGAGAAGCTGTTCCCAGCCTCCTGACGGACGCCATCGTGCCACGTTGGTGGGACGTGACCAGCAACGAGCTTCACGCCGTCACTCTCTACCAATTGGCTGGAGAGGAACTGCTCAAGTCTTCCGCCTCAGACCAGGAGCTGCGCGGAAGAGTGATCACAATTCTTTCCGAGCGCATGCTGCCGCAAAGGTCTTCGCTCCTGGAACTTACATTGATAGCGGGTCAGCCGGACGACGCAGTTGATCATATAACCCCTGCAGATGCCTTCTATTTAACCGCAGAGTTTCGGCTGCGCTTCCCTGACGAGACCCACTTCTGGGGACCGTCGGGACAAGAACTCGATCGTCTTTACAAGCAATATCCCACCGAGTTGAGTTGGGATCGGCTGTCGCGAGACTTCGGCGTACCTCATAGGACTCTGGCGCAGAGTTATGCCCGTCAGTTGCTAAACCTGAAACCGTTTCCGGCCTTTTCAGGTTATTCGAGCCGATTGATGGCTGAGTCGTGGGATTCTAACAATCTCTATTGGGCCCGTCTCGCCGATGAAATGGGGTATCCCCCGGTGGCGCTGAATCGTTTGGTGCCTGAGCTCACGCGGCGCATGGTAGCAAAAATATTCGCCACAGATTTTGAAGACTGGCAGGCTTTGCTTCTCGCCATGAGAGAGACCGGCGAGGAATTTCGTAAGGGAAAGATCGCCATTCTTCCGGCAACAAGCGCGGAAGTTCGGCCTTCAACCACCAACTAGCGGGGATCATTATGCTCGGGAAACGCCTGTTTCTTTTTTGTTTCTTTTCACTGCTGATTTTTGGGTTCGGGTCAAAAACCGTTTCGACTCAGGATTACCAGCCCGACATCCACGTCATCGTCAACATGGTCCAGCTAAACGTGGCTGTGACGGACAAGAAAGGCAACTACGTGACTGGGCTCCGGCCCGAGGACTTCCTAATCACCGAAGATGGGATTGGCGAAAAGATCGCCACGTTCGGGGAAGGTGACGAGCCTACCCGACTAGTGGAGCTCACTCCGGACAATGGCAAGCCAAACGAAATGCCGCGGGCTGAAATGCCAGATTTGCCTCGCACTGTACCCGCATCCGCCCTAGGCTCGCTGATTGGCGGATCCAATGTTTTCATTCTCTTCGATACCAGCAACTACATGTACCGCGGCTTTGTGTTCGCCCAGGATGCTATCGCCGATTTCATCCGCTCGCTCGAAGGCGCAGACAGAGTGGCGTTTTATTCGTACAGCCGCGACCTCTCCCGGGCGACGTCACTCACTTCCGATCGCGGGCAAGTCCTGCACGGCGTGCGCTCGACCGTGGCCGGCGATGACGCTGCTTTGTACAACTGTCTACTGCTGACGGTGAAAGATGCCGCACAATTCAGCGGTAGAAAAGTAATTGTGGTGTTTTCGAACGGGCCTGACAACTCCAGCGTTGTGCCGCCCGAGGACGTTGCCGAACTCGCGCAATCCACGGGCACTGTAATTTATATGATCAGCACGCAGCAGGCGCAGCTCGAACCCGTATCTACGGCTGTATTTGATCGTATGACCGCGGCTACCGGCGGCAAGGCCTATTTCGCAAAGAACTGGCGCGACGAGAAGCAGGCCTTCTCTGCCATCCGTGACGACCTGGCGCACCTTTATTCTGTTAGCTACTATCCCCGCACTAATCCCAACTCTGGCTGGCGTGCAATCACGGTCAAGTTGGCCGGAGAAAAGAACAAATATCGCATTAGGACTCGCAATGGATACCGGCCGTTACCGGCACGCTTTTCGGCAGATAACCAGCCTGCCGCGCCATAGCAGGGTGCCTTGGCTTACCTCCAGTTACGGCAGCGCGACCGGACGCCTAGTTTGGGCTCGCGGTTGAACGGCGGACCACGAGTTGAGGCAGTAGCTTGCGATGGACCGCGGAAAGTTTTCGGTGCTCCTGGAGCGCGTTGATACCTTCAGCGACAATGCTGACCGCCATCTTGCCCATTTCTCCCATTGGCTGGCGCACGGTGGTCAACGCAGGGGTAAGCACGCTGGCATGCGCGATGTCATCAAATCCAATCACTGAACATTGCCCGGGCACGTTGATGCCGCGATTAGCCAGCGCACGAATGGCACCGAAGGCTGTCATATCATCAAAGGCCATCAGTGCAGTGAACTGGCGCTTCTTTTGGAGCAGTTCTTCCGTTAAGGTGCAGCCCGCCTCAAAACTGGAAAGCGGGTTGCTCGATTCCGGCAAGTCGAGAACTAAATCTGACTGGATCTGAAGACTATGCGCTTTGGCAAAGTTTCGAATGCCTTTCCATCGTGGCGCCGTATCAGTAATGTGCTTGGGACCGCGAAGAAATGCGATGTCACGGTGTCCTAGTTCGAAAAGATGCTCAATGGCGGAGTGGGCGCCTAGCTCATTGTCCACGATGACTGAACTGACCGAGCCCGCCTGGAGCTCACGACCGATCATCGCTGTTGGAATGTTGCTCTTCTCTAGGTCGCCCAGGACATCAATTTCCACGAACAGCCAGTTCGCAACCACGATCAGGGCTTCGACGCGGCGATCAAGCAGCATTTCAAGGTAACGCTCGAAACGGCTCCGCTCATTATGTACATCAGTGAGAATGGGTAAAAAGGAAGCCTGATAAAGTGCACTTTCGATTCCCCTCAGAATCGGCGTGCAATACGGGTCGGTCATGTCGAAGACCATGACTCCTACGGTATGGGTACGCTGATTCCGCAGGGTGCGAGCGAACAGATTAGGACGATAGCCAAGTTTTTTGGCAGTCCTCTGAATACGGCTTTTCGTCGTCTCCGGTATGTAGCGCGCGAGAGGTGCATTGTTCAAAACGATGGAGACCGTGGTGGAGGAAAAGCCACTCTCCTTGGCCACCTCTCGAATCGTCACAACAGTTTGGCGTGGTCGTTGTATCTCGATCTCCTGAATCGGGCCTGATTAAATCAGCACTCAAACCCACAGATTCCAACTCGCACTTGGATAATCGCTCTAATTAACTCACTGCGTATTCCATCCGTGAAGTTCTACGCTTGGTTTCGCGTTTCCCAAATCGCTGAGACGGTAGGTCGCAGTGACTTCCCGCTTTTCACCTGGCAACAAAGAAATATAGTTATCCTGCCAGACCACCGGCAAGATTTCCTCTCCACCCTTCCCCTTGTTCACCTTCAAGCGAACGAAGAATGCCAGGCTGTTACTTGGATTTTCCAACATTGCGTGTGTAGTTTCGTATTCCCCTTGGTGCTCACTACTCTCTGCCACATTGAGCTTTATTTTTGGCAATCCGCCGAGTGCCTTAAAGTCTGCATAGGAGGCGGTGGGAGTCGTGTACCAATTGGAATGTGACCAGTCCAGGGTCTCTGCTTTGGTCGATAACCAGTAGAAATTGGAACCCAACAGGTTCCCGCCCCCATCTGAGATTCGCAATGAGACAAAATACGTGGCACTTAAGTCGGGGATGTCCGGCACGCTGACCACCTTGACTACCCCATCGGCCGGCACATCGATCGTGCTGTCACTCGAAAATTTCTCCGTCATGTCCATATTGAGCACTTTCGTCGTTACACGCAGCGCTTTCGCATCTTCATAACGGCTATTGATCACGTAAATCGAACGATCATCATAGCCGTAAACGGGATGAAGCGGCTGCATGGCAATCTTCGCCCCGAAGTATCCGCCGCCGGGCCGCAAGTAGTAGTCGTACAAGTGCCAGATGATCGACGGCCATCCATTGTTTAGCATCCACTGAATTACACCGCCTGACGTATATTTGTTTCGGCTATACGCCTCGAACATCGCGCGAATTCCCTCGTATGCCTGGGCTTGGGACTTAAGACTGTAATCCTCCAGGGAATTCGCTTCGCCGTAGCGGGCACTCAGGGCATCGGTGAAAACGTGTATATCCTTGAACTCGCCGCCGCCCGCGTGATAATTCCACCACTCGTCAATTGGCCACCAGTGCTCTTTCGGCAGCATAGCCTTGATGCTTTCCACGGGAGGCACAGCAGGGCCCGGACTAGTCTCACTGTTAAATCCGTAGCCACCACCGCACCCGCCAGGGTTGCAGTCTTGCGGATGATTGGAGCCCAGTGCGTCCTGCATCCAGTACCCCGGTGCAACGTACTCATAGGGTCCACTCATCTTGACGCCGCTGTCGCCAGTCACAGCTGTAGGCTTTCCGGTCGCGGACGAGATAACCGGATTCGGCCATAGCAGCTCCTTTTCAACCTTTAGATAAGTTTGCTCGACACCTGCCGGAGGAGGGTTATCGCTGCCATTCAGCCATGCGAGGAGGCTTGGGTGGCTGCGCAGCCTGTAAACCTGGTCGCGCAGCGATTGTTCCGCAATCTTATGGTCCTCAGGAGCCCACTCAGTCCAGTGCTCCCAGTGGTCGCAGCAGCACCAACCGGCCATGATCAAAATGCCGCGCTCATCCGCCAGGTCAAAAAACTCCTTCGCCTCAAGCTTTCCTTCAAGACGAATCGTGTTCAGTCCCATGTCCTGAACGTACTTGAACTCGTCGTGCAGGCGGCGCGAATTTTCGCGCAGCATCATGTCGGGCGCCCAACCGCCGCCGCGAATCAAAATCTTCTTGCCATTTACGGAAAAGAGGCGCTTGCCATGTTCGTTGAGTTCGGAGGTTATTTCGCGGATGCCGAATCTGGTTTCCGTGCGATCAGACGTCTGTCCTTCGACTTCAAAATTCAACTTCAATGTGTAAAGTTCGGGCTTTCCCATCTGCGCCGGCCACCACAGCCGCGGCTGATCGAGATTCAGCTGCGACACCTGGCTCGGATCAAATGTCGCATTCTTCTGCTGGTGTGGTGCGAGTTCCACTTGTTGCGAAAACTCCTTCGTTTCTATTTGCCCTTTCAGCATTCCCGTAACGGGTTGATTTGTGCCGTTTTTCAGCAACGCGGCCAACAAAGGTGATCGCCAAACTTTTTTCTGTGGGAGAGAACACCTCGACCGCGAGCACGTTTGGTTTCCCGATCAAAGCGAGGTCGGTGATGTTGAACTCGTAGGTTCGCCACGCTCCAGCCGCATCGTCGTACGTGGCAATTTGTTTTCCGTTCAGAAAAATGTTCGCGCGATAATTAATTGCGCCGAAATTGAGCCACATCGTTTTGCCTTTGTAGCTTTCCGGCAAGGTGAATTCTTTCCGAAACCACCACGGCACCATGAAAGGACTGTCCTGGCGCATGGGTATGTTGGAAAAATTCTCGCCAACGGGATAGTTCATTCCCGGAAATTTGCGCAGGTTCATCCCAAATTCCGGATCTGGATACACCTTCAGCTTGACCAGTGCCCCAACGACCGTCGTGGGGACACTGACTGAGTACCAGCCAGTGGTCTGGAATTTAGGAGTAGAGACCAGTTCGCCAGGTCCATCCACTTTGCGCGACGACTGCATCGTCCAACCGTCACGCAGTTGCATCGCGTTCTTCTCGAAGCCGGTAGTTTGCGTCGTCGATGTCGTCTGGGCGACAAGCGGGTTCGAAAGCGATACACACAAAAGCAGGAACATCGAACGTAGAGTCATCGGAGTTTTGATCACAAGCGACATTAAATGGATTTAATACAGGTAAATCAAGCACGAAATTG
>WNFY01029224.1_pt1 | contig 10105 bp, 7 predicted proteins | sample 5400091 | NCBI WGS metagenome assembly WNFY01 (sample SAMN13153364, study PRJNA577476) | soil metagenome | isolation source: 60 cm soil or saprolite under grassland replicate 1 | place: USA:California | collected 2016-06-15 | reverse complement strand
CAACTGCCCGGCGCTACCCGACTACCTGGCAAACCATGCAACGTCAGGCGAAGAAACCTTATTCCGCGGCGTGAGGCGTCTACTGCCGGGCCACGTCATGCTTTGGCGCGACGGTAAGCTGCGGGTGAGTCGTTACTGGGATGTCAGTTTTGCCAGGCAACCGGATGAGGGCCGTAGCGATAAGAATTACATCGCGGAATGGAGCGAACTCTTTAACACTTCTGTACGCTTGCGCTTGATGGCCGACGTACCTTTGGGAATGTTCCTTTCCGGTGGTATTGATTCCTCGGCCATCGCTGCGGTTATGAGTCGGATGGTGAACGAGCCGATAAAGACATTCTCGGTCGCCTTCAAGGAACGCGAAGCAAATGAGCTCGAGTATGCGCGACTGGTGTCGCGGGCCTTCAGGACAAACCACCACGAGATCGTTGTTAGGCCGGAAGAGTTTTTCGCCACCTTGCCAAAGCTCGTCTGGCATGAAGACGAACCGCTCGCACATCCATCGAGTGTGGCGCTCTACTTCGTTTCACTACTGGCGTCGCAGCACGTCAAGGTTGTATTAACCGGAGAGGGAAGCGATGAGCTGCTAGCCGGATATGCCCGGTATCGGAAGACAATTTTGAATCTTGCTTTAGGAGCGCGTTATCACAAACTCGCGCCCAGCAGCGTCAGAAATCTTTTGCGCAAGCAGATTGCAGTAATGCCGGGAGCAAAGCTCCGGCAGAAACTGCTGCGGACGTTTCTTGCGGTGGCGCCGGACATCGAGAGCATCTACTTTGATAACTTCGCTGTGTTTCCACGCGCGATGCAACCGGAGTTGCTTGCTCCCGAAATGAAGGAGCGAGTTGGGGCCATTGATCCATATGCCGGCTTGCGCGAAGTGCTGGAACAAACTGATGCCACTTCATTCCTCGATCGCCTGCTCTATGCCGATATCAAGACCTACCTGCACGAGTTGCTGATGAAGCAGGACCAAATGAGTATGGCCACTTCGGTCGAGAGCCGGGTTCCTTTTCTCGATCACAAGCTTGTAGAGTTTACCTCGGGATTACCGCATCGATTGAAGTTGCGCGGCTGGACGACGAAATACGTACTGCGCGAAAGCATGAAAGGCCTACTGCCCAAAGCTATTCTATCGCGGCCCAAAATGGGATTCCCTGTGCCTATTGGCGCCTGGTTCCGCGGTGCTTACGCTTCAGTGATAGATGATTATGTCTTGAGCGAGCGGGCCTTAAGCCGAGGAATCTTTTCTCCTGATTTTGTTCGCAGCCTAGTTGCGCGTCATCAAACCGGTGGCGAGAATCATTCAGAGCGACTATGGGCGCTCGTGAATTTCGAAATCTGGCAGCGACAGTTTTTCGATGGTGAGCAAGGGCAGACGCATGAGCAAAAACACCTGGAATATGCTCAGGTTAGTTCTTGAGCCCACGTATGCCAGACTCTCGAATTCTTAATGTCCTAACTTCGTCGGCAAACTTCTAGTCGTGCATATTCTCTGGCTGAAAACCGAATTACTGCATCCCGTCGACAAGGGCGGCAAGATACGCACGTATCAAATGCTCAAAGAGCTGAAGCGCGACCACCAGATCACTTATCTAACGTTGGATGATGGCGCGGCCGTCGTGGACGCTCGCGAAAAAGCGACGGAGTATTGTCACGAGGTCATCAGTATTTCGCATCACACGACACCCAAATTCAGTGCCGTCTTTTATGCCGAGCTGGCTTCGAACCTGTTGTCACGTTTGCCTTATGCCATAAAAAAATATGACTCCGCGCCGATGCGGGAACAGGTAGTCCAGCTCGCTGCCTCACGTCCTTTCGATGTCATTGTGTGTGATTTTCTCGCGCCCGCGGTTAACGTTCCCGAGGATGTACCATGTCCCACGGTGCTCTTTCAGCACAACGTCGAGGCGATGATCTGGAAACGTCATTACGAGGTTCAACCAAACCCGTTGAAGCGAGTCTATCTGCGGGGGCAGTGGCGCAAGATGCGTGCCTTCGAGTGTGAGTCGTGCCGGCGATTCGATACTGTCGTAACGGTGTCACGCGAAGATCGCGAAATGATAAGGCGCGAATATGAAGCAGAAAATGTTTACGATGTGCCTACAGGAGTTGACGTAGAATTCTTCCGACCGAGCGGCGATGTCGCCCCAGAGACAAACAACCTGGTGTTTACCGGTTCAATGGATTGGTTGCCGAACGAAGACGCTATTCGATATTTCACCGAACAGATCATGCCTCTGATCAGGCAAAAGGTTTCTGACGTGACTCTTACCGTGGTAGGACGCAATCCATATCCGGGTTTGCTTGAACTGAGTAAGCGCGATGATTCAATCGCTGTGACCGGGCGGGTGGACGACGTGCGTCCGTTTATGGAGAAAGCAGCCGCCTATGTCGTCCCCTTGCGCATTGGGGGTGGCACGCGGCTAAAGATCTTCGAGGCAATGGCAATGGAGAAGGCAGTCGTGTCAACCAGTGTTGGGGCGGAAGGCCTGCCGGTTCGGAAGGACGAGGAATTGATTTTGGCGGACACTCCCGAAGCTTTTGCTGGATCGGTAGTGCGTTTGTTGCAGGACCAGGAACTTGCTCGTCGCCTGGGCCAACGCGCAGCCGCGAGAGTGAGAGAAACGTTTGGCTGGCGCCGAGTGGCGGAAGACTTTGCGTCGATATGCGAGAATACTGTGAACAAGGCAGGGGTGCAGACCTCGGCTGCGGATGATGGTGTTTTAGTGAGCCGGTAAAGGCAGGAATGACAGCGGCTACAAAGCAAAAACGTTGCCACGGGCGACCTTACCTGAGCAGGTGCTCCTGGCTCTAATGAAGTTCCACTATGCGCGAGTGCCGCGCACTGTGTCGGAAGATTTCGTGGCAGAATTCCCCATCATTAAAGCGCTTGTCAGCCCTGGTGATCAAGTTATCGATTTGGGCGCTCATGTTGGCATCTATACAAAATTCCTGTCTACTTTGATCGGACTAGAGGGGAGGGTGTTTAGCGTCGAACCATTCCCGTTTAATTTCGCCATCCTCAGCTCAAATGTGCGACGATTGAGACTTAAGAATGTGAAGTTGGTTAACTGCGCTGTCTCCGATGCGGAGGGGCGCGCTACCATGGAGGTGCCGAAGTTTACGCAGTCTGGCGAAAGCTTCTGGGATGCCCGGATCGCGCATGAAGATTCAAATCCGAGGCTAAGGCGAGCCGAGGTGTCAGTAAGGCCCTTGGACTCGATCTTTCCTGAGTTGACAGGTGTTTCGTTCATAAAATGTGATGTGGAAGGAAAGGAATTACAGACTTTAGTGGGCGCGGAAAAACTAATAGAAAGGAACAGGCCCGCGTGGCTTATCGAAATCTCCGTAATGGATTCACTATCACATGATCAAATTCGCGAGTTGTTAAGCCGAAGCGGTTACGTAGAAGTCTGGTTTACTGGTAAAGAGCTTAAGCCTTGGGAACCGGGAGATAGACCAATAGACACCTTCTTTCTTCAACCGCAGCAACTCAAGCGAGCTAAAGAATCAACGCTTAGCTCAGTGGCGGGATTTACCGATGATGTTGCTGTCGCATTGTAAGAGCATTTTCGACCTTATGGAAACACGTGCCGACAAAATCCAGCAAAGGGTACTTTTTCGAACCGCGAAGCAACAATAAGGGGCGTATATTCGCATGAAAGAACTACCGAAGGACAAATCATTGGGCAGAGATGCGTAATCAATCTGAAGTACCATCAAGTCTTCAGGACTTTCCCCGCGTTGCCCACGCGCAAGCTAACTCAGAAGAGAGCGTTTCAGTTGTCATACCGTGTTACAACGAGGCGAACTTCATCGGCAAAGTACTTGAGAACCTCGCCGATCAGTACGAATCAGACCGCTACGAAATCATCGTAGTCGATGGAGGGTCTGAGGATCGGACACGGGATAAGATTCAAGCTTTTAAGTTAACCCGGCCAGACCTCTCAGTCGTATTGGTCGATAATCCTGCCCGGAAAATCCCCGCAGCCCTCAATCTGGGAATTGCGGCCGCGCGTGGAGAGATCATTGCGCGCATGGACGCTCATGCGGTTCCCTCGGACGGTTACGTGCGCCGCTGCGTTGAGGTGTTGAGCCGGGAGGGTGCAGGAGTCGTGGGCATGCCGTGTCATGTCCTCCCAGCGTCAGATACCTTGTTGGCTCGCGCTATTGCCAGCGCTGTTTCCCACCCTTTCGGGATTGGCGATGCAAAATATCGCCTCCGAGAAGGGGGCGCGATGCTTGAGGCCGTAGATACCGTGGCCTTCGCCTGTTTTCGGAAATCTTTATGGCAAGAGTTGGGGGGTTACAACGAGTCGCTCTCGACAAATGAAGATTATGATTTCAATTACCGCGTTCGTTTGGCTGGTCGAGAGGTGATTCTGGATCGCTCAGGCCATTGCGACTATTTCGCTCGGACCTCATTCAGCGATCTGGCAGCGCAGTATCGTCGCTATGGAGGTTGGAAGGCCCGAATGATTCGCCTGCATCCGCGTTCGATAAAGGTGCGACACCTAGTCGCTCCCGGGTTCGTTCTGTCGCTGGTTGGTTTGCTGATTCTTAGTGTTTTCTGGCCGCCTTTTGCGCTCCTCCTGGGTCTGGAGATCGGGCTCTACGTGTTATTGTCGCTAGCTTTCAGCTGGCAAATTATGAGGCGCAACAATGAGAGCTTGGGAACGTTGCTGGTTCTTCCGTTAGTTTTTCTGACGATCCATTTGACCTGGGGCACGAGCTTCTTGTTGGGATTGGTTCGGGAGCCTGGTTGAGACTAGAGATGTTCTTGAATTATTGATAGGAAGTCGGAATGAACCTAAGCGTATATGGCATTGGTTATGTAGGTTGTGTTTCAGCGGCGTGCTTCGCGAAAGAGGGGCACGACGTGACAGGTGTGGACGTCAATCCCACCAAAGTTGAAATCATAAATAGCGGTAACAGTCCTATCGTTGAACCAGGCATAGGCGAGTTAATCCAGGAGGCCGTAAACGCGGGCCAGCTTCGGGCTACAACGAGCGCGGCCGAGGCTGTGAACAAGTCCGCGGTTTCGCTCGTTTGCGTGGGCACTCCCAGCAACGCGAATGGAAGTTTGGATCTACGTTATGTTACCCGAGTTTGCGACGAGATAGGTGCGGCGTTAAGAACCAAAGAGGAACGGCACGTGGTGGTCATACGTAGCACGATGCTTCCCGGCACAATTGAGAATGTGGTGCTGCCGACCTTGGAAAAGACTTCCGGCAAAACTGGCGGCTCGGATTTTGGCGTTTGCATCAACCCTGAATTTTTGCGGGAAGGTTCTTCCTTGAAAGACTTCTACGCACCGCCCTTCACCTTGATTGGCGCAGACGATGATCAGACTGTCGCCACCGTTCGCGCGCTTTACGCCAACATCGATGCGCCGCTGTTTCAGACGGATGTTAAGACCGCGGAGATGATCAAGTATGTGTGCAACACGTTCCATGCGCTGAAAGTTAGTTTTGCCAACGAGGTGGGCAACATTTGTAAGGCGCTCACGATTGACAGCCATGCGGTGATGGAGATTTTTTGTAAGGATACTAAACTCAACCTGTCTCCGTATTACCTGAAACCCGGCTTTGCTTTTGGAGGTTCATGTTTGCCGAAAGATCTGCGAGCGATCAACTACAAGGCAAAAGAACTCGATGTGGAGGTGCCGCTGCTCGCAGCGATTCTACCGAGCAATCGTTTGCAAATCGAGCGGGCGGTGGCGATGGTAGCAAGAACTGGCTTTAGTTTTAAGGCAGGGACAGATGACCTGCGCGAATCTCCGATGGTTGTTTTGATAGAGACGTTGATTGGCAAAGGGTACAAGGTTTCGCTTTATGACCGAGATGTTTCTCTTGCGCGTTTGTTCGGCGCGAACAAAGAGTACATTGAGCGCGAAATACCTCATATTTCACAACTAATGTGTTCGACAATTGATGAAGTGCTCGAGAGCTCGGAAGTGATCATCATTGGGAATAAGGCGGAAGAGTTTCGGCAGGCTGCAGCTAAGTTAAGAACTGGTACGACTCTCATCGATCTCGTAAGGCTCTTCGACAAGACCTCAGACGATACGTACCAGGGGATCTGTTGGTAAACGGTGCTCCGTTGACGCTTCAGACTCGTTTTGTCGTCGCTGGGATTGGCCCACGGTTTTGTTGAGGTGATCGAAACGGTCTCACGCCGTGCGAGAAACAGACTTTGGCGACGGTTAGCCGTCGCCTTTTTACTAGCGGTCCTCTGCTGGCTTGCTGCCTGGTTCGGAGCCCGCTGGCTAATCGTCAGCGTTCCGTTGGAGCATGCGGATGTTATCGTCGTGCTCAGCGGCTCGTCGGCTTTCGTTGAAAGGACGCAGTTGGCGGCGCAACTATATGCGGCCGGCCGTGCGAAAAAAATACTGCTGACGAATGACAATCAGCAGGGTGGTTGGTTGAGCGCCGAGCAACGCAACCCATTCTTTTACGAGCGCGCGCGATGGGAGTTGCAACGAGGCGGCGTGCCGGAGTCGAATATTGAAGTGATAGGGTCACCAGTACATAGCACGGAGGACGAGGCGATCGCCCTCAGCAAATATGCTGAAGCCAATAGAGTGAGATCTGTGCTCATTGTGACTTCGCCGTATCATTCACGGCGGGCGCTGCGCACTTTTCGTCGAGTCTTAGCCGATAGCGGAATCACGCTGGGTCTGGCGGTAGCCACCGGCGGGCAGACGCCACAACCGGCCACCTGGTGGCTATCTCGGCGTGGTTGGCAATTGGTGCCCACCGAGTACGTAAAGATGGTCTATTATTGGTTGTACTACTGACCCGATAGGCTCCGGCTACTATAACGACCTTGAATACCCTCAGTCGGAGGTCATTGCTGAACACGAGAAGTTTGACTTTCCAGCTCTCTTGGCTGGCAGAATAGATTATTCGGAAACATGATGGCGGAATCAAAATCACACGCGCTGGAAATCGCAAGCGGGGCAAGGTTTGAATTCGGCAAGAATTGGCAGCAGTTTCTTTCGGTGCTCGATGAGGCGCGTATTCTCGAAGCTGAACAGTCATTAACTCATATGCTCGAAACTGAGAGCTTGGAGGGTAAGACCTTCCTTGACATTGGATCAGGCAGCGGTCTCTTCAGCCTGGCCGCTCGGCGTCTCGGCGCAGCGGTTCATTCATTTGATTTCGATCCGCAATCTGTTGCCTGTACAACGGCGCTTAAGCGGCGGTACTTCCCGCAGGATGGAGCTTGGAGGATTGAGGAAGGATCCGTTCTAGACTCCAAGTATATGACCTCCTTGGGTACTTATGACGTTGTCTATTCCTGGGGCGTTCTCCACCACACTGGCCAAATGTGGCAAGCGTTGGACAATGCGCAACGACTAGTCAAACCTGGCGGTAAGCTTTTCATCGCACTCTACAATGACACGGGCAGCCAAAGCGCCCGTTGGAATTGGATCAAGAAGACTTACAACAGATTGCCGTCATTCTTGAGAATTCCTTTCGCTACAGTAGTGATCGCCCCAGACGAGGCAAAAGCTATATTGCGATCGTTGTTGACGCTCAAACCGGGAGAGTATCTGCGCTCATGGACTAACTACCAGAGCCGGCGCGGAATGAACCGTTGGTATGACATCATTGATTGGGTAGGTGGATATCCATATGAGGTTTCGACTCCCGATGAAGTCTTTGATTTTTTTCGAGAGCGGGGTTTTATCCTATCAAAGCTCAACTGTGGGCGAGTCGGTTTAGGCTGCAACCAATTTGTTTTTGAGAGAGCTAAGACAACCAGATTGGCTCCTTTTAACGGCAATTAACGTGACACAATTCGCAAAAATCGGCACTCAGTTACCAGTGACTATTGCAAATCTTTTGATGGTTTTTACTCTTGTCAGTTTTGCTAATTGTCAGCACGCCGGAACGCAAGTGCGACAGCGCCGCGCTTCACAGCCAGAAAAGGGCCGAATAATCAGACTAAAAGCTACGGACAATCTTCAAAAGGCCATCGATGACGCCGAATTTGGTGACGATATTATTCTGAAGCCGGGCGCTAGCTACGGAGCAGTAATATTGCCGTTTAAGGCGGGCACAAATAATAACGAATACATCACAATCCAGACGGAAGGATTTTCGGCAATACTTAAGGAAGGTGAGCGTGTAAGGCCGCCGGAGCATGCACAGGCAATGGCCAAAATCCTTTCACCGGGAGGCAGGCCGGCCGTGGCCACAGCTCCGCAGGCTCATCATTATCGGTTTATCGGCACCGAAATCGCGCCAGTCGCCAACTCGGAATACGTATACAATCTCGTTGATCTTGGTGCATCAGATTACAACTCCTACTCTCAGTTTCCCCATCATCTAATCTTTGATCGCTGTTATGTACACTCGACCGGACTCAACAAGGCTCGACGAGGATTCGCAATTAACAGCGCAGAAACGTCAATCCTCAATTCGTATGTTTCTGGTTTTGCAGGGGCTGGTGATGAAACGCAGGCAATTGCCGGTTGGAATGGGCCGGGCCCTTTTCATGTTGTGAATAACTTTCTCGAAGCTGGTGGCGAAGTAATCCTTATAGGTGGTTCAGATCCTTCTATCAAAGACCTGGTTCCCTCCGATATTGAGATTCGACGTAACCATTTGCATAGGCCCATTGAATGGCAAGGGCGAGCCGCTATTAAAGGCACCTTTGAACTAAAGAACGCCAGAAGAGTTGTAATCGATGGAAACCTGATCGAGAGCCAGATCCTTACGACCGCGTTCGTGATAACGGTTCGTAATCAGAATGGAAAAGCACCGTGGAGTACGATCGAAGACGTCGAGATCACGAATAACATCGTGCGACACGCCGCCGGCGGTTTTAATATTTTGGGTAGCGACAACGAGCACCAGAGCCAAACAGCTCACCGGATTAGGATCAGTAACAACCTGATAACGGACCTGGTTGAAGATAACCCCGCAAACATCGCGTACTTTATACAGATCAATGGCGGAGAAGCGATCACTGTTGAGCACAACACAGTGCAACAGGCAGGCAATATCATCACGAGCTACAAACAGCCGACTCAGAGTTTCGTATTCAGAGACAACATTGTTCAGTATGGTAAGTATGGGCTCGTTTGTGTCGGTGAAGGTCCTCCGTGCAAACGAGAGGGTCCGTTTTGTCGCTGCTTTCCCGATAGTGTGATCAAAGGCAATGTAATTGCCGATAATACAAACGCGCTGCGAAGCGATTCGTCGATCCCCAGCCATTACCCGTTAGGCAACTTCTTCGTCGAATCTTTCGATAAGATACTGTTCGTGGATTATTTGAAAGGCGATTGGCGTCTGGCGCCAGCGAGTAAGTTTCGTTCAAGGGCCACGGATGGAAAGGACCCGGGAATCGATGTAGCTGCGCTGGATGCCTCGGGCGTGCGAACGGTAGAAGGATCGCAATAGCACATGTATTCAAACAGCCTCGTCGACAAACTGAAGTGGTCTTTGCCCTGGCTTGTGAGATATCCGAAGTGGAGGGCGAATGAACTAGTACGTCGATGGAGAGACTCAGATGGTGAGACTCACATCATCCTGCTGATCGCAAACCACTATGAGCCGGGGTTAGGTGAACCCGCACTGAGGCGCGTTGAGAAGTGGTGCGAACTGGCCCAGGCCACTGGTGATGCCGTGCGCGATCATGACGGCACGCCGTTTCGCCACACAAATTTTTTTCCGGCAGAGCAATACGAACGTCCGCTACTGGATCGGCTGGCTTCGTTGCAGTCGAGCGGCTACGGCGAGGTTGAGATCCATTTGCACCACGGCTTGGAGAAACCTGACACTGTGGAGAACACGCGGATGATTCTCGAAGACTTCCGTGACACGTTGGCGATCGAGCACAAGTGTCTCTCAAGAGAGAGTCGTTCTGCGAGACCGTCATATGGCTTCGTACACGGAAACTGGGCGTTGGCGAATTCTGCCGGCGGCCGGTATTGCGGCGTTGATTCTGAAATGCAAATCCTGGCTGAAACCGGGTGCTACGCGGACTTCACGTTGCCTTCGGCTCCGGACGAGTCGCAGGTGCCGAAGATCAATGCCATCTACGAATGTGGTAAGCCATTGTCGCAACGTGTGCCTCATCGTTCAGGTGT
>WNFY01009329.1_pt1 | contig 10105 bp, 10 predicted proteins | sample 5400091 | NCBI WGS metagenome assembly WNFY01 (sample SAMN13153364, study PRJNA577476) | soil metagenome | isolation source: 60 cm soil or saprolite under grassland replicate 1 | place: USA:California | collected 2016-06-15 | reverse complement strand
CCCTGGGGCGGTATTCTTTGGCGCCTGCCGTCAGCTCATCGCGTTTCCACCTATTCCTTCCCGTGGGCTACCCCACCCCGGACCAACGGGCGCAAGGCTATTCCGGCGGCGCAATAGGCATCCACGGCCCGCACCTGGCGTTTCTCTGGCTTGGGCATGCCACAGCGTGGGCGAACTGGACGCAAGGCTGCATTGCTGTCGGGACGCGTGGTCAAGTCGAGCAGATCGCCAAGTGGGTCCGAGAGACCGGTGCGGCGGAGATTGTGCTCATATAGGGAGCGAAGGGGACGCCGAACAAGGGGTTGGAGCTGACGAAGCCGGCGCAAGCGATGGAGCTTCGCAGCTCAACCCCGGTGTTCGACGGACCAGGGCGGGAGGAGGTGAGCGGCGGTGACGAAGGAGCACATCCTGGCGGAGATTAGGCGCACGGCAGTGGAAAACAACGGCCGACCTCTTGGCGCCCAGAGGCTCGCTTCCGAGACCGGCATCCGGTATGCCGACTGGCACGGGAAGTACTGGGCACGCTGGAGCGACGCCCTTCGGGAAGCAGGGTACGCGCCGAACAAGTTAAACGCGCCGCTACCCGAGGTCAAGCTGCTCTCCAGGCTCGCAGATCTCGCCCAGGAGCTTGGCCACTTTCCGGTAGCTGGCGAGCTTCGGCTGAAGGCTCGAAGTGACCCCTCTTTTCCAAGCCACAACACTTTCGCCCGGTTCGGCCCGAAACGTGCGATGGCCGCCCGCCTTCGGGAGTTTTGCTTGAGCGAAGGCCGCGTTGACGTCGCCGCGCTGTGCATGCCCGCCACTGAAGCCACTCGTGAGGTGGCAGACCATGCAGGGATGCCGCCCGGTGCCGATATGGGTTGTGTGTACCTAATGAAGTCCGGGAAGTTCTACAAGATCGGTCGGAGCAACGCCGTCGGGCGGCGCGAGCGTGAGATCGCCCTTCAGTTGCCCGAAAGAGTCCAGCTTGTTCATTCGATCAGGACGGACGATCCGGCTGGTATCGAAGGCTACTGGCATCGGCGGTTTCAAGACAGGCGGAAGAACGGCGAGTGGTTTCAGCTGACACCGGACGATGTGGCGGCGTTTCGCAGACGCAAGTTCATGTAGCGTGGAGGCCGTCGAACAAGCGGATGAAGCTGACGCGGTCCGCGCTGGCGAAGAGACCCGCGGCCCCCGCAGCTTATCCGCAGTGTTAGGCAGCCGGAGTCGAGGCACCTCGTGGTTTGGCTAAAGAAACGTTCCAGGGCGCGAAAGGCGGGGCATTGAAGCTTGCTGACCGTATTCGCGACCACGTTCAGCACCGGTACGTAGATCCGGCGCGGCAGCGCGGTGCGGAGTCGTTCACTGTTGTCGCTGGCGAAGTCCATCGCGACATGAAACTCGCGAACCGCATGCCAGCGGTTTGCGGAGCGCTGCGATCAAAGGCATTGCAGTCCGGGTGCAGAGTCTCGCTCGTTCGCTGGTCGGGCCCAGATCAGGGTTCGACCGCCGAGGCGACCTTCAAGCTCCTTGCGGTGCCCGACGACAGCGCGGTGGTGCCGAGCGACGGCCTGCTCGATGTCAGAGAAGGCCCGCCGCGAGTGAGGAACCATAGGATCACGCCAGCCGAGGTGAAGAAGGCGCATGAGGTCTTCGAGGCGAACGAGCCTCTCACCTGAGCCTGATCCCGCTAGTTGAGGGAGTAGCCCCGGTTTCCTGATCACTGTATTCGAGGGAGCCCATCGGATAAGGTGACCCCGTCATCATCCGCGCCGCAGGCGCGCGCCCGCGGCTTCGAAGGGCCCCTCGTGGTCGGCTTGACACCGGCCGCGAGGGGCTTTCTCCTTTCGTTGCTTGAAGCGGAAGGAGAGATCCACTTGTACCAGGTCTTGTTCCGGGACTCCAGATTTTTCGATCTGCTGTTGACGCTCGACGAGGAGCTTGCGGGCGAAGCACGGCGAGGCGGGTGTGCGTGCGGTGGCGTGCTGCACGGCGCTGCGTACGAACGGAAGCCTCGAGGCGGCCCCCCCGGCCTGGCGCGCGGGAGCGCGATCCGGTTCAGCTTCTGCTGCGCGACGGAAGGGTGCCGGCGCCGGATGACGCCGCCGTCGCTGCGGTTTCTGGGGCGGAAGGTGTTCTTCGGGGTGGTGGTCCTGCTGCTGCCCGTCTTGCGGGACGGCCCCACCCCGGAGCGGCTGAATCGGCTGTGCGAGACCTTCGCGGTGAGCGTGCGGACGGCGAGACGCTGGTGCCGCTTCTGGCGTGAGACGTTCGTGACAAGCCGCGTGTGGCAGTCAGCGCGAGGCCGCTTCGCCGCTCCCGCTCGAGGGAAGAGCATGCCCGGGGCACTCCTCGGCGCCTTCTCCGAGATCAGCGATCCGGAGAGCCGAGTCGTCGCGGTGCTGCGTCTCGTGTCGCCGATCGGCGCGGCCCGAGCTTTCTGAGGGTCGGCGCGGACCCGCAGAAGATGCATCTCGAAGTCGTTCTGCGGCGGCCGTAGCTTCCCTCCGGCGCCTTACTGATGGCAGGCGCGGGAGGAGGAAGCCATGTCGGGGGATGAACGGCCGCGGTCGCACGAGCGCTGGGCTCATCTGCGCTTTGGCGTCGTCGGAGGTCTGCTGGCGTCGCCGCCGGCGCCTGGAGAACTGCGTGCGGAGCTTTCGCGGCTGGCCGAAAAGCCGTGGCGCCATCCTACGACCGGTGAGCTCGTGCGCTTCGGGCTGTCCACCATCGAGCGGTGGTACTACGCGGCGCGGGCGGGCTCAGATCCGGTAGGAGTGCTCCGCCGGAAGCTCCGCGAGGACAGCGGGCGCTTCCTGGCGATCACGGACAAGCTGGCACAGGCGCTGCGGCGACAGCACGAGGAGCACCCGAGCTGGAGCTACAAGCTCCACCTCGACAACCTGGCCGTGCAGATCGAGGGCGATCCCGACCTGGGTGCGGCGCCTTCATACCCGACCGTGCGCCGCTTCATGGCTGCCCAGGGCTTGCTCCGGCAGCGCCGAAGGCGGCCTCGCCAGGAGCGTGAAGGGGAGATCCGCGCCCGGGAGCACCTCGCCGGCCGCGAGGTGCGCAGCTTCGAAAGCAAGTACGTGAGCGGGCTGTGGCACCTCGACTTCCATCACGGCTCGCTCAAGGTGCTCAGGCCACAGGGAGAGTGGGTCACCCCGATCCTGCTCGCCATCCTGGACGACCGCTCGCGCCTGGTCTGTCACGCCCAGTGGTATCTCGACGAGACGGCCGAGAGCCTGGTCCACGGTCTCGTGCAGGCCTTTCTCAAGCGGGGGCTGCCCCGCGCCCTCCTCTCCGACAACGGGTCCGCCATGATCGCAAGAGAGACCACACAGGGGCTCACCCGCCTGTCCGTCACCCAGCACACGACCCTCCCGTACAGCCCCTATCAGAACGGAAAACAAGAGGCGTTCTGGAACCCGGTGGAAGGACGGCTGCTCGCTATGCTGGAAGGCCAGAGAGATCTCACCCTCGCCCTGCTCAACGAAGCCACCCAGGCCTGGCTGGAGATGGAATACAACCGTGAGGTCCACTCGGAGATCTCCCAGGCTCCCCTGGCGCGCTGGCTCGACGGCCCCACGGTCGGACGCGAGAGTCCCACCCTGGACGATCTGCGCCTGGCTTTCACCGCCGCTGAGACGCGCAGCCAGCGCCGGAGCGACGGAACCGCCAGCATCGAGGGGGTCCGCTTCGAGATCCCCTCCCGCTTCCGCCACCTGAGAAAGCTCCCCTTCCGCTACGCGAGCTGGGATCTCACCCACGTCTGGCTCGTGGACGAGCGCACCGGCGCCGTGCTCTCGCGGCTCTACCCGCTCGACAAGGCCCGCAATGCCGACGGCTTCCGGGGAGTCACCAAGCCGACCGCACCGCAGGCGCTCCAAGAGCCCGCCGGCATCGCTCCGCTCCTGCGCAAGCTCATGACCGAATACGCCGCCACCGGGCTGCCGCCCGCCTACATCCCCAAGGAGGAGAAATGACTCACAAGCTGCTGGCCCTCTACGGCCTCAAGTGGAATCCCTTCACCCCCGACGTCCCGGTCGAGGCCCTGTGGACGCCGCCCACGCTAGACCACTTCCGCTGGCGCATGGAACACCAGGTGCGCGAGGGAGGCTTCGCCCTCATCACGGGTGATCCCGGCACCGGCAAGTCTGCCGCCCTGCGCCTCCTCGCACATCACCTCGCCACCCTGCCCGACGTGCAGGTCGGGGTCGTGGTGCGCCCGCAGAGCGGCCTCGGCGACTTCTACCGCGAGATCGGCGCCCTCTTCGGTGTCCTCCTCGCTCCGCACAATCGCTGGGCCGGATTCAAGGCCCTGCGCGAGAAGTGGCTCGCCCACGTGGAGGCCACTCGCTATCGCCCCGTCCTCCTCATCGATGAAGCCCAGGAGATGTCCCACCCCGTCCTCGCCGAGCTGCGTATCCTGGCCTCCACCGACTTCGACTCCCGCGCCATCCTCACGGTCGTCCTCGTCGGTGACGGCCGGCTCGTCCAGGAGTTTCGACGCGAGGCCCTGCTCCCCATTGCCAGCCGTATCCGCGTGCGACTCAACCTCGACTACCTGACCCCGAAGGAGCTGCTCGACTGGCTCCGTCAGGCCCTCGACCAGGCCGGCAACCCGCACCTCATGACGCCCGAGCTGATGACTACCCTCGCCGAGCATGCGGCGGGGAACCTGCGCGTGCTCTCGATCATGGCCAGCGATCTCCTCGCCCTCGCCGCCCGGCGCGAGCTGCGCCAGCTCGATCAGAAGCTCTACCTCGAGGCCTACGCGCAGCCGCGGCCCAAGTCCAGAACCGTCGAGACGGTCGCCAGGGTATGACCTTGCCGCCACCGATCTCGCGCCGGCTCTACGTCCAGCGGGCCCTCGACCTCTATCGCCTCGCTCCCGGCACCACTGGGCACCTGCGCCGCAGTGACCGCCGGTTTGCCGGCGAACTCTACGACCGTGGGATCTCCCTCGAAGTCGTGCATGCAGCGCTGATCCTTGCCGTCGCGCGCAGGACCTTCCGCTCGCAAAGCGCTCCACCGCTCGCGCCGATCGCAACTCTCCACTACATCCGGCCGGTGATCGACGAACTGATCGCAGAGCCGCCAGAGCCCGGCTACGTCAGCTACATCCGATACAAGCTCGCCACCGTCGCCCCCGAACTCGTCGCCGCCGGCGGCCCTCAATTACCGTGATCGCACGCCCATCAAATATCGTGACCGCTCTCACCGTAACGCTGGAAAGCCTGGAGTCGTGGTACCGGCTCGGGGAGGACATGGACGGGGCTGTGCTGCTGGGTCTGGTCGTGCCCATCGGGATCCCCTTCACGCAGCGCGTCACGGTGACGTTCAGTTAGGTTTTCGGATCCTATCCACCTCAGCCGCCGTACCGAAGATCCCACGACACACAATGGAGCGGAGGGAGTCAAGCCCGTCCACGAGACGAATGGTCACTACTGTCCGACTGACGGGATTCAAGATGATCCAGTCATGAGTACCGGCTGCGTTCGAAAGGCGCAAGAGCCGAGCTTCGTCCGGAGGCACCGTGTACTCATCCACGGTGTACTGATCGGGTCCGTGCGCGGGATGATCCCTCAGGCGTCCTTCGATCTGGATCTGGGCATGGCAGGAGAATAAGTCACCCTTACGACTACAGCGAGTTACCTCGGGCTCAAGTGCCTTGGTCGTTGTAGTCAACCGCCGGTTTGCATCCAAGCTTGCAGCCGTCGTGCTGCACTCCTCGATCACCAAGTAGAATTCTGACAAGCTCACTCCCTTCGGAGCGAATGGCCGATCCTTGACCTTGGCGTCCCCGGTCGGGTTTTGACCTGCCCCGACACTCGTGCACGCAGCGAGCGTGAAGGCGAGAGGGAATATGACCAGCCTTGAGGATTTCAAAGGCATGACTACTTGTGCGCTGGGAAGCGCTTGAGCTTTCCTGGCGCTTGGACTGCCCAGCCCTTGCCCGGCGGCCAATCTGGTGCCATTAGCCAGTCCTTGTTCCATAGGATTTTTGTGGTGGGCGCCCACACATCAACGCCGAGGCTATCTGCGACCTTCTGGGCGAAGTCGGCGGCGCCAACGTCGCAGGAGAGAAGGTAGACCGCCCTGCATTTGGACGTCCAGTTGGGGCTGTTCTTGATCACGTCCACCAGCTGTTCGGGCTTTAGCAAGACCTTGCCTGCCGCGGCAATGAACGCATCAGGTGGCAGCGACCAGTTGAAGTTACGGAAGTCATACATCCCCCTTGTGTTCCCGCGGACCTACACCCGGGCGTCACCGCCGCTACGACCATCGCGGCGCCGCTCAGCCGGTTCCGCCCTCAGTGACGCCGCCGCGATGTCGCGCCAGGCAAAGCGGGTGCACGGCCGACTCCTCTTCAGAATCTCGATAGTGCCGCTGTACAGTTCACCTGCGCGCAGGCACTTGGACATGCAGGGGTCCAGACCACACGGTTCCTGTAATGAGTTTGCCTACTCGCCGCCATCCTTCTGTCAGCGCGCGCACCGCCTCGTCCGAGATGGGCCGAGCTGGGGCGATCTCGATCGGTACCTCCAGCAGGACATCGTCTCCCGGCTTCACGGTCTTGGGTATGCTGCCGCTGGAAAAATCGACCTGAACGCCGGTTGTTGTCATGGTCTCAAATGCCTCGCTTGGCGCCAGCAAGACGAAGCGCTCGCTGTCAGGCTGTGGTCCAAACTTCGCGGTTCGGTTTGGCCCGTGGATTTCACTGCCCCAAAACTCATACGAACGCTGCGGCTCCGACTCCCCCTTCACGCGCCCGCCGCGAGGAGGCATCACCAACCGAGGCAGAATGTACCTTTCGCTACTTCGGTTTTCCATGCGCACGCGGATCCAGACCCGAAGAAGGTGTATCGGATCCTCAAGAAACTGCGCGCCATCGTAAACGTAGCTCGCGGTGAGCCCGCCGGTCGTCTTCGTCGACCGCCGACCCTCGCCGTCGTACGTGAAGCTGGCGAGCTTGTTGCCACCCTGTTTGACAGCCGTCAGTCTATTCTCGGCATCCCGCTCGATGCCGAGATCGAAGGGTCCCCGCATCAAGCCCGCTCTGGTCACCACGCGTCGCGGCCAACGGGTCGCTGAAAGCCACGACGACCCGGGCTTCTATCGCGGTGGCAAGACTTCGATGCTCCGCACGCGCACGACACCACCATATGGTCCCGGATCGTCGGCGGCCCTTGCTAGAAAGGTTCCGTCGACCAGCGCATAGTGACCAGAGACGCCAGCGAACGCATCGCGCTTTCGCTCTCCAAGATCTAGCTTCACCGCGTTCACGGGCAGGCGGAAGACATAATCCTCACGATGTAGATACAGTGCATCACTTTCGAACCCGAGGTGACAGTACCCTGCCAGCCTAACCAACTTCCCGTCAAACGCATCGGGCGTCGCGAGGACACGAACGACAGAGGCTAGAGTCGGTTCTGCGTTCCGTTCGGACGACCACGACTGTGAAACGGCGAGAAACGCGACAATTGTCAGAACGCAAGAACGCGCTTTCATTGAGTTGCTCCTCAAGGCCAACGGCTAGTCTTTCTTCAGCCGACCCAACTCAACCACGCCACCCCAGGCTGTTTGTCGCTTCATGACACCGCTTGGTGTCAGGAGGTAGATGACCTCCAGACCCTTGAATAGGACATTGTCTTGGTCGTAATCACTGAAGTACTCAGCGCGATCGCCTGGGGGATGGCAGTGATAGAAGCCAATCAGCTTGCCTTCCGTGCAGCCCTTAGGCGAAGCACCCGACTTGGCTTTCACCGCCTCATCGCAGAACTCCTTCCCGTTTGGACAGCGGCACACGCTGCCCTGGTATTCGTCCTTGCTAGACGAACGGAGTTTCTGACAGGGCGGCCATATCTTCTTCATCGCGTCGATTGCCTGCTTGTCTGGCCAAAGGCCCAGGGGATCTTTTCGGCTGACTGGATCGTTCGCGGCGTAGATATGCAGATTTGACGGCAGGCCCCGAGAGAGACTCACAGGGTCTTCACTGATGAAGCGCCCCACCTTCGGGTCGTAGTATCTAGCTCTGTAGTAGTAGATTCCGCTCTCGGCATCCCATTCTCTGCCGGTGAAGGCATAGCCGCTCGTCGTGGAGCCCTGGATTGGGTTCCCCCACGGGTCGTACTGCCGCGTGACCGTGGGGCCACCGACGCTGTCCGTTGTGCGGACGATGCTACCCAGGTGATCGGCTACGTTGTACGTGGTCGTCCCGCCCATGATTTGCGCGAGCGGTCGGTCGATCCCCGGCCCGTAGACGTAGCGCTTCGTCGAGCCGGCGCTCGGCCGCTCCTCAAGAAACTGCGGACCATCGTAAACATAGGTCGTGGTGACGCCACCCGATGCCTTCGTCGACCTGCGACGTGAAGCTCTTCGCGGTGCCCGCCTGGGTGACCTCGTACGTGTTGGTGCGGATATTCCCGCTTGGGTCTGTGGCCTGGACCGCGACCTGGCTCGTGGCCGACGGGACGGGCACCGTGCCCGAGAATTGGTTGGTCGAGCTCACCGTCGCCGGCTTGCCGCCGACGGTGACCGTGGCGGGCTCGCTCACCGTCCCGCCGAAGAGCAGCGCCCCCCCTGGCTGCTGGCTCAGAAGCCGGTTCATGTTGTCGTAGCTTGCGGCGGTGACCGCGTCGTCGATCTGCTCGGCGGTGCGATTGCCCGCCGGGTCGTAAGCGTAGCGGTAACGCGTCAAGAGCGACGGCGTGGGATCGCTCGTCCGGAAGGTCCCGAGGGTCAATTGGTCCGCCCGGTCGTAGTCGAAATCATACGCGTTCGCCGGGTTCAGGTCCATCTGCTGCGTCCAGGTCTTGATGTTCCCGATCGCGTCGTACGTGTAGTTGAACTTGTTCAGCGTCGTCGTGTCCGGCTTCTTGTGGTGGATCTCCTGCAGGCGCAGGTCCTGGGCCACGGGGTAATAGGCGTACGTTGTCGTCTGGCCGTTGGGATACGTCACCGTCTGCACCCTCCCTGAGTTAGACACGTAGGCGTAGGTGAAGGTTCCGATCGGATCGCCTTGGCTCTGCAGCCTGCCCTGCTGGTCGTAGCTCCAGTTAGAGGTGACGCCGTTGAGCGTCCGGCTCACCATGCGTCCGAGCTCGTCGTAGCCGTAGCTGATCGTACCGTCGGGCAGCGGTCCGTCAACGCTTGCGACCTGGCCGGCGCCAGGGCTCGCCGTGCCCGTGATTGGGTGGTAGCTGTAGCTCGTCGTTCCGGTGCCGTCAGTTACTTGCCTCAGCCGCCCGTGCGCATCCAGCGCCGAGGTGGCCGGGTCTGTGTAGGTGAAGCTCACGTTCGGCGTGGGGTGCTCGGCGTTGAGGTAGGTGGTCTGGAGCAGCTTGTCATCCAGGCCGTAGGTGTACTGGATCTCCTGCAGCTTGGCGTCCTTGACCTTCTTCAGTCGGCTCGTGGTCGTTTCGTACGTAAACTCCTTGGCCGAGCTGTTGGCCCGCACCTCGCGCGTCTTGCGCCCCTGGATGTCGTACTCCCAGCTCGTCGCGTTCCCGTTGGGGTCGATCAGCCTCTCGAGGCTTCCGCAGTTGCACCAGGTCTGGCTGATCATGCGTCCCTGCGGATCCCGCGTCGAGGCCACCCGCCGCAGCGCGTCGTAGAAGGTATGGCTCCATCTCCCGAGGCGATCCCGCTTTCGCGCCGGATCAAGCTTGTCGTACTGCGTCTCCTCATACGTGCCGTCCGGGTACGTGGTCCGCGTCGGTCGGTCGAAGACATCGTAGTCGTAGTCGGCGGTGTAGCCCTCGGCGTCGGTCACGGTGTCCAGTCGGCCGTAGCCGTCATAGGTGTAGGTCGTCGTGGTTGGGCCAGGGCTCGTGACGGTGAGCACATTGCCCGTCACCGGGTCGTAGGTGTAGGTCGTGGTGCGCTCCTCGGTGATCCCCGCCCGCGGCGGCGTCGTGACCGTCTCCACCTGGCCGCTGGTCGTGTAGGTGTAGGTCGTCGTCTGGCCCGCGGCATCGGCGCTGCCGCACAGGAGGTGCATCTCCGTCCACGGATCAGGAACCGGATTCACACATGGTTGTGCTTGGGTGTTGTAGGTGTAGCTGGCCGTGATGTCCCAACCGCCGGGGCTTGCGAGGTTCTTGACCTTGACCTG
>WNFY01006844.1_pt1 | contig 10106 bp, 7 predicted proteins | sample 5400091 | NCBI WGS metagenome assembly WNFY01 (sample SAMN13153364, study PRJNA577476) | soil metagenome | isolation source: 60 cm soil or saprolite under grassland replicate 1 | place: USA:California | collected 2016-06-15 | reverse complement strand
AGCTGGTCAGCCCGTTCGGCGGCAACCGCAGGCTGCAGGAGGAGAACACCCCGCTCGAGGAGATCGCCGGGCTGCCCGCCGGCGCGGCCATCCCCCGGTTCTGGCTGGGCGCGGGCGCGGACGACGGGCAGGACGTGGCCAATGCCGAGGTCTTCCTGCGGGAGCTGCGACGGCACCAGGCGCTCGTGCCGCTGACGATCACAGCCGGGTGCGGCCACACCATGACGACCTGGCGGGCCCAGGTCCCGTCCATGCTCAGCTGGATGACCTCGGGCCTGGCCCAGGCGGCCCCCTGGCGGGCCGCGCCGCCGAATACCGTCACCCTGGCCGCAGGCCAGGCGGCCGGCGTTCAGGGCCGTTCGGGCTGACTGGCCTTGGGCGGGTCGCCGCCGGCCTGGATATGCCGGCCGTGCAGCTCACGCTGGCAGGCCGAGCAGTGCAGCACCGGGCGGAACTCGCCGCGGCAGCTGGTATGGGTGAGCAGCGTGGCGGGTCCCTCGGGCGAGCGGAACCACCGGTCGCCCCAGTCGAGCATCATCATGACGTGCGGGAAGAAGGCCCGGCCCTTGTCCGTCAGCCGGTACTCCAGGCGGCCCGAGCCGGCTTTGGTGCCGACCGTTTCCAGCACGCCCATCTGGCAGAACGTGCGCAGCCGGTCCGAGACGATGGTCGGCGGGGCGCCCATCATCGTCAGCATGTCGGTGAACCGCCGGGCGCCGAGGAACGCGGCCGCCAGGGCCGAGGCCGACCAGCGGTTGCCGATCAGCTCGATGGTCTGGGGCACCAGGCCGGGACCGCCAGCCCTGAGACCACCAGTGCCGCCGACGGAGCGGCGCCTGGTGGTGGCGCGCGGCACCGACCGCGCGAAGCCGCCGCTCGGCCCGAACGTGCCGCGGACGTCCCGGATGCCGGCCGGCTGGCCGCAGGCCCGGCAGTACATGACCGGGGAGAACTCCTCGCCGCACTCGGTGTGGTACATCGGCGGCAGCGGCTCGATGTGCTCGGTCACCCAGACCGCTTCCCACGACCAGATGGTCAGCAGCACCTGCCACAGGTCGCGGCCGCGCTCGGTGAGCACGTACTCGTACCGGCGCGGTGCCTGCGAGTACTGCGCCATGGTGAACACGCCGGCCTCGGTGAGGCGGCGCAGCCGCACGGTCAGCACCGAGTTCGCGATGCCCAGCCGGTCGCGGAAGTCCTTGTACCGGCGCACGCCGGACGTGATGGCCAGCCTGACGATGGCCAGGTTCCACTCGTCGCCGATCAGCCCGACGGCGATAGCGTTGGAGTTCTGGGTGGTGCCTGGCTCCTGGCCCCCGTCGTTGTCAGGCGTCCCGCTGTTATCTGACGTTTTGGCATCTCCGGCTCGTGGACTTACGAGTTCAGGCCCCCGCTGGTCACCAGCCCCGGATGTCGACCGTGAGCGTCACGAGATACGCGTCGTCCTCCTGCGTCCCGCCCAGGCGCGGAGCCACGCCGACCTCGCTGCAGAACACTCCCGGTTCGAACTGGTACCGCTCCTCGCGGCCGGTCAGCGTGTCGTGCTTGACCAGCCCGTTGAACAGGAACCAGCCCGGCTCGTTGGTGGCAGCGTAATTGTACCGGTACGGCCGTCCGCCGAATCCGCTGTTGACGCAGTGGGCAATACGCCGTGACCTCGATCATGTATCAGGGACGCCTCGCACCCCTCCGTGCTGGTAGAAGAACTGCCTTAGGGGGCTTGCCGTGAGCTCATCCTGGCCGCGACGCGCGACGCTGCCGATCGCGGCGCTCGTCGTCGTCCTCGCCGCCGCCGCGGGGGGAGCCGGCTCCTGGTACGCGGTCAGGACGCCTTCCCCGGCCCGCCTGGCCCGGTTCGCGACGGTGCCCCCGGCGGGGAACTCGCCGTCGCCGCCCCGCACGGGGAATTCGCCGTCGCCGCCCCGCCAGCCCGCGGCTCTCGTCTCGCTCGCTCCGCCGGCCGCCCTGCACCCCGACGCCGCCCTGATCGCCCCGGTGATCGTCGCGTACTTCCGGGCGATCAACAGCCGGGACTACGCCGGGTACCTGGCCACCGAGGACCCGGGCAACACGCTGACCGCCCAGCAGTTCCAGACCGGGTTCCGGTCCACGCGGGACTCGGACGTGCTCGTGGCCAGCGTCGCGATCACGCCAGACGGGCGCCCGGCCGCCGACGTGACCTTCACCAGCCGGCAGCAGCCGCAAGACGGCCCCGAGGGCGAGTCGTGCACGGACTGGCACGTGACGATGTTCTTCGACGACCGCGCCGGAACCTACACCCTCGGCCCGCCGCCAGCCGGCTACCACGCGTCGTACCAGGCGTGCGGGTAGGCCCGCTCGAGCACCCCGCCGCGAGCGCGTGAGTAACAGAACGCACACGAGCAACCGGCTCACCAAATGAGATCTTGGAAATTCCGGGCTCCGCGGAAAGTTGAGCGTGCCGGGTCTATCGTCCACCAGATGTTCCGTGCAGCCGGATTTCCGCATAATTGCGGGCTCGGGGTGAGGCTGCGGGCTCGGGGTCGCGAATTGCGGGACGAATTGCGGCATTAAGGATCCGCCCCGCGGCGCCAGCGCCTTTTTTAGCCGCCTCGGCTATTATTGCCGCTGGTGCCGACGGGGAGTGTCTGGCGCCGGCTGAGATCATAATACGGGGGCATAAAGCGTCATGAATCGGGACGTGCGTGCCATTTTCCATTGCGCTCAGCTGTCTTGTGCCTCACCACGGAAAATGCAAATGAGCAGAAGGAGCGCATATGCGACGTAGCTGGCCCATTCTGGCGGCGGCCATTCCGCTGGTATTCGGCGGGGCGCTGCTGAGCGCCTACCCGGCGGCGGCCCAGGCCGGGCTGGTCGAGCGGGGCGGGGTGGTGCAGCCCGGCGGCCCCATCCAGCCGCTGAGCCAGCCGGGCGGCCCGGTCCTCGGCGGTTTGCCGGGCGGGCTCGTGACACCGCAGCTCAGCAGCGGGCCGTCACAGGCGGCCGCCGGCGGCCGGAACACCGTCGTCACCAGCAGCAACTGGGCCGGCTACGCGGCGACCGGCGCCAACGGCACCTTCACCAGCGTCTCCTCCAGCTGGACGGAGCCGACCGGCCACTGCACCGGCGGTAACCAGTACTCCGCGTTCTGGATCGGGCTCGACGGGTACACCAGCAGCTCGGTGGAGCAGACCGGCAGCGAAGTCGACTGCGCCGGGCGGACCCCCCGGTACTACTCCTGGTACGAGATGTACCCGGGGGCGTCGGTGAACTTCCCCAACCCGGTCAGCGCGGGCGATCACTTCTTCGGTTCGGTCACCTACAAGGGCAGCGGCAACTTCCAGCTCATCCTCAAGGACACCACCAAGGGCTGGACCCAGACGGTCAACGCCTCCCTGCCCGGAGCGGCGCTGTCCTCGGCCGAGGTCATCGCCGAGGCGCCCTGCTGCACGTTCCGCGGCGGCATCCTGCCGCTGACCAACTTCGGCACGGTCAGCTTCACCTCCGCCATGGCCAACAGCCAGAGCATGGCCACGTTCAGCCCGGTGGAGATCACCATGCCGAACACGTCGGTCTCGGCCATGAGCCCCGCGGGGAACTTCAGCGTGAGCTACCTCGGCTTCTCCGGGTTCCCCTGGCCGTTCGGCTCCTGACCGGGCGAGGCGCCTTGCGGGTCAGGATCGGTGCGCGGCGGCGAGGACCTCGCCGTCCGAGCGCAGGCCAGAGCGCAGGGCGCCCACCACCACGACCCGGGCACCGCGCCGTCCTCCGCCCGGCCCCGGGCTCAGCCTGGCGAGCAGTGGGTGCCGGGGGGCGGCACGTCCAGGGTGGGGTTGCGGTCGAAGAAACCGGTCGGCTTGAGCACGAAGCCGCAGCGGGCGACGGGCATGACCGGCCAGTCCTCCGGGCGCGGGATGTGGGTGGGGCCGAACGTGTGCCACACGACGATGTCGGCCCCGTCGATGTCCCGGTCGTCCGCGATGAAGGCGGGCATGCCCGCTCCCCCCGGGTTCTGGTTCACGAAGTCGCCGGCCGGCCAGCGCTGGTCCGGGTCGTACCGGGTGACCCACAGGTGGTTAGCCGCGAACCCGGCCCGGGCCGCCAGCGGGGAGCCCGGGTCAGCCAGCAGCGCCGGCGCGGACTCCGGGTAGAGCGTGTAGCAGGTGGGACGGGCGAAACGGTTGGCCCGTTCGGTATTAATGATCCGCCAGGTCCGGCCGCGGGAGCCGTCCGCGCGGCGGCCGGCCTGCGACTCGCGGGTCAGCCGGGTCACCTTCTGCACGATGGCGTTGCCGTACGGGTTGTCCGGCCCGACCGGCAGGCCGGTGACGTCGACCTCCTCCACCGCGTTGGCCAGCCCGTCCACGGTCACGTCGAGGCGGGCGCTGAACAGGTGCTGGTGGAACGGGGCGGCCAGGCCGGGGGCGACCTCGGTGGCGTGCGCGTGCGCTCCGCCTGGATCAGCCGGGGCCGGGTGAGCCGAGGTGAACAGCACCCCGGTCGCCTTGATCTCGCACTCGATCGTGCCGTCCAGGTAGAAGTACCAGTAGAAGCCGTAGTCGTAGTTGCCCACCGTGGTGAAGTAGGAGACCACGAGCCGGCGCTGGCGGCGGGACTGGGCCGAGCCGTTGAAGATGTCGGTGTGCTTCCACAAGATGCCGAAGTCTTCCTCGTGGATGCAGATCGCGTTGGCTATGGTGCGGGGCTGGCCGGTGTCGCCGGTCACGGTGGCGTCGAGGTAGGCGATCTCGCCGAGGCAGTCGCAGCCGAGCTCGAGCGAGTTGGCCCACGTGCCGACCAGGTACTCGCCGGTGTCGAAGTAGGCCTGCCAGTAGCGGAACTTCGGGTCGCCGTAGGGCACCACCATCTCCGGGATCGAGGCCCGGTAGAGCACGGGGCGCCCGGCCACGCTGACCTGGTGCAGGGTCAGCCCTTCCCGGGCGTCGAAGCCGATCCGCATCGACCAGTCCTGCCAGCGCAGCGCGTACCCGTCGAGAGTGAAGCCCGGCCCCTCGGGCTGGGTGATCTCGATGGGTTTCAGCGTGGTGCGGTGCGGGCCGCGGACGGCCTCGTCGTCGTAGTCGCCTGACTCCTGCGGCACCGGGAGCTCGAACTCGTCGGTGACCTTGAAGACCTTCTTCTCGATCAGGTCCACGTAGGCGGCGACGCCGTCGACCGGGTGCGCCCAGGCCAGGTCGTGCTCGCGGGCCTGGACGAAGGCGAGCACCCGGACCATCCGCCGCCGGTCGTCGTCGGGCGGCCCGTAGGCGCCCGCCGTGATCGGGGCGGTCCTGATCGTGCTGACGTCGTGGTACCCGCGCCTGGCCATGGCCGCGCGCCAGGCCGGGTCGGCCTTGGTGATCTCGTCGACGGCCGCGAAGTCGCTCTCCAGGATCGGCATCTGGCCGTCCTTGGCCGGGTCCAGGATGCGCGCGCTGACGACCTCCTGCCCGGTGAGCGACACCACCACGTCGGTGGACTCGCCGGTGCCGGTGTTGACCAGGAACGCGCGGAGCCGGCGGTCGGCGGGCGCGCCTGCCAGCACCGCGTCCTTGGCGGCTTCCTCGAGGCCGTAGTAGGCGAACCTGACGGGTTCGGCCAGCAGGCCGGCCGCCACCATGATGTCCCGGCCCGCCAGGTACTCGGCCGCGGTGGCCGGGTCGAGCGGGTGCGCCCTACTCATCGGCGACGATCGAGCCGACCCGCTCAGCTAGCCCGGGATCGCGTCTGACCAGCCACAGGGCGTAGAGGATGGACACCACGATGACGCCGAGGGCGGCGTAGGGGAACCAGTCGTAGGGGTCGGCCTGGCCCGGCTTGCACAGGTAGTACACCGGGACCGCGATCGCGGCCATGCCGAGCACCGGCAGGATAAGGTGCTTGATCACGTTGAATTCGGCCGGCCGGAACTTCCGGTAGTAGAACGGCAGCGCCAGGTTGCCCAGGAAGTACACGACCAGGACCAGGATCGTGCCCATGGTGCTGGACTCGAAGAAGAAGTTCAGCGCGTCCAGGCTGTTGGTATGCCCGCCGATCAGGTGGCCGAGGGCCCAGATCGCGGTGATGAGCCCGGCGACGGCGATGAACGTGATGATCGCGTTGACTGGCGTCCGCCGCACCGGGTGCACCCGGCCGATCCAGCGCGGCAGCAGGCCCTCGCGGCCGGCGTTGAAGATCAGCCGGCACTGCGAGTTCACCGCGGCGATGAGCACGCCGAGGGTGGAGGTCATCCCGGCCAGGTAGGCGAAGAAGGCCAGCCAGCCCGCCACGCCGTGGGCCACGCTGATGAACGGGATCTCGGCGCCGGCGAGCGCCTTGCCGTTGTCATGGAAGCCGGACACGGTGGAGTAGGCCAGGAGCAGGTAGGTGACCGCCATCAGGCCGATGGACATGAACACGGCCCGGGGTACGTTGCGCCGCGGGTTGTTGGTCTCCTCGGCGAGCGCGGCCGAGTTCTCCCAGCCGATGAACAGGTAGATGGCCAGCGGGAAGCCGGCGGCCAGGCCGCTGAAGCCGCCGGTGATGTTCTTGGGCTCGAACGGCGCGACGCTGAGGTGACCGCCGTTCTGGATCAGCGTGGCGATGGCCACCACGAGCAGCACCAGCAGTTCGAAGCCGAAGAAGAAGCCGGCCAGCTTGGTGGACACGGCCACACCCCGGAACATCATCACCATGGCGCCCGCGGTGAACGCCAGCGTGAAGATGATCCACGGGATGCTCACGTTGAAGTAGTACTGCAGCAGGATCTGGAAGAACCCGCCCGCGATCACCACCACCGACGCGATCGCGATGATGTAGCCGGCCCCGGCCAGCAGCGCGGTGGTCACCGCGCTGGTGCCGCCGAACGTCTTGCCCACGAACGTGATGAAGCCGCCGGTACTCGGGTGGGCCCGCGAGAATTGGGAGAGCGTGTTGCCGAGCAGCGCGATCGCGATGATGGCGGCGACGATCGTCAGCGGCGCGGCGATGCCCGCCGTGATCACGAGCAGCCCGAAACCGAACATGAAGCTGTAGGCCGGGCCGATGTTCGCCATCGTCGACGCGGCGATGTCGATCAGGCTCAGCGCCCCGCGGTGCAGCCGATCCGCGGACTCAGGTGCCTTGGTTTCCGAAAACGGAATGTGCGGCGCTTCGCTCATGCGCTCAACTCCCTCAAGGGGCGGTTCAGGCCGGTGCTGGCAGGTATTCAGGACGGATCATGCGCGGGCCATGGTTAACAGTCAACGATGACGCGGGGCACCCAGGGCAAGCGCTTTCCTATTCCTGGGCAAAGTACCTGATGAGAGCCTGGACGTGCAAGGGCCTAGCCGGCCGGCGGCCGGGGCTGGGTGCTGTCCCGCAGGATGACCTCGCCGGGCACCGGGATCACCTGCGGTGCCCCGGGCACGCCGCCCGCCTCGGACACGACCAGCTCGGCCGCCATCTCCCCCATTCGCTTGAGCGGCAGCCGCACCGTGGTCAGCGGCGGGTAGACGTCGCGCAGGGTCCCGATGTCGTCGAACCCGGCCAGCGCGATGTCGGCGGGCACGGTCAGGCCGTCGGCCCGGAGCCTGGCCAGAGCGCCCATGGCCATCACGTCGGTGACCGCGAACACGCAGTCCGGCAGCGGTTCGCTCGCGGCCAGCAGCGCGCTCATCGACTCGTAGCCGCCGTCCCTGGTGAACGGGCCGTGGACGACCCGGGTCGCGGCCGGCGGCACGCCCCAGGCGGCCAGCCCGGCCCGGAACCCGTCGAGCCGGTCCCGCGCGGTGAGCAGGCCGCGCGGCCCGGCCAGCACGGCGAAGCGCTGGTGCCCGAGCGCGACCATGGCCCGGGCCAGCGCCTCGGCGCCCGCGGCGTTCTCCGGCAGCACCGTGTCCACGTCAAGCAGGTCCTGGCCGACGGCCACGGCGCGGCCGCCGGACCTGGTGAAGGCGGCGATCTCGGCCCGCAGCGCGTCCCGGGCCGCGGCGTCGTCGGACCGGCTGCCGATCAGGATCACCGCCCGGGCCCGCTGGGCCCGCATCAGCGCGACGTACTCCCGTTCGGCCCCCTCGGCGGCGACCGTGCTCGAGATGCAGACCAGCAGCCCGCGCGCGTCGGCGGCCTCGATCAGGCCGGCCGCGATGGAGGAGAAGTAGGGGTCGGCGATGTCGTGCACGACCACGCCGACCATCGTGCTCTGCCCGGTGGCGACCGCCCTGGCCTGCAGGTTGGCGCTGTAGCCCAGCTCGGCGACGGCCCGGTTGACGCGCTCAGCCAACTGCGGCCCGACCCGGCGCGAGCCCTCGTTCACCACCCGGGACGCGGTGGTCAGCGAGACGCCGGCCCGGTCGGCGACGTCCTGCAGCGTCACCCGGACCCGGCTCGCCGCCTGGTTCACCCGGCCCTCCTCGCCCGCGCTTGACCCGTATACCGTGCCAGCCTAATCTGGGAAAGCACTTTCCCAAGGTGCTCAGGGTAGCACCGGACCTGTCGCCGGCCGAAAGTTGAACCATGACGCGCAAGGTCATCCACGTCGCCCTCAACGGCGTCACCGGCCGGATGGGGTACCGGCAGCACCTGGTGCGGTCGCTGCTCGCCATCCGCGAGCAGGGCGGCGTCCAGCTCGCGGACGGCTCGAGCCTGTACCCCGAGCCGATCCTGGTCGGGCGCAATGAGGAGCGGCTGCGGGCCATCGCCGAACGGCACGGTCTCGAGCGCTGGACCACGTCTGTGGACGAGGTGCTGGCCGACCCCGAGGTCGACGTCTATTTCGACACCCAGGTCACCAGCGCGCGTGAGGTCGCCCTGCGCAACGCGATCGAGGCGGGCAAGCACGTCTATACCGAGAAGCCGGTAGCCAGCTCGCTGGATGGCGCGCTGCGGCTGGCCCGAGCGGCCAAGGCCGCCGGGATCACCCACGGCGTGGTGCACGACAAGCTGTTCCTGCCCGGCGTGATGAAACTGCAGCGGCTGGTTGGCAGCGGCTTCTTCGGCCGGGTGCTGTCGGTACGGCTCGAGTTCGGCTACTGGGTGTTCGAGGGGGACGAGATCCCGGCGCAGCGGCCGTCCTGGAACTACCGTGCCGCCGACGGCGGCGGGATCGTGCTCGACATGTTCCCGCACTGGCAGTATCTGCTGACCGACTTGTTCGGCCCGGTCAGCGCGCTGTACGCGAGGACGGCCACGCACATACCGCGGCGCTGGGACGAGTCGGGCAGCCCCTACGACGCGACCGCGGACGACGCCGCGTACGCCGTGCTCGAGTTCGCCAGCGGGGCGTTCGCCTCGGTGAACTCCTCCTGGGCGGTCCGGGTCAACCGGCGGGAACTGCTCGAGCTCCAGGTGGACGGCACGACGGCGAGCGCGGTGGCCGGGCTGCGCGACTGCGCGGTGCAGCACCGGGTGTCCACGCCGATGCCGGTGTGGAACCCCGACCTGCCCGACCCGATCGACTACCAGGCGCTGTGGTCGGACGTGCCGGACAACATGAGCTTCGACAACGGGTTCAAGGTGGAGTGGGAGCTGTTCCTCACGTGCGCCTCCGAGGGCCGGCCGTTCGCCTGGGACCTGGTCGAGGGGGCCAAGGGGGTGCAGCTGGCGAACCTGGCGCTGCAATCCTCGGCCGAAGGCCGGCGGCTCCCCGTGCCCCCGCTGGCCATCTGACGTGCCGGGGATGGTTACCGCGCGGATTCAGCTGCCGGGCCGGGTTCCTGGGGCCGGTCCGCTGGTCATCCCCGAGCCGTGCTGGGCGGCCGGCTACCCCCCGCCGACCCGCCGTAAGGTCTTCGCGGCCGCGCACGTGGCGGCCGCGCCCGGGCCGGACGGGGACCCGGTCATCGACTGGGAGTCGACCATGCGCTTCCGTGAGTACCTGTGGGCGCACGGGTTCGGCGTGGCCGAGGCGATGGACACCGCGCAGCGCGGCATGGGGCTGTCCTGGGCGGAGGCCCGGGAGCTGATCGCCAGGACCGCTTCCCGGGCTGCGGATGCGGGACCCGGCGGCGGGCTGACCGGCGGCGCGCTGGCCTGCGGCGCGGGGACCGATCAGCTCGCCGACGGCGAGGACCACGGGATCGGCGCGATCATCGGGGCCTACGCCGAGCAGGTCTCGTTCGTCCAGTCGGCGGGGGCGCAGGTGATCCTGATGGCCAGCCGCGCGCTGG
>WNFY01006842.1_pt1 | contig 10108 bp, 11 predicted proteins | sample 5400091 | NCBI WGS metagenome assembly WNFY01 (sample SAMN13153364, study PRJNA577476) | soil metagenome | isolation source: 60 cm soil or saprolite under grassland replicate 1 | place: USA:California | collected 2016-06-15 | reverse complement strand
CAGCGTCGAAGGCAAAGGCAGCACCTTTGGCTTCCGTCTGCCGCTGCACCAGCCGACCTCAGAAGACCATGCGGAAAAACTCGATCAGCAGCCAGAGCACAAGTAACGTGCCGCCGCCAATGTAGATAGTGAGCTTGATGGCGCGTTTGTGTCCATCCCACCACTCGCGGACCGGGCTCTTCGGCTCGGCAACGTAGTGGTGCACCGTCGGCGCTTTGGCCGCGTCGGTGCCGGTGTAGGGCTTGTGGCGTTTCTTTTTGGGTTTGGTCCTTGTAGGTATTATAGCATCGGTGAGTGCGTACATAGCTCACGAGCGGCCAAGTATGCGCCACGTAGCTCTGGGGTTGTGCAAGCGAAGGCCGAGTAAGATTATAAGCCCTGCTATGGCGGCCGAAGCTACAAATGGCGCCACAGCGCCCAGCCAGGCAAGTAGCAAGCCGAAGCTTAGCTGACCGAGTGCGCTACCGGTATCTCCAGCTACCACGTGTAGGGCAGAACCCTTTTTGATCTGCTCGTTAGGCAAGCTATCAAAGACAAGCGCCCGAATAACTGGCGATGTGCCGCGCGCGAAAATACCGAGCACAAGCGTACATATATATAACAACACCAAATTATCTATGACTAGCAACAGGCTAATAGATATGATCATACCCAGTTCTGCAATCACTACCGCTCCTATGCCAGAAGTTTTTTTGGCTAGTCGGCCGATAAGCCACCGCCCGGACAGATAGCCCGCGAAGATGGCGGTTTGAAGTATGAGGCTATTTTGGATTGAATAACCCTTCGTCAGAAAAAGAATAGGTAAAAAGACGAACAACTGTGAACTGGCAAACGAATCTAAAAATTCGAGGTTAAGCATAGAACGAAAAAGCCGATTGTAGCGTAGTCGAATTGCTGGCGCTGCAGAAACTGAAGGTGATTGATCCGGTAAGGTGCTGGTTATGCCGATGAATAGCAGTGCGGCAAACGCGATGAGCGAAAGGGCCGCAGTAATGCCGCCTACGTATAGGGCCAGTACAACCAACCCTGGGAAAGCTATACGCATCACATCGCTCACCATGCTGACACGAGCGAGATCGGCAAAGCGGTTATCTTTCTGAGTAGCATGTGCTATAAGGACGTTGACTCCTGACATAGATAAGCCAACAACCAACCCTGACAGACTGTAGGCAAGGATAAATAGCGGCAGACTGTGTGAAGCTACTCCGAGATACAACAAACCAACCGAAAGCAGCCCTAACCATGCCGACACTTGCAGCAATAGTTTGGTGGCTAGTTTATGAAGCCATTTAGTGACAATCAGGGCGCCGCATACGAGCATAGCAATTGACAGGGCACCGACATAGCCAACTTCGAGTGAGGCAATATACTTCTGGGCATAAAACACGGGGAGCAACACAAAAAAGAAAACAGAAAAGCCCTTGGCAAGGGCGGGAAGCGCATAAAGTCTGAGGTCCACGTTGCCTATTTTAGCAGATTCAAGCGCCGAGGAGCCCTCCGATGCAGAATATCCCGACATTCGTATTGACGCTCGGGGGCAACTAATGGTTTTATACCGGCGCGGGACAGAATCCTCTGGGTGCGCGCTGTAGTTTCTAGGAAACCCAAAGCCGTTCATTGGGCTTCTTCAGTGCGCACCAAATCTCGCAAACTCCGGACCATCTTTGGTACCTGGATTTTACCCTTGTAAGCTCACACTCCTACAAACAATCAATGGGTCGTAACAGAATTATGAAGCACTTAAGCAGCCTATCCATCTCTAGGAAAAAAGTTATAGCCTTCGACCTAGACGGCACTCTCATAAATACCGCTTTATTCTGGCGCAAGGTTGAGCAGAAGGCTATCCTTCATTGCTCCGGACAATGTGTTCCGCTTGAGAGATTAGCAACAGACTTTACGAGTTTTGTTGAGCTCAATACTAATGGTGATATCTACACAAATTATCGTCACTTTATTTGTTCTAAATATAAGGTCGGCGTGAGTCATCAAAATTTTCTCGAGGCTTACGATAGGATGGCACTTCTTGAGTCGCACAGCGTTAAATTTAAAGAAAATGCAGTAGAGGTCCTTTATGAATTCAAGCGATTGGGCTATAAGCTTGTCCTTGCCACAGCTTCAACGACAAAGGAGTTGGATTTTTATGCAAAAGCTCCAAATATAGAGAGGGAACTAAGCTTTTCGTATTTTGACCATGTCCTTACAAAGGATGATGTAAGCTCATCTAAGCCGCACCCAGAGGTCTATCTGAGGATCTTAGATAGGTACGGTATTGGCGCAGACGAGTGTCTGGTGTTTGAGGATTCACTCCGGGGCATCAAGGCGGCTAAAGGTGCGAAAATAGAGGTAATACACGTTGCTGACGAAGCATCCGAAGATCACTCGCAGGCTATTAGCGCGATTTCGGATTACCATATCGACAGCTTCAAGGAGCTGCTACGCATATTTGGTCCTAATAAAAATAAGGAGGGATAGAAATGAAAATAGCTGTGATAGGCAGAGGCTACGTAGGGAGCGCAATGCTCGAATTCTTTAAGGATTACGCAGAGGTTATTTCGTATGATATTGCACAAGATAAGGTTTATCCAAAGGACGAAATCGATTCGGCAGATGCAGTACTAGTCTGCGTATCAACTCCTATGGCTAAGGATGGCTCCTGTGACGTCAGTAATGTTGAGGACGCAATTGCAAAAATTGACAACGAGCACATTCTGATAAAATCCACTATCGCACCAGGAACAACTGATACTCTGTCTAAAAAGTACAACAAGAACATCTGTTTCTCACCAGAATATATCGGTGAGAGCACTTACAATAACAGTATCTACAAGACAATGCGAGAAGTACCGTTTCTCATCATCGGCGGAAAGCGTTCGGAAGTACAGTATCTCTTTAGACTGTTTGAACAAATCGCTGGTCCTGAAACCATATATTACGAATGCGGCAGCTTGGATGCCGAACTCATAAAGTACATGGAAAACAGCTTCTTGGCTACAAAGGTCACCTTTGTCAATGAGTTTTATGAGATAGCGAAGCAGTTTGGAGCAGATTGGCACCGTGTGCGGGAAGGCTGGCTGCTTGATGAACGCATCGGACGGCCTTTTACGTCTGTTTTTGTGAACAAACGAGGCTTCTCGGGCAAATGTCTACCTAAGGATGTGAATGCTATTACTTTGGCGGCTAAAAAAGCTGGTTATACACCTAAGCTTCTCGAGCAAATCCTCCAAACCAACGATAAGATCAGAGAGAGATACAATATGCCTACTCTGGAGACATCTTTTTTGTACAACGGCAAGCGTATACGTTGCGATTGGTATGACATCAATGACGCCAAAGTACCTGACTATCCGTGGCATCAGGTTTATGTCATAGGAAATATAGACGGTAAAGTACCGGTCGTGCACTATCTGAATAACGACCCGGACAACTTGCCGGGCGGCAAACTAGAAGAGGGAGAAAGCGTCGATGAGGCATTGCGACGGGAGTTGCTAGAGGAACTAAATGCAAGCGTTAAAAGCTGGGCCCCCGTTGGTTATCAGATTATAACTGAGCCAAACAGCGCTCAGAAATACCAACTCCGGGTGTACGCTGACCTGAAAGTTGAAGGGTCATTTACTGAAGATCCTGCCGGTTCGATTTCTGGCTATAGCTTGGTGGATATCGATAAACTGAATAATCATATCAACTATGACTTGATTGGTGATCGTATTGTCGAAAAGGTACAGGCAAGGTTTTAAGAATGAGCGAGAGGCTGAATGATATCGTCGTTGTAACGGGCGTTAGTGCTTCTGGGAAGGATTACCTTTTAGAACGCGCGAAGGATAGGTTCTCGGACCAGGTGGCTGTATTTTCGTGGGGAGCTTTAATCCATGCGAATATGCGTCGCCGCTTTCCCGGGGTATACGATGCCTCAGATAGCTTGAAAACCGCAACTTTGGAAGACTTGAGGACATCTGCTCACGGTGCTGTAGACACTCTTCTTGAGCGAGAAGCACAGACAGCGACGGTACTCAATGGTCACATTGCTTATAGAAGGCAAGAGTCGGTGGTTGTTGATGTTGATATGAACTTGCGTCTTAGGCCTCGCGATTACATATTTGTAGAAGCGGATCCGGAAGAGATCTTGCATAGGCGTATATCTAATGAGCGTGATCGGGTTATTGAGCCCGTTGAGGCCATAGACGTACATCAGCAACTTGGGCGAGCTGCGGTCGCTGCATTCGCTTCCAGAACCGGAGCTAGGCTTAACCGCATCTATAACGATGAGGAAATAGAAAGAAATATGAACCTAATTGCGGAAATCGTAAGCGGAGAGTAACAGCCTATGGCTAATATACAATCGATCCAACTCTTGCAACAAAAAGCAGATCTGCATATCGCGGATAAAGTCGTGAGCATGACAGCATATCCGCGCGTTCACATGTTTAGCCTTGACCTATCTGACCATTCGGGCAGTTTGAAGTCGGGCAGTATGGGTATGACTCTTATGGATTTTCCCATAAAGATATCTACGCGTCTCACGGCCAATAGCGACAACATAGCTGCTGACTTCGTTGATGATGTCGGTCCTTTACTGGACGAGGTCAGGAAAAGACTCAAAAAGCCAAATCTATTTTGGGACATAGAGATAGATATGCCGCCTGTAGTAGGACGACATACAGGGCTTGGGACTACAACACAGATCATGGGCGCTGTTGCTTTGTGCGCGGCAAAGACGGCGGGAGTAGAATTTTCCTATGCTGATTTGTTTAATCTTGGGATCGGCTACGCTTCTGCCCTTGGGCTTAGCTTGCTATTTCAGCCAGGCTTCGTTATAGAAAGCGGCTACAAGATTTCGGATAAAGAGTCGGGCGGCTGCAGAATGTATCCGGATAAATATAATGTATACCAGATGCCGACAGGGGCTGTCCTTAGTCTTAGCAAAGTGAAGTGGAGCTTATTGCTAGCCATACCTAAGGACGCTCAGTCCTTGAGCGGAAAAGTCGAGGATGAATTTTGGGATAAGGTGCTGCCAGATAGCTTGGAGTCCACGTATAGAATTACCTATAACGTGTTGGAAAAAATTATTCCTGGGCTCATTTGCGATGACTACAATGAGTTTTTGGCGGGTATGCAGGAAGCTACAAAAAATGGAACAAAGCCATCGGAAGAATCGATACAGAATCCGCGGACCAAAGAAGTTTTAGATACGCTTCGTAAAGATTACGGATTCGCAGCGATTAGTTCGCTTGGGCCGACTGTGTATGCTTTTTCAGACAAGGTTCTATCTCAAGAGGCTCTGAAAAAGCTTGAATCAAACCGTGGAGAGTTCATTTTTCATGCAGTTAATTTAAATGAGGCGAGGTCGTGAAGCGTTATAAGAAAGTAATAATTTTAACTGGCTTCTACGCTCCGAGTATTGGCGGTATGGAAAAGCGACTGGAGAAATGGGCTTCGGTCCTTTTAAAAGACGGAATCGATATAAAAGTGTTCACGACGGCGTTATTCTCTGATGTGACCCACGAAGTCTTGGAAGGCGTCTCAGTTAGTCGAGAGGGCCACAATTTTAATGAATGGATAGCGGGCGCACAGCAGTACGTTCGAAAGAACTGTGATACAGATACTGCGATTTTAGTCGCCGCCCTTGGTCCTGGAATGGATGCAGGACTACTACAGTGCCTTCAATATGCGCATGAACGTGGGGTGCACGTGGTAATGAGTGTACCAACGGCAGACCACCTTGATAGAGCAATCGCACGCAATAAAGGTGGCAAAGAATTTCTTGAGCAAGTCGATAGGCTTATAACAATGAGCGATGACGTTGAAGAGTTTAGTCTGTATAGCCGTGATGTCGTTTACTTACCAAACTTCATTATGGATCACGACTTGTTGAAATTGTCGGACTCATACCCTAGCGAAGACTATGTCGCGTTTTTCGGCAGGATAGCGAGGCGCAAACGACCGGAAATACTCGTCGAGGTCGCTAACTTATTACCAAGTGATTTCAAACTAATTGTACAAGGACCAGCAGGATATGGTGAAGAAGCGCTCTATAAGGACACCGTATCGGCACTAAAGGTGCAGCATGCAAAAGTTATAAAACCCGATAAAGCACCGAGCCATCAGGTGATGGAAGCAAAGTACTTCATCAATCCGTCAGAAGTGGAGGGTTGCTCCAATGCCTTATTGGAGGCTATGAATCGAGGCTCAATACCTCTAGTGTCGGACATCAAAGAGAATAGGCGCGTGTTGGGGGATTTAGTTCCTCTATGCATAAACGGAGCAGGAAGCTACATCAAAGTTCTTTCAGCTATCGAAAAATCAGATGAGAGCCGCAAGATTCAAGAGAGTATGCGAAAACACATCATTGACAATTATTCCGAGCAAAAGAATTCAACCAAGCTTATAGATGCGTTGGCCGTCTTTAGTTAGTTACCAATTTTCTAGGACGAGATCTTTATAGCCCTGTTCAATTTTCAGCTCTTCAAATGCCTTCCGATCTAGCCAGATGGGTACGCCCTCTTGCCCTTTCTGTTGAGAAATAAGCTGTTCTTCTCCTTCTAATTGTCCGGTAAAAACAAGTATTATCTTTCCATCCGAATGTTTGAAGAAGCCGGCTTTTTGTAACTCAACCTTCGTAATGCCACACTCTTCGACTAGCTCTCGCCTTAGTGCCTCTTCGATAGCCTCGTCTTTGTTTATATGGCCCCCCGGCAGTCCGTAATCGTTTATTCTGTCCATATGGATAGCAAGTACTTTTGAACGGTCAGGATTAAAGATGGCTGCTTTGGTAGATACTCTAAATAATTCTCTCATAGGAGACATTGTATACCTAACTGACAGAATAAATCACTCATCCATATAATGTCGCAACTCGGTATTGATAGAATAACACCTATGAAACATTACGACTATATCTTGTTAGACTGGGACGGCAATATCGCCCAAACCCTCGATCTCTGGCCTGATGCTCTGCATGAGGCCATGAACAAAAGAGGTTTTTCGTTGACTCGCCAACAGCTTATTGCATCAACGTGGGGCTTCGTAGCGTACGCCACCAAGCACACTGATATCACGCCAGAAGAAGCGACAAAGGCGCTGGCAGAAGCGAACGAGATCGTCGTCAGCCGCTCGCTGGATGTCGAACTGTTCCCGGATGCACCGGAAACTTTGGCCGAGCTCAAGGCGAAGGGAAAACACCTCGCGCTCATCACAACGTCAGAGCGTCGTATGGTTATGCCGGTGCTTGGAAGATACAAGATCGCTGACTTATTCGAAGTGATTGTCGCTGACGACGATATTGAAAAGCTGAGCGCAAGCCACATCCAAAGCCGCTCCTGCTGGCGCTCGAGCAAATGGGCGGCACGCCCAAGGAGGCAATCATGGTTGGCGATCGCGACAAAGACATCGTGGCTGGTCATAACGCTGGAATGGATAGTGTTCTGTTCTGTTCAGTTAAGCATCAGCGGCATTACAGCCTCGACACATTGATGAAGCATAAACCAACATACATCATGAGCGAATTTCGCGATCTGCTGAAGGTAGCTGACGGTAGTCATGGCCCAGCAGCTAAGAACACAAAACCACCCCAGAAATCCAGGGTGGTCTTGCGCTAGAGCGGTCAGTTGTTTAGCGTTTGAAGACGTCGCGAAGGTTGCGGCGGCTGCTGGCCCAGGCTTTCAGCCCAAGGCCAAGCGCGCTCGAACCAAAGAGACCACCGACGGCGATACCAGCACCAGTGTTGGGCAGCTCACCAGGAGTGCTTGGTGGAGTAACCGGAGGTTGCTCGACCGTGACCTTGGCGGCACACTTATCACTAGTGATGCCGGTGACCGTCTGGCCGTTGACATCGAAGCTAACCGTAACGCGCGCGGGGTAATCACCAGGCGTTTTGTAGGTGTGCGGCTGAGTTTCCTGGCCGGCACCTACAATGATGCTCTGCTGGTCGCCAAAGTCAAAGTTGTATTCCTTGACCTTGACGTTGCCCCCCACCGGCGCGCTAACCGTGAATTCGAATGTGTCACGCGACTTCTTGATAACTGTCAGCGTGTCACATACGAACTGGTTGTTGACTGGCTGCTTTACTTCGAAAGGTTTTTTACAGGCCACATCATCGGTTGCGGTTTTTTCCTGATTGTCCACCATCACCACAACGCTGGCTTGGACGGTGTATGCGCCGACCTTGTCTTGGCTGTAGGTGAAGGTGCCGTCCATGCTGTCGTGCGTTGTTAACTGGTTACCGTGCTCGTCGCGTACGACGAAGACGAACTTTTTAAACTCGGCGTTTTTGACGTGCTTGGTAGCAGTAAACTTGAACTGAGTTCGCGAAATCTGGTCAACGCTGAGCGCCGTGCAGGCAAATTCAGGTGGCTGTGGTGTTTCACAGGTTTTGGTTGTAGCGACGTCGGCTGTGTCCTGTTTGTTGCCAAAGTCAGTCTCTGAATTGGCAACGTTCTTGAGCATGTTCGGCCCACAGGTTGGTAGCTGGTCGTTGCCAGCAACTTGCGCGGTAAAGACCACAAAGCCACTGACATCCTTGGCATAGTTGCCGATGTTGGCACCAGTACCGGTAAACAGCGAGTCAGGCAAGCTGAAACCATTGGGGTAGCTCCCATTGTACAGCTTTGCCGAGCCAGCGACGTAGGTCAGGCCAGCAGGCAGCTGGTCCTTCAGCACGACGTTGTCGAGCTTGGTGTCGCCGGTGTTGGTGAAGCTCAGGCGGAAATCAACTTTGTCGCCAGGCGCAGCGGCAACTGACTTGGTGTAGGTGCCGGTGGTAGCTGACTTGCGGACATCCTTGGTGAAGGTGTAGGTCGCTTGCTGCGGACCTTGGACCTTGACCTTAAACAGCACCATGCCCGAGTACTGCAAGCAGCCGGGGATTACGCCGTCTAGTTTGTCGTAGCCCAGTTGGGCGCCAGCGCTGGTAACGATGTTGTCGCTCAGCAGCGTGCCAGCTTGGCCAAACACGTTGTTGTAGAAACGCGCCGAGCCAGCCTCGTAGGCAACGTTAAAGTCGCTGCTGCTGGTCAGCGTTGCCGAGTCCCAAATTTCGTTTGGCGCCGCGTTGTCAGCGGTAATGAAACCGCCAAGCTGGACGCTTTTGCCAGTGGTAGCCGGTACGTTTACTTTGGTACGGACATTGGTGGCCTTGAGGTTGAGGTTGGCAGCGGCGTCGTTGTGGACGTAGACGCGGACCAGGTACTCGTGGCCGGGTTGGGCCGTGGCGCTGTCTTGCCAGCCGCCGGCAGCGGTGTTGGCAGCGTCCTTAATTGTCAAAAAGTTTCGTTCATCGCCAACCTCGGGGTTGTCGGTGATCGAGTCGAATGTCACGTGGTCGGCAGGTTGTGCCATGGTGTACGTTGGCCGGTCGGGACCCCAGGCCATGACGGCAGCAGGAATCACGATGGCGGCGACGGCAATGCCCATGGGCAGCAGCCGCTTCGGAATGCGATGCAGCAATTTCGAAAATACTTGCATAGGTCTCTCCCTTAGTTCATTTAGTTATAGTAAATAGTTGTAGTAATCTCTTTGGTCCGGATTGTTAATGAACGCTCAACTTGGGTAGGTCCCCAAAAGTCAGATCATGATAGGTCGCTGGTAGTTGCCCGAGGGGAGCAATTCGGCCATGGGCTTCTGGGCCCGATGGGAATTGCTCCTCTCGGTGGCGATAGAACGAGTGACTGCCCCAAGGGGCGGCCGCCGGTGCGTCCTCACAGGGAGCGCTTAACCGGCGGCCGCGGTCCTCAGGGGGTGGAGCAGGCCGGTGTCACCGTCGGCGAGCAGGGATTCCACGAGGGTGGCTCCGAGTTCGGTGGCGGTGGCGGCACAGTGGTGCGCGGTGTCGACGAAGTCGGCGGTGGAGGAGCCGGCGACGAATAGCTCGTCGGCGGATCACTCGGCCTCGGCTCCGTTGTGGCCGGTGGCGAGGGGTTGGGCCCACGCCCCTCGGTCGGGAAGTTGCCCTTGCTGCCGGGGTTGTCGCCCGGGTTCTTGGGCAGCACGCAGATGCCATGGTCAGACGGCACCTCCGGCGGTACACAGGTGTGCAGTGGCGGTGTCGTCGTGCTGGGTGGCGGAGGCGGCGGAGTGCTGCCAGGGGGACGTTGGTTGTTCGTCGTGCCCCTGGGTA
>WNFY01018148.1_pt1 | contig 10109 bp, 4 predicted proteins | sample 5400091 | NCBI WGS metagenome assembly WNFY01 (sample SAMN13153364, study PRJNA577476) | soil metagenome | isolation source: 60 cm soil or saprolite under grassland replicate 1 | place: USA:California | collected 2016-06-15 | reverse complement strand
GGTAAACGTGCAGCCGGCGGCGAACTGGCGCGAGCTCACCGAGAACACCACGACGCTCTACGAGCAGGCGCGGCTGGCGCGACTGGGCACGGAGAAATTTATGATCGACGGCCGCCATACCGGCACAGGCGGCGGCAATCACGTGGTGATGGGCGGCCCGAGCCCGGCAGACAGCCCATTTCTGCGCCGTCCCGATCTGCTCAAGAGCCTGATCGGCTACTGGGTGAACCATCCCTCGCTCTCGTATCTGTTCTCGGGGACCTTCATCGGCCCCACAAGCCAGGCCCCGCGCGTGGATGAGACCCGCGCCGATGCGATGTACGAACTGGAGATCGCATTCGATCAGCTCAACTCCTCCACCGCTGCCGGTTCGCTGCCTCTGTGGCTGGTCGACCGGCTCTTCCGCAATCTGCTGGTCGACGTCACCGGCAATACGCACCGCGCCGAGTTCTGCATCGACAAACTCTACTCGCCTGACAGCGCCACGGGCAGGCTGGGCCTGGTGGAGCTGCGCGCCTTTGAGATGCCGCCCCACGCGCGCATGAGCCTGACGCAGCAGTTGCTGCTGCGCGCGCTGGTGGCCCGCTTCTGGCGCCAGCCCTACACCGAGCCGCCGATCCGCTGGGGCACGCGCCTGCATGACCTGTATCTGCTGCCGTATTTCGTCGAGCAGGATTTCAGCCAGGTCATTGCCGAGCTGCAACGCGTGGGCTATCCGTTGCAGAGCGAGTGGTTTGCTCCGCACCGCGAGTTCCGCTTCCCGGTCTTCGGCCGCGTCTGCCACGAGGGAATCGAGGTCGAACTGCGGCAGGCCATCGAGCCGTGGTATGTGCTGGGCGAAGAACCCGGCGCGGGCGGCACGGCGCGCTATGTGGACTCCTCGCTGGAGCGCATCCAGGTGCACGTGCGCGGGCTGGTGAGCGAGCGCTACGCCATCGGCTGCAATGGCCGGCGGCTGCCGCTGCATCCCACGGGCACGAATGGCGAGTTTGTCTGCGGCGTGCGCTATCGCGCCTGGCAGCCTCCGCGCTGCCTCCACCCCACGATTCCGGTGCACGCGCCGCTGGTCTTCGATGTGATCAGCCTGGCGGCAGGGCGCTCGGTGGGAGGATGCAGCTATCACGTGGCGCACCCGGGAGGGCTAAGCTATGATACGTTCCCGGTCAACTCCAACGAGGCTGAAGCGCGCCGGATGGCGCGGTTCTTTGCCTTCGGGCACACGCCGGGGCCGATGAGCTTGCCGCCGCTCGAAGTCAATCGCGAATACCCCATGACGCTGGACCTGCGGATTCCGGCAGGGAATGGGGCGAGGCACTAGAGGGCCCCGGCAGGCCCGTACTTTGGCCTGTTGGGCAAATGAGGGGGAGCCACTGCAAAACAGCCGCGTGCGAAGACCAGAGGAGAGATACCACAAGGCCTGGGTGTACGCCGGGGTTGAGGGGCATTGGGACGAAGCGACCATGTCCTCGGGTCTTCCTCGGCGGCAGTGGCGCGATCTCGCGGTTGCCATCGGCAAGATGGGCCCGCACCAATGGCGCCGCGCCTGGGAGGCCGGCCAGCAGCTCATTCGCGCCAACGGCACCTCATTCAACGTGGGCGGAGAGTTGCACGGCACAGAGCGCAGCTGGCCGCTGGATCCCATTCCACTGGTCATCGACGAGCACGAGTGGGCCGGGATCGAGCGCGCCATTGTGCAGCGCGCCACCCTGCTCAACTCCGTGCTGGCCGATCTGTATGGGCCGCAGCGGCTGGTCCGCGAGCAGCGGATCCCGGCGGCGCTTGCGCTGGCCAACCCGCATTTCCTGCGTCCCTGTCATGGCATTCTGCCGCGCAGCGGGGTCTTTTTGCACTCGTACGCGGCGGACATGGCGCGCTCGCCCGACGGCCGCTGGTGGATCACCTCCGATCGCACGCAGACGCCCTCCGGCCTCGGCTACTCGCTGGAGAACCGGCTGGTCAGCGCGCGCACGCTAAGCCAGGTCTTCAGCACCTTCCGCCTGCGGCAACTGGCCCGCTTCTTCGATGCGCGCCGGGACACGCTGCTGAACCTGGCGGCCAGCCAGCAGCACAATCCGCGGGTGGTCCTGCTCACGCCGGGGCCGCACAGCGAGACGTATTTCGAACACTCCTTCCTCGCCGGCCATTGGGGCTTCCCGCTGGTGGAGGGCGGCGACCTTGCCGTGCGCGACAATCACGTCTACCTCAAGACCCTGACCGGCCTCGATCCGGTGGACCTGATCGTGCGCCGCCTCGACGACGACTTCTGCGATCCTCTCGAGCTGCGCGGCGATTCGCTGCTGGGAGTGCCGGGACTGCTGCAGGCCGCGCGCAGCGGCAACATCACCATCGACAATGCGCTAGGCAGCGGGGCGCTGGAGGCGCCGGGCTACATGGCGTTCCTGCCGGGCATCTGCCGCGAACTTCTAGGCGAAGAGCTGCGCCAGCCCTCGGTGGCTACCTGGTGGTGCGGCCAGGAGGAGTCGCGCCGCTACGTCCTCGAACATCTGGACGAAGTGGTAATCCGGCCCAGCTTCCCGCGTTCTTACGAGAACATGGAGGTGCCCGCGACGATGAGCGCCGACGAGCGGACGAAGCTGGTCGCGCGGATCCAGGCAATGCCCGAGCACTTCATCGCGCAGGAGCAGGTGGCGCTCTCCACCGCGCCGGTCTACACCGAAGGCGACGAGTTGGTCTCGCGTCACGTGGTGCTCAGGGTGTTTGCCACATGGGACGGCAGCTCCTACATGGTGATGCCCGGCGGACTCACGCGGGTCTCCAGCGAGGCGAAATCGCCGGCAGTCTCATTGCACAAGGGCGGCGGGACAAAGGATACGTGGGTGCCCGGCGGGGAAGGCGAGCCGCTTCCTATGGCGCGTCCACCCGGCGGCGTAATTGCAGCCCATCCAAGCTGGGCGAACCTTCCCTGCAGGGTCGCCGACAATCTCTTCTGGCTGGGGCGCTACGCCGAGCGCCTGGAGGACCGTGTGCGGCTGGTCCGCGCCCTGCTGCCGGCGCTCTCCGGCGAAGAGGACTTCGGGCGCACCGCAAACCTGGAGTCGGTGGTGCGCCTGTTGAATGGACTGGACTATCTGCCGCCCGAGATTGCCAACGCCTCACTGGGAGAACAGCTCTGGCGTGTCCAGCGCCTGCTCGCCAACCTGGTGCGCGATGAGAGCGGCCCCACTGGCCTGCGCTGGAGCCTGAAGCAGATGCGCCGCGTGGCCCTGAACCTGAAAGAGCGGCTCTCGGCCGACACTTGGCGCGTGCTGCAGCAGATCGAACGCGACTTTGCCCGCAGCCTGCCCAGCGTGCCCCAACCAAACTATGCCTCCGACATAGGCCTGATCGACCGCGCGCTCGATCGCGTCATCGTGACGCTGTTGGCCTTCGTCGGGCTGGTGATGGAGAACACAACGCGCGGGCCAGGATGGCATTTTCTGGAGATCGGCCGCCGGCTGGAGCGCGCGCGGCACATGGCGGGGCTTTTGCAGGCGGGCGTGGCCGAAGCGCCCGAGGACATCGAGCCCTATCTGCGCATCCTGCTCTACATTGCCGACAGCTCCATCACCTATCGCACGCGCTATCTCACGATCTTGCGCACGGACCTTGTACTGGACCTGCTGCTAGTGGACGAGAGCAATCCGCGCTCGATCGGCTTTCAATTCGCATCGCTGCTCGACCACCTGGAAAGGTTGCCGGAGCACGACCATATCTCCAGCCGCACGGAAAAGGCGCTGGTCTCCAGAGCCATTCACACGGTCCGCGTTACTCCCATGACGGAGTTGGCGCGCAGAGACCAGGACGGCCGCCTGGGCGCTTTGACCGCGCTGCTTGAGCAGCTCAAGGCTGACATGTACGAGCTGTCCGATGCGCTCGCCGCGCACTATCTCACGCCGGTCGTTTCGCCGCGCTTTGTCTCATCCATGTGAGGCCGAATGCTCTACTCCGTCACCCACGTCACGCGCCACCTCTATCACTCGCCGGTCTCGCAGTCGATCAACGAGCTGCGCCTGACGCCGCGCTCGCTGCCTCACCCCGGCAAGCCAACCGAAGGCTTGCCGGGGACCCCGGCCGGGCAGCAGCTTCGCGAGATCAATATGCTCATCGAGCCCGAGCCCGCCAGCTGGCAGGGGCGCAAGGACTACTTCGGCAACGAGGTGACGACCGTCGCGCTCTATGAGCCGCACCGCCGCCTGGTGATCGAGGCCAGGAGCATGGTCGAGGTGCTGCCCATGGCGCCGCCTGCTTCTTCCGGCATCAGTTGGGAGGATGCGCGCGATAGTGTTGCTGCGCCGACGGACGAGGAGACGCTTGCTGCCGTCGAATACGTCTTTGATTCGCCGTTTGTCTCCGGCAGTCCCGAGCTGGCCCGCTTCGCGCAGCCGAGCTTCACGCCCGGCCGCTCGCTGGTGGAAGCCCTCGGCGAGCTCTCGCATCGCATTCACGGCGAATTTCGCTATCAGCCGGACTCCACCTCCATCGAGATGCCGTTACTGGAGGTGCTGCGCAATCGCCAGGGCGTCTGCCAGGACTTTGCCCATGTCATGATCGGCGCGCTGCGCTCGCTGCGCCTGCCCGCCCGTTATACCAGCGGATATCTGCGCAGCAGCCCGGGCCTGCACGGAGCCGAGGCCTCTCACGCATGGGTCTCGGCCTATGTTCCGGGCAGCGGATGGTTGAGCTTCGATCCTACGAATGACCTGATGCCCTCCGATGGGCACGTCACCCTGGCCTGGGGCCGCGACTACGGCGATGTGACACCGGTGAAAGGCGTGGCCATCGGCGGCGGCGCACACAGCGTGGAGGTGGCCGTGAGGGTGACGCCGATTGGAGTGACCGAGCCGGGCTCGGTGCTGAGATAAATCGAAGTTGTGCAGAATGCAAAAGGGTATCCGGCGTGCCGGATACCCTTTGTCTTGAAACCGGCGAACAGTTAGAGCTCGATCTCCGCCTGGACGTACTTATCGCCCTTGGCCTGCTGCTTGAAGCCGAGCTTTTTGGTGATGGCCTGCGACTCCTTGTCGTCCGCCAGCATGTTGCAGATGACCTTCTCGACGCCTTCGCTGCGGGCGATGTCGAGATGGCGGCGGAAGAGCTCCGAGCCGATGCCCTTGTGCTGGAAGTCGTCGCGGATGATCACCGCGCATAGCGCCGAGTTGGTGCCGTGTTGCTTGCTCATGCGGCTGACCGCGACGATCTCCGGCTCACCCTTGCCGTTTTTGACCTCGGAGACCAAAGCCATCTCGCGGTCATAGTCGATGAAACAGATGTGGGTGAGGCGTTCGTGGGCCGTGCGCTGCCACAGCGACATGGGCTGGAAGTAGCGCATGGTCACCGTGCGGTCGCTCAGCTTCTCGTGGAACTTCACGATCGCCGGCTCGTCCTCGGGACGGATCGGACGGATGTGCAGCTCGGTGCCGTCTTCCATCTTCCAGTCACCGATGTACTGGATCGGATACGGACGGATCGCGGCCTTGGGCAGCTTCTCTTCCGCCGTGTCCTTTTCATAGAGCACGACGCGTCCGTCGAGCGCCAGCAGACGATCGCCGGAGACCAGCAGCGGGTTGATGTCGATTTCCTTGATCCACGGCTGTTCGACCACGAGCTGGCTGAAGCGCACCAGCAGATCTTCCACCTCCACAAGCTGTCCGCCGGAGCCGAACAGCAGCACGGGGCCGAACTGCGTGTCGGGCGAGCAGCCGAGGATGACCTCATAGCCGTCCAGCTTGGCCATGGGCTGCACGGTCACGCCGAGGAAGTGTCCCTTGCCGGCCTTGGCGTTGACCGAGTCTTCGATCTGCTTGTACAGCATGCGGACCGCCTCGGCGGTACGGATGTTCAGTTGCACGCCGCCCACGTCGGTCTTGTGGGTAATCGTCTCAGAATGCAGCTTCAGCACAACCGGGAAGCCGATGGCTTGGGCGGCCTTCACGGCATCCTCGGCGCTGGTGGCAATGCGGGTCTCGGTGACCGGAATGCCGTAGTACTTCAGCAGCTCCTTGGACTCGAACTCGGTCAGCAGCGTGCGGCCACTCTTGAGGACCTTCTGGATCATGTCGCTCGCGGCCTTGCGATCGACCTCGCCGGCCGACGACTTGGCGTCCGGCGTTTCATACAGGCCCTTCAGGTTGTACGCATACTGCCACATGTAGTTGAAGGCCTTGCAGGCATCATCCGGATACTCGAACGTGGGGATACCGGCGCGGTTGAGGATCTCATCACCGAAGGCCACCATGGTGCCGCCCATCCAGCTTGCCAGGAACGGCTTGCCCAGCGAATTGGCGTAAGGCTTCAGGTTCTCGGCAATCATGGTTGGATCGGTCATGCCCTGCGGGGTCATGATGACCAGGATGCCGTCAGTCTCGGGGTCTGCGGCCGCAATTTCCAGGGCCTTGGCGTAGCGGTCCGGTTCAGCGTCGCCCAGGATGTCCACCGGGTTGCCGTGGCTCCAGGCGGACGGCAGGAACTCGTTGTACTTCGCCAGCGCCTCGGGAGAGACCTTGGAGAGCTTGCCGCCGCCGACAGAGAGGGCGTCGGTGGCCAGCACGCCGGGGCCGCCGGCGTTGGTCACGATGCAAAGGCGGTTGCCCCTTGGACGTGGCTGCTTGGCGAGCACTTCGGTCATCGTGAACAGGTCGGCGATGGAGTCCACGCGCAGCACGCCGGCGCGCCGGAAAGCGGCGTCGAGCACGGCGTCGCTGCCCGTCATCGACCCGGTGTGCGAGGCGGCGGCCTTGGCGGCCTCCGCGGTGCGTCCGGCCTTGATGACGATGATCGGCTTGATCATGGAAACTTCGCGCGCCGCGCTGAGGAAGCTGCGCGGGTTGCCGATGGTCTCCATGTAGCAGACGATGGAGTTGGTGTTCGGATCGTCTCCGAAGTAGGTAATCAGGTCGCCCCAGCCCACGTCGAGCATGGAACCGATGGAGAGGAAGGTGCTGAAGCCGACCATGGCGCGGAACGACCAGTCCAGAATGGCGGTGCAAAGCGCGCCGCTCTGGCTGATGAAGGCCAGATTGCCGGGACGCGCAACGGTGTGCGCGAAGGTGGCATTCAGGCCGGTGATCGGGCTCATGATGCCGAGGCAGTTGGGGCCGATCAGGCGCATCTTGCCGGTGATGGCCTGCTTGATCTGGCGCTCGTATTCCACGCCCTCCGCGCCGATTTCCTTGAAGCCTGCGGAGATGACCACGGCGCTGGGAATGCCCAGTCCAACGGCTTCGCGAATCAGGTCGGGAACGCTCTTCGACGGGGTGGTGACGACGATGTTGTCGGGGACTTCGGGAAGATCGGAGAGGCTCTTGTAGGCGCGAATGCCGAGGACGTTAGCGCGATTCGGATTGATCGGATAGATCGTGCCGCCGAAGGGCGAGCTGATCAGGTTGCTGAGGACCATCCGCCCCACGCTGCCGCTACGCTCCGTGGCGCCTACCAGGGCCACCGACTTGGGCTTGAACATTGCGTCCAGGGGTAGCGAATCGGGACGCAATACGTCGCGTGCCGGATCGATGACCACGTGGGTCTCGACGGCTGCCAAGGATGCTTTTTGTTCCATACTGGTTTACTCCGGTTCCTTTGCGATTGAAAGATTGAAGTCACGGCGGCGTACCGTCGGATGCTGAAACGGCGCTGACTGGAAGATGACCGGACCCGCGAATGCACTACCGTGCGCTGAACAGATCAGAATGATGTATTCAGACATATGAGTAGCAAACCTGGCGCCGCTCATGCCGCTGTTTCCCGGCATCGGTGCGCCACCGGTTACCTTATCATTATCCGGCTTTCTGCGACCGGGCAGGCCGTGAATGACGCGTCAAAATCGAGCTACCCTCGTTTACTCCAGCAGGCAACCGAACGCTTGCCTGGGATCGGAGCCTCGGGAAACCCGAGCTGCGCAGCAGCTCCGGAGCGGAGTTGGATCGAGGCAGCAAGCAGCCTGCTTCGGTGCGCCCTGCGATCTTCAGCATCGCGGCGGAGATGCGACGGACACGCTGCAACGAATTCATGCGGCGCGAATGAATGCTGCGCGAAATTCGTGAATTTCATGTTGCGCGACGATGATGCCAAGGTGCGATACAAGCGCAAAACCCATTCTGCGAAACTAACCGCCCCGACCGGTGTTTTGTCGACTAAACGAGCCGAAATACTTAATCAAGTCGGCGATCGAATTGGAGAAGACGATGATGCATAGAAAGTGGATTCAGAATACGGTGCTGACGCTGGGAATGGGCCTGGCGAGCGCCGGATTGTTCGCGCAGCAGACGGACCAGACGGCGGCCCCGCAGGCCCCTGAGGTCTCGAACCAGAGTGCCTCCACCGGCATGACCGGGAAGGTGAACCTGAGCCCTGAGCAGAAGAAGCAACTGCGCGAACTGCGCATGAGCGCGCACGACCGGGCGGCAATTATTCGCCATGACTCGAAGCTGTCCGCCGAAGAAAAAATGGCCAAGCTGCAAGAGTTGCGCGCCGCCACGCGCGATCAGATGAAGACTGTGCTGACGCCGGACCAGCAGAAGGCATGGGCCGAGCGCCGTGCAGCCCGCCATGCGGAGATGGTAGCCAAACTCGAACTGACTGACGAACAGCAGAGCAAGCTGAAGGACCTGTTCAAGTCAACCCGCGAGCAGCGCAAGAGCGTGTTGACCAGCACGACGATGACGAACGATGAGAAGCTTGCGCAGCTCAAGCAGATCCGCGAAACGAAAAAGGCGCAGTTGGCGGCCATTCTGACGCCCGACCAGATCGAGAAGTTTCGCGAGATGCGCAAGGGACACCGGTTTCATGGGAAGGGGTGACACCAGGTGAAAGATCCTGAGGTGAAACAGAAGCCTCAGGGTACCCCATCTTGGCCTCCAGGTTCCGCCCCAGCACGCCAATAGAGGGCGCGCTGGGGACCCTGGCCAGGGTGGGGTACATGTTCTTTCTAGCCAACCGAAGCGAAGGACCCCAGCGCCGCCCCAAACTCCACTGCTGTTCGAGTGGGTTTCCGCAACCGGTGATTGGAAATTGGGCAGCAGAGATTTGCGCCGCGTGCAGGTCCTTCGCTATTGGCGGATACGGTGCCCAGGTCAGCGCCGCGGTTTGCGCGGCGCTGACCTGGGTCGAACGTTCTCCCGCTTTAGAACACCGAACACACCATGCACTTCAGATAATGCGTCTCCGGCACATTGAGCAGCACCGGGTGGTCGGCCGACTGCATGCGTTTTTCGATCACGTGCAGATTGCGGCGGGCGTCGAGCGCGGCGGCGGCCAGCATTGCGAGGAAGTCCGCCTCGCTCACATGAAACGAGCATGAGCAGGTGACGAGCACTCCGCCGTTGCGCAGCATCTTCAGCGCGCGCAGGTTCAGCTCCTTATAACCGCGCAGCGCATCTTCGGCGCTCCTTCTCGACTTGGCGAAGGCCGGCGGGTCGAGCACGATGGTTTCATAGCGGCGTTCGGCGTCGGCGAACTGCCGCATCAGCGCGAAGGCGTCGGCCTCGACCCATTCGATCGCCTTCTGCTCGTTGAGCGCGCGGTTGCGCTCGGCAACCTCCAGCGCCTCGGCGGAGACGTCCACTGCGGTGACCTGCTCGCATCTGCGGTTGAGGTGCAGGGCAAAACCTCCCTGATACGTGCAGATCTCCAGCGCGCGGCCACGCGCGTGTCGCTCGGCGGCGGCATAGTTTTCGCGCTGGTCGAGAAAGGCGCCGGTCTTTTGCCCGGCGCTGCCGTTGTAATGGAAGGCAATCCCGTTGAGGTGGAAGACGGTCGCCATCTTCGGCGGCTCGACCCGTGAGGACAGCACGCGGTCCTGGCCTGGAGGTAGGCCCTCGAGCTCGCGCATGCGTGGCTCAACGCGCTCCAGGACGGTCTCCGGCCGATAGGCCTGCTGCAACTCCTCGAGCGCAATCTGCCGCGCCCAATCGGTGTCCATCGCCTCGGTGAGCACCTGGCAGCTCAGGATGTCGTTGTACTTGTCCACAATCAGGCCGGGAGTGAAATCGGCCTCGCTGAAGAGCACGCGAAAGGCATCGGCGTCGCGCACCACACGCTCGCGATAGGCAGTGGCCTGGCGGATGCGATAGCGAAGCATCTCGGGATACCCGGTCGCCTCCACCGGAGTGGAG
>WNFY01009595.1_pt1 | contig 10109 bp, 8 predicted proteins | sample 5400091 | NCBI WGS metagenome assembly WNFY01 (sample SAMN13153364, study PRJNA577476) | soil metagenome | isolation source: 60 cm soil or saprolite under grassland replicate 1 | place: USA:California | collected 2016-06-15 | reverse complement strand
GCGTCGACGCGCCGCCGCCTGGGCATCGCGGAAGACCGCCTGATGCTCGCCACCGTCGGCAACGTCGAGCGGCGCAAGGGCGTTCACGACATCGTCGAGGCGATGCCGCGCGTGCTTCAGGCCGGGCTCGACGTATGCCTCGTGGTGGCGGGCTGGTTTCAGAGCGACGGCTACCGCGCCGAGGTGGAGGAGCGGGCGCGCGCGCTGGGCATTGCCGAACGGGTGACCTGGCTGATGCGGATATCGGACGCCGACATTGCGCACGTGCTTCGCGCCGCCGATCTCTACGTGCAGGCCTCGGACGTCGAGACCGGCCCGCTCGTGGTGCTGGAGGCCATGGCGGTTGGGCTGCCGGTCGTGGGGACGGTTTGCGGATCCATGCCGGATTTCATCGTGCCGGGCCTGACCGGCGAGCTGGTGCCGCCGGCCAAGCCCGACGCGCTGGGCGAAGCCATCGTGCGCGCGTTGCGCGACCCCGAGCGCCGGCGCGAAATGGGGCTTCAGGGCCGACGCCGCTTCGAGGCGCAATTCAGTGCCGAGGTGAACATTCCCAAGATCGAGGCGATCCTGGCGGAGGCCGCGGGCTGGGCTTGAGACGGTCTGGGTTGGCAGCAAAGAGCAAACCAGGGTAACTATCACGCGCACGCGCCTTGACATAGCAAGGTACCGAGCCAGCTGAACCTCGTCATTCCCCAAATCAGATCGCCCGGGACCCAACGGATGGCCAGCATCATCATTGCTGACAAGACGCGACACTATGACGGCACCTATTTGGAGACGCGGGCCCTGGGGGGTACCGAATCCTCGGTGATTCAGCTCGCCCGTGCGCTGGCTCGACGCGAGCACGAGGTCACGGTCTACACCAATTGCGACGGGCCGATCGAGCACGAAGGCGTGGTTTGGAAGCCGCTTTCCGGCGCGCGTCCCGAGAGCTGCGACCTCTACATCGCCGTTCACCAGCCGGAGCTCTTGGGCTTCGTGAAGCGGCCCAAGCGTCGCGCCATCTGGGTAATCTGGCCGGTCAATCAGCTCAAGCACTACAAGAAGATCTGGCGTGCGTGGTGGTACCGCCCGGTTCCCGTGCTCGCCAGCCTGCATCAAGCGCGCATGTATTCGCCGTTCCTGCCGCACCGCGATCCTCAGATCGTCATTCCGCTCGGCTTGCCGGATGACGTGCGAGGTCATCCTCCGCTGCAAAACGCGCCGCCGCGGCGCGCGATCTTTGCCTCGAACCCCCAGCGCAAGCTGCGCGAGCTGGTCGAAATTTGGGTCGACCGCATCCTGCCGCGGGTGCCCGATGCGGTGCTCGAAGTCTATGGTCTCCACGGCATCCGGCCCGGCGAGGATGCTTGGAGCCAATGGCAGGGCTCGCTGCTTCCGGCGAACGTTTCGCCCGCGGGCAAAAAATCCGTTCGCGTGCATCCGGCCGGCACCCGGCAGGAGCTGATCGATGCATTTCGATCCTCCCGGGTGATGCTCTACCTCGGGCACAAGGTGGAGGCGTTCTGCCTCTCGCTGGCGGAGGCGCAGGCGCTCGGGGTGCCGGCCGTGATCGCGCCGGTCGCCGTCCTGCCGGAACGGGTGATCGATGGCGTCACCGGATTCCATCATGCCGATCCCGAGCGCTTCGCCGCGGCGGCGGTTTCCATTCTGACCGACGATGCGCTGTGGCGGCGCCAGCACGAGGCCGCGCTGCGCCACCAGCAGGGCATCAGCTGGTCCGAGCAGGCCGGCCGCTTCGAGGCCGCGCTGCTCGGCGACCTCCTTCCGCTCTACCGATCGGTCGACGTTCCGGGTCCGGTCTGACCGGTTCGCTGGCGCAGTGACGCGATCATGACACCGTCAGCCGGCACGCCAGCACGCCCGATCGCGGTCCTGGTCGAACGCGAGGGCCTCGGCGACGTGCTGTTGAAGCTGCCGCTGCTCCGCGCCATCGCACGGGGCTTTCCGAGCACGCCGATCTGGTGGATCTCGACGCATCAGACCGACATGGCCGGGCCGCTGCGGCAGTTCATGCCGCCCGAGCTCGCAGTGGTGAGAGAGCATGCGAGGCTCGGCAAGCCGCTGCGCGAGGCGGCGCAGCGGCTGCGGGAGTTCCCGGGTTTTTCGCTCATCTTCGACACGCGAAGCCGGATCGCGAATGTTTGGCTGGCGCGCTACATTCTCGCTCACGAGAAGTTTTTCTGCTGCCTGCCCGGCTATCTCCTGAGCAGCGCACGGCCGCCTGGCCGGTTCGCGCGCCCGCGGCACATCGGCGAGCGCGTGTTGAGCCTGGCGCAAGCGGCGCTCGGGGAGGGGGCCGACGCCGGCGGCGAGCTCGAGTCGACGCCCGCGGCGCGGCAGGCCGCGCAAGCCGTCCTGCCGGAGGGGCCGATCTATGTCGGGCTCGGCCTCGGAAGCCGGGAGGCGCGCAAGAACTGGCCGATCGCGAAATTCGCTGAGCTCTCGCGCCGGCTTGCCGGGCAGGGCATGGCGCCGGTTCTCCTGCTCGGTCCGCGCGAGATCGAGCGCGCGCAGGAGATCCGCAGCGCCATGCCGGCCGTCGCCAGCGTGGATTTGACCCGCTCGTCCGCGGGCAGCGGCGCGTTCGACTTCACGATCGCGATCGCCAAGCGGCTCGCCGTCGTGGTCGCCAACGACAGTGGCACCGGTCATCTGTTCGGGGCGGCAGGCCGACCGATCGTCAGCCTGTTCGGGCCGACGGATCCCCGCCGCTGGGCGCCGTTCGCGCCGCTGCGCAAAATGGTTTGGGCGCGGGAGTTCGGCGGCGAGACCATGGAACGCATCCCGCCGGAGGCAGTGATGGGGGCCGTCGAGGAAATGCTGACTCGAGCCGGGTCGCGGCCGCGCGCTCGCACCCGATGCCGCTAGAGCCCAATCCGAGCGCAGCCGGCGCAGCGTTCAAGTTGCCGCCTGGCGCACCATCCGCTCGGAAATCGAGGACAGAAAGTTGGCCAGCGAGGCGGGCGGCTCGATGGTGACGCCGCGCCGGATCGCGAGCGCTCCCAAGCCGCAGGCCAGGATCACCGAGCCATAGAGCACGACGAGCGCGGTGCGTGTCTGGATCGAGAGCACGATGCAGGCAAAACCGATCATGCGCAGCACCGCCACCCCCCCGATCGCGAGCGCCACGGCGAAACCCCGGCTTTGCCGCGTCGTCCGCGGCCCGCCGATCGCCGCAAAGGCGATCACGACGAACGTCAACGGGTACATCGGCGCAAGCAGCCGGTCGTGAAGATCGGCGCGAAAATGCCCGGGCTGGGCCTTCACCAAGGGATCATTGGGATCGGGAGCGATGAGCTCCCACAGATAGCGCTCGCGCGCCGGACGGTTCGTCACCTGCGCCGGAGCGTCATTGGTGAAGCGCGAAAGGTCGAACGCGTAGCGGTCGAACATCACGATTCGCGGCTCGACGCGGCCCTTGTCGAGCCGCTGGATGCTGCCGTTCTCGAGGAACAGAAACGTGCCGCCGTCCTTCTTCACGATCGAGCCCTGCTCGGCCAGAAAGGTCGAGCGCATCTCCGGAACTCTGCGATCGTCGATCAGGATGCCGGACAGGTCGCCGTTGGGTCGGCGCTCGCGAATGTGAAACGTCAGGCCGCCTTCGATCGTCAAGAAGCGGCCGGGCTGAACGATGTTGGTGACCAGATCGGTGCGGACCCGGGTGGCGCGATCGCGCAATTCCCGCTGCAGGCTGGGCGAGAGATAGGCGCTAATGAAACCCACCAGCAGCGCCACGGTGACGGCGACCGCCAGGAACGGCCGGAACAGCCGCCACGGCGACATGCCGGCGGCGTTCATGACGACGAGCTCGGCATCGCCGTTGAGCTTGTCGATTGCGTAGACGACCGCGATCACGAAGGCGATCGGAGCGATGACCTGCGCCAGGATCGGAATGAGCAGCCCGGTGATGCCGAGGAATACCAGGATGGTCTGGCCCTGGTTGGTGATCAGGTCGATCTCGCGCAACGCATGGGTGATCCAGATGATCCCCGTCAGGCTGACGAGGATCAGCAGGAATGCACCGAACGTGGTGCGGAAGATGTAGCGATCGATCGAGCTCGGCATGGATCCGCGGGCGAGTAGACTATTCCCCGGCGCCGCTTTAGCCTAAATTCCGCGCGTTGTCGCGTCCGGTCCCCGACGAGGGTTGCGGGACGCGCGGCTTTCCTGCACAAGTGCGCCGGTTTTTCGAGCGCTGTCTCGCCCATGGCCATTGTTCAACAAGCCGTCTCGCTGCCGAAGTCGCGTCTGGGTCTCGCCGTTGCGGTCCTCGCGGCGCTCACCCTGGTGCGCCTGATCGGCCTGTCGACGTCCGTGGTCGACCTGTTCCCGGACGAAGCGCAATATTGGAGCTGGTCCCGCGATCTGGCCTGGGGCTATTTTTCCAAGCCGCCGCTGCTCGCCTGGACCATCGCGCTCGCCGACCAGGTCTGCGGCAGCGTCGAGGCCTGCATTCGCGCGCCGGCCCCGATCCTCTATTTCGCCACCAGCCTCGTGGTCTATGGGATCGCGGCCGCGCTCTACGACGAGCGCGCGGCGTTCTGGGCCGCGATGCTCACCGCGCTGGGCACCGGCGTGGTGTTCTCTGCCCGCATCATCTCCACCGACGTCCCGCTGTTGTTGTTCTGGGCGCTGGCTCTGCTCGCTTATGTGAAGCTCCTGGAACAGCCGAAGCTTGCGTGGAGCATCGTGCTCGGACTGGCGCTCGGGCTCGGGCTGCTGGCCAAATACGCCATGATCTATTTCCTGCTCGGCGCGGGTCTCGCCGCGCTGCTCAACGAGGACGCGCGCAAGCTGCTGGCGAGGCGCGAGCCTTGGATCGCGCTCGCGATCGGCGCCATCGTGATCGCCCCGAACCTGCTGTGGAACCTCAACAACGGGCTGGTCACCTTCGGGCATACGCGCGCCGTGGTGAATGCGGAGCAGAGTTTCGGCCTGCATCCGGGTCGGGCGCTCGAATTTCTCGCGGCGCAGTTCGCGGTGGTCGGGCCGATCGTGTTCGCGGTGCTGATCGTCTGCCTCGCGCGGATTCGCTCGCGAGCGTTGACCGCCCCGGACCGGCTCATGCTCGCGTTCGCGATCCCGCCGCTGGCGCTGATCACGGTGACGGCGCTGCTGACCAAGGCCTATGCGAACTGGGCGGCGACCTCCGCGATCTCGGCGATCGTGCTCGCCGCCGGCGTGCTCACCCGCTGGCACTCCTGGGGCCTGCTGCGGGCCAGCATCGTCCTCGGCGCGATCGCGCAATTCGTGTTTCTGGCGGGCGACGCATTCGCCACCAAAATCTCGCTGCCGTTCCTGCCCGAAGCGCAGCGCGACCTCTATCGCCGCACATTGGGCTGGCGGGCGTTTGCCGAGGAAGCCGGCAAGCTGGCGCGGCGCACCGGCGCAGCGACGATCGCAGGCGACGAGCGCAACCAGCTCGGCGCGCTGTATTATTATCTTCGCGACGCGCCGGTGAAGATTCTGGCTTGGCCCTCGGACGACAAAGTGAATTTCGATCTGACCCGGCCGCTGACCGAGAGCGCCGCAGAGCCGATCCTGCTCGTCACGATCTGTACGGCGCCGGCGCGGCACTTGGCTCGATATGCGAGCGTCGAACCGCTCGGCAGCTTTACGGCGGCGAGCGGCCCGAGTTCGAGCCGGACCTATTTCGCGTTCAAGCTGGCTAAAGCCCGCGGTCCCATCGGCCCGCTCCCGATCTGCAGCTGATCCGGCTGGGTGCCGATTTGATCCGTGCTCGCCAACGACACCCCGCGCCGGAAGCCTCGGCAACCGCGACGCCTTTCCTCGCGCCGCATGGCGATCCTTGGCTCGACAAGATCGCGACCGGCCGCGAGGTCTCGCTGTTCGATGCCGACGTGTCGGAACGGGCAGGGGAGCTCGCCGAGGGCATCGCAGGCAAGCGCGTGCTGGTTCTGGGCGGCGCCGGCAGCATCGGCGCGGCGAGCGTGCGCTTGCTGCTGGCGTACCGACCGGCCGCGGTTCACATCGTCGACACCGCGGAAAATGCCCTTGCGGAGCTGACGCGGGATCTGCGCTCGGGCGCCGGGCCGGCGATTGCCGCCGAGCTGCGGTTTCTGCCGCTCGATCTCGGCAGCGCCGCGATGGAGCGCGTGCTGCACGGCGAGCGAAAATACGATCTGGTGCTCGATTTCGCCGCCCAGAAGCACGTGCGCGGCGAGAAGGATCTGCCCTCGCTGCTGCAGATGCTCGACACCAACGTGGTGAAAACGCGCCGGCTGCTGCGCTGGCTTATCGCCCATGGACATGCGGGGCGGTGCTTTTGCGTCTCGACCGACAAGGCGGCAAATCCGACCAGCCTGATGGGCGCCAGCAAACGTTTGATGGAGCACGTGCTGTTTGGCGCCGGCGGCGATTTCGAAGCGGCGACGGCCGCGCGCTTCGCCAACGTGGCGTTCTCGAACGGAAGCCTGCTGCAGAGCTTCCTGATCCGCGTTTCGCGGCGGCAGCCGCTTGCGGTCCCGCGCGAGACCCGGCGCTATTTCATCAGTGCGCAGGAAGCCGCACAGATCTGCCTGCTTGCCGCGGTCGTGGCGCCGACCGGCTTCACCCTGTTCCCCAAGCTCGACCCGAAGGCGCATCTGCGGCCCTTGCTAAACATCGCGCAAGCGACGCTCGCGCATCTGGGGTTTCGCGCGGCCCTCTATGAGGATCCGGAGGCGGCGCGCGGCGCGGTCGAGCGGGAGATCGAGCGCGGCTCCTATCCGGTGCTGGTCACCGAGCTCGATACCAGCGGCGAGAAACCCTACGAGGAGTTCGTGTCGGCCGGGGAGGTCGCGAGCGAGGTCGGCCTGCAGGCTTTGAGCGCCGTTCGCCATCGCGAGCCGCCCGCGCAGGAACTCGATGCGGTTCTGGATTTTCTCGAGCGGGCGGTGAGCGACGCGCGGATGCCGCTGAGCAAGGCGGAGATCGTCGTGATGCTGGCCAAGGTCATTCCCTCGTTTCGGCATGTCGAAACCGGCCGCAGCCTAGACGACCGTATTTGACGCCTCGCGAAATTCGGCAACGAGCTCCCGCAGCCCGTCCGCGAGCTCGATCTGCGGCCGCCAACCCAGCGCGCGAATGGCGGAAATATCCGCCACCGCGTCGGGAATCTCATCGGCTCGCGGGCTGCCACGCGCGACCAGCGGTTTTGCGGTGCCGGCGGCCCGCTGCACCATTTGCACGATCTCGCCGACGGAATGCGAGCGACCGTAGCCGACGTTGTAGACGCGTGCCTCCTCCGCCACCGGCACCGTGCACAAGGCGGTGACGAGGTCGTCGACGTGGACGAAATCCCGCCGTGGACGCGGGTCGTCGACGCTGAGTGCCGGTGCCGTGGCATCGAGCGCCTGCGCGATGAGCTGCGGAATGAGGAATTGCCGCCGCTGCCCGGGCCCGTAGACGTTGAAGGGGCGCAGGATGGTTACCCGGACCCCGAGCTTCGCGGAAAAAAACCGGCAGGCGGCCTCGGCCGCGACTTTCGAGAAGGCGTAAGGGTTGTTCGGCCGCAACGGCGCGGTTTCCGGGATCGGCTGCCGGTCGACCACGCCGTAGCAATAGCCGCTGACGTAAACCATCGGGATCGCCGCCGTTCGGCAATATTCGAGCAGATCGACCGTGCCCTGCACATTGGCGCGGTAGAACGCGGCGGGCTCGTTCCAGGAATCCGGCACGAAGGTTCGGGCCGCCAGATGAAATACTTTTTCGACGCGCGGGGCTGCTTTCCGGCCGAGCTCGAGCTCCTCATGGCCCGGCGCCCAAACCTCGAACCCCCGCGCCCGCAAGGCCGCGCACAGCCGGCGGCCGATGAAGCCCGTGCCACCCGTCACCAGAACGCGCGCGCTCATCGTCAGCGATCGAATTTTCCGGCGAATTCTTGGCTCGCCTGCTCGTAGTCCTCGGGGCGGCCGATGTCGAGCCAGTATCCCGCATGATGATGAATGTCGATGCGCTGTCCGGCGGCCAGCATCTTGTGCATCAAATCGTCGAATCCGAACGGGCCGCGATCCGGAATGAAGTCGAGGGCGCGGCGCGACACGCCGTAGATTCCCATGCTGACCGTCTGGGTCAGCGTCGGTTTCTCGCGAAAGCTCACCAGCCGCTCGCCTTCCACGCCGAGCACGCCGAAATCGAGCAGCTGCTCGCGCCGGGTCGCCGCAATGGTGAACGCCGCGCCGGACGCGACATGCCGATCGAGGAAGGCGCCGAGGTCGAGGTCGGTGAGCACGTCGGCGTTCATGACCAGGAAATGTTCGGGAAGATCGCGGAGCAGGCGCAGCGGCCCGAACGTGCCCAGCGGTTCCGGCTCGAGCGAGTAGCGCAGCTCCACGCCGAATTTCTCGCCGTCGCCGAAATAGGCGCGGATCAGATCGCCCATGTGGTTGATGGCCAAGGTAGCGACGTCAAACCGCGCTTGCGCCAGCCTGCGAATGGAGATCTCGATGATCGGCGTGTCCCCGATCGGCACCAGGGGCTTCGGCAGCGTGACGGTATACGGCCGCAACCGGGTTCCCTTGCCGCCCGCGAGAATGACGGCGTATCTCATTCCCGTTCCCACCGAGGCCGACCGCTGCGCATCGCTAGACGTTGGCGCGCAGAATGATGTCGGCCGCGACTTCGAGACCGGAATAGAGCTCGGGCCGCTCGCCATAGCGCATCGCGTTCACGCTCCAGTCCGAGGCGCCCTGATCGCGCGCTTGCCGAAGCGCCGCCAGCAGGCGTTCGTGCGCGAACGGCTCCGCGACCACCGCGCCGGCATGCGCCTCGTGCACGTGACCGGCATAGCCGCAAACCGCGGTCGTCACCACCGGCAGGCCGTTCACCAGGGCTTCGAGGATCACGGTCCCGGTGGTGTCGATCCGGGCCGGATGGATCAGCAGGTCCGCGGCCGCCATGACGTCCAGCATGTCTTCGTCGGCCACGAACCCGAGCAGCACGAGACGATGCTCGACGCGCAGCCTGCGCGCCAGCCTAACGAGGGAGGCCGCGTCGGATCGAGCCAAGCCGATGATGAACAAACGTGCGGCCGGAAATTCGGACAGCGCGGCGACGGCCCGATCGAAGCCCTTGTGGCGCGCTTGCCGGCCGATTGCCAGCCAGCACCAATCCTGGTCTTCAAGTCCGAGCGCAGCGCGGCGACGTTCGCGCGTGCCGTCGAGGCGGCGCTGCGGATGCCGGCGCTCGGGCTCGACGTTGGGCGGCAGCAGCGCGACGCGGTCGGGTTCGGTGTGCCAGGCCCGGCGATAGCCTTCGATCTGCGATGGGCTGAGCGCGATGATGCGGGTGTTCGCCCCGGCCGCAAAGCAGGCCGCTTCGAGTGCGCGGAGCGCACGATGCCGCGGCGTCAGCTTGCGCCATCCGCTCCGGGCCGCAACCGCGGGGTCGGCGCAATAGAGCAGGTCGAGCCCGGACAGCTTGTCGAAGCCGACCACGAGATCGAAGCGTTGGCTGGTTGCTTTCGCGAGATCGGCCGCGAAACGCCGATTGCGCCCGTGATTGGTCCAGGCCCGGTTCGGCAGTACTTCGATCGACAGATCGTTCGGGAGCGGCCCATCGGTGCGCGAAGTGAAAATCGCCGCCTCATGACCGCGCCGGCGCAGAATGCGCGCGATCGCCAGACAATTGCGCTGCAATCCGCCGCCCGCAAACAGGCTGACGATCCCGAACGCGATGCGCGGCCCGGCTCGCGCGGCCGATCGCGCGCGCCCCGGCAATTCATCATGGTGCTGAAGCGGCAGGTTCATGCTGCGCAAGGGCCATGGCAGTTTCTTTCGCCGCTGTCAAAGCTTCGGCGGAACTTGAAACAGCAAGCGTTAAGCCATTGACATTGCCGTCGGCTTGCGGCTCAAGGCAACGCGGCGATGCTTGGCGGGCGGGGACAAGATGATCCGTCTCGTGCTGTTCGACTTCGACGGAACGCTGGTCGATTCCAATGCGCGCAAGCGCGCGTGCATGCGGGCCGCGATCGCGGATCTGCCGGGCGGGCTTGCGGCGTTCCAAGCGGCGCGCCGGCTCGGCGGCAATCGCTACAGGCTATTCGCCGAAGTGGCGCGCCGGCTCGATCCCAAGAGCGAGCCGAGCGCCATCGCGCGGCGGGGCCG
>WNFY01006841.1_pt1 | contig 10109 bp, 5 predicted proteins | sample 5400091 | NCBI WGS metagenome assembly WNFY01 (sample SAMN13153364, study PRJNA577476) | soil metagenome | isolation source: 60 cm soil or saprolite under grassland replicate 1 | place: USA:California | collected 2016-06-15 | reverse complement strand
TATTTTGCAGGCTGTGGCACATTTCAGTCTCGCCGCTTCGAATCTGTTTCGTCCATAGAGAGCGGCCGGTGCGATGAATCGTGACGACGCCCGGCACGGATTCAAATTCGGGATCAAGCACAAGTTCAGGTCCGATTGCGCAGGTGCGCAGCTTTGAGGCCGCGAGATTCAGATAATTCTTTTTTTCGAAGCAATGATCGGAAAATTCGTTGCCGATTGCCATTCCGATGCGTAGCGGACGCCCATCGGGCCCGATGATGTAAATGGACGCGACCTCTGCTTCTTCGCCGCCGTCCTCGGCGTAGGCGGGGACTTCGAGCGGTTCGCCATGTGCTCGCAGGATTGAACCGGTTCCCTTATAGAACCACTCCGGCGGCGTGCCGATGCAGCCGTCGGGTGGGCGGCCGCCATCCACTCCCCAGCGGAACATCTTCATACTGTCGGTGAGTTCTTCGAATTGCTCCGGAGTCAAAGCATGAGCGTGCATCGCGTGCCGATCTCGGGCGCTGCCGAGGTGCGTCAGACCTGTGCCCGACATCAGGCAGCGCGTCGGCTCGTCAGGATGATCAATCGGCGGGAGTATTTTCCATTCTGAATTGCCGTCATATACAGGGTCATAGTCAACAGTTTCCGCAGTGGCCGTGCGTTTGGCTGCCTCGGAGAGCTTGATTCCTGAACGAATTGCTGACTCAGCAAGGGAATAGACTGAATCTGCTTCGAGCAAACGCAAACATGGCTCTTCCACCAGCGCAACACGACGGCGCCCGGCATTTCTTAATTGAATTAGGCGGATGCTCATTCAATCGTCTCGAAATTCTCACCCAACGATTTCTCGTTGATAGCCAAGCCCAGGCCGGGGACATTTTCATCAAGATCAATGAATCCGCGTTTGGCCCTGGGTTCACCTTCGAAGATGTACCAGAACAGTTCGTTGCCAACTTCGACGTCTACGACGGGGAAGTACTCGGCCATCGGCGAATTCAGACTCGCCATTACTACATGAAAGTTGTGCATCTGTCCGGCATGTGGAATTACCGGAATCGAGTGTGCCTCGGCTAACGCTGCAATCTTACGTGCCTGGGTGATTCCTCCGACGCGGTTCGTGTCGAACTGGATGTAGTCAACCGCTCGCGCTTCCAGAAGCTCACGAAAGCCATAGATAGTGAATTCGTGCTCGCCTCCGGCAATCGGAATTCGCCCGCTGCGCCGCAATTCTGCGTAGCCGTATATGTCATCGGGAATGACGGGCTCTTCCAGCCAGCGCAGATTGAAAGGCTCGAGCAGCGGCAGCATGCGCTTCGCATAATCGAGCGTCCAGCCCATGTAGGCGTCGGCCATGACGTCAATTTCGTTGCCAACGGTTTCGCGGACTGTTCGCACGAGGCCAACATTCCGCTGCATGCCCGCAGCTCCGTCGTTCGGTCCCCAGCCGAAGCGCAGCTTCATGGCTCTGTAGCCATCGTCCTTGTAGCGCTTTGCCTCGGCGGCGAGTTCATCCAGTGGGCAGCTGTAAAGCCGGCTTGCATAAACGGGAATTCGTTCTTTGGTTTTTCCGCCCAGCAAGCGATAGACGGGTTGTTTGGAAGACTTGCCCAGAATGTCCCACAACGCGATATCGACGGCGCTAATTGCGGCCATGGCAATGCCCTTGCGGCCGAATGCCATTGTCTTGCGATACATGTGTTGCCAGAGAAGTTCTGTGTTCCAGGGATCGGCGCCAATCAGAATCGGCCTGAGATAAAGATCAATGACCTGCTTCGCGACTTGCGGCGCAAGAGCGGCGTTGCCAATTCCGACGTGACCGTCGTCGGTGAAGACTTCCACGATCAGCCAGCCGTGAAAGGTGAATGTACTCATTGACGAAGCAGGCAGCGCTAATAGATCCATTGGGTTCGTGCAAAAGTGCGCCGGCAAGGGAACAATCTTGCCTTTCCAACGCACGACACGGGTGCGAATTTCTGTGATCCTCACAGCGAAGCCTCGTAGCGAAGTTTCGGCCCAAGTGTCAGCGGCGCGACGACGGGAACGGTGATGAGAATTATCAGGAACGCGACGAGGTGAAATGTTCCTGCCAGTGTGAAGACTGGGCCATAGCCAAAGCCGTGATCGAGCATATAACCAACCAGCTGTCCGAACACAATGCCACCCATGGCACCGCCGAAGCCGACGAGTCCGGCAACTGCGCCAATCACGTTGCGCGGAAACAGGTCGGTTGGCAAGACCATGACCAGCGTTGACCAGGATTGCTGACCAAAGTATGCCAGGCTAAACAGTGCCAACGCCCAGGAGACGCGTACCTGCGGGACAAGCAAGACGCAAGGCATTACCGCCGCGCTTAGGCCGAGTGCCACCTTTCGCGCGATCCCTGGGGAGTATCGACGTTGGATGAGATAGCTCGAGAAACTCCCGCCGAGCAGGCACCCAACCCCTGATGCGGCGTAGGGAATCCACGCCAAACTTCCGACTGCTTTAATATCAAAGCCGCGCGTATCGTAAAGGTATTTGGGAAGCCAAAAGAGATAGAAGTACCAGGCGGCATCGCTCAGAAATTTGGCGCACACAAGACCCCAAGTTTCACGGACGCGAAGGAGATTGAACCAGGAAGTATTGGATCGGGCAGGGTCATATTCATTCGCCTCGATGATGGTTTGTTCGGGTGAATAGTAAGACGCTCTCCACCAGAGGATCCAAACCAGCCCAAGTGCGCCAGTGACGAAAAAGATCCAGCGCCAGCTCGTGAGGAGCAGAATTCCAGCGATGAGCGGCGGCGCGGCAACGGCACCCACGGCAGTGCCCGCGTTGATGATCCCCATAGCAGTAGCTCGCTCCTTCAGCGGAAACCACTCTGCAACGGCGCGCGTTGCAACCGGAAAACCGCCACCTTCGCCCATGCCGAGAAGGAACCTGCTGATTGCCAACATGACGAAATTGATTGCCAAACCATGGCTGAGGCACGCCAGCGACCAGAACAACATGATCACGGTAAAGCCGCGCCGTGTTCCCAGTATGTCAGCTAATTTGCCGCCACCCGCGTACATGAATGCATAGGCGAGCAGAAATGCCGATTGCAGATACGAGAACTGCTGGTTCGACAAAGGAATGTCGTGCCCAATTGCTCTAATTGCGACCGGCAAAGTCTGCCGATCCAGATAACTGATCGCGATTGCCGCACTCACCAGAACAGCGATTCGCCAGCGCACTCGTCATTCCTCATTCAAAAGCGCGCTCAGGTGCGCATGTACGGCGTCCAGACCTGCATTGCGCATGGCTGCCGGTTGGCCCAAACGTAGTAAGGAATGAACGTGAGCTCCTCGGTTCTTGTCTTCGCGGGTGCAAGGCTCGCCGGAGCATACAGCGCTTCTTCCGCCGACGAAACCTCAAACACGCCACCGCGATGGTGGAGAACGGTAACGCCGCCGAGCAAATCAGCTTTGTAGTCACTGGTGAATTTTGCGGCCTGGCTCAAGCTGATCGAAACATCTGCGAGCGCGACGCCCTTTGCCTGGTCGAGTTCCTCTATGCAAAAAATGATCGGGCCGCGCCGCACCGCAACTTTGCCTCGATCTTCTGCGACCCGCGGATTTGACGCAACCACTTCCGTTTCCATCGGGAAGTTAAGAGTCACGCTGTCGCCGGCTTTCCAGTTGCGCCTGATTGCGAGATACTCTCCGGATTTCACGCCCGACTCCGGCTTGCCATTCACCGCTACTGAAGCTCCGCTGGCCCAGCCAGGGATTCGTAGATGGAAGGTGAAATCCTTCGCCTCTGCTGGCGCTACCGTAAGTTTCACCGCGCCATCCCACGGATAGTTCGTCTTCTGCTGGACCTTGATCGGCGTGCCGTCTTCGAGATGCCAATCGAGAGCTGAATTGTCGTAAAGGTGAACGTAGAGGCCATCTTTGCTCGTACTGTAGAAATATCCCGGCAATGAAGAGAAAGTGCGCTCGATATTCGGCGGGCAGCAAGTCACGTCGTACCACGGATTGCGAATGTTCGGGCTGCCTCGGAATCCATCAAACGCGGCTGGGTCGAACGCCAATGGGTTGCGATAACAATATGTTGTTCCATCCAACGACATGCCGGAGTTGATGCCGTTGTAGAGAGCACGCTCGATCACGTCGGTGAATTTTGCCTCGCCGCTCGCGGCCAGCATGCGCCAGTTCCACATCATGTTGCCAATTGCGGCGCAGCTTTCGCCATAAGCCTGCTGGTTGGGCAATTCGTACGGAGCCCCGAACGCTTCCCACTGTGCGCGAGCACCAACGCCGCCGGTAATGTACATCTGTCTGCGCGTGAGATCTTCCCAAAGTGTGTTCAGAGTTTTCCAATACGCCTGGTCACCGCTCTCCAGATAGTAGTCGGCCGCGCCACAGCAGGCGTACATCGCGCGCACGGCATGGCCTTCGAGCTTGGTACGTGAAGTGAACGGGGTTCCGCAGAACATGTAGACGATGCGCTCAGGCTCAATTGTCCAGCGATCGTCGCCGTGCAGGATGTATCCCGCGAGCTCTACATATTGGCGCTTGCCGGTCGTGCGGTAGAGCTCGATCAGCGCCATTTCGATTTCAGGATGTCCGGAGACGATCGGCTTCTGATTCGGCCCCGGTCCGTAATTTGGCAGGACGAAGTTGTCCACCATCCGAGCACCCGCATCCATCAAGGTCGAATCGCCTGTACCGCGGTAGTGGGCGATTGCGCCTTGCAGCATGTGACCGAGACAATACATCTCGTGTCCGACTTCCTGATCGTGCTGCGACATGCGCAGCGAGATGCGGTCGTTCTGGTAATAAGTGTTCAGATATCCATTAGGTTCTTGTGCCGCGACAACCTCGCGGATCATGGACTCGGTGGTGCGCCGGAGTTGGGGCAGGGCATCGGATTGCAAGGCCCATCCGACTGCGTCTGTCCATTTGTAAATGTCGGAGTCAGAGAAATACGGCCCCTTTTGTGGCGCGGAGCTCTTGCCGACCAGCCGTCGGAAGTTGTCCATTCGCCCGTGCTCTTCGAGTTCATCGTGCATTGAGGGAATGCTGCGCTCGACGTTGGTCCTGCACCGCTTCGACCAGAACCCTTCTTCAATCGTGACCGCGCGGACCGGCACGCTGTGCAATTTCGCGTAGGGAGAATTCGCGGTGTTGATCACGCCCTGATCTTGCCAGGACAGGGCGGTTCCGGCACTGACGTCAAAAAAACCGGTAAACGGCTTCATGTGAGCAAATGAGAGCGCGGGGCGCGCCAGAACCGTGGCTGCCGTAGAACATCCGACATTCGACAAGAACTTGCGGCGGGAGAGAACCTTACGCATAACTTACCCCACTCATTTGGTGTAGCTAAGCTCCCCATTGTAGGACAGTGTAGGAGCGAGCTGGAACTTCGATCTTCGCTCGTCCAGCACTGGTTGCGAGTTTGTCAATAGTTTGCAGCTTCACTCGTTGCTGCGCCTCGAATCCGTTGACTGCTTTGAGGTCATCTCCGGTTACTGTCCAAGAGTTCACGACGTGCAGGGGAATCACTCTCCCAAACAATTTCAACTTCCCACCTCTTTGAGAGATCGCGTAAAATCAGGCTGCCCGTAGCGGTTTCTCATGATGTTCACGGCTTCCAGTCCGCCCTGCTGCGAGGGCTATTGAAAATCAAGGGAATCGTTGTAGTAGCTGAGGTACAGCCGGTCTTTTTGGCTGAAATATTGATCTACGCGAAAGTTGTACTGGAGCCCATAGTAGCCGCTCCGCTGCGATCAAGCACAAATCCTTTGGACGTTGCCGCTATATTGCGCGAACACTACACTGGACAGAAGAAGGGAACTAATAGCTGCGCAGAATCGCGCAAGAGCGAAGAATCTGATCCTCATACGTCCTCCGATGCGATGGAACTTTGAGGCCCGGTACGGATATTTTTGTTTGGTCTTCCGTTTGCGATTCCTGCGACCCACGACAGTCGCAGAGCAAACGTTTACTAAAGTTCGCGTATACAATATATCTCGATAAAACGGCTGTCAAGCAGGAAAGCTGTTTTGGCCAAGAAAAGACAAAAAGGAGATAACTTCTGGATGTTGGGAAACCAAAACCCTTATTTCTTGCTTTTGCCCCAGCCCGCCGCGGAAAGAATTCCAGCGCCTTCCTTGATTACGATCAATTGATCGGCGGCTACGCCCTTCAATTTCTCTTGCAGCCCGCTTGGCCAGCGAATCTCAATGTCTGCGATGGTTTCGGATCCGAGGCCAAAGTGCAATCGTGGGTCATTCGATGAATAAAAGCTAGACTGACTGAGGACTTCTTGGGCCTGTTTCTTAGTTCCGTAATGCGCAACTACGCGCGTGCCAATCGCGCTTCGGTTCGATCTTGTTCCGATCAGTTTGACCTTCAGCCAATGATGATTCCCGCGTATGTCATTGCGCAAGAGGGAGGGTGGTTCGTTCAAATTGACGATCAGGATATCCACGTCGCCGTCATTATCAAAATCTCCGAACGCGCAGCCGCGGCTGCAGTGAGCATCTGAAACTCCGGGACCTGCTTCAGCGGTCAGCTCTTCAAACGCGCCATTGCCCAAGTTTCGGAAGATCACGCGCGGGCCCTTATTGGGATACTGAGGAAGCGTTTTCTCTAACTGGGGGTAGACACTGCCGGTCGTCATAAACAGATCAGGTAGCCCGTCATTGTCGAGATCAACCATGCCTGCGCCCCAGCAAATGTAGTGGGTTTCGACACCGATTTTGGCAGCACGGGTTACGTCTTCGAAATTTCCTTTGCCGTCGTTGTGATAGAGGCCGTTCGTGTCCTCGGCAAAATGTGTTTTGAAAATATCCAGATGGCCGTCAAGATCGTAGTCGCCAACGCCAAGTCCCATGCCGGCCTGTTCCATGCCATCTTCGCTCAGCGCGACGCCGCGCAAGACCCCCTCTTCACTGAACGTACCTTTGCCGGTGTTCATCAGTAAGAGGCTAGGAGTCGAGTCACAAGCGACGTAGATATCTGGCCAGCCATCCTCGTTGAAGTCGGCAGCTATAGCGGTCATTCCGTAGCTCTCACGAAGCTCCGAAATACCCGCTTGCTTGCTCACGTCCGTGAAGGTTCCGTTGCCGTTATTGCGATACAAAGAGTGATAACCCGGTGGCAGACCGCGCGGCCCGCACTCGACCGGCACACCCTTCCAATTGCAGTTACTGTTCGCGCCCGGCTTGGGTACATGCTTGAAATCGAACTGAAGATAGTTGGAAACGAACAGATCGAGATGGCCGTCACGGTTGTAGTCCACAAAAGTACAACCAGCACCCCAGCGTGGGGTTTCATTCAACAGGCCTGCCTCTTTGGTGATATCCGTGAATGTGCCGTCGCCATTGTTGCGATAGAGCTTGTTCTGACCGAAGGAAGTGCAAAACAGGTCCTCAAAGCCGTCGTTGTTGTAGTCGCCGACGCAAACGCCTGACGCCCAGCCGGTATTTCGCAGGCCAGCTTTTTCGGTTACATCCGTAAAGGTTCCGTCGCGATTGTTCTTATACAAACGATTCGTAGCTTCGGGCGGTGCGCCTTCGACCTTCGTGCCACTGAGTAAGAAGATGTCCATCCAACCATCGTTGTCGTAATCGAAGAAAGCACAGCCGCAGCCGGTCGCTTCCAGAATGTAGTCTTTGGACTCAGCATTGCCGTAGATCGTGGGAGCGATGAGCCCGGCCGTGGCCGCCACGTCCACAAAGTGCGCGTCGAAGGGTTTCCCTGATGGAGCAGGCTTGGCCTGGGGCTTTACTGATCGCGGTGCCACGCCTTGACCAAACAGCCGGCCAGCCGAGGCCGCCGCAGACAACGCGACAAACGAACGACGAGAAATTTTCATGGTTCCTTAGTTGGAGTTTCGGGCATTGGCTGCGACGAGTCAAATGCGGAACCGAGTGCAAGGAGAGTTTACCTATCGCCTGAATGTCGTGCGGACGGCTCCGCAGGCGGTTTCCCGAGAACAATCGAAGGAGGACAGATTCGACCTAGCAGGCCTGCGCAGATCTATTGTTTCGCTTGTTCGGCTATCCAGGCTTCGACCTGGGAATGCAGCACGTCGAGCGGCAAGGGACCGCTATCAAGCACCTCGTCGTGGAAGGCGCGAAGGTCGAACTTGTTGCCAAGCTTTTGGCGGGCTTCTTCACGCAGTTTGAGAATTTCCAGTTGACCCAGCTTGTAAGCTAGCGCTTGTCCGGGCCAGGAAATGTAACGGTCGACCTCTGTCTGAATGTTGGGTTCATCCATTGCGGTGTACTTGTGAAAGTACTCGACCATCTGATCGCGCGACCAGTGTTTGGAGTGGACGCCGGTATCAATCACAAGCCGGATGTCACGCCACATTTCGTTTTCGAGGCGTCCGTATTCGCTGTAGGGATCCTGATAGCGTCCAACTTCCTTGCCCAGGCATTCGGAATACAGCGCCCAGCCCTCGACAAAGGCAGTGTATCCACCGTGTTTGCGAAAGTTTGGCAGGCCGGGTAATTCCTGCGCCAGCGAAATTTGCAAATGATGACCGGGAATGCCTTCGTGATAAGCGATCGCTTCAACATTCAGCAGGAGGCGATGTTCCGGATCCCATTCATTTACGTTGATGTAACCGGGACGTGCTCCGTCCGGTGTGCCGTTGGTGTAGTCGGCTGGGACGCCGTTCTTGGCGCGCGCAGTCTCCATGGGGATCGCGACAAGCTTCGCTTTTGGCAGACGACCAAAAAGTTTTGGAAGCTCCGGCTCCATGTCGTGAACGTATTTGGCGTAGAGGTCGAGCACTTGCTGGCCGGAAGTTCCATACAGCTTTCGATCATTCTTTATGTGTTTGTTGAAGCTCGCCAGATCGTTAAATCCGAATTGCTTCGCGAGCGCCAGCATCTCAGTTTGCGTTTCTTGAAGCTGCTTCAGGCCGATTTCGTGTATCTGGTCGGAAGTCAAGTCGGTGGTGGTCATGCGTCGAATCGCGTAACGATAGCGGGCATCGCCATCGGGAAGAGCCCAAACGCCAGGCTCGGTGCGGCCATGAGGAGCGTATTCATCCCGCATGAACGTAATGAAGCGCTGGTACGCCGGGATGATTTGGTCGGCCATCACCTTCAGCACCGCTTCACGCAAGCGCTTCTGATCGGCTTCAGGAACGCTCGCAGGGAATTCCTTCAGCGGCTTGTAAAACGGGCTATCATCGCCGGTCTTGCTTGCGACTTCCTCGGCTTCCGGAGCAACTTTTTCCAGCAGATAACGCGGCTGCATGAGGCCATCGCGCATCCCCTGCCGCATATTTGCCATGACCTGATCGAAGACGTGCGGCATCTGGCGCAATCGCGCAAGGTAATTCTCGTAATCCTTCATATTGTTGAACGGGGTAATTGTGATCAGGTCGGGAAAGTCGAGGTGGGGACCACCACGCTGATTGACTGGCATCTCCCAGTGCTTGAATCGCGCACCTTCGACGTCGAGTCGCAATTCGCGAATCATCAGCTCCCGGCTGAGCCTGTCTTGTTGCGATAATTCCGAAGGATCAATAGCCTCAAAACGGGCGAGGAACTTGCGACTCTGTTCGAGTTCGGCCTGAACGGCTTCGGCAGATTCGTCATCGAGGCGGTCGTTGTACCGGTTATCGCCCAGAGCGGTAGCCCATTCCGGATGGAGGCGCATTTCGTATTCCCATTGTTCATCGAAGAGCGATTGCAGTTGTTGTCGGCCGGAGTCAGCCGGCGACTTTCCTCCGGACGGAGCACCAGATTGCGCCGCACAAAAATACGACAGCAGTCCCGCAACACTGCATAACAATCCAAAGGCACAGCGGAGGTTACGAATCATGCGAATCTTCCTCGAATTCCCAGGCTGGAGAATTCAGCAGAATTGTTCACTGAGCCGAATCACCGCGCCTACGCCGGTTTAGTGTTTACCTTCCAGTACACCGCGTAGCGCTCGTTAATGATTTGATAAAGCGGAGCCAACGTCATTGCTTTTGACTGCCCAAGGGCGCTAAAGGTTAGTGGCTGTTTGCTGTCAACCTCGACCCAGGCCGTTGGTTTGTTTGCGTCGGCCACGATTTCCGGGACTTTGTATTGATCTCCGGGCTTGGGCTCGTAGTCCCCATAGAGCATTTCTTTGGGGACGGCATCGAAG
>WNFY01007778.1_pt1 | contig 10111 bp, 6 predicted proteins | sample 5400091 | NCBI WGS metagenome assembly WNFY01 (sample SAMN13153364, study PRJNA577476) | soil metagenome | isolation source: 60 cm soil or saprolite under grassland replicate 1 | place: USA:California | collected 2016-06-15 | reverse complement strand
ACCGCGGTGAATGTGACGAAAGGGTCTTTTGCCGTTCCCGATTGATGACTGCGAACCTCAGTAGCGCTTCGTCTTCTACTGAATTTGAATTCTTGTATAGGGAGCAAATTTTCTTTGGCATTCAACGCCTGCCTGGCGTGCCCCTTTGAATTCATCTGACTGCCGGATCCTGTCAAACAACGGATCGTAATCTACAGAAGGGTAGATGCAGAAACTATGTTCCGTCGCCGACCGCAGCAGTCGGATCGAAGCATCCTTCTTTCCTACGAAAGAAAGCAAGGCCGCCCCGAAATACCAGGCATCAGTGAAGGGGATACTGCGGAAGCTAGCTTCCGATTCCCGTGCCGTCACGGCACATTTCGATGTATCTGCATCCGGTACGCAGTCGCGAATCAATTCATAACTCATGCCCACGGGGAACTTGAGCTTGGGCAAGGCTTCTTCGACTCTACCTTCTCGTAATAGCACCTGACCCATCATCATCGAAGCAAACTCTCCTGATGAGCGAGCGAGTTCCTCACGTGCCTTGGCGAAGTTACCCATATGTATGTAGAGCACAAAGCACGAGGCAGGCAGCTCAGGATCAAGCTGATGCGTGATCTCACATTCACGCGCGGCCAAATCGAGAGCGCCGGCCGCACGCAGAGCTTCTGAAAACAGCTTGTGAACCTCGGCACGCCGCGGGCGCCTTTGGGACAGTTCTTGGCCAAGGGCCAGCCACGACGGCGCATAACCAGGATCAAGTGCAACCGATTTCTCCAACAGAGCGATGGCCTCTTTGTTGTTAGCGGTTTTCCAGTAGACACGGTCCTGGCTGTGCAGGTAGAGTTCGTAGGCCTCCGCGCTTTTGGGTTTGGTGACGGAGAGAGCAACCGAAGAAACTCCGAGCGCAGGTAGGAGCCCCCTCTGCAAGATATTGGTTACTTCTGAACGCAACTTCAGCACATCTTGTGTAAGAACGTCGAACGAGCCACGCCAGACGATCTCGTCCGTCTTACTATCAATAGCCTCAAGCGTTACGGACAGATGGTCCGCCTGACGAAGGAAATGCCCGGTAACCACAGCCGATACTCGTAATTGTTGACCTGCCTCATGGGGATCTGAATTCTGGCCGGTAAAACGCTGAGACATACTGAAGGGGCGAACACTTAAGGTCGGGGCATAACTGAGCGTGGTGATAATTTCGTCTGGCAGCGCCGTAGCCAAGTAATCGAGTTTCGGATCGTTCGCAGCATTTTGAAAAGGAAGAACCGCGACTGTCATCCGCGGAGAGGTCAGTTGTGGAACTTTTGGTCTGCCTCTGATAACGAAAACAACGATTGCGCCGATCACGAGGGCCAGCACGAGGATGGATCCGATCCATATCATCGGGCGCATGTTGCGTTGAGGCTCTGTCGCGGGTCCCGCGCGTTTGGTTGTTCCTGATTGTAAATCGCGTTGCAGGCGCACCAGGTCCGCTTTGATTTCGGCAGCACTCTGATACCGTACCTCGCGATCCTTTTCCAAAGCCTTGCAAATGATTCTATCCAACTCAGTTGGTAGATCCTCTCGCAGTTGAGCAGGGGGGCGAGGCGTTACCGTGAGAATGCAATTGAAAATGACGGCAGGTGTGGGACCATCGAATGCGGGTTTCCCTGTTGCCATCTCGTAGAGTACGGCGCCCAATGAAAACAGATCAGTTCGTGCATCGACGGCCTCACCACGCGCTTGCTCAGGAGACATATAGGCTACGGTTCCGACTACTGAGCCAATGCGTGTAATCGCGAGGGTTTCCGCTCTAGACAATTCCACATCCTGGAGATGCTGCAGTTTCGCCAGTCCAAAATCGAGCACTTTCGCATCGCCACGGGCAGTGATGAAGATGTTAGCGAGTTTGATATCACGATGTACGATCCCTCGTGCATGGGCCGCAGCAAGAGCGTCCGCGATCTGAATGCCCCATTTCACCAGATCCGACAAAGAGATGGGACCGTGGCTGCAGATCAGACTCAAGTTGCTCCCTTCAAGCAACTCCATGACAATGAATGGTGTGTTTTGATAGTCGTCGACTTCGAAGATTGTGCAGATGTTGGGATGATTCAGGGCAGAGGCTGCTCGGGCTTCCAACTCAAAACGGCGCTGAGCTCGCTGGTCTGTCGCATTTTCACGGGAGATGAACTTGATGGCCACCTCGCGTCGCAATCGCTCGTCCTCGGCAGCATAGACCTCACCCATACCGCCTGATCCCAAGTGGCGGAGAATGCGATAATGCGAAATTCGAAGACCTTCCAAGTTATCGGTAATGATAGCTTAATCTCTTAGGCGTTTCGATAGTCAATCCGGACACACATTCAGGATCTTGCATAGATTGATAAAGTCGTGGAATCCTAGTCACACACTCACATTCCTTCGGATCCAGCGGAGAGTTGGCGTGTTCTTGACACAGTTGCGGTCTGAAACTGCTCCCGTGTGAACAACTCTTGTGTATTGTATTTGTCGACCGGAATCGCGCCAAAATCGCGCCAAGTGGCTACTGGGACGGAGGGAGTGTGATTTATGCGTAGCGGTAGGTTGTTGAAAAGAAATGGCGGAGGGGACAGGACTCGAACCTGCATATCCTTTCGGACGGCGGTTTTCAAGACCGCTGCACTACCATTATGCGACCCCTCCGCACGACTGAACTATATCCCAGCTCAGCGAACCTCTCAACCGGTAGCTTCTAAAGCGATGTCAGACCGCTCTGTGCGCGATTACGACCAATCCAGGAAACACTATGACTAATGGTTACTGTCGAGTTGAGCCGGCACAACGACCAACGACCGTTCCGGTTTGCAGATTCGCTTATCAAAGTTCTAAGATCAAAGCTCTTAAGTTCAAATCAAAATGCGCGTCACCATCGGCCAAATCAACACAATCAACGGCGACTTCGCGACCAATACCGCAAGTATCATCCGCGCTATCGAGCAGGGAAAGAAGGACGCTTCGGATCTGGTAGTGCTGCCCGAAGCGTGTATCCAGGGATACACGTCGCTCGACTGGTTCCTGGATCGCGACGTAGCGCGCTGTGCGCTCGAGCCTTTGGATAAAATCGTAGCTGCCACTGCAGGCATCACCGCTATCGTGGGAACCGTACGGCCGTCTGAACTAACAACCGGCCGCCGACTCTACAACTCCGCCGCTGTGATTCGCAACCAGAAACTACTCGGCTTTGCGGACAAGACACTATTGCCGGAATACGACGTCTTTGACGATCCACGTTATTTTCAACCGGGGCAAGAGCGACGTCTCTTCAACGTAAACGACTGTAACCTTGGCGTTGCGGTATGCGAAGACTTTTGGAACGACAAGACATTCTGGCGCGAACGCCTCTACTCGAATGACCCCGCGGATGAACTCATCGCGATGGGGGCAGAGGTGCTCGCTTCAATAAACGCGTCGCCTTTCAATAAAGGGAAAATGGCCCAGCGCTGCGCGATGGTTTCTCATCGTGCGAGGGCGGCGGGACTCCCAATAGTCTTTGTTAATCTGGTAGGCGGTAATGATGGAATCATCTTCGATGGCGCCAGTATTGTTGCCGATCGTCAGGGGAAGATAATTCTACAGGCGCCCCCCTTCGAAGAATTCCTGGGCACCGTGGATCTCGACTGTGACATGGCGGATGAACGTTGCCTGCCAGGTGACGACATCGAGACGGTTCACAAGGCGCTGGTGCTTGGAATTCACGACTACGCTCGGAAGAACGGATTTACCCGCGCGGTCCTTGGGTTATCCGGGGGTATCGATTCCGCTGTTGTGGCAGCTCTTGCTTGTGAAGCCATGGGCTCGGAAAACGTCCTGTCAGTGATGATGCCTTCGCCTTATTCATCCCGCTCGAGCATCGACGACTCGATCGAGCTGGGCCGACGACTGGGAATGAGAGTCATCAAACAGCCGATTACGAACGCCTTCACAGAACTTTTACAACAGCTCCAGTTGCCTGTTCCAACGACGGACAACAGCTCGCACGCTGCAGAGAATCTGCAGTCGCGGTTGCGAGGCAATATTCTGATGACAATCTCAAATGCCGAGAACCGTTTGTTACTTTCTACAGGAAATAAGTCGGAACTCGCGATGGGTTATTGCACGCTCTATGGGGATACAAACGGGGGACTGGCGGTGATTGGCGACGTCCTGAAAACTGAAGTCTACGAGCTGGCTCATCACTTTAACCGAGACACGGAGCTGATTCCGCCGTCAATCATTGGCAAGCGTCCCTCAGCCGAACTGGCGCCAGGACAGTTTGACGATCAGTCGTTACCATCCTATGACGAGCTGGATCAAATTCTGCGTCTTTATTTCGAACAGAAAGCTACCCCAAAAGAAATCATCGCTACCGGGGCAGATCAGCACCTCGTTTACGATATTCTCAACCGGGTGGAATCGCCGGCAAACGAATTCAAGCGGCGGCAGTTGCCGCCTACTCTAATCATCTCTAGAAACGCGATTGGTGTTGGCCGTCGCCGTCCAGTCACGCATCATTACCACCGCGAGGATTTAAACTGTCAATAGTATTTCGCAATTTCGTGCGAGGGATTTTTTGACTTGATCGATATGATCATGTTAACCAATATTCCCGATCTTTAGTGCAATCAGGTTGTTCAATACTTCTAGTTCCTGTGTATTAGAATCATGAAAACAAAAACACTCTTTTCGTTGTGCGCATTGGCGGCGCTGATCACATTCTTGACTGTTTCGTCCGTGGCCACACTCGCCGGGCCTTTCCCGCAGGGCCAGTCTAACGGGCCAAAGCTTTCTGACGCGGAGATACAGGCTTTGAAGGCAATCAATTCCGCTCCGGATGCCACGGCCAAACTTGCGGGTGTGGCTGACTTCATAAAGAAGTTTCCGAAAAGTGGCGCGCGCTTGCAGCTTGCCAACATTGTGGCGGTTGAGATCAACAAAGTCACAGATCCTGTTCAGGCGATAACACTGGCCGAAAAGGCCCAAACAATCTTCACCTCCGAACAGGAACTCGAGATTATTAAGCTGGCCCTGCTTGACGCATACGTCTTTGGCAGGCGAGCAGATGACACTTTCAAACTGGCCAATCAGATGCTCGCCCGGAACCCGGAAGATATCCACGTGCTTGTGCAAATGACGTTCATTGGCACCGAGGAAGCAAAAGGCAAGAATCCAAAGTATGTGCAGCAGTCACTACAGTCTGGACTCAAGGCCATCGAGGTGATCGAAGCCAACAAGAAGCCTGCAAACATGAGCGATGGTTCGTGGGCCGCTCACAAGGCGATGCTGCCACAGCTGTACCAGGAAACTGCGATTCTCAATCTCATTAGTGGCAATGCAGCAGAGGCGAGAGCCCGGCTTATTAAATCGACTGCACTGGGTCCCACGGACCCCTCTTCCTTTGCGCTCCTGGGCCTGATCATGAACGATGAATACGTTCAGTTGGCTTCCGGTTATAACGCGATGCCCGAAGGTAAACCAAAAGAAGACCTGCTTAAGAAACTGCAAGAACTGCTGGACAACATCATCGATGTCTATGCTCATGCGGCGGCTCTCGCAACGGGCAAGCAGGAGTACCAAGCATTGCTGCAACAAGTAACTACGGATCTCACCAGCTACTACAAGTTTCGCCATCACCAATCGGTGGATGGACTGCAGCAGTTGATAGACAAGTACAAACCGCACCCATGACCCTTTCAGAGCCCCGAGCAGTAGCGACCGGGTCGCTTCGCTAGATCAAACAGGAACTCAAGAGCAGTCAGCCTAAAACAGGCTGAACAGTTGAGAGTAGTGGAAACGACCCCGGAACCGCTCGCGCTTCTGCACTAGGCGTAGCTAGCGTAAACTGACTTTACCTTCTCCAGAAAATCACGCCGGTCTACAATGAAATAAAGTTTTAGGTTTCCCGAGCCGGCTACTTCATCCAGAACTTTCTCAAGAATCTCGAACTGGTCGGTGGTGGAAATTCCGTGGTCTCTTAGATAGCCACCCTTGCGCATCCGTCGAATTAATTCGAGCAGGGTCAGCCGTCCCTCGAGCGTTCGTCCAACGTGTTCGTGCGACCGGCTCAGCAGATACTGCACCAGCAGGGTTTCATTATAGAGTGCCGGAGCAAGAAACAATCGCGTCCCATCCTGCTCCCACCCCTCCCCGAGACGCGCCGACGGACGGACCGCTCGCAATCCGTCAAACACCGAAGCCCAATCCGTTTTCGGTTCGCGTCTTTCCAACAAGGAACGCGTTGCTTCCAATAACCAACTTTCATGTGCTGGGTCCAGGGAGATACGCAACGTGTCCAGCCACGCAAAAAACGTGCTTCTGCGATCAGACTTCCGTTCAATGACTTCAAACTGCTCGCCCTTCTTCTGAAGGATTTTCAACAACGCGCGGCGCGGCGCGTCGGTAGACTTTCCGCCTTCAATGCCGAATGTCTCGAGCCGTGCGTGCCAACGCTTGGCCGCATTGCAGTAAGGACAGCGCGGATGCTTCTCTTCGCTATCAAAAAACGGCCGCACCGCCGTGCGTGAGGTCAATTCCTCAACGGTGGGTGTGTAGCGTTTGATTTCCGAATAAGCTGAACGAGGAGCTATTCCAATCTGTTTTGTGAAGATATCGAATATGCACGCGAGACAAACCAGCGCCGTATATTCCGTAATAGTTCCTGGCGGAAACGCACTGAAGTCGAGATCGCGATTCTTGCCTGTCATGCTGTTCAGAGATCGACTGGAGACGCAAATCATTGGTCATTTATCATTAAGATCTTCATCCGTATGGCCAACCGCAAGATCCAATTCCGTTTCTACGTTTCCAGTAGCCGCGTCAAGTTTCTTGAAGTCAAATATCTCGTGATCGAGTAAATGAGAGGGGAGCGTGTTACCCAAGGCTGTCAGCATGCAAGCGCGTATGTGCGGTATCTCTTGTTCCAGTTCGCTGATGAGCCGATTGATCCGGGCGCGCTTGAGGTTTTCCTGGGAGCCACACAGATCGCAGGGAATAATTGGAAACTCTCTGCCATGCGCATATTCGGCTATATCTGATTCCGAGCAGTATGCCAGCGGCCGAATCACTGTGTTGCGGCCATCAGTGGAACGCAGAATAGGAGGCATCGCTTTCAGCTTGCCGACATAAAAAAGATTAAGCAGAAAAGTTGTGACGATGTCGTCGGCGTGATGTCCAAGTGCGATCTTGTTGCAACCTTCGTCGACCGCGATGTTATAGAGAATTCCGCGCCGCAGGCGCGAGCAGACCGAACAGTATGTCTTGCCTGCGGGCACCAGACGTTTAACTATTGAATAAGTATCCTGCTCGACAATTCTGAAGGGCACATCGAGTCTGGATAGGTATGCGGGCAAAACATCGGCCGGAAATCCTGGTTGTTTTTGGTCGAGGTTTACTGCCAGCAAATCAAATCGCACTGGAGCACGTTTTCGCAAATCGATAAGCAAGTCGAGGAGGGTGTAACTATCTTTGCCGCCTGATACGCAGACCATCAAGCGATCGCCACCCTCGATCATCCCGAAGTCCGAAATGGCATTGCCGAATCGGCGAAGCAACCTGGTTTTGATCTTGTTCTCTTCCGCCATTTTTCTAACTCCGCTCAGCTTATGGATGGCAGCATGCCACGTCAGCATGGCCATTTACAACATCACTCGTGAACTCTCTTACCTTTGGTTAACGCTCTCCGGTTCGAGCTTGACTACACGCAACTCCTCGACTATCAGATCAACACAGATGGAACGCTGTCAGGTCGCATCACTCACTCAGGCGTCTCCAAGAAGTTCATAATGATCGGGCCGATCTGAGTCGACATCGGAAAGGGTTGGGCCAAACTGGGTCCTGTAATATTGGCTGGAAACACATCGCAGTCACCTTTACAGCAGTTTCCTCTCAGTTGTTTCAGAAACGACTGTCCAAAGCACGTGTTGCATACGATCAGCGAAATGAGCAGCGGGAAGACAGTGATTACATTTTGATTGCAAGCTAGACACCAGCGGGTCAGTTTGTCTATCATTAAGTACAACCGCTTGGCGGTTGATCGCTCAGACTAGCCTTCAAAGCTAGCCTCAATCCAAAAACAAATTGAAAGCGCGTCGTTTTGTTGTCTTCTATGTACCACGGCACCGGCGACTAAACACCTCGCGCCCCCAAATTACGGAGGTTTACTAATGCTCAGGATAGGAAAGAACGCCAAGGAACAGGACGAGAACGAGAAGTCAACTTATAAGCAGGAAACTCCTGAATATGCCACTCCTAAGACCTACTCTTCCTATCAGGGGACGAGTGTAGAAACAAAACCGGCTGCTGCCGAGGTCTCAGCCGCCTCGTCGCGAGCTCTGACCGAGAGCGAGACGTTGGCGCGCGATATCAAGGAAGGAACGCTTAGCGGTTTCGTGGGCAGCGGTACAGTTGTCACAGGAGAGGCTAATTTCAAGGCAATGATGAGGGTAGATGGTCATCTATCGGGGCGCGTCAGCTCAAGCAGTGGCACGCTCATCGTCGGTGCCAATGGCGCAGTTGATGCCAATATCGAAGTTGCGGTAGCTGTCATCCACGGCACGATTAACGGCGACATAATTGCTACTCAGCGCCTGGAACTTGGGCGGGCCGCAAAAGTGAACGGCAATATTCAGACGCCTTCGTTGGTGATTGAGCAAGGGGCCGTCTTCGAAGGCACTTGCAAGATGCTACAAATGTCCGCCGCGGCTGCAGACAAGATGAAGAAGGACAAAAAGGTCCCAGAAGATCAGCCGCTAGACACAGCAAGGATGCCGAGCATCAGCGCGGATGGTGCCAAGTCAGTGGCGATTCCGAGCGTCTCGAGCGTTGTAAGCTAGAGCCGCACAGCCAGACAGGGCATTGACTAATCCTCTGCAGGGCGCTTCGCTGATTTTCGCGAAGCGCCTTTTCGCTTACGCATTATGCCTCGCTATGGCTCTACAGTTCCTTGTAAGCAAACTGACCCGCTGGGCTCTGCGCGCCTTGACATAAAGCGCGCTGGTCGCCGATACATAAATAGCAATCTCTTTATTCCTTTTAATCCAGTCGCCCAGATAGAGCTTCGCTCGTGCTTATGCAAACCTCGTGGGTTAGTCCGTTGCTGGTCGCAAAGCGGTCGTCAGCGAAGATTCGGTTCTCACTTTGCTGCGTCGTCGTTGCGTTATTCGGGATTCGTTTTGCTCAGACATCCTCCGCACAAGCAACTCGTAACGATGCTGTTCCCCAATCGCTCTTGCTACAGATTGTCAAGGCGGAAGACGAGCGTCGCTGGGATAGCGATCTGCGGACCCTGATGGCCAGCAAGAATCCAGTCGTACGGCAGCGTGCCGCTCTGGCCGCGGGAAGAATCGGCAATGAGGATTCTGTTTCCGAGCTCGTTAAGCTGTTATCGCAAGACACAAACCAGGATGTTCGCGCAATGGCCGCATTTGGTATCGGCGAAATAGAGTCCGTTTCGGGCGCGCCAGCCCTACTCGTTGTCATGAAAGACACCAAAGAACCCGGCGTAGTGCGAGCACGGGCTGTTGAGGCATTAGGCAAGATTGCGGCGGCATTACCAAAAGAACAGGAGACACGGGTCCAAGAATTGGGAGCAGCAATTCTGGAGGCGTTAAGGTTTGAGAACGGACGACGGTCGCAACCGGAGCGCCTCACGATTCTATTGGGGCTTACGGCCGCAATTCGCTCCAAACCGGCAAGTGCCGGCCCGACGATTGCCGAGTTTCTGAGTTACTCGGATCCCCGCGTTCGTGCCGATGCTGCCAATGCATTGGCGCGGCTTCGTGTGAAAGACGGGAATGATTCTCTGCGGACACTTCTCACGACCGATCCGGACCCTATCGTCCGCGCAAATGCAGCTCGGGTGCTCGGAGTGACCGAGGATAAATCGGCTTTCGATCGATTAGTGGATCGCTCACTGAAGGATACAGACACACGAGTCAGAGTGAGCGCAGTCAGAGCACTGGGCTCTTTGAAAGACCCGCGCGCTGTCGACCCGCTACTGAAACGCGGCGTTCTCCTGACTCAAGGTGATCTCAGCGCGCGTCCGAGCGACGCTAACGAGGTATTGGAAATCGCGACCACGCTCGGACGACTGTTACAGGCGAAGGACAACGAGAACGCTCTTAATTGGCTG